>Ga0272449_1000053_pt1 | contig 165503 bp, 176 predicted proteins | sample YNPCB0241_FD_198679 | JGI IMG/M metagenome (GOLD analysis project Ga0272449, IMG submission 198679) | Hot spring sediment microbial communities from Yellowstone National Park, WY, United States - YNP-CB-024-1 | ecosystem: Environmental > Aquatic > Thermal springs > Hot (42-90C) > Sediment...
AAGACCTCAACATAAAGGCTAAAGTTATATTCCTCAATGCATGCCAAGTATCGCGCGACGACATGGCTAACGCATTTTTAAAAGCTGGAAATCCCAAAAGACGCTATTACATTGAGCAAGCGAGTTAGATGAGGGGCATATGTGGGATTTGAGACCTTATACTGTATGGCGTATCTTCAAAAATGCCATTATCTGGTTTTGCAAAGCACATAATGTTATATTACTCCAACTAATGTTTCAACCTCTTTCTCAAGATAAAGGACCACTTCTTTTCTTCCTTTTTAATGAAGCCAAGTTTTCCATAAAACTGTAATGCTGGAGTGTTAGTTTTTAAGACTGAAAGTTCCAGCCATTCTTTGCTTATTGACTTAGCTAATTTGCTTGTGTAGGTTAGTATGTATGTGCCTATTCCACGTCTTCTATGTTCAGGAGCAACCGCTAAACTGTCAATGTACAAAGTTTTAGGTTTTTCCCTAAGGACGAATATGCCAACAACACGTTCGTCTAATTTAACGAAAAACCGCTTTCCTCTAAGATTAATAACCTCCAATGCTAGAATGTAGGGTATAACAATTAACAAAGCTAGTAGCCAGCCCCTCCCAAAAAACAAAAAACCTCTTTTTTCACTGTTTTTAAAAAAATTAAAGTGCAGAAGGTTAAAGTACAAATGCTCATGCCCTTTGACAGGTATAATCTGAAGGGTTTGATGAAAAAGATTCATCGCAGCACAATCCACCCTAAGATTTAAGGATGAGACACTTTTATCTAGATATACTTTAACGATACCCGAGTTGTTAGCCTTGTATAGTGCTTCAAATTTGGCCAATAAGTGCGGGGGGTGGGATTCGAACCCACGAACCCCTATGGGACAGGCTCCTGAAGCCTGCGCCTTTGACCAGGCTCGGCGACCCCCGCTGTGTATTGCTGTTAGGATTGTTTGTGTGAAAAGGTTTAAGAGTTACTGTGGCGTTTGTTGTTGTTGGTGGTTAGTGTATGCCTACGCATGGTTCGCTTTCGAAGGCTGGTAAGGTTAGGTCTCAGACTCCTAAGGTTCAGCCTTTGGGGAAGAAGAGTCCAGCGCCTAGGTTTAGGAATAGGCGTAATTATGAGAAGCGTCTGCTTTTGCAGCGTAAGCCTGGGCAGAATTGGGTTTAAAGCTTTTATCTTGCCTGTTTGATATTTTACGTTTATGTTTGGCGCTAGCCTCGTGATTTTGAACGCTAAAGTTATCACTTTGGATAGGCGGATGCCTCGCGCTGAGGCTGTGGCTGTTTTTGATGATAGGATAGTGGCTGTTGGCTCAAACAGCAAAGTTCGCAAGTATGTGTCTGATGGGACAAGGGTTGTTGACGCGAAGGGCAAAAGCGTTGTTCCAGGGTTTGTTGATTGCCACGTGCACATGGCTGGTTTTGGGAGTTTCTTGCAAACTGTGGATTTGAGGGATGCCAAGTCCATCGTGGAAGTGCAGAATAAAATCCGCGATTATATAGCGAAAAATTCAGATAAACCTTGGGTTTTGGGTGGCAGGTGGGATCACGAAAAGTTTTTTGAAAGGCGTCTTCCGAACCGTTGGGATTTGGATGCCGCTGTTAAAGAAAAGCCAGTTTTTCTGGTGCGGGTTTGCGGTCACATTGGCGTTGTAAATAGTAAGGCGTTGGAGTTGGCTGGGATAACGCGGGAAACCGTTGTCGATGGCGGCAAGGTGGATTTGGATGCTAGCGGCGAGCCTACTGGGATTTTACGTGAAAATGCGCTTGAGCTTGTTTGGAGGGCTGTGCCTAAGCCCGACTTGAAGAGTATGGAGGAATCTTGCATTCGCGCTTGTCAGGAGGCGGTGAGGTTTGGGCTTACTGGTGTCCACTGGATTGTTGATTCGGCTGACGAGATTCGCGTTGTTCAGAAACTCTGTTTTGAGGGAAAACTTCCTTTGAGGGTTTATCTTGGTGTTCCCGCTAGGCTTTTAGATGCGCTTGTAAATTTGGGTTTGCTTTCTGGTTTTGGCGATGGCATGGTTAAGCTTGGTTTTGTCAAGGTTTTTGCTGATGGTTCGCTTGGTGCGAGGACAGCTGCCCTGAAAGAGCCTTATTCTGACGATCCTAAAACTAGTGGGATGCTGCTTCATACGCAGCGCAGCCTTAACAGGCTTGTTTTGAAGGCGCATAAGGCTGGTTTGCAGTTGGCTATTCATGCGATTGGTGACCATGCTATAGAGGCTGTTTTGAAGGCTTATGAGAAGGCGTTTAAGGCGTTTCCACGTGAGAATCATAGGCACAGAATTGAGCATTGTTCTGTTTTGAATCCTAGGCTTATTAGGCGTATTAGGCGTTTAGGGTTAATTGCTTCTGTTCAGCCGCATTTTGTTGTTTCTGACTTTTGGGTTTTTCAGCGTGTCGGCGAAAAGCGTGGGCGTTGGGTTTACCCATTCAAGACGCTTATGCGCAATGGCATAGTGGTTGTTTCTGGTTCTGATTCGCCTGTCGAGCCGATAAATCCGCTTTTGGGAGTTTGGGCTGCCGTTGCTAAGGCTAATTTTGCTGAGGAAAAGCTTAGTTTGGACGAGGCTGTTAGGACTTATACTTTTAATGCTGCTTATGCATCTTTTGAAGAGCACTTGAAGGGAAGCATCGAAGCGGGGAAGTTGGCTGATTTGGTTGTTTTGTCCGAGGATTTGGATAGGGTTCCGCCTGAAAATGTTAAGGACGTTAGTGTTGAAATGACTATTGTTGGCGGTAAGGTTGTTTATGAAAGGGGAAAAAACGCCTTCAACGGTTAGTGTTTATTTAGTCCCTCATGTTCTAGCTATTTTGGTTGCGTTGGCTTGAGTGAGATTCAAGCAGTAAGAGAAATTATCGACCAGTTGATGCGGGTTCCTTCGCCTAGCAAAGAGCATGTTAACCGCGTTAAGTTGAGGGTTGCAGCCAAATACCAGCTGAAGCGTGTTCCTTCAAACGCTGAAATAATACGTGCTCTTACAGAGGATGAGAAGCGGAGGCTTTTGCCAGTTCTACGCAGGAAAGCTACGCGCACAATTTCTGGGGTTACTGTAGTGGCTGTTATGACTAAGCCTTATCCTTGTCCCCAGCCGAGTCCTTGTGCTTACTGTCCTGGTGGTCCGCCTTTTGGTGTGCCACAAAGCTATACTGGTTTTGAGCCCGCCGCGATGCGTGGTTTGCAACATGAGTTTGACCCTTACGCGCAAGTGAGAAGTCGCGTTGAGCAGTTAGAGGCGATTGGGCATAGTGTTGATAAGGTTGAGCTTATTGTTATGGGTGGTACTTTTCCTTCCACGCCACTTGAGTATCAGACTTGGTTTGTCAAGCGTTGTTTGGATGCTATTACTGGGGTGGAGTCGGCAACTATTGAGGAGGCGAAAAAAGCCGCGGAAACAAGCCCGATTCGTAATGTGGGAATAACTGTGGAGACGCGTCCTGACTGGGCTAAGGAGGTGCATGTTGATCGTATGCTTGACATGGGTGTTACGCGTGTAGAGTTGGGCGTTCAAAATCCGAGTGATGAGATTTATGCTTTTGTTGGTAGAACTCATAGTGTGGCGGATGTTGTTGAAGCTACGCGTATCGCTAAGGATGCTGGCTTGAAAATTGTTTACCATATGATGCCTGGACTGCCAAAGTCGAGTCCCGAGAAGGATTTGGAGGCTTTTAGGCGTGTTTTTGAGGATTCTGCTTTCAAGCCTGATATGATTAAGATTTATCCTTGTCTTGTTTTGAAGGGTACAAAAGCTTATGAGTGGTTTTTGCGTGGCGAGTATAAGCCCTACACGACTGAGGAGGCAGCAGAGCTTATCGTTGCGGTTAAGCGTATAATTCCGCCTTGGGTTCGGATTATGCGTGTTCAGAGGGATATTCCAGCGCCGCTTATAGTTGCTGGCGTTAACCGTAGCAATTTGCGGCAGCTTGTTCAGCAAAAGCTGAAGGAGCGTGGTGTTCGCTGTAGGTGTATCCGCTGTAGGGAGGTTGGACATAGGTTTTTGGCTGATGGTGTTAAGCCAGACCCAGAGAACATTGATGTTTTTGCTACGTGTTATGCAGCGTCTGAGGGTGAGGAAATTTTTATTTCAGCAGAGGATAAGGTGAATGATGTTTTGGTTGGGTATCTGCGTTTGCGTATTCCCTCAGCCAAAGCGCATAGACCAGAGATTAAAGCGAAGCCATGTGCCATTGTTAGGGAGCTGCATGTTTATGGTCCGCTGGTTCCTGTTGGCAAGCGTTTGGCTAAGGCGTGGCAGCATAAGGGTTATGGCGGAATTTTGCTGGGTGAGGCGGAACGCATAGCACGCGAAGATTATGGCTTAGAGAAGATTTTGGTCACTAGTGCTTTAGGAACAAAGCGGTATTACATGCGTTTTGGTTATGCGTATGATGGTCCTTATATGGCGAAAGCGCTTTAAAACTGTCCATTAGTTTTGTGTGTTTGGATTAGTGATTAACAAAGCTTATTAATTATTGCTATAAACGATGTATTGGTGTGTTACACGTTGGGCGGTCCATCTGAACGTGAGTATTTTGAGAAGTTGAATAAGATTAAGGAGAAGATTGGCAAAAAGGCTAAAGACATACGTGGCGAGTTTGAAAAGATTGAAAAAGCCAAAGTGGATTTGTTGAAGAAGGCGAAGGAGACAAAGCATGACATTGAACGTGAAGCGTTGAAGATAGAGGAGGAAATAACGAAGTCGAAGGATTTGGCTCCAGAATCAAAGAAAAGACTGCGCGTAGAAATCGACGTTGTGAAAAACGAGATTAGGAGGCAATACGCTGAGCTGGAAACACAAATAGCAAAAACAATAGCAACAACATAACAATAAACAAAATTCTCATACGGGAACGCGTAATTCGCTAATGCTGCTTTTAAAAGAATACTTGCTATAATTGTATTAGGAACAGAGCAGTACAGTATGCGATTTGAGTACAGACGTGATGGACCTTATATGGCAAATATCTTAGATAGGCAAGGTTGCTAATAAGTTGCTGGCATATATGATAAAGGTTAAAGACTGAAACCGCTTTCTTTTCAATTAAAGTTTGGAGAATTAAAGTATGAGTGAAGAGGAAAGGTTTTCTGGTTATCGTGGTGAGGCGTTAGAAGCCATTAAAAAGGCTGGGGCTGAAATTGGCGATTTAGTTCGCATAACAAAGGATGGCGAAGTTTATGAGGGAATCCTTATTCCCCGTTCCGAGTATGGCGATGAAAAGCACATTGTCATCAAACTTAAAAGCGGCTACAACATCGGCGTTCGCGTAACACCAAACACGCGAATAGAACGCATAGGCGAAGGTGCAAAACCAATCTTTGTCCCACAACCGCTCCCGCAGCAAAAACCAGAACTTCCGCGCATCGCCATAATCAGCACTGGCGGCACAATCGCAAGCCGCGTTGATTACCGCACTGGCGCTGTTCGCCCCGCTTTAACTGCAAGCGACCTATACAGCGTAGTCCCAGAACTATCTAACATAGCCCAAATAGAAGCTGAAATCCTATTCAGCGTGTTCAGCGAAAACATAACCACGAAACATTGGACGCAAATAGCCGAAGCAACAGCCAAAAAAATAGCTGAAGGAGTTGACGGCGTAATAATCGCACACGGAACAGACACCATGGGGTATACGGCGGCGGCTCTCAGCTTTGCGCTACAAAACCTTCCAGTACCAGTAATCCTCGTCGGTTCACAGCGCTCAGCAGACCGCCCAAGCTCAGACGCAGCCACAAACCTAATAGGCGCAGCAACAGCCGCAGCGCACGCGCCATTCGCAGAAGTAGCCATAGCCATGCACGAAACTCCTTCTGACACAGCAATCGCTATACACCGCGGAACAAAAGTGCGCAAGTGCCACACAAGCAGAAGAGACACGTTCAAATCGGTAAATGCCACGCCAACAGCCCGCATACAAAACCAACAAATAACAATGCTAACAAGCGATTACACGCCAAGAGACAAAGCAAGAAAGCTAACGCTAAAACCAAACTTCAACGAAAAAGCAGCGCTAATTAAATTCTATCCAAACATGAACTCAGCCATAATCGACTGGCATGTAGAAAACGGCTACAAAGGTATAATCCTCGAAGGAACGGGATTAGGTCACGTGGGCAGGCACTGCTTTGAAGCCATCAAAAACGCAATAGAAAAAGGCGTAACAGTCGCCATGACTTCCCAGTGCATCTGGGGACGCGTAAACATGAACGTATACGACACTGGAAGAGACTTACTGGCTTTAGGCGTAATACCACTTGAAGACATGCTCCCAGAAACAGCCCTAGTAAAACTCATGTGGATTCTCGGACAAACACAAAATCCAGAAGAAGCAAAAATACTGTTAAAAACAAACATAGCAGGCGAATTCTCGCCGCGAACACTACTAGAAGAAACCGCATCATAGGGAGAGTGCCGCCAAAAATGGAAACAGACTATAAACAAGTTGGATTGAAAGTCGGGTTGGAAATACATCAACAACTGGACACCAAAGCCAAGCTATTCTGCAAATGCAAAACAGAACTGTTCAAGGGCGAACCAGAAATCACCTTCATAAGACGTTTAAGACCAACACAAAGCGAACTAGGACAAATAGACCCAGCAGCTTACTTCGAATTCCAAAAAGGAGTAAAAATTCTCTATGAAGCAAACCGCGAAAACTCTTGTCTCGTCGAAATGGACGAAGAGCCACCGCATCCGCTTAACATGGAAGCAGTGGAAATTGCCTTAACAGTTGCGCTTATGCTAAAGGCAAAGCCAGTAGACGAAATCCACGTTATGCGCAAAACAGTAATAGACGGGTCAAACACAACTGGTTTCCAACGCACATGCGTGATAGCCCTAAAAGGCGAAGTAGCCATAGGCGAAAAAACAGTTCCAATAGAACATGTAAGCCTAGAAGAAGATGCAGCCCGAAAAATGGGCGAGGAAGAGGACAATACCATACGCTACCGCATAGACCGTTTGGGAATACCACTAATAGAAATTGCAACCGCTCCAGTGATAAACACGCCAAAAGAAGCAGGGGAAGTCGCACTGGCAATAGGAAGAATCCTAAGGGCAACGGGAAAAGTCAAACGTGGACTAGGCACGATAAGGCAAGACCTAAACATTTCCATAGCCCAGGGCGCACTAACAGAAATAAAGGGGGTACAAGAACTCGAACTCTTACCGCTAGTTGTAGAATACGAGGTGCAACGCCAACTAAACCTAATAGAAATAAGCAAGGAACTGCAAAAAAGAGGCGCAAAACCAGAAATGCTAAAAGAGGAATTTTTCTACGTAACAAAAGTTTTCGAAAAAACAAAATGCAAAGTCATCCGCAAAGCCCTAGACAAAAAACACCCCGTCCTAGCAGCAAAACTACCAAAATTCAACGGACTCCTAAAACGCGAGTTGCTGCCCAACTTCAGACTAGGAACAGAAATGGCTGACAGAGCACGCTTCTGGGGGAGAGTAGGCGGAATATTCCACACCGACGAAATGCCAGCATACGGGATAACAAACGAAGAAATAGAAAACCTAAAAAACGCGGTAAGCGCCAACAACGAAGACGCCATAGTTTTTGTGGCAGACATACCAGAAAACGCCAAAGACGCCCTAAAAGCGGTAGTGGAAAGAGCAAAGGAAGCCATAAAAGGCGTACCAGAGGAAACAAGAGCGGCAAACCCAGACGGAACAACACGTTACATGCGCCCAAGACCAGGCGCAGCAAGAATGTACCCAGAAACAGACATACCGCCAACGCAAATAACAAGCGAAATTCTGGAAAAAATCCGTGAAACGTTGCCAGAACTTCCAGAGCAAAAGTTTGAGCGCTTAATGAAGCAGTATAGGCTCAACCAGAAACTGGCAAAACAAATAATGGATTCGGAGCACAGCGAACTCTTCGAAACAATAGTTAAAGAAAGCAGTGTCGCACCAACAACCGTCGCAGTTTTCTTAACAGAAACCATAAAAGCATTGAAACGCAACGGCGTTGAAACAGAAAAGGTCACGGAAAACAAAATAAGAGAAATTTTTAGGCACGTGGGCGCTGGAAAACTAACAAAAGAAGCAATAAGCGACATATACGTTTGGCTTTCAAAAAACGAAGAAAAAACCGTAGAAGAAGCCATAGAAGCCCTTGGCTTTAAAGCGCTCTCAGAAGCCGAATTAACAGCGCTTGTCGAAAAAGCGATAACAGAAAACGAAAAACTCATTCAAGAAAAAGGGCAAGAAAGCTTCGGCGCCCTAATGGGCATGTTAATGAAAAACTTAAGGGGCAAAGTTGACGCGGCGCAGCTAAGCAAGATATTAAGAGAGAAGCTTAAAGAAAAATTAGGATAAAAGGCAGCTTTTTCACTTAGCGTCTTTCACTTCAATGAGCGCGGGGTACTGCGCCTTTATTTGTTCACCGCAATATGGACACATCTTAAATTCTGGGAGTAGAGGTTTTCCACATGCTGGACAAAGTATTGGAAATTTGACCTTCTCCTCTATCCTCCTGACCTCACGCTTCAAAGTTCCAACTTCCACTTTAACCTTTTCCACAAGCTCCTTTAAAGGTTGAATTTCCTTCACCTCGGCTCTTATGTTGTAGATTAAGTCCCTAACCTGCAATAGCACCTCATTGCTTGCCTCAATTGTTTCGTTCATCAAGTCTATAACTTCACTTTTGTCTTCAACAAGCTGTGTTTCAACTGCGCTCTGTTTTTTCGCGTCTGAAAGTATCTTGTTTAGGAAGGTTTCAACTGGGTTTTCGAAGGCTATTGTGCACGTTATTCCCCAGAGCGTGAAAGCGGAGAAGAGGCTTATCCAAAAATATGTTGCTGGAGCTAACATTTGCAGTTTTTCGCCTATGAATGGGTAAAGGCTTAACAGCCTAATTTCGCCGTTGAAAAGTAGGATTGATATTGCTTCGATTAGGTGTGCCGAAGCTGCGATTGTTAGCGAGCTGAAAATCCAGACAAGTATTGCCTTTTTAACCAATCCGATTCCTCTGTTCTGGAGTTGGTGCGTTAATTAGAACTAGAGTATCTTAATATTTAATATGATATTTCCTTCTACGTAATATATCGAAACGCGATACGTAAAATCTAAATGCGCTTGCGAACATCATTATATGGGCGTGGGGATGAGGGTTGCATTGTAAGGGGAAGGATGGTCAAGGGTTTTTTGCGTTGCGTTTTAGAATTGGCGAGTATGAGGTGGAAGTGAGTGGTACACGTGAGGAGGTTTTGGAGACTATTGAGGATTTGCCAAACCTAATCGTTAATGTTCAAAAGGCTTTTGAGGGTTTAAAGCCCAAAACAGTGGCTAAGCTCACGGTTAAGGCTGAAGCCAAGGAAGAGCCGACGATACAGAAGTTTCCAAAGATTGCGCAGACTGAAAAGTGTGACGAAGCCATTTTGAAAATTCTTGAGTCTGATTGGGGGAAGTGGCGTCCACGCACAATAGAGGAGTTGCGCGGTGCCCTAGAGGCTAATGGGTTAAGTTTTTCTGGGAAGGTTTTAAGTGGGGCACTTTTTGGGCTTGTTAGGAAGGGAGTTGTCAGGCGTTGGAAAACAGATGCTGGTTACGTTTACATTCTCGCCGAGAAAGAGGCACTAGCCCGTAGTGGAGGAGGCGAAAGCCTATGAAGAGGATTGAGGCGCGTATAAAGACGCAGTTCGGCGAAATAGTGGTTGAAGGCGATAGTCCACAAGAAATCCTTGAAGTGCTTGAAGCTATTCCAGAGAATTTCATGGATAAAATCTCGACGCTTGTTTCAAGTAAGGTTGTTCCTTCGAAGGCGCAGTTGAAAGGCATCATTGAATACACAACAGAGGGGCCAGTTATCGTTGCGCGTGAAAACCTAACGCATTATGAGGCTATTGGACTTGTGCTGTATGCTTCTGATGACAGGCGGAACACGGCGGCGCAGATAACCAAGCTTTTGGAGTCCAGCGGAATTAAATGTATGGTTCCAGCGAGGCTTAATGAGATGACTAAGCGCGGTCAAGTGTATAAGCCAGACCCGAACAAGCCTGAATTTAAGCTGACTGTTCAGGGCGAAAGATGGATTGAGGATGAGGTTTTGGCTAGGCTTCGGGGTAAGATGGGTTGAGTGGAGAAAGCAAAACGTTAACAGTAAACGTGAAATATGGTGATTTGGAGAAAACGTTTGCTGGCAGTTTTGAAGAGGTTTGGCTGAGCGTAAACAGGTTTTTCAGCGAGTTTGTTCCTTCTTTCGAAATTTCCAAGAGGCTTAGGTTAAACGTTGATTTGCAGGCGCTTGTTAGTGACTGTGAGGGAATAATTGCCTTCTCCAATGAGGGCGCGAATCTGCTCGTTTCGAAGGATAGGCTTACGGACAATGAGACTTTGTTGTTGTGGCTTCTCGCCTATTACATTGGCTTTCAGCTTGGTTTGGTTGGTGGCGATGCTGCTTCTAAGGAGGATTTGCAGGCAAAGCTTGGAAAAAGTTCGAAGATTACGAGTACACGTTTGGGTGAGCTTGTTAAGGGTCAGATGGTTGTTAAAACTGCTGATGACAAGTATAGGCTTACAACTTTTGGTGTTGTGCAAGTGCAGAAGGAAGTATTGCCAAAAATTAGGGCTAAATTGGTTAAGGGTTAACACTACTCGCTTTTTGATAGATATTCTATTAGTGCCTTGTGAATTAGTGGTTTGCCGTCTTTCAACGGGTAAGCGTACGGCAAGTAAATCGAGTGGTGCTCGCTTAATTTTATGGTTAATCCTTTCTTTACTGGAATTTCCTCAAGCTTGAATCCTTCGCTTACAAGTTTGGCTACGTATGCTGCGCCGTCGATTGCAAATTGGCTTTTTCCAATGTTGCGTACCATCGCCTTTGGGCAAAGGTTGGTTATCAAAAGTTTTGTTCTTCCCCTTGGCGGGTTGTCGCCTAAAATGCCGCCGATGACAACGGCTTTTTTGTCTTTTAGGTCTTCTGGTTTGAGCGGCAATTTTGCTTTTGGGTCTAGGATTACTATTTCTTTTGGATTGTAGATTTCAGCAAAGCTTTGTTCTTTTACTTTTCCGAGGCTTGAGAGTTTGGCTTTGTCCGTTTCGCTTTTAACGTTCGTGAATATTAGGCGGTTTCTGCCGACAATTTCTGAAGAATGAGCATATTCTATCTGTAGCCACGTGCTGATTTCTGGTTCTAGATGTTCTATGACGAATTTTAATGTATTTTTGGCGTGGTTTTCAGCCAATGGTGACTAGCCCCCTCTAGATTTTCAGTTTTCACTTCAAATAGGTTTCATAAGTCTTTTATCCCATGCAATCGCGTATAATAAGCGTGGACGTTATGAAAGCTAAATTTACTTATGTTGGAATAAGGGTTTTGGACATGCAGAAGTCGCTTGATTTTTACACGAAGCTTCTGAGTATGAAAATTTTGGACAGAAGCAAAATTGAGCAGACAAAGGGCGAAGTGGCTGTTCTACAGTGTCCAGAAGGCGGCTTAATATTAGAGCTAAACCATTACGAGAAAGACAGTCCATTCAACACGGAATACGTTGTTGGCGAAGGACTGGACCACCTAGCCTTCAAAGTTGAAGACCTTGACAAGGCTTTGCACGAGGCGCGGCAAGCGGGCTACAAAGTGGTTCTTGAGATGAAGGCAAAAGAGGGTAGATGGGCTTACGTTGAAGACCCGAATGGAATTTGGATAGAGCTGTTTTAGGTTTGAGCGCCTTACTGGGTTATTTTCTCCAGTTCTTTTAGGAAGTGTTCGTATTGCCTTATGCCGATTTGCCAGAACTCTTTAGTGGTTACGTCGAAGCCCGCTATTTTTCCGATTTCCACTGGGGATACGCTGCTTCCAATTGATAGTATCTTCTCCATTTTTGGGACGAAGGCTTTTCCTTCTTCCATGTATTTTTGGTATAGTGCGTAAACGAAGAGTTGCGCGTAAACGTATGGGTAGTTGTAGAATCTGAAGTTCGCCATGTAATAGTGTGGGGTTATACTCCATTCTGAAAGCATCTCATTAAACCATTCTACAGTGTCGCCGTAGGCTTTATCTCTCGCGGCAACCCAATACTTGCATATCGTTTCATGGTTTAGGTATTCTCCGCGTTTTATAGCCTCATAAATTGACTGTTCAAACCATGCGCGGGAAGTCACGCTGAAAATCACGCGTCCAGCACCGTCGAGAATCCTGCATAAAACCACCTTTTTCTCCATGTCCGTCTTTGCCTCTTTAAGCAGTAAATCCGTAAGCAGCAACTCGCCAAATATCGAGGCGGTTTCAGCTACAACCATAGGCACTCTAGAATTTAGAATCGTTTGGTTTCTGTAACAATAGTAGTCGTGGGTTGCATGACCAAGCTCATGCGCCAAAGTGTAAAGGTCATTAAGCCTTCCGTTAAAGCTTTGAAGCACATAAGCTGTTTTACCATTGTACCATCCCGCACAGAAGGCTCCATGCTGTTTACCATACCTTGGCGTAGCATCAATGTGTCTTCGCTGGAACATGTCTTTCACCGCGAAAGCGTAGCCCTCATCAAAACTAGCGTATGCACTGATAATGAGGTCTTTTGCCTGTTCAAACGTGAATTTCATGTCTGGCGCGTCTGGCAAAGGCGCGAGTATATCGTGGCATCCAAGCTTGGGCAGTCCCATAAGCTTTGCCTTAATCCTCAAATAACGCTGGTACGTGCCAACGTTTTCTTCAACCGCCTTGAAAAGGTTGTCTATTGTCTGCTGGTCTGTGTCGTTGGTTATTAGGCTGGCTTCCATGGGCGAAGAGTACTTTCGCCATTCGCACACGCTTAGCCAGTCATTGCAAATGTTGCGAAACGCAGAAGCGAAAATTTCGCCGTCCTTTCCAACCAGTCCAAAAACCGCCTTGTAAGCGGACTCGCGTGTAGCCCTGTCTGGATGCATAAACAATCCGTAGGCTGCTCCGAAGGGCAAAAGCTTCTTTTCGCCTTCAACCGTCACTTCAAACATTCGCGTGTTAAGCCACTTTGCCTGAAATTCTTCCCAAGCGTAGATGCCAAACTGGTCCTTGTCGATTATGAGTTTTTCTTCGGTTTCTGAAAGCTTGTGGGGAACATTCCTCCGCAGTTTCTCAAGAAAATGCTTGTAATTCGCCAAGGCTGGGTCAACGATAAGCTCTGGTTTTTTGTAGACTAGGTTGCCAACTTCAAGCTCGAAAAAGGCTAAAAGTTTGTCCAGTTTCGCTTCCAACTTCATAACTTTATCGTGAAGCGTTTGAGTTTCTGGCAACGTCATATTAGCCGCAAAGGAAAGTTCAGAGAAAAGCGTTAAATCCCGAAGCTTCGCCAAATACGCTTCATACTCTTGCAAACACGACAGCAACTCCTTAGCCGAAAATTCGCCGATTTTCCCACGATACTTTTCCGCAAACCTTTCAGCCAAAGCCGTTACTTCTTCCATGGCTTTCTGCAAAGAAGGGTCTGACGGACTTGGAAAGATTTCGGACAAGTTCCAAACAACTTCACTTTCAACCATAACAGTTCACATCCAAACACAGAACATGAGAATAAGCTAGCAATACAATTTAAATCTTAAGAGGGAGTGAAGCGTTTAATGTTGATTTTAGGAAATTTTCAAATCTTGAATTGAATATCCCTCTAGATTTTCAGCTCACATCATGGTGGCGGTCTTTTTTGGGCGTATTGGTATCTGCGTGGTTTTCCTTCGCGTGTTAGTATGCCATCTTTTACTAGGTCTATTAGGGCGTGAGCCACAGCTGTCCTATCATAGTGGAACCCGCGTTTTGCCATTTCTTCGTGGACTTCGCTTAGAGTTTTTGGCGTGGCAAACCAACCTTCTTCCCACAGTTTTTGTATTAGGCTTTTGCATGTTTCTGCGCGTGGCGGGGCTGCTGCTCGTTCGGCTATTGATGGAGCTTGTTTTAGTTTTTCTGTTACTGTTGAGAGTATACGGTCTACGGCTGTTTGCAGTTGGTCTTCTTGGCATTCTATTTCGAATTCTATTTCGCCGATGCGCATTTTTAGGCGGATTGGCGGTTTTGCGCTTGTTTCTGTCAACTTTTCACCTTGTTGAATATTGAATTGTGCATCTTGTTCATGCACAACATTTAAATATGCCTTCCACAGACAATTGGCTATTGGTGAATCTTGGTGATTGAACAATACACTATAACAACAACACCAAAATATAATTTTCCACAAAAACCCACCGACACAACACTTCCGCAACGCCTACTAGAACTAAGCATACACTCACTAAAACACATCCAAAACCAACAAATCCAACTAAACCAACAACCAATCCAACAAAACAACAAAACAGACACGCAAATACACGCTCCAAGCCTAAACCTAAAACCAACACTCATACCAATAAAACCAAAAAACCAAGAAACACTTGTCGCCGCAGTGGACACCTCAAGCATAAAAATAGGCGAAACAAAAACAGGCGCACTAATCGCAATAAGAGGCGCCACAATCTGGAAACAAAACAAACGTTATAGGTACATCCGCCTCGGACCCTTCATATTCCACATAACAGAAGAAAACAAAACAGAAGTCTACAACGCACTACAAAGGGCTTACCTCGGACAACAAAACGAACAAAACCACAATTACACGCCAAACACAGCGCAGATGCCAACACGCTTGGCAACACTACTCGAAAGATGGCTACAACTCACCACAGCAAAAACGATGAGCAACAGCCTAATCCTACTAGACGGTTCACTAACAGCTGGAACACCAGACACCCCAACAAACGTCATGCGGGAAATCCTAGAAAACGCAAGAAAAATGGGAAACACTGTTCTCGCGTTCTCAAAAATGACCACGATGAGGTTTAACGGCAATTTAATAACTGATATTCTGCCCAAAATCACTCCGCCATTCATGCTTGAACTTTCTGGGTTAAGGGCAAAACCGCCACTAGTTTCGTTCGGCGACATTTACGTTGCTAGACTAGCAAATGGAAACTACGCTTTCCGATTAGATATAGACCGCGAACTTCCAAACCAAAAGAAAGTGGAAGCCGTTGAAAGGCTAGTTGGAAACGATTTGCTGGCGCAAGGCTACCCAGAAACCCTGCGGTTGGCGCACATACTCTGCACGTTCACTGCGAACGAGGTAATAGCCATGCAACACTTCATAACACGCAGATACGGACTAAAAATAATCAACAGACCAGACATGCACAAGCTACTTTTCGGACCATTCGGGAAAGGAGAGGCAAACGCATGAAACTCTACAAGAAAGAAGGAAACATTGTCCAAATCTTAAGCTTTCCAAACGAAACAGCGGAAAAAGGCGACTATCTCCTAATAGAGGACGCAGACGCGGGAAAAGCCCTAATCGCCCAAGTAATAGACGTGCAATTCGCGAGCATACCAGGCGTACTAGAGGAACTGCTTAGGAGTCTGCCAGACGGAGGCGAAATAATGCAGGGCGAAGACTTTGACCCGCTTGAAATTGCACCGCACATCACCTACATTCAAGACGCAAGCCTACTAGTATGCAAGATACGCGCCACGATAGAAAATGGCGAAAACCTAAGCCCAACAAGCGCTTGGCTACCATCCCGCTCGCAGTCAACAATAAAGAAGCTCTCAATACCGACATTGCTTAAGCTTGCGAGAATAAACGGCGAACTCCCAATAGTTTTAGGCGGCACAAAAGATGCTTCGCTTTTGACAATAGACGCTTCATCGCTTGACGGAAGGCTCAACATAATCACTGGGAAGAAGGAAACTGGAAAATCGCACCTTTCAAAACTCCTAATCTCAAGCCTCGTAGGCTATAAGGCTACAGTAGTAGTCTTCGACTTGAACGGCGAGTACCTAAGCCTAGGAATGACTTCGGACGGAAAAAAGAACGCGTTTTACGACAAAATCCACGTTTTAACTCCAGCCCAAAACTTCAAAGTAGCCCTAAAACAACTCAACCTACACGTGCTACTTGAAATTCTAATACATGCGCTGCATTTGCCAGGCACATCAGCCCGCGAGTTTAGGCGAATTTGGCAGTCGCTTAAAGAGCGGAACATGTTGACGCTTCATGATTTGGGCGAGGCTATACGGAACTGGCACTGCAACCAGCATGTTCGCGACGCGCTGTTTTCGCGGTACCATGCGCTTGTGAACTCCGGCTTTTTCACGGATAACGTGGCGGAGGCAACGCTTCTTGAAGAGTGCTTGTTTAGGGCTAAGGAGCAGGGAGGCGCCATAATTATAAACTTGCGGAACACCTCGCCGATTGATAGGCAAATAGTCGTTGAATACCTTCTAGGAAAACTCGTTGAGCTATTGACAGGTTGGAAGCTTAAGGCTGTTTTCCTTTTCGCTGAAGAAGCGCACTTGTATCTGCGCGAAACCTACTGGGACGACATTGTAACGCGCATGCGACACTTCGGCATATTCACCACGTTCATAACAAACCAGCCAGACACAATACGCGAGAACATTTACCGCCAAGCAGACAACATATTCCTATTCAACTTCACAAACGAACATGACCTAGAAGTGGTTTCACGCGCAGCCAGAGTAGACGCAGAAACAGTCAAGTCAATCGCCCGCGACTTGCCGCCGCACCATTGCCTAGTTCTCGGAAAAGTTGTCAGAGACTTTCCGATAGTGGTAAAGATCAGGGCATTAGACGTTAAAACAATGGGAGAAACAAGACTCTTTTTTAAAACCGACCAATCATAAAGCTTTTTATATCCTTTATATGGTTAAAATTTTTTGAGAAAATGCGAAAATTGTGGACTTGGTTAACTCTAATCGCTGTAGTTTCAATAATAATAGCAGGCAGCATATACGGACCATTCATTTTTCTTTTCCCAGTAATGTTTTTGTTATGGTTCTTTTTATTATTGGGAATTTTTATCTTTGACGCTATAGATCAGGTGGGTGAAAATCCTGGATTGGAACAACTTCCAGAACCTGATTTTTGGAGTCACATTTATAACGCTTGGTTATACCTAAACAAAAGAGAGGTTTGGGCGAGATATGCTTGCTTTTTCGCTACTTTGGTAGGGATAGTCGGCGGCTCACTTAGTGGTCTTTTTATTTTGGCTTTATTAAATGCACCATTAGACGGTTTAAATGCGGTTTTTATAGGCTGGTTTTTGGGGATCCTTCTAATAGTCTCAAGCTCTGTAATGATAGCAACAAGTGATTACTTGTTGTAGTAAAATAATAACGAAATGAAAGCATTACTTTTTATTAATAAGATTCAAACTCTTTTAGTTTTTCTTTATTCCTTTGGAAAAACTCTCTAAAAGTTTTTGTTAAATTATATTTTTCCACTTCGCCGAGCGGAACCCAGCGTAGTTCATCCGCGTCGCTTTGGGCTTTTAGTTCTCCGCCTTTCAGTTTGACGAAAAAGTCTATTATGACAAAGTGGTATTTCACTTCGCCGTTCTCGTCGCGAACAACGTTGTCAACAACATCTATTAGCTCTGGCTCGCAAACCTCCAAACCCGTTTCTTCGGCCACTTCCCTCACAACAGTTTGGCTGACGCTTTCGCCGAGCTCAACTAGACCGCCTGGTATGCTCCATTTGCCGCGTCCAGGCTCGCTTTTTCGCTTTTCAAGTAGAATTTTTCCGTTTTTGATTATTACTGCGCCAACGCCTACTACTGGCTGTTTTGGATAAAGCCTCTTAACCAACCTAAACCCAGCTGGCTTGTTCGTTTAACCAAAATTTGCGACTAACTTATTTATATTGTTGGTTCAAAGCGGTGCCAAACGGTTTCACGTTCCTCTGCGATTAACACCAAATCTTTATCCTTTATGACGACTACTGCGAGTGCTGCGGCGGTGGCGAAAAGCGACGGCAAGGCTGTGAACTGCATGACGTTTGTGAGATTCACTGTTTGCGAGTTAAGTCCAAAAGTGTAGTTTAGCGTTCCCTCAACAGTCACGTCATACCGGTAACCATACTGATAAATGCGTACAACTCCTGTTGTCAGATTTCCCTCGCAAAAGTTTAGGAAACCTTCACTGTCATAGAGTCCCCTAAAATCGTGTATTACTAAACTTACGTTTACACGTTCTCCATAAACAGTCATTCGCAGTATCACGCGCCAATCAGTTAGGTTTACTTCCTTATTTTTCAAAGTTTCATTATAGAGCAGATCAGCACCATACAATCTGCTTATGAGTATTCTTGTCTCGTCTAGTGATATGCTGTTAAGTTGAGATTGAATGTCTGGCAATTGAACGCCGAGATAATCCATGTAGGGTGTCCCCTCGCAAGTGTACTGAATTGTTGCTGCTTTTATGTTGCCCTGATTAACCGTTCCAGTTGAAGCATAAGCCGTTCCGACAAGCAGTAGCACCAGGAGCGCCGTAATTATTAGCTTTGAGATGTGGCTTAACCCCTTGTGTTTTTGAGGAGAAGGCGTAAACATCAAGTATGGATACGGCGTGATTTGCTGAGCAATTCTAAATTGGCTCATCCGCTCCTTGTTAGCGACTACGGCGAGCATGGCGATGCCAGCGATGAATCCTCCAGCGTGAGCGAATACGGCTGTGCTTCCCGCCAGTCTAGCGTAGCCATAAATTAGCTGGGTTGCGAACCAGAAGATTAGGTAGTAGGCTGCCTTCAGCCTAAAGAACACTGGAAACATGAAGAAAAACCATCCCATGACAAGCGACGTGCCTGGAAAAAGCATTAGGTATGCGCCCAATATTCCGCTTATGGCTCCTGAGGCGCCTATGGCTGGAATCACGTAGGCTGTGAATCCTCCTAGGAAACTGAAGGCTGTGTGGAATATTGATGCTGTGATGCCAGAAACAATGTACAACGCCAAATATCTTAGTCTGCCAAGCGCGTTTTCAACGGCTCTTCCGAATAGGTATAGGAAGTACATGTTGAAAAGTATGTGGAAGAAGTCCGCGTGGAGGAACATTGACGAGAAGATTCTGTAAAACTGTGATGGGTAAACAATTAAGGATGGAACGAAGCCGCCGGCGCTTACCCAGTATTCGCTTACTTCGAGAAAGTATTTTGTGTAGGAGGTTATGGCGTATACTGCAATGTTAATTGCGATTATAATCAAAGTGGCTATTGGTCGCGTTTTTAGGCGAGTTGCGTCGCCCATTGGAAAGCCGATGCTTCTCTTCAAATTGTCCATCAAGTTTGCCTTTACCTCTCTGCTAAAATTCTGCTGCCGTGTTATATAATTTGCTATTCATAGCGCAACGCGTCTACTGGCTTGAGTTTTGAGGCGCGCCAAGCAGGGTAAAGCCCAAAGACTACGCTCACGATTACACCGAAGGCAAGTGCGCCTATTAGAACTGTTGGAGTTAAGACTGGCGTAATAGAAATCTGCGTTGTTGCCACTTGATTTGCGCCTTGAAACCTTCCGCCGAAAATTCCCAGCTGTGCAACAAGATTTGCCAAGCCCCAGCCAGACACTATGCCTATAACAGCGCCCAATAAGCCTATTATTATTGCCTCGCTTAAGAAAATCGTTAGCACTGTTCGGTTTTTCATGCCTAGGGCTTTGAGGATGCCTATTTCGCGGGTTCGCTCCATCAAAGAGACAATCATGATGTTCATTATGCCGACGCCTGCAACCAGAAGCGAAATTCCAGCGATGCCAGCCAAAAAGAACTCGACGCTTGAGAACACTGTTGAGATTATGTTAAGCACTGCTGTTGCGGAAGTGACTGAAACTTGATTGCTGAAAGCTTCTTTTATTGCGTTGGAGACGCTTTCAATTGTTGCTTTATCATCTTTGTTTAACAGCACTATTATTGTGTTGCACTCGTTTGTTTCGAAGAATTCTTGGGCATAAGCGATTGGAATGTATATGCCGAAGTCTGATGGTCCGCCTATGCTGAAGCCGCCTATCTCCTTTAGAACGGCGGTTATTTGTCCAGTGTAGGTTTTGTTTTGGTAAAGTCCGCCGTCGCTTCTTTTCGTCCATGTTATGTTGATAGCGTCGCCAACATCAGCGATAATTGTGCCGTTTTGCCACGGGTCGTGTATTCTCGCGCCTATAACTATGGAGTCGTTTTGCGGAGGGATTGTTATGTTTCCTTTTGCTGGAACAAAAGTGCTTTCATAAATGCTCTTGTATTTTTCAAAGTCCACGCCTATAACGGTTATTTTTATGGTTCTGTCGCTTATGTTTATGAAGCATTGGTTCTGCATTATCGCCACGGACATGTTCACGTTTTCTATGGCGTCAATCTTTTCTGTGTCATTAATTAGTAGGGGCGTTTGTGCAACTCCGCCCAGCCCGCTACTCGGCGAAACTATGAGGGTGTTCGTTGCAAAGCCTTTTTGTAACTGTGTTGTTATGGTGTTTTGGAAGCCTTGGCTGAAGGATAAGAGCGCCACTATTGCTGCTATGCCAATTATCACTCCAAGAGTTGTTAGTGCCGCGCGTAGTTTGCGAAGTTTCATGGCGCTGAAAGCGTAGGATAACACATCAGCAACTTTCATTAGCTCTTCACATCCTCGACGATTAAGCCGTCAAGCATCTTGACGGTTCTTTTTGCTTCATTGGCCAAGCGCTGGTCATGAGTAACCATAATTACGGTTACTCCTTTGCTGTCGTTTAATTCTTTAATAAGCTGGATTATTTCCATAGCGTTTTTCGAGTCTATGTTACCAGTAGGCTCATCCATCAAAAGAAAGCTCGGATTGTTGGCTAAAGCCCTTGCGATTGCAACTCGCTGCTGTTCGCCTCCGCTGAGCTCGGTTGGTTTATGGTTCATGCGCTCCTTTAACCCAACTGTTTCTAGGAGTTCCTCTGCGCGTTTTCTGCGTTCTTCTCTGCCTAAACCAGCAATCGCCATTGGCAGTTCAACATTTTGCCTAGCTGTAAACCTTGGAATTAAGTTGAAAAATTGGAAGACGAAGCCTATTCTACGCCTTACGTCTGCAAGTTGATTGTCATTAAGCTTTGAAATGTCAACGCCATCGATTAGCACTATGCCGTCTGTTGGCTTGTCCAAAGCACCTATCAAATTTAGAAGCGTCGATTTGCCGCTTCCAGAAGGCCCAAGAACAGCGAGGAATTCGCTTTCTTCCACTTTTAGGTTTACGCCGCGTAGGGCTTCGACTGGAACCTTGCCGAGCATGTACGTCTTTTTTAGGTTTACTGCTTCAACTATTGTTGCCATGTTTTTGTTTCTCCATTTTATTTTGTTAGGTATCTCCATGAAAGCACTATGCCAATTGACGCTAAAACTGCTGCGAATATGCCGAGATAAGCGAAGTCAATTATTAACGCTGATGAGTCTAATGGCAGTATGGTCAACTGCCTAACAGCGTCTGTAACATAGGAAAGCGGGTTAACCTGCGCTATTGCCTGCATCCAGTCGGGCATCAGCTTTATTGGGAAGAAAGTGTTGCTTGCGAACATTAAAGGCATCATTACTAGGCTTATGATTTGCATTGGGCGCTCCATTCTGGTAGACCTTAAAGAGAACGCGATGAAAATTGACGAAAGCCCTACGCCGAGTAGGAATATTGCAGCATAAATTCCTAGAAGGTTAAACAACGTGAAAGTTGAACTTAACCGCAGCCCTAAAATATATGCGAGCGCCAAGATTATCGTCGCTTGGAACATCGCCCTCAAGGTTGCGTTGAGAACCTTCGCAAATATTATTGCTCCACGCGGCACGGGAGTGCTTAAAACTTTGTCAAGAAAGCCTAAGCGTCTATCCCAAACTATTGACATGCCGCTGAACATCGTCGTTGTCATAACAATCATTGATATCATGCCAACAGCCATATAACTGAAATAGTCTGCAACGCCGAAAGCGTTCTCCATAACATTCGTACCTATATTGGAGAACATTTGCTGGAGCATCTGCGAAATCACTGCGCCGTGAATAGTTACGTTTCCATCTACATTGGGAATCACAAGAGTTCCAGGTATTGTCATGTTGGGAATATTCATGTTTTCTAGGTTGCCGCTGGTGAACAGCGCACCGATGTTCATTGATTTGCCTAAAAGTCCCATCCATATTAACGGTTGAAGCACAAGCATCAAAACCATAACTGGGTCTTTTAGCCACTTTTTAAGCTCCCTAACTGTTAAAGCCCACAAGCCGCGAATGAGACTTGGCTTATACTCGTTTGCTCCGCTCATCTTCCCCTAGCCCTCCTGAGGGTTAGTCTCTGCGAAATGAATGCTTCCTTGGACTCTTCGGTGTCTCGCATTGCTCTGCCAGTATACTCCAAATAAACCTCGTTCAACGTTGGCTCTGTAAGCGAAAGCTTTGTCACCGTGTAGCCTTTCTCTCGCAGCGCTTCAATTATGAGCGGAGCCGTTAATTCTCCAGCCTCAGCCTTAATTCGATACGCGCCGTCCTCGTTTTTCACTTCTTTAACGTGTTTGACGCTGCGGATTATTTCGGTTACATCCGCGTTTTCCTTTATGCTTATCGTGATTATGTCGCCGCCTAAACCGTCTTTGAGTTCGTGTGGTGTTCCAGTCACGATTATTTTTCCGTGGTCGATTATGGCTATGCGGTCGCATAGGGCGTCAGCCTCCTCTAAATAATGCGTCGTCATGAAAAGTGTCATGCCATACTCCTTTTTCAAACGTTTAATGTAATCCCATGTTGCGGCTCTCGTCTGCACATCCAATCCTAATGTCGGCTCGTCTAGGAAAAGCACTTTCGGTCTGTTAATTAGCCCGCATGCAAGCTCAAGTCTGCGCCGCATTCCGCCAGAGTAGGTTTCGACGCGTTTGTCTTTAAAGTCTGTTAGTTCCACAAGTTCGAGCAGTTCGAGTGCACGTTTTTTGGAGACTTCGCGTGGAATCCCATACAAGTCTGCACATAAAATTATGTTTTCGTATCCCGTCAAATCTTCGTCTGCGGTGTATTCTTGCGGCACAACGCCTATGAGCTTTCTAACATCGTTTGCCTGCTTCACAACGTCGTAGCCTAAAACTGACGCTTTGCCCTCTGTGGGCTTTAAAACCGTTATGAGCATGTTTATTGTTGTTGTTTTTCCAGCACCGTTTGGTCCTAGAAAGCCGAAGATTTCGCCGTCCTTAACGCTGAAGTTCACGTGGTCTACAGCTACAAGGCTCTTGTTAAAAACCTTTGTTAAACCCTCAGCTTTAATTACTTCGGCGCTCATAAGGTTCACTTCCCAAATTTTTTGTTTATTTCCTCAAGCTTTGCAGCGGTCTCGTCTAAAACTTTCTGTACATCCTCAATAATTTGCTCGGAGAAATGTTCTTGCAATTTGCCGGCAAGCTCGAAAAATGAACATATAATCCTATCCATTGAAGCTCTGAGTTTAGCAGTTTTTTCGGGGGGTATCTTAAACCACAATGCTCCTAGGAACGGTGGTGGAAGAAATTTTGCTTCCTTCTGAAGCTTTTCCTTTATTTTTCTTTCCTGTTCAAGGAACGTCTTGCCCTTTTCTGTTAAAGTGTAACGTTTCATTCCGCCTTCTTCGGCGACAACCTCCTTAATATAGCCATTATCTTGTAGCCACGCAAGCAGCGGATAAATCGAACCTGGACTTGGTTTCCATCTTCCATTTGTCCGCTTTTCAATTTCTTCTATTATTTCTGAGCCTGACATTGGTTTTTCGCTTAAAAGTTCAAGCACATTGTGTCTAAGGAAGCCTTTTGGCACAAGCGCCGTGTGTCTCATCCAGTGTCTGAATGGAAACATGCTTCACATCACCATTGATATCGAATTTGATATCGACAACGATAACGAGATATTTAAGCTTATCGCCAAGAAAACACGAATCTAACTAATAACCGTTCCGACTTTTTCGCCTTTCACGGCAGCCAAAACATTTTCTGGTTTGAATCCGTTCACAACCACAACCTTAACCCGTCTACGCTTCAAAATCTTAATTGCTTCTGGGTCTAGGATTTGGTGTATCCCAGCCCTATGCTTGTTTTCGGATAGAACTTTCGGCAGTTCTTCAAAGCTTAACCTATCAAGTTTCACAGCGTCTGGATGCTTCCGCGGGTCTTTTGTGTAAACGCCTTCTTGGTCTGTAGCCTTAACCAGCACGTCAGCTTTTATTCTTTTAGCCACTAGAGCCGCAACAGTGTCAGTTGTCATGCCTGGTTTTAAGCCGCCCAAAACCGCAATTTTCCCGTTTTCCAGACATTTAAAAGCCTCGTTCACGCTTTTCGGGATTTTTTCACATGCCAGTTCGCCAAGCGTTTTAGCGAAAAGCTGAGCATAAAGCCTTGAAACACTTATAGCCAAATCATCCTGGTCTTTCTCTGGCAGCCCCGCTTCTTTTGCGATTCTTATGAATTCTCTTGCTAGGGCGCCTCCGCCCACAACAACCGCCAAAGAGTATCCTTGAGCTTTAAGCTTTTTCAGCATTTCAGCATACTTACTTAACAGTTGAGTGTTCACTGGCGTAGCGACAACAGAACCGCCAAGTCGAATTACTATACGCATCATGTTCAGCTTTCCTTAAAATAGGGGAAAATGCATTTAACCTTTAAAAGAATTTGTCTAATCCCTGTTTTGGTTTGGCTGTCTGCACTTCTATTTTCTCGCCGAAAACTATGCGCATGCCGTCTGTGGCTGCAACTGTTTGTGTTCCAGTCTTTTCCTCGATTAGTTTTGCCTCTCTTGCTGGTCCCTTAAATATCATCTGCATCCCAAAATGCGTTAAAATAGCCATTTCTGGACGCGCCTCTTCAAGTATTTTTACCGCGTCGTTTGTTGTCATATGCCCTTTCCAAGGATTTCCAGATGGTCGCATGATGCATAGCATAAGCAGTCTAACGCCCTCATAGTACTTTCCTATACCCTCAAAGTATTCTGTGTCACTGGTGTAGGCGAAATCCCCAAACTCTTTTGTTTCAAACCTAAATCCAACAGCATCTGGGTCCGTGTGCCTTGCCTCTGTTGCTAGGACATTGAGGGTGTATGCTGAAAACCTCATTTTCGGCGTAGCCTCAATTTTCTGTTCTGGCATCTGCTGATGATACTTCGAAATTGACGGTTCGCAGACGTTGTTCCCGCTTAAAACGCTTTTTGAAGCAGCTATTATTCCACGCTTTTTAGTCATGCCCCTTGTCATGGCTTCAATCAAAACTTCAGCATCAGTGTAATGATCTGGATGGCAATGCGAAACAAAAATGGCGTTAATCTTCTGCGGGTCTAAACCCTCATTAATAGAATGCACAAGCGCTCCAGGTCCAGGGTCTAGGTGTAGGTTTAAGTCTTCGCCGATTATGCGAATTCCAGCAGTTCGCCTCTTTTGCGTGATTGTTGCGAATCTTCCCCCGCCAGTTCCGAGAAGTACAATTTCGATTTTGCTCATAATAATCCTATCCTCTTTTAAACAATTTTTGTTTTACGTCCACTCTATATTTTGAATAATCAAAACTTTTATTGATTAGAAATCAACCTTCTTCAAGGATTTGTCTATGCTTGCCGCTGCCGTTTTGATTTCGGGGCTTGCACGCGTTCTCGTATGTAACGTTGTGTCTGAATTGAGAGTCCATTAAACTTATTTGCTACCGATGTGCTTATCAGAAGAATGCATGAAAGGAGCAGCCCATGTTGTTCGAGGACTTGCTGTTAAACGTCTTAATTCTCATCGTTTCACTGGTGGTTTTGAATGAGTCAAGCGATTTGACGATTAAGAACTCTGTTAGGGTTGCCGACATAACTGGCATGGGCAAAACAACAGTTGGCTTCATGCTCGTCGCCTTTTCAACATCACTTCCAGAACTTTTCGTCGCTGTCTTCGCTGCTATTGGACAAGAATCCATTGGCGTGGCAATAGGCAACGTTTTAGGCTCAAACATAGTTAACATATGCCTTATCCTCGGCATCTGCTTTTTACTGGTGGTGATAACATGTCCAAACTACACGTGCTTCTACCCAAACATGGCGAAAGAGGAAATTGGAAGCCTATACTTCGGCATTTTTGTGGCTTCAGTTGTCCCGCTTATTTTGCTTTACCTCGGATACGCAAGCAGATTTATAGGCGTAGTCCTCCTCGCAATCTTCATCTTCTACGTCTATCAGCTTTCCAAAATAAAAAAGGCGAAGGAGGAAGGCGCCTTGGGAGAGGAAAGACGCAAACTACGCCTATACGTTTTTTTAACTCTTTTGGGAGTTGCAGGAGTAATAATAAGCTCAAACTTTATAGTTTCATCAGCAAAAAACATCGCTGACAGCGTGGGCGTACCACCAGTAGTTATAGGTTCAACGATAGTGGCTTTTGGCACAAGCCTACCAGAACTTGCCACATCAATAGACGCGACAAGAAAGGGACACTTGGACTTGGCCCTAGGCAACATAGTTGGCAGTTGCTTCATAAACATAACATGCATTTTAGGCGTAAGCCTAATAACATCAAGCTTCACCGTAAATATGGCTGCTTTCTCAAAACTGGCAATGTTCTCGCTCATAGTAAACCTTTTCCTGTGGTATTTCCTATCAAGCGAGAAAGTGAGTTGGCGAGAAAGCGCCGTTCTACTATTCATGTACTTCGTTTTCCTAATAGTAAGCTTTGGAGGCTACGAAGCATAAAGGCATAAAAATAAAAACCTTTAAAACCAGATTTTGACACTTTCCAGATGTGTTCGACTGCGTTTTAGTTCATTATGGCGAACTTGCGCTGAAAGGTTTGAATAGACCATACTTTGAAAGAAAACTAATCGAAAACATAGGTAAGGCGCTTAATGGACAAGAGTACGGCAAGATAAGGAAGCTTCAAGGAAGAATCCTAATAGAACTAAATGAAAAATCAAACCCTAACGCAATCGAAGAAGCCCTAAGAAGAGTATTTGGCATCGCATGGTTCGCATTTTACCACACAACAGAAGCCGAAAAAGTAAGCATAAAAAAGTGTATAAAAGAAAAAATTACGCTTGCAGATGGCGAAAAAGTAAAGGTTTCAACTACAAGAGCGGACAAAACGTTACCCTTCACCTCTATGGACTTGAACCGAGAACTCGGCGAATACCTTGTCAAAAACTTTAACGCCAAAATTTCCATGAAAGAGCCAGAAAAAGAAATTCTAATAGAACTCGTTGACGGGAAAGCCTACATTGCAGATAAGAAAATAAAGGGGTTATATGGCCTACCAATCGGCGTTTCTGGAAAGGTTCTGCACCTTTTATCTGGAGGCATAGACTCGCCAGTTGCAGCTTGGCTCCTAATGAAGCGTGGATGCGCAGTTGACTTCCTCCATTTCCACGCCTTCGAAAAATTTGACGAAAAAAGAAACGCGAAAATCCTCGATTTGGCACGGGTTCTAAAAAAGTACTGTTTTAGGACAAAAGTGTTTTTTGTGCCGTTCTATCCATTCGAAGCCGAAGCGGTGGAAGCGCCAATGCGATACCGCCTAATACTCTTTAGGAGGTTTATGGTGCGCGTTGCGGAAAAAATTGCTAAGGCACATGGCATAAGTGCTTTGGGAAGCGGCGAAAATTTGGCACAAGTTTCTTCACAAACATTAGAGAACATAGCCGTAATAAACAGCGCAACGTCAATGCCCATTCTCAGACCACTGCTGACTTATGAGAAGAATGAAACTGTTAATCTAGCCAAGCAGATTGGAACATTTGAGGTGTCAGTAAAGCCGTACAAGGACTGCTGCTCGCTTTTCATCGCTAAACATCCAGCCACAAAAGCTAAACTGGAAGTTGTAGAGGCAATCGAGTCCAAGCTAAATCTTGAAGAAGCAATCAAAGAAAGCATGGAGAAAACGGAAATCGTGGAAGTTTAATCATGTCCTCAGCAGAAATTGCAGTTCAAGTGTTCCGCACACTAGAAAATAAAGATTTCAGAGTATTACACGTGATAGAAGCAGCAATGGCGAAACACGAGTTTGTTCCAAAAGAACTAATAGCAAAATACACAAAATTCACACTTGAAGAAACAACCTTTAGGCTAAGTCGCCTACACAAAATGCGCCTAATACGTCAAATGCGCGGACCATACGTTGGCTACACACTGAATTACGCGGGATACGACTGTCTAGCAATAAACGCCCTCGTAAAAGCCGGAGTTCTAGAATCTTTCGGAAAACCACTCGGCGTTGGAAAAGAAGCAGACGTTTATGACGCCTTAAACCCAAAAGGCGAACGCATCGCCGTAAAATTCCATAGACTTGGAAGAATAAGTTTTAGGCAGACACGAAGAAAGAGAGATTACGCAGCAAAGGCAGAACATGCCAACTGGCTTCTTCAATCGAGACTTGCAGCTGAAAAAGAGTTTCAAGCGTTAAGGCTTGTCTTTCCAAAAAAGGTTGCAGTTCCAGAACCCATAAGCCAAAACCGCCATGCGCTGGTTATGGGAATGATAGAAGGCGCAGAACTCGCGGAATGGCGAGAAATCCCAAATCCGAAAAAGGTTTTGAAGGAAATATTATTTAACATTCGAAAAGCCTACTTGAAGGCGGGCGTAATCCACGCAGACCTAAGCGAATACAATGTTATCTTAAAACCAGACATGCACATCCTCATAATCGACTGGCCCCAATACGTTACGTCTTGTCACCCAAACGCCCAACAACTTCTAACAAGAGACGTCAAAAACATTCTGGACTATTTTAAGCGAAAGCATAGCTTAAGTGTTAAACTCAAGGACGCTTTAGATTACGTTTGCGGAGTTGGAAAGTTAAAGGCTCTTCAATGAATCTAAAACTATGTAAAGTATGTTGTTTCCGCGCAGCAGAACATTCCCATAGTTCGTGACTAACTGTTCATCCCTGCATTCTGTTGCGCCTTCAAGAAGAATATTCATGTGCCCGTCACACTTAATCATTTTACCCTTATATTCGCATCCGTTCTTTAGAACAACGGAAATGTTTGCGTTTAACTGCTTGACAAGAACGTTTAGCGGTTTCTTGCTAGGTTCCATGTGAACACCAGAGTTTGCTCCAATTACTGTTATCCACAACCTCATCAAATATAAAAGTTTTATCTTTTTCTCTCTCTCCAACTCTTTCTACCCTACACACGCTACCTCATACTCACACAGGCATATCAATCAGTCAATCAGTCAATAACAATCAACCAGCACAGAAACCGAACGCCACAACCAACCCCCCTCCCCACACAAAAAACAACAAGCACACTTAAGCATCCTAACATCCTAATCAAACATGATTAGGACAACTTAACTCTTAAACAAAGCTCTAAACAAATAATAAGGCTAAACTGTGCTTCTTAAACATGGTTATCCTAATAATTTCTGCCCATTTGCCATAAACAGTTTGAAAAAGGCTTAAACTTTGCTATGAAACCACCCATTAGGATGGTTTTCGATGCTTTTTCCCATAATTAGGATAGAAGCCAAGGAAGTGAAGAGCCTAGCGAGACGCCTCACCCTCAAAACTCTAGTTTCCCACGGAATCTCCGTTTTAGCCTTACTAATCTGCTCTGGCGTAGGCTTACGCCTATTCCGAGGGTTCTCTGGTGGTGAAGGTTCTTCAAATCTTAAGTCATGATAAACAAGCCAGCTATATTTTGAGTAAACAGTGGGATTCAACCCAGAACCATAAATGCGCTTCAAATCCTTAAGGCTCATCCCAACAGTTCGCTTACCGCTTTTCAAACCATCCCTAATGTAAAGAAGTTTTCGCCATGTCAACTGTCTCTCTGGAATAGGCAAACCCTTCTGCAACGTGTATTCTATCGCCTCAGGCGAAAAATCGAAATAAAGAAGCAACCATTCATAGGGCTTAAGTTTACGCTTCCTTGGTGTAACGGACATTACGCTTTCCCTCTTTCAGAGCTTTTAAAAGCTCTTCAGCCTCAGCCTCACGCTCCTCTTCAAGCTCTCTTGCTGTAACAGGGTTCAAAACTTGAAAGTAGTTAAGCCTCGCAACCCTCACCCTAAGCAACTCTATTTTTGACCAAAAAATCAGCTCTATAGGTCTTTCCCCATAAAGGCTAGTAAGCTCCTCTAAAGGCAAATCCACAAAAACCTTCGAATATTTGTAATAACAACCCTCTCCTATACCTTCGCCCTTTTCTCGAAGCCATCTTTTAGCGCCATTTACTGAATAGCCACCACTTGCAAGCGTTAAAACGGTTTTAAGCTTAAGACAAGTTTCTAACCGCAAACGCCTCTACCCTTTATATAAACACGCAACCATCCTTACATAAAGTTTAGTCGTATTCGGCTTTAAATATTGTCACATTTACTGCTTTATCCATGTATCAAGTCTTTTTGATGGTTCCACTGGCTTTATTCGTTCTTTCTTAGGCTTCCTTACTGGTTTCCACTTTTCAGCAGTTTCAACTAATACTTCAACTTCTTTCCTTTGAAGTCTCATTCTTCTAAGAGATTCTAAACCTTCATACACTTGCCTACGTTCATCTTCAGTTAACCCAAGAACATCAAAAACAGCAATATCAAGCTCCTTTTTGCATTCGTCTTTAATTTTTCCTTGATGTTTACGTTGCTCTTCAAGAAGCTTTGATGTGGCGTCTTTTATTCTCTCTTTTTCTTCTTCTTTTAGTTTTAGAGGGTTAAGCATTGGCATTTCGTGAAGCTCGTAGACCATCAATTGTAATAAACCTCTTCCCTGATGTCTTCCTATTAACTCAAATGATAGTTCTCCTATGCTCGAAATTAGAAAGCCTAACAAAATGTAATCTTCAATCGATTTAGGGCGTATTTCATAGAAATTATCAGTAGCTAAAGCCTCAGCCTTATTCCAAGCAATAACTACTCTATCTCTGATGAATCTACATATAAGAATCGGTGCTGGTTCTCTAAGTCCGATATCATACCACAATTTTCGATGTCTAACCGTTGTCAATTGATGGTAACCAATGACTTATTTGCCCTTTGCCACTCCCTTTTTTATAGGGACTTTCGTCTCTTCACCATGTTCTATGTATTTCAAAATGTTTGCTCCTTTTTTCCTTAGAGCATCTTTATCTTCGTGTACTACAAGAATGAGCTTATCGATATCTGTAGGCTGAACATCAATAAACTGTAATTTATTTGGTTCTTCAATTAATGGTCTTATGTATTCTTTTTCTATAGCCCACTCTTTTACTTTAGCATTATCCAAACAGAAAAACTCAACTGCACCAGTCGTTATTCCTCGTCTTATGTTTGCTACTTCTGAAAGCTTGACTATTTTTGTGTGACTCAGTATTTTAAAGTAAATTGAAGGGGTTCGGAGATACTTTCCCCATTTTTCTTCTGGAGTCAACTCCGTTTGCTTCTTTAAGACTATTCGGATGTTGTCTCCTTCAAAATCGTTATTAGCTTCTTTTATTAAAGTTACAAGGTGTTTCATATCCATAGGCTTTTTAACTCGAATAAATTTCACAAAGTTTTCTCCTCGCATGGTCTTTAAATGGTCTCCATCGGCTTTTTCAAGTATCACTATGCATGTGTCGACTATTGCTTTCTCGAATACTCCAGCATCATGTTCTATTATTGCCAGTATCTTGAAATGGTCAAGGAAGAACTTCTTTAAGCCTTCTCCAAAGGCAACGTCAAGCCATGTGTTAGACGTAATGTATCCCATTCTTCCCCCATTTTTCAAGAACTTAGCTGAATGTGTAAAAAAGTAGGCGTAGATTCCAGCTTGAGCACTTAAATCAATTTTTGAGCCATCTAAATAGGTTAATGCTTCGTCTCTAATCTGTTCTTTGTATTCCATTTCCTCTTGTCTTATGTATGGTGGGTTAGTAACTACTACATCTACTTGTGGTATAATACCAATTGAAGGCTTCACTTTGAAGAAGTCACTTACAACAATGTTGATGTGTCTGCTTGGTACTCTCAAGTTTCTAATGGCTAGATTAATGCTTGAAAGTGTTGCTGGGAATGGGTTTATGTCTATCCCGTACAACTGGCTTAGGATTTCTTCATGAAGCCTATTTTCATCTGCAAATGGGTTTTCTTTCCTCTTTAAGTCTTTGAGTTTGTGGTAAGCTTTGACAAGGAAGCTTCCACTACCACAAGCAGGGTCTAGTACTTTGTCATTAGGAGACTTAATGCACATTTCCGTTATCAATTCAACTATTGGTGGTGGAGTGTAATATTGTCCTAGTCTATGTCTTTCAACATCTGGAATTAGTTCTTCATAAACCCTTCCTATAATGTCACTTCTTATTTTAGCTAAGTTGTATGTTCCTAACTCCTCAATAAAATCATTTAAAGCATAGATTAACTTCTTAGGAAATAATATCTGGTCAAGAATCTTGTGTGGTTCAAAAATAGCTTCATAATCCACATCCTTACAGACTTTGTCAAAAGTTTCTCTAAGACTCTCCGAGAACACTTTAGGGTCTTCAGTTTCAATTTTAGTTAGCTTAGATAAAGTTGGAATCTGTGTTTCCAATGTCTTGTAAAAGGTTAGCCTATTCATGAGCATATAGGCTAGTTGTTCAGCTATTCTCTCATTCATTTCTGGAGAGTACTCGAAAAGTTGTGACTTGAGCCATCTGACATATTCCTCTTTGAATTTGGTATCCTCTCTAAGTCTTTGGTTGAGTGATTCTAGAATGAAAGGAGTGATGAAAGTATGAAATGTTCTTAATCTTTGTAGGAAAACATCGTCTAGCTCAAGCCATTTTCCAACACCAATTCTAAAACGACAAACCTCTTCCAAAAGTGTCTTAGCAAATTCTTCATCAAAAGAAACCTTATAGTGTTTCAGTCTCCGTTGTGGAAGAGGAACACCAGCAGTAAAAGTATCAAATAAGACAAGAACTTCTCCATTACATGTAGCAAAATAGGGAGAGCCTAATTCAACAGCATAACCAGAAGCTTGCCTAATCACATCGATACTGTAAGGGTCAAACTTGCGGTCTATGTAAGGAACTTTACGCTTGGTCTCAATAACTAAAAGAGGTATCTTCTTACCTTTATCAATAGACTCAACAACGAGGTCTGGTCTGCCATTAATCGTAGGCTCATACCTTACATCACTAAATTCGATGTCATTATAGGAGAACTTCTTCTCAATAAGGTTCTTAAGTATACGGTAAAGCTCTATCTGAATGTTCCTTTCAGTTACCGAATTCAAAGTTTACTTTCCCCTATTTATCTATCAAATAATGTTGAGGAAGTTAATTTAACGTTTGGGTTGGGATAAAAACTTAACAGAGCTTTATAAACGTGCAACAGTTTGGACAGTAAAACAATCTAACTTTCTTGACATTTTTTAAATGTGGTTTAGGCTTCGGCTCTTGTAAAGGCTGAACGAGGTCAACTTCCAGAATAAGGTGTTCGGCAGGCTTAAGTTTTGGATTAGGCTTCAGCTTAAGTTTCAGCTTTGGCTTTGACTCACTGAAAGTTGCCATTATCCAATTATGGCTGGCGACAAACTGCAAAGGCGAATTGCAGTTTGGACAACGCATTAGCCTTTAACCTGCCTACGCTTACGCCACTCTTCCAGTTGCCTTTCGTAACCCTTGAGTCTGTCCCGCTCAACCTTCAACCTTTCAAAAGCTTCACTCCACTCTTTCAGCCACCTGTCACGCCTCTCCTCAACACTTCTAATCCGTGGCAAAATCCATCTTTGAAAGTCGACAACCTCTCTAGGTGTCCATTGCTCCTTTTTAGCCCTCTCCATCATTTTGGCATAGTAACTTTGCCACTCTTCAAGTCTTTTCTGGTTATACTGCAAACGTCTATAAGCATACCAAACCTTACGGTAAAGCTCATCCACAAGCCTTTTCTGGCGCTTAAACTCTTCCTCTGATATTGGCGGCAGCAAGCCTATTTTGACAGCCTCAACACGTAAAGCTTCAACTTGTAAAGGTGTTCCTTTCCATTTGCGCCCAGCCCAATACGTGAAAGCTGTCAACAACTGCTGAAAGCTCTTAATTTTGCTAGTGTCAACAACCCTTTCAAAACGTTGGAAAGCCTCTGGAAATTTGTCCAATTTTATCGCCTTTTAATGGGCAATTGAATGACTAAACCACGCTTTTGCAAGCCAGTATCGTATAGAACCCTAACCATTTTGGCTGGAATCTGAGTTTCTTCATAGCCTCGTAAAAAGGCGACTAATTGCTGTGGCGGTCTGCCTTGCTTGTTAGAGGTTCTTAGCGTGCTTTGTGACCTTCGCACGGTCCAATAAAAGAAGTTCCAGTCGAGAAACTCCGTGTCTAATAGTATTTTTAGGTATTCCTTAAACGTTCGTTTGCTGAAACACCAAGCTCTATACGAGCCTTCAGCATCGCTTACAATGAAGATGTCTCCGAGCCTATACTTGTATTGCACGTTTGCTAAGGTTTCTTTGGCTTGTTCTAACGTGCATTTTTCCAAGTCCCATAATATTATGTGTTGGTCTTCTGCGACTTTTGAGGTTACGCCTTCGAGGGTTTGGCTTGCGCTAACCATAAAGAAAACTGTTAAGCGTCCAATTTTGAAGAGAAAATTAAGGCGTGTTGGTAAACGCATCTTTAACCCTTAGACTTACGCTTAAGCCATTCTTTAGCTGTCCTTAGGTAACTGTCAACAGTCATATCTCGAAATAGGATGGAAAGCTGGAACCTAATTTCATCCTCTGGTATTCCGTCTTTCAGCATATCCATAACTCGTCTAATGTTGGATTCTCGGCGACTGCTTCCACTTCCCCTGTCCCATTGGCTCAGAAATAGTGGTGCGTTTTCGGTGGCTGTTTTCGACTGGCTTTTATCTGCTTCTGCACATTCGCTTGAACAGTAATCTAAGCCGTTTGGAATGGTTTTTCCACAAGTTTTACATTTAGCCATGTTTAAGCGCCCCTTGGAACCCTAAAGTGACTGTCTTTCCCTTTCGAAACGTATTCTCCACCGCATTCCTTAACTGCATCCAAAACTTTGGAGAAATTTTCAGCGCCAAGGTATTGGCGTGGTCTGATAATGAAGTAGCGCTGGTTTTCCTCGTAGGTTAGCAAATCTTTAAACTCGCTTGGGATTTTGGCTTGAAGCTCGGCTAAGCTTTTTATTGGCGAAAGTTGGCTTAGCAGGATATCGATTCCGTTTCTGACGGTAGTTAAAAAGTCGATTAGCGCTCTAGTTTCTTCCCTATTCATGGCTTTTCACCTCCTTTTCTTTGAATAATTGCTTATAGAGGTCTGGAGCTTCACGCTGAAATTTTTCCCTAATCGCTTCTCTTGTGAATTCTGAGATGTTAGTGTGTAGGTCTCGTTTTACGTATTGTTGTAGCAGTTGTTTCATGGTTGTTGGGACTTTAACGTTTAGGTTTGTTAATTCTCTTTTTGCCATAGTTTCACCATGGTAAAACTTAAATATGAGGTTAATTATATCTTTTGTAATCAGAAAAGTAATACATATTACGATAAAAATAGGGGAAAAGTAATATGGCGAACGTCTTAGGCATATTTCAAGGAAAACAAAAGCGGTATAATGCGTTGACTCTTCAAAGCTTGATTGGTGGAGCTAAGACCGTATCGCAAATAGTTGAATACATTTATTTAAACACGGAAAGGAAACCAAAGCATAACCCAAAAAACGTTAAGCGAAGCATTTACAGCGTTATTGACCGTCCAAGTGGAACCATTAGAAAGCTTTCTGAAAAGCAGTATATTCAAAGGCAAGGTATGCTTTGGCAGTTAACATTTAAGGGTTTCTGTGTGGCTTTGACGTTGTTCAAGGATTTTGATGAAGTTAAGCGGATTATCGACTTTAAGGTTTTCGACCAAGCTCTTAAGGAAACGCTTTTTAAATTGTTTGATAAACATCCGCTTTACGCTCTTGTCAAAACTGATGTTGTGGATGATAGGGTTAAGAGAGCTTTGGAACGTCTCGAGGGCGACTCTGAATTTGGCGAGTTGTTGCTGTTTAAGCTTAAGGAGATTACTGAGAGTTTGCTTAAGCAAGGCGTTGACTTAGATGATTTGTCTAGTGAGGAATTTTCTGGTTTCGTAGGCAATAAACTTGTCCCTTGGTTTTTGGAAAGGTATGTTTCTTAGAGGTGTTTAGGTATGGTGAAGCCAGCTAAGATTTTGCGGATTGAGTTAGGCGTTGGCGATTACATGGGCATTAGTGAGGGCTGTTTTGTGGTTAAGCGTAAGAACGGGGCTATTGAGAAGTTTCCTTTTTTTGAGAAGGAGGTTGGCGAGGTTGTGTTGCATAATAATGCTTGCGTTTCCACGGAAAGTTTGTCTTGCTTATGTTTGTGGCATATTGACACGTTTGTTGTTAGGGGTAATGCGGTTGTCGGCGTTTTAAAATCCATTGAGGATGACAGCCATGTTAAGACTCGCATTGCTCAGTATGAAGCCTTGAAAAACAAGAAAGGCGTGGGAATAGCAAAGCAGATTGTTTTAAGCAAGATTGAAGGTCAAAACTTGGTTTTAAGGAAATATGGCTTGGAGCAGCTCGATTTTTCAGCTCTTAAAAGTAGAGTTGAAGCTTTAAACTGTGATAGCCTTGGGGATGCTCGTTATAGGCTTAATCAGATTGAGGGTAAAGCTTCACAGCACTATTTTAGTCAAATCTTCAGTTTGTTTCCTGAGAAGATTAGACCTGAAAGGCGTGTTGGTTTTAAGGCTTATGATGGACTTAACAATGTTTTCAATTTTGGCTATTACGTTTTAAAGTGTAGGGTTTATAAGGCGTTGTTAAAGGCTAAGCTTGAGCCTTACCTAGGGTTTTTACATGCCTTACAGAATGGGAAACCCAGCCTAGCGTGTGATTTTATGGAGTTATACCGCTACTTGATAGACGACTTCATAATTGAGCGTAGGACAAAATTCCATAAAAACGACTTTGTGGCTGTTACTGATTTTATCTTGCATTTGAGGATGGGTAAGCGCATACACTTATGCGAGTTTGAAGCTGATAAGCTGGCTGAAGACTTGAACAACCTCTTCAACCGTAAAGTGCAGATTCCAAGAATAAAACATGGCGAAAAGCAAACGCTTGACACGTTAATCTCTGAAGAGGCTTTTCTGCTGGCTAAGTTTCTTAGGGGAGAGCGTGGCAGTTGGGTTCCACGTCTCCCATCGGTTTAGGTACGTGAGCTTAGTAGGATGTCGGGAATGCAATAGTGTTCCCCGTTGTAACAAAAAGTATAATAGAAAAGCACCCAAGGACAGTACATGCGATAGGTCAGAAAATAATACTAGATTTTTATTATGAGGGTTTTGGCTTCAATTTTGTAATTGACGACAGGCAAGATGCAATTAGAAATGGGTAGCTGAAAAGAATTGGATAACTAAAAAGGAATGCTACAATCGTTAATTGTAGGTAAGGAACTATATGCGTGAATTGAATGGATATTCCTATAATAAAGAAGATGATGCCAAGAATATTCGTTTTCTTTGATAATGAGAGGTTAATGTTAAGATTTTGTTTAACCCACTCGAACCCTCTAGCTTCCATGTAAGTGGCTATTATCCACGCTATCATAGGTAATATAAACACTATGGAGCCAAAGAGCCAAAACAATATTGGGCAAAATCCAGCGAAGCAAAATACTATTAGGAAGATTATAATTTCGCACAGCAGAGCCCATTTAATCGAGTTTTGTTTTAGTTTATCCCACGCCTTTATACGGTTATACAAGCTAAGAATAAAACAGGCAAAAACCAAGGGTAACGTAAAAAATAATATTATACTAATTTGCCCACTCCAACTCAAAAGCAATATTGCAAGTAACGCTGACACCGTGATAAGCGAAAAGCTAAAGCCATCCCTTAAACTACGGATTGCATCTTTTTCATCCTTGCGGGACATCATTAGAAAGAGTGTTGTAATCCAAAACATTAGCACAATTATAGGTCCAATTGGGGGAGCGCCCAAAAAAATTAGGAACATAGCTAGAGGAGGTGACACATTATAAACGCTTTCAAGAAATCCCGTAATGGGGCTAGGTTCATAGTAATACATGTATTCTTCTTCAGCGATTGCCGCTACCAAAGCTTCAATTAAAACCACTCCTATGTAAAACATCCATAGCGTCGCCATAATCGATATAAAAAGCAAACAATATGCTAATATATTTCGACCTTTACTACGCATGTCTGAATGCCCCCGAGCTACAACAATAAAAACGATTTACCCCTAAATTAGTAAAAGTTTCCGACTTCATTTTCTCAAATCCTCACGAATTTGTTTCTAACTTTTTTACAATGCCCGCATAGGACATTTCTAAAGGGGCAATGGGAAAAAGAGGGGGGTCCAAGTTTTTTATGAAAGATAAACCTATGAAAATTGTAAATAAGCCAAATCCCTTTTCCGATTATGTTCATTTTCTTAATGGCTTTTTTGGACATTTCATTTGCCCTTAAGGGTTTTCAGGTATTAAATAAGTGAATTTCGGATTTAACTTTTGCCTTACTTTTCCAGATTTAGCCTAGATTCCTTGGCTCATTTTAAGGCTTAGTGTGACATTCCTTGATTTTAAGGGGTTCACATATTGTCCAAACCTTCAAAGAAAGAAATTTTAGGAATAAGCAAAATAACATACAAGTTTCAAGTCACTTTACCCAAACGAGTCCGAGAAAAATACGATTTCAAGGAAGGAGACATCATAGTTTTCGCAGATGAAAATGGCAGATTGGTCATAGCCAAAAGCACAGAGTATTAAAATCGTAATAACAATTTAGGCGTCAACTTCCTCCTTTTACCTTTTAAGGATGAGAAGGGGGTTTCTGTGCTGGTTGATTGTTATTGACTGATTGACTGATTGATATGCCTGTGTGAGTATGAGGTAGCGTGTGTAGGGTAGAAAGAGTTGGAGAGAGAGAAAAAGATAAAAGTTTTATCCCACACACACTTTGACGCTTAGAGCCTTAGATAAAAAGAAAATGGGTTATGGTATGGCTATTCTGGGTTTCCATTGTGGAATTTCGTTTCTAAGGTATTTGCCTAAGAGCATGGCTTCTTCATTGATTAGGGTTTCAATAGTCTGCTTGTTGCCATGTTTGATTCTTGGGATTTCAACCTTTTTTTCAAAGTAATCATTGAGCCTTTGAGTTAATTCCTTAGTCTTTTCTCTGTTAAGCACTTGGCGTTTTCCAAGCTTATTAACAGAGAACCATTCAGACTTTAAGATAAAATCGTTAGGCTTCAATGTTTCGCTAAACTCAATAACAAAGTTGTCTATTAGGCTTCTGTAAATCTCCATCAAATCACAGACAAGCAACGGTTTGGAATGAGCCTCAGCGTGAACGAACCCAAGAAAAGGCTCTAAATGAGCCTTCAAAATTGCCGAGTGAACCCTATACCTAAGCAATGTATAGGCTAAATTGAAAGTGTTATTGATTCCATCATAAGCTTTGAAGCCTTTGCGTTTTTCTATTCTAAGGCTCTTTGGAAATAGTTTAAAGATTTCATTGAAATAATGTTCAGAACTTTTACCTTCAATAGGTAAGAGCCTTTTCCTAACATCTTTTAGGCTATTGGAGTTTAAGCTTTGGATTTTGGCTTTCACCATCATCAAATCATGCTGTTCTAATCCGTATTTTCGCAAGACAACATTCTGGCTTTGAATTTTTGAATAGACTATTTCTTTTGCTATTGTGATGGCTTTTCCATTTTTGAATGCTTCGTATTGGGCTAATCTTGTCTTAATGTAAGAGTCATCATCAAGACTTCTCAGAACAGCAATAGGCTTAAAGGTCTTCGTCATCACGGTCAAAGGAATATTCCAAAAACCGCAAGACGCTAAGACGCTTGAGCTAATGAAGTTTCCGCTTGTTATGATGATTTCTCCGATTTCGCTTTCAAACATTGGATATTTTTGAATGTTGCCTTCTCTATCCCTAACAATGAAGCAACCCTTCTGTAATCCCAAATATGAGCCATGACCGTTTAAGACTATTTTTTGAGTCTTAGCCTTCATGGTTTAATCACTTCTTTTTGGTTCTTTCTAATTCTGCTTTTAGGCTCTGTTCTCTGGAAGCTTTAAGCTGGTTTACATATTCAATGATGGCTTTAGCTATTTCTTTGGCGTATTCGTTCAGTTTTTGCTTAAGGTTCTCATCTTCTACTAATTCAGCTATGGTGAAGTTCATGTGTATTGTTTGCATAAGGAAGTTTTCCATCTCATCTTCTTTAATTTTGTAAACGATTTTTCCAATTTCTGAAGGGTTAGATGTTTCTGTTGGCTTAATGGTGTCTTTGTAGATTAACTGTTCTTTTTGGAGAGTGCGAAGATGTTTCATAAGGATAGGTTTTGAAAGCTCTGTTTCAGTTAGCAGTTCAGAGAAGCTTAAGGGTTTTTCTGCAATTTTTAGGTAGATTTTGGCTAAGTTTTGGCTTGCAAGTCTTCTTGACTTTTCGCCCTGAGCTTTTTTTATTTTCATATCTTTTGTTTTCATTTCTCAACCCTCAAGATTTACCTTAAGGTAAAAGTAGTATTTAAATATTTAGTTTAGTAGTAACTTAATAAGTGATTAAAATGTCAGAAAAAGAAAATATTCCTTTAGAAGAAGACGAAGAACTTGAAGAAGCACAAACCAGCATAGACCTTGACAAAGAAAAACATATCATAGCTACAACCGTCGCCATTCCAAAAGATTTGCTCAAGCAATTAGGCTACATCGCAGTTGAAGAAGGCGTAAGCAGAGGCGAAATAATCCGCCGAGCAATCAAAGACTACCTAACAAACCATAACCCGAAAATAGGAAAAGGAAAAGAAGACCACACTGAAAAAATCAAAAAGCTACTCGCACTCAAAAAGCAACTCGAAGATAAAGACTTAAAAGTGGACTTTCAAGACGAAGACTTTTTGCCAGAAGGTATTGACAAAGCCATAGCTGACTTAGAAAAAGCACTCAAAGAATACGAAGACTAAACTCTCCCTCTTTTTTTATGGATGGTGAAAATGATGGAGAATGAAATGGCGTTTAACCCTAAACCAAGTGTCCCTAATTCCTACAGAAAAGCACACCCAAAGGTATGCAATTCTCCAAGTAGAAAGGATACACTCATCAACATAGACTTACTTAAAAAAATAATAGAATGCACTATACTAGGTGCCTACATCAAAAATGAAAAACCCATATCCCTTTTAATCGTAGCCAAAGCTGAATCTGGAAAAACATCAGCAATGAAACTTTACCGACAAAACAAAGGCTTAATCTACATGACAGATTGCACAGCTTACGGTTTGACAAGAGATGTTTTGCCTAAGCTGATTTCTGGAGAAGTTAGAACTTTAATGATTGCTGATTTGCTGACTCCATTATCTAAGAGTCATAAGACAAGACAGAGTTTCATAGCATTTCTTAACAATTTAATTGAGGAAGGAATAGCTAAAATTACGACTTACTGCACAGTTTGGGATAAAGAAGTTAAGGCTAATGTTATCGCTTCTGTTACTGATGAAGCTTTAGAAGACGGAAGACATGAATGGGCAAAAATGGGTTTCCTCTCAAGATTCATAATATTCACTTACAGTTATAGCACTTCAACTGTTGTTAAGATTCTTGAGCATTATAGCGAGCATGGTTTAACTTATGGCAATGAAACCTTAGAGCTTCCAACTCAAGATGTAGATGTTGAATTGCCGAAGGAAATAGCGGATAAACTTAACCCTATAGCCATGAAAATTGGAGAGCAATTCAAACTTTATGGGATAAGAACCAAAATCAACCTTAGAAGCCTATTAAAAGCCTTAGCTCTCCGCAATGGGAAAAGGGTTGTTTCTGAAAGTGAATTTCAAGAGTTTCTGGAATTAGCCGACTACATGAACTTCAATTATAATCCGATAAGGTGATGATGATGGAGAAAGCTAAAACTGAAAAGTTCGTTGGTGTCTTAGTTGATTTAAGCGAAGGTTCAGCAATCAAGTTCATAAGTCATAGAGGCTATGACGCTTTACTCTGCAACCATGTTTACATGGGTTTCTGTCAGAACTGTCCGCAACATAAATGCAGAAAGAGGCGAATCTAATGGTTAAGAGAATTGCTTTTTATGGTAAAGGCGAAGCCAAAATCCATGTTAAACAGAGGTTCTGGAAGAGACGCAAAGATGGGATATTGCAGAGATTTTGGAAAAAGACAAAACGAGTTAAAACTCAAGTGATGGAAAATGTTCGCTTTGAATTTTACGGAAAAGGCAAAGACTTGTATAAAGCAGTTGTTAAGGCTCATCATTATATCCCTAAAGGCTTTGTTCATGTGTCCGCTGAAAAATTCTTAGAGAACCCTTCTAAGTATGGATTTGAAGGTGAATGGATTGAAAAGGAAATTGAAAGCTGAGAACAGCAATAGCTTACCTTTTGTCTTAGGCATAACTGACACGGAAACCGTGAAACTTGACTTTGATAGAACGCCTTTCAGAACCGTCAAATATTACGCTATGGAAACAATGAAATGGCATAAACTCAAAGGCTTTATAATACTGAAAAGCTCAGAGAACAGCTATCATGTTGTTTTTGACAAAAAAGTATCTTGGAGTGAGAACGTTAGAATCATGGCTTGGGTTTGCTTAATTTCGAAGCATGAAGCCTTAACTAAATGGTTTCTGCTTCAATGCGTCAAAAAAGAATCAACTTTGAGAGCTTCTCAGAAATACAATAAGCCAGAGCCGAGAATAGTGTTTCGCTATGGAAGTCAAGACGGAATGATAGCTGAGTTTTTGGCTTACAGAAAAATTGTTAAAAACATAATAGCAAAGCTTCAAAGACAAAAAGAATTATGCACTCCAACAATAAAGACATTAACATAGACAAAAATGCAAAACTAAAAATAAATGTCTAAAATCCCAATGCTGAACAAAATTTTTCATGTTCCTTTTCCATGTTTCTCTATGGGAAATATCCATGATAAAACAAAATACTAATGTCATTTTTGATAATGTTTTTGTCCCGACATTATTCTTTCAACATTAAGAACCAAAAAAACAACAAATTATGACAATTGTAATAAAACTACACACCTACCCAAAAATGAGTAGCTTGTCCGCTTCTCAATTGTGTGTGGGGGGATAAAAGTTTTATGAAAAAGATTTCCAAAATAAATCTCTATAACAGAAATTTTCCAGAATAATAGGCAGAAAGCAATACAAACACTAAAATTTAAAACTTTAAACACATAACGCATAGCGGAGAAGAAACTGTATGCATAAAGTCCAAATCGACGGAGAAAACCTAACAATAGAAGACGTTGTCAAAGTTGCAAGAGAAAACGCAAAAGTCACAATACCAGAAAAAGTTAAAAGTCGTGTAAAAAGATGCCGCAGCTTCCTCGAAGAACTAGTTAAGAAAAAAGAAGTTATCTATGGAGTAAACACAGCCTTCGGAGCGCTAAGCAACATAACAATCTCAACAGAAGATACAAAAATGCTCCAGTTAAACCTCATCAGAAGTCACTCAACTGGCGTTGGAGAACCATTAAGCACAGATGTTGTCCGTGCTTTGATGCTTTTACGCGCAAACACTTTGGCTAAGGGATATTCGGGAATACGCCTAGAAACACTAGAAACGCTTGTCGAAATGCTGAACAAGAGAGTACACCCAATAATCCCATCTAAAGGCTCTGTAGGCGCAAGTGGAGACCTGGCGCCGCTCTCCCACATGGTTCTCGTGCTCATAGGTGAGGGAAAAGCCGAATACAAAGGCGAAGTCATGAATGGAAAAGAAGCTATGGAAAAGGCTGGAATAAAACCAGTCCAACTAGATTTCAAAGAAGGCGTCGCCCTAAACAACGGCACCCAACTCATAACAGCAATCGCAGCCCTAGCAGTTCATGACGCCGAAAACCTAATAGAAACAGCAGAAGCCGCAGCCGCACTCTCACTTGAGGCACTTTTAGGCGTCACAGATGCGTTTGACGAAAAAATCCACAAAGTAAGACCACACACTGGACAAGCCATAACGGCAAAAAACATTAGGGAAATGGTTGCTGGAAGCAAACTCGTCCAAACTGGAAAAGAGACAATGAATAAAACTGGACGCCCACACGATCCATACAGCCTAAGATGTACTCCACAAGTTTTAGGTGCAGCGAGAGACGCAATAGCCTACGCAAGAAAAGTCGTCGAAACCGAAATAAACTCTGCAACAGACAACCCGCTTGTTTTCCCAGAAGACGGCGCATGCCTATCGGGCGGAAACTTTCACGGACAACCACTATCAATAGCAATGGACATCCTCGGAATCGCACTAGCAATCGTCGGAAACATCTCCGAAAGAAGAATTGCTAGACTACTAGATGAAAAACTTAACAACGGATTACCAGCATTCCTAATTCCGACACAAGCAAAAGCGGGATTAAACAGCGGTTTAATGACAACACAGTACACGGCTGCAGCCCTAGCATCAGAAAACAAAGTTCTCGCGCATCCAGCATGCGTAGACTCTATACCAACATCAGCAAACTTCGAAGACTTCGTAAGCATGGGAACAACAGCCGCACAAAAAGCCGCAAAAATCCTACAAAACACACAATACATAATAGCGATAGAACTGCTATGCGCAGCTCAAGCCATAGACCTACGCGGACCAGAAAAACTCGGAAAAGGAACAAAAACCATTTACAAAAAAGTGAGAAGCATCACACCAATGATAAAAGAAGACACTGTCATAAGCTATCACATAGAAAACATAAAAAAAGCAATAACAGAAGGACTACTCGCAAACTAATTTTGTAGTCGGGCGGGCAGGATTTGAACCTGCGACACTCCGGTTTCTGTTGTTCGCCTGGCAGGCTGAAAAGGGACGCCCACCATTGGTAGGCGCCTACAGCGTCTCCGTCTGCCGAATTTGTCAGCAGACTCGGAAGCTCTACCAGGCTGAGCTACCGCCCGAAATCAAAATTTTTAAGCGTAAACACGAGATTTATGTGTTTCGTATCGGTGCTAAACGTCAATGTTATTTTGCTTTCTTTTGGGAGCGCACCCACAAGGCGCCATAAAATATCATAAACGCTAGTGTAATCCAGAAGAATAGTATTAACATTTGAACGGCGCCAGAAGCTAGTTCTTCAAACACTTGAGCCTTCCCCTAAAATAGCTGTTACCCACAAGTTATAAAGTGAAGTTTCTAAAATCGAAATGAGCACATATACAAACATATTTTCAAGAGTGGAATATGCCCGTCCAAGTAGCAAATAATTTATAAAGATTAAACATTTTACAGTTTAGCTTGAGGCGGAGAAAGGGGAAGGCGTTAACCAATTTTTCTGTCTTCGCGCAAATTATACCGATAATACCATGCAGTCCATCCTGAATGGAATTCTCCAGCTTCTTTTCTTCTTCTGCGGTAATACAAGATTAGCAAGAGTATTATTAGCAAGAGCAAAAGTAGCAGAAGAAGCCAGTAGAACCATTCTGGGAGGAACCAAGCCCACGGAGTCACCTCTTTAACATAACGTGCCGTTGCAGTTTTAGGCGAATCCATCAAAACCGTTATAACGCTGACTCCAGAACCTTGAGAAACCCCATTAATATCCCAATTGCTGAAATGATAACCAGCAACATGCGGAGCACTTAAAACAACATTAACCCCAGCATCGTACCAACCCTCGCCAGGAACCGTGGTTATCCCAGCTGGGTCTACTCTAACAGAAAGATAAAACTGCGTCTTCCAAAGCGCAATTGCAGTTTTTGGACCATCCATCAGTATAGGGTTACTCTGATTATAAAGCACGCCAGAAGCGTCACCGCCCCAACCCGTAAAGACCCTACGAGTACCATTCCCATGTTCTAACAATCCAAGATTAAGAGTAGCATAAGCAACAGACCCAGCATTGTACCAGCCCGCACCACCAGAAGTGCCATAAGGAGACTGCACGGTTAAATAATACTGCATAACATAATGAGCCGTAGCAGTATGATTACCATCCATAACAACAGCAATCGTGTTAACACCTAACCCATAAGAAACACCATCAACATCCCAGTAAAGAAACAAATAACGAATGCCAGCAGAGGTTGGCACGATGTATGGTGCCGTCAAATTTACACTAGTATCAACTTCATACCAGCCTTCGCCAAGAATTGTTGTAACATTCTCTGGTTCTGTTCTAATCTTTAAGAAATACTGTATTTTCGGGGGCTTGACAACTTGGACAAGCCCGTTTACGAACCAGTTATCTAAGATGTTGTCATCATTTACGAGAGGAGCGAAGGCACTTATTTGATAAATGCCCTCCGATACCGCACTAGTGTTCCAAACAAAAATCAATGTATGATAAGCGCCAGGCTCAAAATTGTTAACAGTTCGCATCTCAATTAATGAAAGGTTATAGTATACTTCTACGTTAAAAGTTTCTATTGCCGTTCCTTTGTTAATAATGCTAACATTGATCTGAAGCAAATCGCCTATAAAAACGATGTTGCTTGAAGTTTTTACGTTAACTATCGCGATGTCATGAATAATTATAGGTAGTTTGGGTCTGACCTCAACCTCTCCATCCACAAGCGTATTGTCTGTCAAATCTGCTTCATTTTCTAATGGAAAAATGGAAGCGCTTACAATATATTTTCCAGGGGCAATACCTGTTGTGTCAAGCGTGAAATTTAAATTAACAAATGAGTACGGGCCAAGAGTTACTGGAACTTCTCTGATAATGGAATTATTGTAATAAGCTTTTACGCTGAAGCTTTCATTTTCAGTTCCTTCATTTTGGACTAAAACGCCTATATTTAAAATCTGTCCAATCTCAATATCTTTTGCTGAGAGGGTAACATCCACAACGGCAACATCATGAAAACTTACTGCTAAAGGCGTATATGGCGTTATGTAAAACTTTGTTGATACAGCAGGACAATATGGATAACCGCTTTCATTTACTGGATTAGTTAAAGCAGAAACTAGGATCGTGGCTTCACCAATGTATGCCCATTTTGGAATGTTTAGTTTGCAGTATAAGAAAACTATTTTTCCGTTGGGTTGAACTTTAAAGTCATATATCGCATAAGAACTCACTGGAACATCTAGTTCATCTTGTATGGTTATGGCAATTGTTGCAGTCTTAACAACCTTGGCGATGCTTCTCAAAGCAATTTCTAATCCAACATCGCCTCCTATTCCAAAACTAAGTCTGTAAGTAAGGTTTTCATCAATCGTCCTTATCGAAACCAATTCTACAAGCCAGCCTACTTTAAATGTTAAACTATCTTTGATGACCGTGTTTCCTACAAGGGCACTAGCTAATGCGTACCATTCTCCAAAGACTACGCTTATATCTGTGCAAGGCCAAGGTATTGTGAAATTAATAGCGGCAATGCCGCTTGCATTGGTTCTTTCGGAAAGGAAAAAAAAGGCATTATTTGGCGCTCTAACATAAAAGGCAACAAGCAAATTTTGTAATGGAGTTTCATTGTACATTACATGCGCATACAAAATGACAAGTTCGTCAGGGCTGAACGCGTCGCTCGGAGCATTTGAACCTTTTCCATCGTATGGCTCTTTCTGCGTAAAAAGGTCAATTTTCGCTTTTTCATCCTCAGAAAACGCGATTCTTATCGTGGTCAACGCAAGTGTGAGGATTGTAATAACTACAAGCGTTAACGCTAATTTTTTCAGTCTGACACTCATCATCCATCAAGCATTTATTTAATGGTGTATTCTTTAACAAATATTCCGTAATCACAAATATTACTATAAAGGATGCTTTTTTTGAATGCCACACTTCTCATTTTTTATAAGATGGCGTTAAAGTTTGGCGGGCCCGCCGGGAACTGTTCCTTGAAAGTTTTTGCCTTTTCAAGTTTGAACCCGGGACCTACGGGTTAAGAGCCTCAACCCATCCCGTGCAGCGGTTTGGTCCGCCGCTCTAACCTTACTGAGCTACGGGCCCTTGTGTTATGTTCTTGAATATGCATTTTGGAAGGGTTGTTAATAAGTTTAGCCTTTGTTGTGTTGTTAGATGTTTGTGGCTGCTAGTGTTGTTATGGCTCTGAAGGTTTTGAAGGCTTCTATTAGGTCGTTTGATGTGTAGGTTACTGTTCGGCTTGCCGTTTGTTTTACGCCTGGGATTAGTAGCGCCATTTCGGTCATTCCAGCGTTTACAAAGTCTATTTCAAATGTTATTGGAGGCTTTATTTTGAAGGGTTTGAACGTGCCTAAATTTTTTAGGCTTTTGTAAGCTGCTTCCTTAATGAGTTTTCGCGCTTTTGTCGGCGATAAACATTGGGCTGCAAAGCGTCCATAAGCCTTTTTCACGGCTACTGTTTCAACCTTTCCAAGAGTTTCAATTGCCTCCTTTGTCACTGTTTCGTCTCCTGTAACGAGGACTACTGGAACGTTGTAGTAGCCTGCTACAGCCGCGTTTATGCCAGTTTCTCCCATGATTTTGTTGTTGATTTTGACGTTGTAGACAACTCTTCCGTGGTATGTGTGTCCCATTATTGTTGGGAAGCCGCTTGCCATTGCGTGGTAGCCTACGAAGAATGCGGCGTTGAAGGTTTCGTCTATGCCCTGCATCATTGATAACGGTTTAGGTGAGCCAGTTACGAGCTCTGCGGCTTCGTGAAGTTCTTCTAGTATTATGTTTCGCATTGTGCCATGCGAATCGTTTACAACTATTGTTTTTGCTCCTGCTTCTAGGGCGCCTTCGACTGCGGCGTTAACCTCTTGCGTCATAAGCCTCCTTGCTCTTTCATGCTCTTTTCCGTCGCGCATGACGTGTTCTTCGTGGACTACGCCAGCAACGCCTTCCATGTCTGCGGATATGAAAACTTTCATATGTTTTTCCTCAGTTTATTGCCTTTCATTTTAGAATGTTAATGGTTTTAAGTTTAATCGTTGTCTTAATCGTGTTTGGTGGTGTTGCGTGGCTGGCGAAATTGTTTTCGTTGGGCTTGGCTTAAATGATGAGTTGGGCATGAGCCTCCGCGGTTTAGAAGAGGTTAGGAAGGCGAAGGAGGTTTTCATAGAACTCTACACGAGTTTGATGCCGAACTTTTCCATTAAACGGTTGGAAGAAATTTCTGGAAAAAGTGTGCAAGTTGTTTCTAGAAAGGAGCTTGAAGATGAGGATGGAGAAAAAATTTTAAGCGCGGCAAAAGATGGCAAAGTTGTTCTTCTGGTTCCTGGAGACCCGCTTATAGCTACAACTCATGTGGCGTTGAGGGTTCGCGCTGAAAAGCTTGGGGTAAAGACGCGCATCGTACATGGCGCATCGATAGTTTCCGCGGTTATTGGCTTGTCTGGTTTGCACAACTACAAGTTTGGAAAGAGCGTTACGATACCCTTCCCGAATGAGACGCCTTCTCAAACTCCATATGAGGTTATAGCTCAAAACAAGAGTTTGGGGTTGCATACGCTTTGTTTGCTTGATATAGACGTTGAGAAAAAACGTTACCTAGGCATAAGCGAAGCGTTGATTTTGCTACTAAAAATTGAAGAGAAAAAGAGACAGAAAATAATCACTGACGAGACACTCGTTGTGGGTGTTGCAAGAGCTGGAAGCGATAGTGCTGTTGTTAAAGCGGGCTTCCTAAGCGAAATAATAAAATACGATTTTGGACAACCACCGCATAGCCTTGTCTTTCCAGGAAGGCTTCATTTTATGGAGGCTGAAGCTCTAATAGTTTTGGCTAATGCTCCCGAAGAGGTGAGGAGGCTGGTTGAATGAGTCTTGAGGGGCTTGTTTCCAAGTATATTGCTTCTGCTGAGCGTGTTTTCTGTGAAATGGAAGTTGTTGGAAACACTTTGAGCCTTAATGTAGACAGTGTTAGGAAGGTTTTGGATTTTGCCAGAGCCTATTTGGAAGACGCAAAGTATTATAGGGATAAAAAGAAATTTGAGGTAAGCCTAGCTTCTATCGCTTATTGCGAGGGCTTACTTGACGCATTAAAACTGTTAGGAGCCGTGAAGTTTGAATGGTCGACAAGGGAGAGGGAAAGAAGCGGAAAATAGTTTTGGCTTCTGGAGTATTTGATTTGCTGCATCTCGGTCATGTGAAGTTTCTTGAAGAGGCGAAGAAGGCTGGAGGCGAAAACGCTGAACTCATAGTTATCGTGGCAAGAGACGCCACCGCAGAAAAGCGTAAAGGCAAAAAGCCAGTAATGCCCGAAAGCCAACGCCGCGCACTTGTTGAATCCTTAAAGGTTGTTGACGAAGCCATACTTGGGTATGAAGAGTTTGACATTGGCAAGGTTATTGACAAAATCAAGCCAGACGTCATCGCCTTGGGGTATGACCAAGACGGCATGGAAAAAACTGTGAGGCGATATGTGGAGGAGCATGGACTCAAAATAAAGATTGTTAGGATTGGAAAGTTTGGAGAAGACGAATTGGACAGTTCGTCAAAGATTAAACAGAAAATCATCGAAGATTTTAGGAGATGAGCGCTTTTCACGTCAGAAAGGGCTTTACATTAACAATAACGCTGATCGCCTTAAACGTGGTTGTCTATGTTTACACGGCGGTTCTAAGCGGAAATTTCGCAGAAATGTTATCAAGTCCTCAGACAGTATGGACAGTTTAACAAGTATGTACTTGATGGCGGCTATTGGCAGCTTTTCACAGCCATGTTCGTTCACGTGGATATTGTCCACTTGTTGGGCAACATGCTTTTCCTCTTAATATTTGGGCTTAGGGCTGAAGAACTGTTCAAGCCAGTTGAGTACATTCTAATCTATCTTCTAAGCGGGCTGGCTGGAAACCTATTGACGTTGTTGTTTGGTCCAAGCATGGTTTCCGCTGGGGCTTCTGGCGCTATTTTTGGAATTTTTGGCGCGCGCACAATTTATTTGAGGCGTACTTTTGGGCAGTCTATTATCGGCGCTTTGTTTTACGCTTTCTTTCTATTGATGATTAGTGCTGGTCAAGGCGTAAATAATTTGGCGCATTTTGGCGGCGTGGTTGTTGGTCTTATGCTTGGCTATGCGATTGCTGGTGCACGGAAACAAAAAACGGTGTATAGGTACAGTTACTCTTTCGTGATGCGTTTGTTGCTACGGAAGTGTTAAAACTTCAACCTTAACCTTGTGTCCATCCTTAAGGTTTAGGTGTTTTCTCAAAAATATTGGGGCTATGAGCTCTATAACAGAAGAGTCATAGTGGCTGCGCAAGGCGAAAACCAATGCGCCCTTCACCTTGTTCTCTATTATAACTGGGTAGCACTTAACTGGTCCATAAGTGCGGTTTTCATCCTTAAAACCTTCAATTTCAATTGCTGGATAAGCCTCAAGTTCGACACGTGACTTAATGTCGTAGTCTGTTGTAAGTTTTAGGTTAAGTGTTCCAGGGTATGGGTCGAAGCCGAGCTTTTCGATGAATTGTTTTCTGTATTGGTCTATTGATGTGTAGTATGCGCCTTCGCCTAGTCCAGTGAAGAGCACGCCTTCAAGGGTTATCGATGGTGGATAGGCAGCCTCCATCAAGAATCGTAGGTTTGAGTATAGTTTCTTCAGTTCTTTTATGCCGTTTTCCGTCATTCTTATGAGGCAGCCTTCTGGCGTTATTGTTCTTTTTATTAGTCCTTTACGCTCCAAATTTATTAGGTATCTTGAAGCGGTCTGCTGGGATGTGCCAAGCTTTTCAGCCAAATACTCGGTTGAAATTTTTGCTGTTCTCCGATGTGCTCCCATCTCGGCTAGCTTCAAAAGTGTGCAGAGGTCTCGCCACTCTTGCATGTTCATTTTAAAGCCTTCGCGCACTTTAGAATAAGGTTGCTGTGAATATTTAAGGAACTCGAAAACGCGTGGTTACGCAAATTCATGCTTTGATGCAAGTGGCATTGGCATACGAGAATATGCCGCGCAAGTCAGTGACTTGTGCTGAAATGTGAACATTATTTGATGTGATTAGAGCCGTAAATGATATGATGTATGTACCGTTTCCAAAATCTAAAACTAACGGGTTTGCTGGAACCCAAGCCTCATCCAACTCATAGAATATGCTAATGTTTTTGGCTTGGGCTGGATTTCCCTCATTGTAGATGCGGCACATCAGCGTAACATTCTTTTCGTCACCATTACCAATGTAAAAACCTTCAACAAGAACAGTTGTCGTTATGTTTAATGCGTAATTCAGTTCCAGATTTTCCGCACCTTGAACACTTAACTCAAAGTTTGTATAAACGCTTGAAACTCCGAAGCCTTCAGCACTCCAGAGAAGCCAAACGCCAGACTCGTAATTTGAATCGTTGTGTAAGCTGAAGGCGAGTTGGAAGATGGCTTGCTGTTTGAGGCTTCTTAACGTTTCTGCAAGTTCCTCAAGGTTTGCCGACAAAACTGTTCTTGAGCCTCCGTTTGAGATGTTTGCAAGCGAACTTATCAAGGCATTTCTCGTGCACTGTTTTATGACTGGAATGAAATTTGCTGTTTGAAGCGAACCTTGACTGTTTTGTTCGACGCCAAGTTCATAAACGTAGATTGACGCTGACGCGATTAACATGGCAATTGCCAAAGCTGCAACAACAAGCAACTGTCCAGAACTGTTCCCTCTAAACTTGTGTTTAAGGGTTTTCATGCCATCACCGCCAGATGCAAGTGCAAAATGTAACAGCGGAAAGTGGCATTTTGGCTTACGCAGATGTACTCGACGAACGTTGTCTTTTGGCTGTTTAGTCCACTGTTGGCAATGTTTTCAGTGTTAATTTGCCGCATTGCACTGTCGTATATTGTTAAGTTGAATGCAACTCCGCTTGGCAATAGAAGGCTTAGGGCTTCCCGAATTGAAGACCACTCCGCATTATCAATGCACTTGCCCAAGAAGCCATCAGAACCCAAATGCATAAGCGCATTCAACCCAATTGAAGCTAAATCTTCTTTTCTTGTCACGTTATGGTTTGATGGAAGATTTCCAGAAATGGCAAAAGCGGAAAACACTATAATTACGGCTAGAAACGCCTCAATTATCCTCACTTGTCCAGTGTTCGCCTTCCTCAACTCTTTGGACCTCCAAGCCACACCGTGCAACTGTAAAGCGCAGAGTTTATTGTAACAATGTAAGTGTATGCGAAAACATTAGAAAGTGTATCGCGATTTTGGAAGTCTGCGCCAAACTGAAGTGGCAACTGCGGGTATGCTGTCCACTCAATGAAGAATGTCGTTGTGTTCAATCCTGAAACAACGAGGATTGTTGGGCTTGCGCTTACAAACTGTGGGATGGCATATGTGACAGAATTATTTCCATTCAAAGTAGGCTTTAAAACCGCATGGTAGTCAGGCGTAAAAGCGTAGGCTTCTAAAACGCTAATTTCTTGGTTGAGAAACACCACTGATAAGCTGTTTTTTAGCGGGTCGAGCCTCAAAAAAGCGTTTTTGTACTGCGGTTCTTGCGAATTGTGTGCAAATGGATGTGCCTCAAAAGAGACGATTTTGGCGTTTGACTTTGCTCTTGCAAATGCCACAAGCAAGGCTGGTCCCTCAACGCTGTTTGAAATTGTTATGTTTAGCTGGATTTCGCCGTTTTCAGCAGTTGTAAAACCAGCAGCCACATGTTCCTTCGCGATTACGTAGTAGTTTAGTTCTGCCGCGATGGGCGCACCGTTTTTTTCGGTTGTTATTCTAAACTTGTATGTTGTTTCATCTGCTGATGGATAAGTTGCCGTTAGATTTATGGCGATGTCAAATATTGGCTTAATTTCAAGTTTAAACGAGACTTCTGGCATTCCAAGGGCTGAAAAAGCTTGGGCGTAACTTAGCGCATACGCGTTTTCGCTGTTAAGCCTTGAAACCTTGTCCACGTCCAAATCAAAAATCGTGCCTAAATCATCCTTTGCTAATCCGAAATTTTCTGGAACTGTCTCGGCGTTTTCACCCCAGTTAGCGGGAGTTCCAGGGTTTAGTAAGATGTATTTTGAAATTTCCCTATACTTTTCTGTTACACTTGCCATGCCATTGCCATCCACGTATGGGTAGAGAAGTTTTGAAGTGTTAGCCATAGCAGTCAACACTAGAAGAACCATAAGCGAACATGCAATAAACGTGTCAATGGACGCTGTTGGCATCAAACACCACCATTAAGCGAAGAGCTAACCAGCAGCTGCCGCCGCAATTCCGAACAGTCCGCCTAGGAGGTTCTGCGAGAGCAGAAGCGAAACATAGGCTGTCAACACGAGCATTACAGAATATTTAAAACCAGCAGCGCATGTGCCCTCGTTGACTTTGCCGACGAAAAACCCTGAAAGCCAACATTGCATTATTATGCCCACTGAGAAGAGGTTCATCTGGCTTTGCATTGCTTCAAGCGGCATGGCCGTTGAGCCTGGAAGGGATATCTGCGTAAGCGCGTAAACCGTTAATGCAACCATTGTTGTTGTTAGGGCTATTAGAATGCTCCAGATGAAGGCTAAGAAAACGTAGGGTCTAAGCATTGATTTCTTGTTGACCTCAACATCCTTCTGCTTTTCGCTGTAGTCTGTTAGTATTTCCAGTGCCGCAGCGGAGCCGCCGCCAATCTTTATTGTTTCAACTAGGATTAGGAAGTTTACTAGGACAGGCCAGTTTTGGATTTTCCTTTTAATGTTTGTGAACACTTTTTTTAGTGAGACGCCCCACTCCATCTGGCTTCTTATTAGCGTTAGTACTTCTGAAAATTTGCCGTAGCCCTTGCGTTTTGTGGCGTGTATTATGCTCTTTTCTGGCGAAAGTCCAATTTTTCTCGATTCTGTTACGTCTCTGAGGAAGTTTGGCATGGCGTTTTCGGCGTCTGAATTCATTTTTGCTATTCGCATGTAAACAATCGCTGGCGGAATCGAAACAGCCAATAGGCAAGCTGTAACAACTGTGGGAAACGTCTGTGGGCTTTCTAGGAATTGGAGTTGTGGTAGAAAGTGCACTGCAGCTATTAGGCTTGAGGCGACTATAACTGGAATTATTGTGGCATAGTATGGCTGTTTGATTTCCATTAGGTTACTTTTCCTTTCAGCGTGGGCTAAAGCCATAAAAATGATGGAGATTACTGGCGTGACGAAGAATATTAGTATGCAAACGATTTCTGTAGAGACTCCAGGTGTTCCGCTAGCCTTCATTGGCTCGAAGACTGATGTTGTTGCGAATATTATGAAGAGTATGTATGAGCACAATGTTACGATTAGCATTACAGCGTATGCTTCGACAAGTGTGCCTAAACGTTCAATTGAGCGGATTGCTGCTGCGCTTTGAACTTCAAAGATTGAGCGCAGTTTGCTCTTGAGATAGTTTACGACGTTTCCTCCACTTCTAACTGACGAAACATAACCCAAGAGGAATTCCCGATAGTTCTTCGACTTGGTTTTTTCTGCTCTTCTGTGCATAACGGTTAGCGGGTCGTAGCCTAAAACTTCCACTTGTCTAATGATTTCTTTTGCTTCTTTGCGGAACGTTGGCAGCAAGTCTATGTCGCGGAGCTTCTTCCAACTTTCATAGATTGTTACGCCGCTTGCAGCCAAAAGTGTGAAAAGCAACGCGGCGAATGGAAGTTCACGGTTTATTTCGCTTGTGTCTTCTCCGCCTAATAAGTTGAAGACCCATCCGAGGATTTTCGGCTTTTTTACTGGCAGTTGCAACGTTATTCACCTACCTTTTCCAGAAACTCTTTTTGGAAAAGCTGTGGGTTGTTGTAGTATTTGCTTAGGACTTTGTTGACGCTTCTGTAGTCGCGAATGTTATGTTCAACCATATGCATCAAAACGCGCTTGCGGTATTCAAGTTCGTCTATGAGCTTTTCTATTGAGATGTCTAGGCTGTCCGCCATCTTCTTCAGCAAATAGCTTTCAGCCAGCCTTTCCTGAAATGTGTCTGTGGATGGGTTCCAGCTGAAAACTTCTTGGAAGTTGTTCGCGTCTTTTATTTCTGATATGCTTATGAATTTTCTGCTTGATAGGCGCTTTCCAGATTCTAGGAAAACTGGCGTTCTAACGTGTTTTACGGTGATTACGCAGTTCATCAGCGGAATTATTGATGGCGGAATATTCATCGGTGGTTGTGTAAGCCTCTTTATGGCGGTGTCCACGTCTTCAGCGTGTAACGTGCATAGTCCACCGTGTCCAGTTGCTAGAGCTTGAAAGAGCACGTAGGCTTCTTCTCCTCTTACTTCGCCTACAATTATTAGGTCTGGGCGATGCCTAACAGCAGACTTAATCAGGTCGTAAAGCGTTATTTCGCCTTCGCTTTCAACGCCGAACCCTGAACGGGCAATTGTTGATGTCCAGTTTTCGTGTGGGAGGTTTATTTCCGCAACTTCCTCGACTGAAATTATTTTGTGGCTTGGTTTTATGAGGCACGCGATTGCGTTTAGGGCTGTTGTTTTTCCAGCGCCCGTAGCCCCGATAATCATCAGCGACATCTTGTTTTCCATTAAAAGCCAAAGGTAGGCGGCTATGCTCTCGTCTATTGTTTCGTTCTCTATCAAGTCAATTATTGTGAACGGGTCTTTGCGGAACTTCCTTATCGTGAACGAAGTGCCGGAAGGTGTTGTCTCCTTTCCGAATGAAACAGCAAGCCTATGCTTTTCTGGCAGCGTCACGTCAACTATTGGGAAGGCTATGCTAACGTGTTTTCCAGCCTTGTGAACTATGCGCATTATGAAGTCATCCAGTTCCTGCTCGTCTCTGAAAACGATGTTTGTTTTTATGTTCTCGTATTTTCTATGCCACAAGAAAATTGGCTTGTTTACGCCTCCGCATCCAATATCCTCAACGTAGTCGTCGTACATCAGCGGGTCTATTTTTCCGTAGCCAACTATGTCCCTTTCAAGGTAGTATAGGATTTTGCGCATTCCAACTGGCGAGACGCCGACAAACGCTTTTTGGTGTTTAGCCAGTATTTGGGGCATCTGTCTTCTGAACGATTCCGCCAGCGATTCTTCGCCTTCGGGGGCTTGCAGCTCATATTCGAGTATGTTTCTAAGCCTAAAATAACTTTCACGTTCAGCCTTTGTCAGCGGTAACTCGTCGAGAATGTAGAGGTACTCAAGTGTTTCTTCGTTTTGGATTATTGCGGCGTAAGAGAATGGAGGCTTAAGCGGGTAATACTCCACTTCCGCGTACCCTTCTGGGACGCTCCACTTTTTCGTTTCCAAAACATCGATTATTTCGCCTTCTTTACGCATCATCTCTTGGAAGGCTTCTGTTTCTGCTTTTTTCTTTATTGGTTTAATGTTAAACTTCACCTTATTCACCTTCGTTTAAAAGTTGAATTTGGATAACACCAGAAGCGAAAGAGCACCTTAACCTTGCAGCACCATAACCGCTTACATAAACGCCATTAGCCAAAACATTCTTCGCAAGTCTAATTTGAAGTGTGCCTTCCGTGGGGCTGCTTCCAAATCCGCCTTCAATCCAAGCCTTCGACGTGTCGTTTTCCATTTTAATCCAGTAATTCTTGTCGCCTATTCTGGTTGGTAGTTGGAGGAAAGTTTCTGTTGAAGCGTTTGTTGACAATGTTAGCGTTATTAGCCTTATGCTGTTTGCCGCTACAAGGTTCATTAGTTCTTCCAGTTTTTTGTTTTCTGATGTTCCGCGTATGGTGTTTGCGTAGACCATGAAGGATGTTGTGAGGAGGCTGCCCACGGCGATTAAGACGGCGAAAGTGTACATGTGGCTTGCAGCTATTGTCGGCATTAAACATTCACCCTCTGAACTGAAACGTTGCAAACTAAGATTTCCAAGTTTACTGCTGCGCCGTCTGTGCCACTTGAAACTGGAAGCTTAACAGTTGTTGCTGCGCCATCCACTTCTGCTTTAAACGTTAAATAAGAAAGGGCATTGTCAAATGTGTATTGACGTGTTATTGTCGTAACGTTTATTGATGTTACTTTTAGGTAGAATTTTCCTTTTAGGCTAAGCGTCTGCGAGGCGTTTAGGCTTATGATGTAAAGGCGTATCAGGTTTAGTGGTTTTCCGTTCTCTGTGCCTATGATGGCTGAAGTTGCGAATGGACGATAGCATAATGTTAGCTCTTTTGTGTTTGCGCCTGCTCCAAAGTAAAGCTGCGTCAGCGTGAGCGCACTTTCGTTCACTATTGTTCTGCTGTCGCCTCTAACGTAAAGTCCATCGTAGTAATTTTCTGAAGGTTCCAACTCGTAGAATACCTTTCCGACAGAGCTGTTGAACACAATTTCAGAGAGCGCCACTTCATCCGTTACGTTTATGGTTAGGCTTTTGGCTGTTGGTTCTATTTTGAATGTGCCTCCGCAGTCTTCCATGTAAACTGTTTCTGAAGCGCCAAAACTCCACGCTGTTGATGTTATTGCGTTGTCAAGCGCCTGCATGTTCTGTTTTGCGATTGAAGTTTTCAGCGCCGCGGTTCTTGAGCCTATTTTGATTATGGCGAAGCTGTACGTTATGGAGATTATCGCAGTAAGCGAAACAAAGAGTATCAAATACGTTAATGGGATTGCCAGAGCCCTATTCGAAGCTAACAAGCGTTTTAGCCGTTTTGTGAGCACTTGTGTTATAGCCTCCTCTCTTAACGCCTAAAACACGTTTGCGCTTCATCTTAAGATAAGATAGTGTGTGTAGAACAAAACTACACATAGAGCGTCAATATCCAAAATCAAGCTTTGGAAAACGTATTCAAAAATAAAATGGGAAAAGAAAAAGCGAGGGGCTACGCTTTCAACGCTTAAGTTGCAGCTTCAACGTTTGTTTCCTTGTAATACTGAGCGTTAGCAGTGAAAATCATCACACCAACAGTGACACCGATGTCGCTGACAGATATGTGGTCCGGATTTTCTATGTAAACAATCATGCTCCAGCCAGACTTCAAAATAAGGTCGTCGCTGGCTTGCGCTAAGATGTAGCTCGTATTGCCGATGTTCACTATTCCGCCTTCGGTCAAGTTTGCCTTTGGCACATATGGAAGGTCAGGATTAATGGTGTTTGTTGTTTTATTATAGTATACTGTATTCCATAGGCATTCTTGACCTCTCACTGTGATTTTGTCTATGACTACGTCTCGTCCGCCGGTGTTGATTATTAGGAATGCGGCTTCTGCGAATTGGTCTCCATCATGCCAAACGTGCAGTTTGAATACTTGTAGGCTTTCTTCTTGTACGCGTGTGGTTGTCACGTTTATGGCGTAGAACGTTACTACAGTCGCCAGTAGCACTGAAACTACGAGGATTATCAGCGTAGTAACCACTGTGCTTAAAGCTTTCTTATTCTTTAACATCTTCATTCTATTTTCTCTCCGTGCACCAAAATCAGCGCTTGTCCAAATATGATGGTTTGTGCGTAGAACAAAACTACACATAACCGTACAACAGTTCAACAAAAGACGCCTCGCAAAGCAAGTTTAAACAAGTCTAAACAACATATACGAAATCCTTATTTAAGATTCGAGCAGCCATCACGGTGAAGGTGACTCACACTTGAAAACGCTCAATGTTGCCATGACGGCCATCTGCGCTGCGTTATATACAATTGTCGGATACCTAACCAACTTGGGCATCGTAAGCCCCGTAGTTGGCGTCGTAAGATTCTGGCCTTCTGTTATTGTTCCAGCAGTCTTTGCAGCCATCTTCGGACCATGGGTTAGCGGAATAGGCGCTGCTGTAGGAATTTTCTTCGCCGACATGATTCATCCGGGACACGGCATAGCGCTTCTAAGTCTCACCGTCGGCGTGCCTTCAAACTTTCTGGGATTCTTCATCATCGGGTATATCAGCAGAAAAAATGTTGAGTGGCGACATGTAGCCGCGGGATTAGGCGCTTGCGGCGTAATCGTGTTGATGGTTGTTTACCTGCTTAATGAAGCTGCAATAAGCCTTGATATAGGACTGCTGTTTCTTGGCGTGTTCATCGGCTCTTACATGATTGCAATCGCCGTTGGATATCGCTTTCCAGAATGGAAAAGTTACCAGTTCGGTTCGGTTCTTGGACTAGCTGTTGGAAGTGCATGGATAGGATTTGGGTTGTGGGCGTATAGCCAAGCCTTTCCTCTACCACTATCACTCGGCTGGGAACGCAATGCCCCATTTTACGCCAGTTTTCTATGGCTAGTATGGACCTTTGCAACCGAGATTCCCTTCTTAGTATCGCTTGGACCACCCATAATCAAGGCGTGCCAAAGGGCTTTCCCATCGATAACCCAAAAGAAAGAGTAGGTAAAGTTGAAAAGAGTAAGGGCTTACAGTCCAGCTGGTATTTCAAGTTTTTTTGAAATATGCGACACGATGCCGGACGGAGAGCCGATAACAGACCTTGAAAAAGTCGGTGCTAGAGGTGGAGGTTTCGGAATCAAGAATGGCATAATAACAGAAGTTAGCGTTTCAGAAACAGAACAAAACAGTGTAAACATCTACATCAACGGACGACAAGCCAAGGAATACGAAACTACGCGAACTGTTGTAAAAAAGCTTCTAGAAAGAGCAGGCGGCAATTATGCTGTTGAGGTTAGGCATAAAGTTGATGTTCCAGTTGGCGCTGGTTTCGGCTCAAGCGCTGGTGGAGCCCTAACAACCGCTTTGGCTTTGGCAAAGGCATTAGGCTTAAAACTGACTTATAACCAACTGGGCAAAATAGCGCATGTAGCAGAAGTTAAATGCAAGACTGGTTTGGGCACCGTCGGACCGCTGATGATTGGAGGATGCGTAATCACAGTAGAGCCTGGCGCGCCTGGAATAGCCACGATAGACCGCATACCAATAACCGAAGACTACGTGGTTGTGGCTGGAGTTTTTGGACCAACACCCACGAAAGAAGTTCTGTCTTCGTCTGAAAGGCGTTTGGCTGTTAACAAGTGGGGCAGAAAAACCTTAGAGAAAATACTTGCAGAACCTTCAATTGAAAATTTTTTGACTTGTTGCCGCGAGTTTGCCGAGAAAACGGGATTCACGACAGAACGCGTGCAGAAGCTAATTAAAATTGCAGAAAAAGCTGGAGCCGTTGGTGCAGCACAAAACATGGTTGGCGAAGCCGTGCACGCAATCGCAACGTTGGAAAACGCGGAACGCGTGGCGCAAGCTTTTAAGAAGGTTTTGCCGCCAGAAAAGATTCTGGTCGCTGAAATTGACTTTCAAGGTGCCAGATTGATAAGGTGAGGAAGAGCGCATTGACATGGAAATTTAAGACTGTGGCTGTTGGCGGCACATTTGATGAGCTTCATAAGGGACACCGCGCCTTGCTTATGAAAGCCTTTGAGGTTGGCGAACGCGTCTTGATTGGCTTATGCTCCGACAAGCTTGTTGAAAGCCTAATGAAGCCACACTTCACAGCGCCATACAACGAAAGGCTACGAAAGCTTAAAGAATTTTTGCGCAGTGCAAGTTTTCTGGAAAGGGCTGAAATCATGCCCCTAAACGACCCGTTCGGCGTGACACTTTCAGAAGGCTGCATCGAAGCGCTTGTCGTTAGCAAAGAAACAGAACCAATGGCACATAGAATAAACGTTGAACGGGAAAGAAGGGGCTTAAAACCGCTTGAAATCATCGTCATTGACATGGTTCCCTCGGAGAACCATTCGCCAATATCAACAACAAGAATCCGCAAGGGCGAAATAGATAGGGAAGGACGCCTTATAAGGAGCTAGAAGAAATAAAAATGGATAATTACTGTTCGCCCTAGCGCCTTTTCTCTGGAACAAAAACTGCAGCGGCTATTGCAGTTGTCCACAAACCATTTTTGTCGCCAGTTGCAGACTGCGTAATGTTAGTTGTCTTGATTATCAGCCCAGTCGTCTTGAAAAGCTGTTTTCTCTCATCCCAAGCCGTTTCTGGGTCAAACGGTATACCCATCGTCGTAGCCAACATCGTTGCAGCCAAATCCTCGGCATAGTCGCCCGCCACTTCGTCCGTCTGCCCAAAGGAATGATGTTCAGAGAGATAGCCATAATTGTTTTTGCCAGAGGGTATGGCTACGCCTATGGACGCCGCAATCAGCCTATGCGGCTCATTCGTGGAGTTTCTAGCCAAAACAACGAAGGTTATTTCTCCAGGCTTCAGCATTTTCAGCCCTTTTTCTCTCGTAATTAGTTTGCATCCTGGCGGTATTATGCTTGAAACGTTCACTATGTTGCAGTGGTGTATTCCAGCGTTTCTCAACGCCAACTCGAAGGATTGAAGTTGCTCCTTGTGCTTTCCGACGCCCTTCGTTAGGAAGAAGTATTTTGGAATCATTTTTCCGTATCGAAATGAAATTAACAAGTTTTGCTTAAAAACCTTTCCTCCGAAGAATTCTCTTTAAGGACATCCTTTCTTCTCCTCCTATTTCCCAGTAAAAAGCCTAAATTAAAGCCTAAAATAAAAAATGATGACTTAAAAGCCTTTATTAGGCAGCTTTTCTGGCGCTTACAAGCTCTTTGTCTTCACCCATTTTTCGGCTGTTCCAAACTGCAAAATTGGATAGTCCCTCCATGTTTTTCTTTTCGCTTTTGTTTAGGGAAAAAGATAACAAAGCTTTATGCATAATATCTTTGAGGCTTACGCGGGTTGTATCGGCAAAGCAGCGTATTCAAGGACGAAACAAAACTTGACATAAGCTACGTGCCTAGCAGACTTCCCCACAGAGAAAAAGAGCTGAAGCTTTTGAGGCAATTCTTCACCTTTTTACTGCAGTTCCCAGGAAAAATGGCTCAAAGAATAATAATAACCGGCGATGTTGGAACAGGCAAAACCGTGCTTTCTCAACGTTTCGGAACGGACATCACAAATGAAGCAAGCAAGCTTGGAATAAAACTGTGTTATATCCATGTCAACTGCCGCGAATACCGCGGAAGCCTATTCCTAATTTTGCATCAAGCCATTGCACGTTTTCATCCAAACTTTCCAAGAAGAGGCTACTCAGCAGAAGAGCTAATCAACATACTATTCGACGTTTTAGAAGAGGAAAACGCTTATGCGATTTTGGCTTTAGACGAGTTTGAAAGCCTCGTTGACAAAGAAGGCTCAGAAGCCGTTTATAAACTCACACGACTACAAGAAACCAGACATGGAAAACCTCAAAGACTCTCGCTAATCTGCATAACTCGCAACTTAAAAGCACTTGAGCATTTAGACGCAAGCACTAAAAGCACCCTACAATCAAACATTATAAACCTCGAAAAATACTCAAAAACACAGCTTATAGACATATTAAACGACCGCGTCGCCCTCGCATTCAAACAATCAACAGTTTCAGCGGAAACCGTGGATTTAGTTGCCGAACTTGCCTTCTCAGAGGGCGGAAACGCCCGCTTCGGCATAGAACTCCTCTGGAGAGCTGGAAAATACGCAGATGCTGAAGGCTCTGGCACCGTTACCCCAGAACACGTTCGAAGGGCAGCGGCAAACATAATTCCAACGTTGCGGAAAAGTGAAATTGCAAGTTTAGGCTTACACGAGAAAATCTTTCTACTCGGCATTGCGAGGCTTTTCAAGACAAGTCAAGCGGCTCACGTTCCATTCAGCGAAGCTGAACGCGCATACACCATAATTTGCGAGGAACTAGGTGAAAAACCGCACAGCCACACACAACTGTGGAAGTACTTGCAAAACTTTGCCATGATGGGCATCATTAAAACTGAAGTTTCGACAATTGGCAACCGCGGAAGGACAACAATTATTTATTTGCCTAGAACCCCAGCGGATGAACTGGAGAAAACGCTTTCAGACACTTTAGAAAATTGTGGGCGGAGTTTATGAGCGTGGAAAACGTTCTCTCCTCAAAGGTGAGAATTAAAATTTTGAAAATTCTCATGAGGATGGGTGAGCTTAACGTTTCAGAAATCGCCCGCAGACTAGGCGTGAACTACGGCATTGCAATTCGCCATCTCAAAATTTTAGAAAACGCAGATATGGTTAAACAGAAAACTTTTGGGAAAATACGCTTGTATAGGCTTAATGAACACTCACCCAAAGTTATGGCTTTGCAAAAACTTATTGAAGTTTGGGAACACCAAAATAAATAGCAGAAACGCCAAAACGCATATTTGGAGCTGAAAATTGGTGAAAGGAGAATTCAACGAAAACATAAAGGAATTTGAAACGCTACTACAGAAAATGGCAAGCGAAATAGCAAGCGGAACAATATACGAAAAGCTTCCACCACAAGAACTCCTAAACAAAACAGAAGAGTACATAACACGCCTAAACAACTTAACCGAGAAAAACGAGGAACTTATGCTCATACTGAAGCCCGAGAAAGCTCAAACAATAAAAGCCATGTGCAAAAGGCTAAAGCAAACCCTAGCCAACTTTAAGGAAATACTCCTCCAAAACACGGCTGACCCGCTTGCAAACTCCCGCCTAGCTTTTGAGCAGTTAAGAAGAGCGTTAACGGATGGTTCAGACTTGCTCTTTCTCATGCGGGAGATTAGGGATAACCCATCGCCGCTTATAGATGCAATTTTGAACTTCAAGAAGGCTTCTGAGGCGAAAGCTCAAGTTGTAAGCATACAAGCCAAAGAGGATTTGGAGCCGCTTTTAAAATACGTTTTAAGCCGCATAGACAATTTTAGGGCTGTGCTGATAGATTTGGAAAAGAAGGTTGGCGAAATGAAACAAATTATGAGGGAACTCCAAGAAGAAAGCCTAAAAATCCTCTCAAGCAAAAAACCAGCAAAAACAGATAACACAGAAGACAAGACGGAGAGAAAACAGCTTTCCCTCTCAAACTTCAACCAAACAAACCAAAAGGAGCGAGAACAAAATGTCAATGGTTGACATCTCCGAAAAGCCAGAAATCTACCGCGAAGCAACAGCCACTGGAACAATTAGGCTAAAGCCAGAAACCATAAAGCTGATAAGCGAAGGAAAAATTGCCAAAGGAGACCCATTACACACCGCCAAAATCGCTGGAATTTTAGCCGCCAAAAAAACAAGCGAATTAATCCCGCTTTGCCACCCGCTCCCAATAACAAACGTTGACATAAAAATCGAAATTATAGATAAAACACGCGTCGAGGTAACGTCCACCGTCAAGACCAAGGCTCAGACAGGCGTTGAAATGGAAGCGTTAACTGCAACAGCCACAAGCCTCCTCACAATCTGGGACATGGTTAAACAATACGAAAAGGATGCAGAGGGACAATATCCAACAACAGCAATAGAAAACATCCGCGTCGTAAAAAAGGTTAAAGAGCGCGAAACCCATGAGCGAAAGCATAAGAAGGCATAAGGCAGAAGCCCCAAAAAAACTGAACTTCGCCATCTTTATCTGCAGCACATCACGTCACAAAAAACTCGAAAGCGGAGAAAAAATCGAAGATGAATCCGGAGACTTGATAGAAGCGCTCATAAAAAGTGCGGGGCACAACGTTGCATTGCGAAAGATAATTCCAGACGATAAAGCCAAAATTGAAGAGTGCATACGCCAAACGTTAAGCTCAAATTTGGATGCAGTCATATTCTGCGGCGGAACGGGTATAGCCAAATCAGACATAACAATAGAAACAGTCTCGCCGTTCCTAGAGAAAAAGTTGGCTGGATTCGGCGAAATCTTTAGGTATTTAAGTTTCAAAAAAATCGGTTCAGCAGCAATTCTATCCCGTGCACTTGCAGGCGTGGCAAAAGGTAAAGCGTTTTTCTGCATTCCGGGTTCGCCAGACGCCGTAAAAGTATGCCTCAAAGAACTCATCTTGCCAGAGGCGCCGCACATTTTGAAACATGCGCTTGAATGATGACTTTTGCCGCTTGTTAATGGGCAAGTTTTATATTGATGGAAGCGTATGAAGACAGCGATAAGCACGTGCGGGAATATCGATGGTTTTACGCGATTGTTGGGGTCGCCCACTCCTAAACCTACGTGTAGCAGTGACACGTCTCTGCAACTTAAATTGTCCATACTGCCACATGGAAGGCGAAACAGCGCCATCTGACGCTCGAGAGATGGGCGCAGAAGAAATTGCACGCATTGTAAGAATTGCTGTTAGACTTGGTATTTCAAAAGTGAAAATTACAGGTGGAGAACCACTAATCCGCAGAGACATAAGAGAAATAGTTCAAAAAATCGCCGAGACCCCAGGCTTAACGGAAATTTCCATGACGACTAATGGAACTAGGCTTGCCAGCTTAGCCAAAGAACTGCATAAAAGCGGCTTAAAACGTATAAACATAAGCCTCCCAACATTAGATGAAAAGGCTTACAGCACCTTGACTGGAGGACGATTAGAGGACGCCTTAGAAGGCGTTAAAGCTGCTGTTGATGTTGGGTTTAACCCAGTTAAAATTAACATGCTAGTTCTAAATGGCGTTAATGATGGCGGCGTGCTTGAAATGATGGAATTTGCGGGTAAAATGGGCGCGGTTTTGCAGTTAATTGAGCTTGAACCCCTAAACGTTGATATGACTTATTATAAAACACACCATAAAGCGTTGGATGAATATGAAGCGATGTTAAAGGGTAAAGCCCACAAAATCGAAACTAGACGATACATGCAAAGCCGCCGAGTATATCACTTGCCACACGTAACCGTGGAAGTTGTACATCCAATCGAAAATACAAGTTTTTGCGCGAATTGCACGCGTCTCCGCCTAACAAGTGATGGAAAACTTAAGCCGTGCCTAATGCGAAATGATAATTTGGTTGACATTTTGACGCCTATGCGAAACGGCGCGACAGACGAAGAACTAATGGAAATCTTTAAACACGCAAACCAACTGAGGCAACCATACAACCAAATTAAAGCTCAATAATCCTTGCCTCTAGCTTAACGGTATCAAGCAAAGCTATTGTCGATTTACCCGTTAAATACCCGCAAGCCTCGCCTGGGTTAACAACAAGCGTTTTTCCCCTCTTGTACACTTCAGCCTTATGCGTATGACCGTGAACTAAAACGTCGAAGCTTCCGCTGTCAATTAAAGCCTTCAAAAGCTCGTTCTCAGTGCCATGTATTAACGCAATTTTCAAACCATCGATGACTATTGCAGTGAAGGCTCCATGAATTTCCATGTTGCCACATTCGCTAACTCGTTTCTTTAAAAGTTCGTGGTCTCCGTCGTTGTTTCCGAAAACTCCTATAAGCCTCGCGTTTAGGTCTTTGAATTTTGGGATGACAAAAGGCGCTACGTAATCTCCAGCGTGGAGTACAAGCTCAACTTTTTCGACATTAAACCTTTTCACGGCGTCCTCAACTATTGGAAGCCTATCATGCGTGTCAGCTATTAATCCCACCAACATTTTACTTACACCTTCCCCTAACATCTACATGCACAACAAGATAAAATATTCCATTTTCACGCATAGAAGTTTGTTCTAGAGAATATTTCGCCTACTGAAATAATTGTCCAAGCGAAACACCGCTTAAAATGCTCCAAACGAGTTTAATTTATAGAAAACTGTTCTAAAAGAGGAATATAGAAATTGAATCCGTGTAGCTCCGATGTAAACCTGAAACGACGGGATAAACTCTACATAATTGCTGAAATTTTAGACATAGCAAAAGAGGGGACATTAAAAACACAAATAATGTATAGAGCGAACCTAAGCTTCACGCAACTCAACGACTACTTAAAATTCATGTTAAGAATAAAACTGTTGGACAAGATATTGGAGAACGACAAGGAAAAGTATAAGGCGACAGAAAAGGGATTAAACTTTTTGCAGCGCTACCGCGAAATAACAGAGCTTCTCAGGGCGGATGAAAACGAAAACCACAAAAACAACGTCAAAATTCCGCCGCCACACCTACTAAAAAAGAACTAACTTTTCAAATATCGCTTTGGCTCCGCAATAAACTTTTAAGCGCCACAGCATCATCTCGTTAACGGTGTCTTAAAACGACCTTTAAATCATGGACGCCGATGGACGGTGACACCTTCATAACTGAAGAGGGATTCATATTCAACACTTTTGGATATGAACATCCAGAGAATAGGGTTTTCGCATTTCTAAAGTATATTCCATCAAATTTTAAGGAACTTTTTCAAATAGATTTCCTTGAACGAGAATGGAAGATGGGAAGAACGAGGCTTTTTCGTGCAGAGAAGCTTTACACCGCGAGGAATTATCAGCGTTTCCTTGAAACGTTTAGGAAGAATTTCCAAAAATACGTATACTTCTGTCCCTTCAGAGAGAAAGAAGTCATTAGTGCACCTTTAAATTCTGTCAAAAAGGTTTACGTTCCAAGGGAATGCCTAAAACGCGTTACTAAACTTAAAAATAAGGATAGACTGCAGCAGTTAACTGTTGATTTGGTTGATTTGCTATCCAGCGAATCAAGCATTCCCACGGAAGATTTTGGCATTCACGGTTCTGTAGCTTTGAACATGCACACGCAAAAGTCCGACATAGACATAGTGGTTTATGGTTCACAAAACTTTCGTAGGCTAGAAAAAACTGTACAAAAACTTGTTGACGCTGGTGCATTAAGCTACGTTTTTAACAACCGCTTGGATGCCGCCAGAAAATACAAGGGTAGATTTAAGGGCAAAATATTTATGTATAATGCAGTTCGCAAACCAGAAGAAGTCAACTCTAAATATGGCTTACACAAGTTTAAACCGCTTAAACCAGTAAAGTTCCAATGCACAGTAAAAGATGACAGCGAAGCAATGTTCCGCCCAGCAATATACAAAGTGGAAAACTGCAAGCCCTTAGATGCATCACGAAATTCGTTAATAGAAAAAATTCCAGAAACCGTTGTTTCGATGATTGGATGTTACAGAAACATTGCTAAGAAAGGCGACAAAGTCAACGTTTCAGGCATGCTCGAAAAAGTGGAGAATGTTGAAACTGGAGAAACTTATTTCCAAGTAGTTGTAGGGACAGGCGTTAACGAGGAAGAGTACATTTGGCCGACATGATGCTTAGAGACAGAGACGCAATAATCACAAAGGAAGGCTTAATCTTCCGTGTTTTTGGCTATACTCACCCGCCAGACGGTTTTATATGCGATGCTGAATACGCGCCTTCCAACCTTTTCAAGTCCACCAATCCGAAAGCTTACCGAACCGACGGCGCAAAGGTATTCTACAAGTTTTACGAAGATGAGGGCTGGCATTTTATCGAGGCGAACTTTCCGCATCATATGATTTTGCACGAGCCTATTGGCAGAAAGGTTGTGGGCGTTAAATGCCACAATGTAGCAGTTGTAAAGAAGCCCGAAGAAACTCTTAAAGCGCTTCTTAAAAAGGAGCCAAAAGATGCACTGCTTAACGCCCTTCAAACAGTTCTAAATGTAACCGTTTTGGGCTTCGGCTTGTCTATGGAGGATTTTGGAGTTTTCGGCTCGCTTCTTCAAGGCTTTTACCATCCGCGGTTCTCTGATATAGACATAACTGTGTATGGCGAGAAAAACTTGAAGCGTATACGCGAAATTCTGCAAGAACTCTACGCGGATAAAAGCTCAATGTTTTCCAACGAGTTTGAGGATGATTCGCCTATCAGGGGGAAGACTTGGCGTTTCAAGAACATAAGCCCAAACGAGTTTGTTTGGCATCAGAGACGCAAAATCATCTACGGAGTTTTCCACGATAAAGCCTCTAAAAGGGCTATAAAGGTTGAATTTGAACCCGTGAAAAGCTGGAGAGAAATCAACAACGAATACAGCCAAATTAGGAGGATAACCCGTGAAGGCTGGATTAAGGCTTATCTACGCATAAAAGATGATTCGAACGCACCGTTCATGCCCTCAATTTACCATGTTGAAGCTGTCAAGATAATCGAAGGCTCAAAAATTGAAGACTTGCGAAGTATTGTTTCCTATCTTGAGGAGTTTAGAATGCAAGCGTGGAATGGCGAAACCGTTTATGTCGAGGGAAACCTTGAAAAGGTCGAGTTACAAGACGGTGGATACTTCCACCAGATAACGTTAACCTATGGACCACGCTACTACGAACAAGTTTTGAAGGTTGCAGAGCCAAAAGCCAAAAACTAATGCTTTAGAATCATGTAGTCCGTAGGCTTGTTTCCAAGAAGAAGCCTAAAATACTCCTCGCCACTTCTATGATCTGTCACTTGTTCAATTTTTCCCTGCGCCACAACAGCCTCGCCTTTTCTCGCTTGTTCGCAGAATCTTCCGCGGAAGGATGCGATTTCGGTTATTGGCTGAAGTTTTGGTCCCTCAACAATTTTTATGTCTTCAATTTTGTATGTGCATGGCGTGAATATAGCCTCGGAATCGTCAAAAACATTAGCCTCAATTCTCGCATAACCACAATTTCTGTAGCGGACGTCACCATACTTTTCGTGTATCTCATTCCAGTCCTTCACGAAACGTATGAAGTAGTCCTTACCCATAAACTTGCCCTGAAAAACCTTTCTAGATTCAACCTTTACGAAGTCCTCGAAGCGCATAAACGTGTCTTTCGAACGGAAAGCGAAAAGCCTCCGCAAATCCCACAAACTGTAAGGCTTCAGTGGACAAGAAGGCTCCTCAAATAGAGATTTGATGGCCGAATAAACTTTTCTGCAGTTTTTAGACCCGTAAACAATTAAGTCAATATCCGAGCTATGCGTATGCAAATTAACCATAATCGAGCCTGAAGCCCCGATGGCATCCCATGAAATGCCAGCAGAAGATTTAAGTAGGCAAGCCATTTCCAAAACCTTTTGTTCAAAAAGGTTTAAGCTCTCGGCTTTTCGGAGTTGTTCAAGCACTTTAACTGGCAAGTATGCCCTTTTTATGTCCCTTTTTGGGACTTCACATAAAAACTCGTCGAAGACCGCATCATAAACCAAGTATTCTGGGAAATTCTTCTTCAACCAAGCAAATCGTTCGGAAAGAGAATAAACCTTCTCATAAGATGACTCTCTGCCTTTCCTTTTGCCTGTTTTGCTCGGATAATACCTTATAAAGGCTATTATCCTATTCGGTGGATGAACTACTCCTTTGACGTCGAATATGAGGCCTTGGCTTGTTTCTATAAAGTCTCCTTCTCGAAATCTTCTTTTCATCAAGGTCAAATGGCCGTCATACGTATTTATTGTTTCTTGAAAATGAGACCAGCCTTATAAAGTCCAGAAATCAACCCTAATCCGACTATTGTAGCTACGGCTGTCATTAGTATTCTTTCAATGGCTGAAATTGGAATCATGTACATGAACAGTGACGGCACGTCAGGTAACCCTAAAGGTTTAAGGAAATAATCTTCAACAACTTTAAGGGGGATTAAAATGTCTATCGTTCCTATAAATATCAGGTTTCCAAGCATGTGGTCACTTATTATTCCGCAATAGCTGGCTAGGAAAACTGAAGAAATGATGGAGAATCGCCCAGCTCCGAAAATTCCGTATAGAATGAGAACCGCAGCTGTTATGTATAAGGGGAGTGAAAGATAGTTTAGGGGAAGTGTTTCGTTTAGATATGGTTTTGTGAACATGTAACCAGTAACAAACAGAACTACTCCAGAAAGTATGAATGCCGGTTTAAACTGCCAATCCTTCTTTATCGCCCCTATCTCTTTGAATGAATTTGCAACCCAACCACGCGTGATTAGAATAGCGAATAAGCCTGCAAAGTGGAGAACGGGATAGAAAATTGCTTTTTGTCCAACCCACGTAGCATACCATCCGACTATTAAGGTTCCGAGGATTATTGCGGAAATAGGCCATCCTTGGATTTTGCTGTTTTTCGTGATTTTGTCTAACGTTAAGAACCCGGCTACCATTGCTGAGATCGCTGTGCAGAAAGAGGTTAATACGCTGAAAGGATTGCCGGCAGCAATTAGGCCACCTATTAAGGCTGCTAGAAACCCTAGATATGGTCCGATTATAATTCCGTAGAGTGGGGCAATTGCTGCATCAAACTTTATACTTGCATCCGGGACTCCAACTATGGGTATTCCGGGTATAAACTTGCAAATTATAAAAGAGAGAGCAGCGAAAATGGTTAATAGTGCCACATTTCTTGCAGATAATTCAATACTCGCCACCGTTTTCCACCTATGTATTTTTGGTAATTGCTGTGTAGTTTTTTACACAATGTTAATAAGCTTTTCCACGCAAACTATACTTTAAGGTGCAATATTGATGGCTCTGGCATTCAACAAGGCTGAACATGTTTCAAAGTGTTTGGAGTTATCTATTCTATTGGAGGTCGGCGCTGACAAGCCTGGAAACGTCAATCTTGTTGTTGGTTTTGAGGGAACCAATCACATGCATTTTTTGGCTTCTGCTGTGGCTGCGGCTCCACATTTTAGGTTGGCTGCAGAGCGGGGCATAGCTGCTTTAAAGGGCGAGATAAGCTTGGAAGATGTTGGCGTTGGAAGAATTATACGCGATTGTGTAGCCGACATAAGTGCTTGGCAGAGCGGCGGGAACACCTTGCTCGGCACGATAATACTTTTTACGCCTTTGGCTGTTGCAGCTGGCATGACCCCTGATGAAAAAGGCGTCTTTGAAGTTTCTGTTTTGCGGCAAAATCTGAAAAGGGTTGTTGAGGCGACAACGACTGAAGATGCCATTGCAGTTTATGAGGCTATAAGAATGGCTAAGCCAAGCGGTTTGGGAAAGGCTCCAGAATTAGATGTTAATGACCCAAACTCTGTAAAGCGCATAATTGATGAGAGGATTTCACTATACCACGTTTTCAAAATAGCCTCAGCCTATGACATGGTTTGCTCAGAATGGGTTAACAATTACCCCGTAACCTTCGACTTCGCCTATCCAGCTCTCATTCGAAGTCTAAAAGAGGACAGAGACCCAAACACGGCGATAATCCACACTTTTCTTGAGGTTTTGGCTAAGCATCCAGACACATTTATAACAAGAAAGGTCGGGCTCAAAAGGGCTCGCGAAGTCTCAGCCGTAGCCGCGGAAGTCTTAAAGAACGGTGGGCTTAAAACAGCCGTTGGAAGGGAAAGGCTCCGCGAGTTTGACGCCATGCTGAGAGGAGAAAGCAACCTTCTTAATCCTGGAACAACTGCAGACATAATTGCGGCTGCCTTAGCCTTGGTTGTGCTAAGCGGTTATAGGCCATAGCACATAATTAATTCTTTCAAAAATGTTGAGGTCTATTCTTTTTCAACCCATTTTCTGTATAGGATTATGCCCACCGCGTACAGCACAATTGCTGATGCCGTTAGCGTGATTATTGGTTGGATTAAGCCTTTTAGTGTTATGTTTCGAAGCATCACGTCTCTTAGGGCTTGGGCAGCATAAGTCATTGGCACGATTCTGCCTATTTGTTGTAGGTATTCTGGAAGATACTCTAGTGGGAAGTACATTCCAGTGAACCATTGAAGCACTATGCCTATTGTTGTTGATGCGCCGGAGGCTTCTTGCGGTGACCTTCCAATGCATGAGATTAATAAGCCTAGGGCTATGCCGTTCATCGAGCCCAAGAACAATATTGGCGTTAGGGCGGTTATATCCCAGTTCACTTTCGGATTAAGCACAAAAGCGCCTAAAACCGCTATTATTAGGATTGTTATGGCTGTTTGAAGCAAAGCGGCAAGGGTTTTGCCGAAAAGCACTTTTAATGGGTGGATTGGCGAAGCTCTAATACGCTTAAGCGTGCCTTTCTCCCTCTCGTAAACTATGGCGCCAGTTGACGCTACCATGCTTGAGAACAACAGTGGATAACACATCATGCCTGGAAGAATATACTCCTTGTAGCCTATTCTCTCACCCACTATTTTTTGCTCTTCAACTATGGATATAGGCTCGGGAAAAGTTGCGTTAGACCATTCGTAGATTCCTTTGCAGAATTCTGTAAAGAATGTTTTAATAATATCCCTAATGAGTCGGGCTACGTCGGGATTGGTTTCGTCAACGGCAAGTAAAACTTGTGCTGGCACTTGACGCGTAAGGTTTTCCATGAAACCATCCGGAATTGTGATTACTGCGCGGACTTCTGTGGCGTTTAAGGCGTTTAAAGCCTCGCTTTTGTTCTCAAAAAGTCTTATGTTGAAAACTCCAGTTCCATTAAGGCTCGAAATTGCCATTGCTGATATGTCTGTTCCGTCTGCGTCCACTATTCCTATGTTTGCCGTGAATGGCGTTTCCCTTCCGAAAATGGCTGAAAAAAGCAACATTACCAGCACTGGAAAAGCTATTGTCCAGAAAATTGTGCCTTTCTCCCTGAAAAACATTTTAATGTCTTTTACTGCCACGCCGATTACCGGATTCATTAGGATTCCTCCAAAAGTCTTCTTCCAGTTAGCCTTATGAAGACGTCTTCAAGCGTTGGCTCTAAAACCTCAATCTTCTCCGTTAAAACATTGTTGCCTAGAAGCGTGTTAGAGATTTCTGGCATGAGTTTCCAAGGGTTTTCTGTGAAAATTTGTATTTCTTCCTCTCTAAACGTGTAGCCATAGGGCTTTAACAGTTTCAACGCCTTTTCAGTTTGATCTTCCTTAACTCTTATGCATATTGAGGATTTTCCGCCAAACTTCTCTTTAAGAACATGCGGCTTGTCTATCGCCACTATTTGTCCCTTATCCATTATTGCAACCCTGTCGCAGAGGGCATCCGCCTCATACATGTCATGCGTTGAAAGTAGCACAGTTTTCTCGTTGTGCTTAAGCGTCCTTATTGTTTCCCAAAATTCCCGCTTAACGTTTGGGTCGAAACCAGTTGTTGGTTCGTCCAAAATGACTATTGGCGGGTCGTGAATTATGGAGGCTGCGAGATTCGCTCTGCGTTTCATTCCTCCAGAAAGCTCTTTCGCCTTTTTCTTTATGAACTCTTCTATGCCCAAAACTTTTGATGTAACCTCTAATCTTTCCTTAAACTTTTTTGATGGCATCGAGTAGAGGGAAGCGGCGAAACTGAGATTTTCATACACGTTTAGTAAATCGTATAGAAGGGTTTCTTGCGGGCAGAATCCGATTAAACTGCGAATTTTCTGGGAGTTTTTGGCTAAATCCAAGCCTAGAATGGTCACTTCTCCCTTGTCAAAACTTCTTAAGCCGCAAAGTATCTCAATCAAGGTTGTTTTTCCAGCGCCATTCGGTCCCAAAAGCCCAAAAATTTCGCCTTTCCTAACGTTTAAGGAGACTTTGTCGAGGGCTTTAACTTCGCCGTAATGCTTCACTAAACCATTAATCTCGATAATTACTTCATCAGCCAAAGGTTCATCGGCCCTCAAATTTGTTTCAAAGCTCTTTTCTACTATCATATTTTAACTTAAAAACGTTTTCAAGCGTGCAACGTAAAATAATCCTATAGGGTTTCCAGATTCACATTTGCATTTTTGAATTAGGCTTGGCATAAAAGTTAATTAAATAAAATTACACATTTTAGCTTCTAAAACGGTTCTGGTCAAATGAGGTTGGTGGATGGGAGAAAAGCAGAAGCTTAGAATGACGTTGCTAACTGGGAGAACAATTGAGCAAGGCGTTGGAAAAGAATGCGGAAAGACCTCTAGGGAGTATGTTGAAAGCGTATCCATCTGCTACATGGACCCAGAAGACCTAAAATTGCTTGGGATAAAAGAGAAAACCAACATTCAAGTTTCAACGGATTATGGCACAGTTGTGGTTACAGCTTTAAAATCTAAAAGAGCGCCGCATCCAGGCGTGATATTCATTCCTTACGGTCCATGGGCAAATGTTGTTGTAGACCCTGAAACTCATGGGATTGGCATGCCTTCTCTGAAGGGAATCCCAGCATATGTTGAGCCAGCGCCAGACAAACCCCTCATGAGCCTTAAAGAGCTTTTAAGACAAAATTTTGGGAAGTGTTAGCGGTATGTCTGTGGTTAAGGCGGTTACTTGTCCAGTTTGTGGAAGCCTATGCGACGATATAGAACTAACAATTGAAGATGGAAAGGTTGTCAAGGTTAAGAATGGCTGTGCGATGTGTGAAGCAAAATTTCTGCATTATAACAGCGAACATAGAGTTCTAAAGCCTCTCGTAAGAAAGAACGGCGAACTCGTGAAAACAACGCTTAAAGAAGCTATAAGAAGGGCTGCGGAAATACTCGCAGAAGCCAATTACCCGTTGCTTTATGGTTGGAGTTCAACAAGCTGCGAAGCCATAAGCGTCGGACTTGAACTTGCAGAAGAAGTTGGAGGAGTAATCGACAACACGGCGGTTATATGTCATGGACCATCAATTTTGAGCATACAGGAGATTGGCATTCCGTCATGCACTTTGGGGCAGATTAGGCATAGAGCCGACCTAGTCGTCTATTGGGGAAGCAACCCATGGAGTGCCCATCCGAGGCACATAGAACGCTACACAGCCTTTTCAGAGGGGCGTTTCGAAAAAAGTGCATGGAGAAACTACGTGACGAAGATTAAAGCTTTGATTGGAAGGAAGAAGATTCAAAGCGCCGTTAAGAGGCTCATTCTCAAAAAGCCGCCGACTCTTTCATCCCAAATGGAGTCAAAGCCTGTTTCCTCCATTGCAAGGGAGGGTAGAAGGCTAATAGTCATTGATGTCCGTCGAACCAAGTCTGCTGAAATGGCAGACTACTTCGTGCAAGTAGAGCCTGGCAAAGACTACGAGCTTCTTCAGGCTTTTAGGGTTTTGATTCGCGACCAGGAACTTGAAGTTGACCGTATCGCGGGTGTTCCAGTAGAGTATTTGGAGGAGGTTGCCGACGCGATGGTTAACTGCGACTTTGGCGTCGTCTTCTTTGGGCTTGGCTTGACCATGAGCGGCGCCAAAATGCGAAACATTGACGCTGCGCTTTCGCTGATACGCGACTTAAACATGCGGACAAAATTCGTCATAATGCCCATGCGAGGCCACTTTAACGTTACTGGCGCCAATATGGTTTTCACCTGGCAGACAGGCTACCCCTACGCCGTCGACTTTTCACTAGGATATCCAAGATATAATCCAGGCGAAACTTCAGCAATTGATGTTCTGCTTCGCGAGGAGTCAGACGCCGCCCTAGTGGTGGCCTCCGACCCCGTTTCAAGCTTTCCAAAGAAGGCGGCGGAACACCTTGTTAAAAACCCCCTTGTGGTTATCGACCCCCACATGAATGTTACGGCTCAGATGGCTGACGTGCTTATTCCATCGGCGTTTGTGGGAATTGATGCTGAAGGAACAGCCTACCGCATGGACCACGTGCCCATACCCCTCAAAAAGGTTGTAAACCCGCCTAGGGGGATACTGCCCGACGAGGAAATTTTGAGGAGAATCCTCGCCGAAGTTAGAAAAATAAAGAGTAAAAGAGTGGAGGCAGCCTAAAATGGAGCTACTAATAAAAAACGGCTTCGTATACGACCCAATCAACGGCGTTAACGGCGAAAAAATGGATATAGCCATAAAAGACGGAAAAATAGTGGAAAAAGTCAACGAGCGCAGAGCCAAAAAGATTGATGCTTTTGGAATGGTTGTCATGCCCGGCGGGGTTGACATCCACAGTCACATTGCCGGCGGAAAGGTTAACGCTGGAAGACTTCTTCGTCCAGAAGACCATTTCAAAGATTTTGAACGGAAAACTACCGTCACAAGGTCTGGCGTGGGCTATTCTATTCCATCCACTTTTACGACGGGCTATCGCTATGCAAGGATGGGTTGGACAACGGTTATGGACCCAGCCATGCCGCCTTTAGAGGCGAAACACACCCATGAGGAGCTCAGCGACACTCCCATAATTGACAAGGCTAGCTACCCACTTTTGGGCGACTGGTGGTTTGTCCTTGAATATCTGCGGGACGGCAAAATAGAAGAATGCGCAAGACACGTGGCTTGGATGATTAAGGCCACAAAAGGCTACGCCATAAAAATCGTCAACCCAGGCGGCCTAGAAGCTTGGGGTTTCGGCCGCAACGTGGAAAATATCGATGACCCTGTTCCAAATTTTGACATCACCCCCCGCGAGATCATCCGCGGCCTCTGCAAGGTTAACAAGCTTCTAAACTTGCCCCACACCATCCACGTGCACACAAACAATCTCGGCAGGCCAGGCAATTACATTACAACCCTGGAAACAATGGATTGTGTCGAAGATTTAGCAGACGACGGCAAGCCGAGTATTCACATAACCCACTGCCAGTTCAACGCCTTTAAGGGGGATGACTGGCGAACCTTCGAGTCTGGAGCAGAGGATATAGCCAACTACGTTAATACGCATTCACACGTTACAATGGACATGGGCCAAGTGATATTCACAGACACGACAACTATGACGGCTGACGGCCCTTTCCAATACATGCTTTACACGTTGAGCGGAAAAAAGTGGACCAACCATGACGTGGAAACTGAAACAAGCGCTGGAATAGTGCCCTTCAGCTATAAACGGAAAAACTATGTCCACGCAACCCAGTGGTCCATAGGCCTCGAGCTGGCTTTGCTCATAAAAGACCCGTGGAAAATATTTATGACGACAGACCACCCCAACGGTGGGCCTTTTACCGCCTACCCGCGAGTTATAACTTGGCTTATGAGCAGAAAAGCAAGAGAAGCCACCCTCAAAAAGATTAATCCGAAAGCCCGAAGCCGAAGCCTACTGCCATCCATAGACCGCGAGTTAAGCCTTTACGAAATAGCCATAGTAACCCGTGCTGGACAAGCCAAAGCCTTGGGCCTTAAAAACAAGGGACATTTAGGCGTAGGTGCAGACGCGGACATAGCCATATACAACTTCAACCCGGAAACCATGGACCCCTCTAAGAAGTATAAAGCTTTGAGGCGAGCTTTCAAAAGGGCAACCTTCACTATTAAAGGCGGACGAGTGGTGGTTAAGGGCGGCGAGGTTCTAAAGCACGTTGAAGGAGCAACTGTGTGGTTGGATGTGCAAACCAGCGAGGAGGCAAAAATAACAGAGGATATGAAGAGGCGTTTTAAGGAGTATTGGACTGTTGAGTTCGAGAATTACCCCGTAAGTGAGGATTATTTGGCAATTTCCCAGCCCATAACCGTGAAGGCTGATGTATAATGATTGTAAACTTATACCCCTTGAAAGAGTTTAGACTTCCAATAGTGGCTGAATGCATAAACCCAGAAATTTTTCAAATAAAAGGACAAAAGGAAATTGAAAAGCTGGAAGTTTGGGAGGGGAACAAACAGAAAAGGCTTGGAGACCTCTTCAAAATCGAAGTTACGAAGGTGGGAGACGCTCCAGACGCCACTGTTATAACCATTAATGGAGATGTGAGCCGTGTCAGGCGGGTGGGCGCTGGAATGAAAAGCGGCGAAATCATAGTTAAGGGGGATGCTGGCATGCACTTGGGCGAAGAAATGCTGGGAGGAAAAATAACAGTATACGGCAATGTTTTAGGCTGGGCTGGCTCGATGATGAAGGGCGGAACAATAGAAATTCACGGAAATGCCAGCGACTATGTAGGCGCGCCATATCGCGGATGCAGCGAGGGTATGCATGGCGGGAAAATAATCGTTTATGGCAGTGTTGGCAACGAGGCTGGCGCCTACATGCGAAACGGAACAATCAAGGTTTATGGTTGTGCTGGGCAGTTTGCCGGTCTCCGCATGCGAGAGGGAACAATTTACATTCAGAAAGATGCTGGAACAAGGGCGGGAGCGTGCATGAAAGGAGGAAAAATAGTTGTTGGCGGGTACATCGAGTCAGTTTTACCGTCATTCACAATTGAAGGTATAAGAGAAAAGGTTAGGGTTGAAGAGGGCGAAACCGCCACTGGACCGTTTTACCTTTTCCTCGGCGACCTCGTTGAACACGGAGAAGGCAAACTTTACATTTCAAAGGATAAGAATCCTCATCTAAGCAGTTACGAAAAATTCCTTTAACGGAGACAAAAACATGAATAAAACCATAAGCGTTAACAAGTTAGCTTGGGAACTTTTGGAAAAACTATGCGCGGAACCAGAACTTTACGGCGTAAAAATCGAAAAATCAGCGCTTGGCGCCACAATCATTGATGCTGGAATAAAAGCTAAAGGCGGATTCAAAGCTGGAAAAATCATAACGGAAATCTGCATGGGCGGACTTGCAAAAGCAGAAATCGCCTTGCAAAGATACGGCGAAATTGAGCTTCCATCAATACTTGTTTACACGGACTATCCTGCAATAGCAACTTTTGGCTCGCAGTTTGCTGGTTGGCAAATCAAAGAAGGCGACTACTTCGCAATTGGTTCTGGACCAGCAAGAGCCCTAGCACTGAAACCCAAAGAAATCTACGAAAAAATAGGCTACAAAGACGATTACGAAAAGGCAGTAATCGTTTTGGAAACCGATAAACCTCCTCCAGAAAAGCTTGTAGAACGCTTTATTCAAGAGTGTCACGTTAAACCAGAAAACCTTGCAATAATTTTAACGCCAACAGCAAGCCTAGCAGGTGCAACACAAGTTTCTGGAAGAATAGTCGAAACTGGAATACACAAGCTAAGCAGGCTTGGATTAAACCCAAATGCGGTGCTGTATGCTTGTGGAACAGCACCAATACCGCCAATACATCCAAAATTCGTTAAAGCCATGGCAAGAACAAACGACGCAATATTGTACGGCGGAACAGCCTACTACATCGTCGACTACGAGGACGAGGAGGAACTAAAAGCAATAGTGGAAAAGGCGCCTTCAAAAGCCTCAAAAGATTATGGAAAAACATTCCTAGAAACCTTCAAAGCGGTAAACTACGACTTTTACAAAATAGACCCAGACTTATTCGCACCAGCACTCGTCATAATAAACAACATAAAAACTGGAAACGCTTTCAAAGCTGGAGAAATTAACAGTCAAATATTGGTTAAATCTTTAACTTTCTAGCTCTCTCATTTTCACTTTTGTAAAGGTGTTTTTGATAAAAAATCTGCTGAGGAACTCGTTGAAACCATAGTTTCCTATCAGAGCAGCCATCAGAAAACTCATAACAACAATCTCTGCAACAGCTTTCGGCAATATGTAGTAGATGAATATTTGTAGTCCTACCCTTCCAATTAAAAAGGGCATTAAATAAGCGAAGAAGGCGTATGTGAATATTCCTTCTGGGACATAGGCAAGAAGAGTAACTGGCACGGCTAAAAGCGATGAGTATGACCTATTTCTTAAATTCAGTCCTTTTGACAAAAGTCCAGCAGTCAACCCCGTAAGTGCTTTACCTAAGGGCAATCCTATAAGTCCCAACCAAGAACTCATACCTAATGGTCCAAACATTACTCCCGGAAAAACTCCAACAAAGAGTCCCGAGACAAACCCTATTATTGGTCCTCCGTAAAATCCCGCTATGTATGCTGGGATAAGTGAGAAATCAAGGGCTATTCCTGGTGCAATGTTTCCAACGTAGTAAGATATGCCAAACAGTATGTTTCCGAGCGCGCCCATTATAAGTGTGAAGGCTATTGACTTTGAGTTCATTTGTTTTCCTCGTTTATGCTGTTCTACTTACTAATTATTTAAGAGTAGCTACTTAAAAAAGAGTAGAATTTAAACCCCGCTCATTGAAAAATAAATATTGCTTAAGCGTATATTCTATGGGGAATTAGTTGGCTGAAACCCTGAAACTCTCGTCGAAAACCCTTAAAGATTGGCTTGAAAGGGAAACAAGCTCCGTCTTTGTTCCAGTTCACTCCCGTGCTGAAAGGTTTCTCGGCGAATTGCGGAAGGCTTTGAATGAGTTGGCTGATGCGAGTAAGATGTTGATGGACAATAGCGAAAAGGAGATTGAAAGGCGAAACATGAAAACCTACAAGCGTGCAAGAGCCTTAAGCAAGCTTTCGCGTATATTTCTTGAAAGGATAAGGCAGATTAAAGTTCCAGAACAAGTTTCCTATGACAGCCTAAACACGCTAATCCAAGAAACGCAGAAAGCTCTTGCTGTAACTGAAGTGGACATTCGAAACTGGTTTCCAAGAATTTCCCCATTCTTCATATTGGACAGAAGAAAGTTTCTAACCGTTTTTGAGAAAGCAAAAATCTCATTAAAAGAGGCGCAAAACTTCCTAACAAAAGAATATGTTAAAACCAAAACTTTGGAGGAAACATTCCAGCTTATCGATAAGTTGCAAAGCCTCGAAAGCGAGCTTACAAACTTGAAGGAACAAAAAGCGAAAGTTGAAAACGAAAAGGTAAATGTTCTTCGGGAAATTGCTGATGCCCAGCAAAAAATGGTTGAATTAAAAAGTGGCGGAGAAATAAGCCAGTTGAGCCAAATTAACTCGGAAATAGAAGCATTAAACGCCGAACTAAAGCATAGCCTACAACACCTTCAAAAACCATTCATAAAAGTGCAGGCGCTGAGCCTCCGCGGTGGCGGAAGCGGCTTAACACAGGAAGAACTAAAAAAGTTAGCACAATATTTAGAAAATCCCTTCGAGGCGTTAGCCACAGAGGAGGATGGCTATCCAATTTTGAAACAGATACTCCAAAAGCTTACCGCCTTAATACATAATGGGAAATTGACGCTTAAACCAGACAAAACGCGAAAGGCAGAGCAGACCATAGAAAATATTTTAAAAAGAAACTCGCTGATGGACATCCACAAAAAATGCGCTAATGCACTTTTACAAAAAAGGAATATTTCAATGTCCACTGGACTTGCGGAAAGCCAAAACAGCCTATCCAAGCTTCACACAGTCATCGAAAACTTGGAGAGAAAGATAAAAGCCCTAGAATCTGAAGAAAAATCGTTGGAAAGGGCAATAAGAGAAATTTCAGATAAAATCCAAAATTATAGAGATACTATAGAGAAGAACATTTACGGTTTTTTGGGCAAAACAGTAATCATAGAAAAAGTTGAGGCTTAAAATTGCAATTGAACATCGCACAAATAATAAAAGAGGCTTTAGAAGCCCAATACGAAGAATTTGCAAACACCGTTGATGAGGCAAAAAGCCTAATCTGCAGCGAAAACGGCTATTTCGAAAATTTCAAAGTCGTTGGAAGGCTTGTCCAACTCAAACCAGAAGGTGAAGCGCTCGTTATCGGCGACCTACATGGAGACATAGAAAGCTGTTTTGACATATTTAGGCAAAGCAATTTCCTCGAAAAAATGAGTCGAAAAAGCAATGCAACCCTAATTTTTCTCGGAGACTACGGCGATAGAGGCGAATACTCAAAAGAAGTCTGCTACACAGTTTTGAAATTAAAACGCCTATTTCCAAACCAAGTCATCCTCATGCGTGGAAACCACGAGGGACCAGAAGACCTTCCAGCTTCGCCACACGACTTACCATTAGAGTTTCAGATGAAGTTTGGCGAGAAATGGGAAGAAGCCTACACAAAAATCCGCGAACTGTTCAACTGCCTTTACACAGCGGTTCTTGTTGAAGAGCGCTGCATGATGATTCACGGAGGATTGCCCACAACAGCCGAGACAGTTCTAGATTTGGCTTACGCCCACAAAAACCACCCAAAACAACCCTTCCTAGAAGAGATGCTGTGGAGCGACCCGAACGAATGGATAAGCGAATCATGCGCCTCGCCTCGCGGTGCTGGAAAACTCTTCGGCAAAAAGATAACCAAAGAAATCCTCGAAAAGTTAAATGTGAAATTTTTGATTAGAGGACACGAACCATGCCACGAAGGCTACAAAATAGACCACGAAGGCATGATTTTGACACTTTTCTCGCGGAAAGGTCCACCCTACTTTAATATGCACGGCGCCTACCTAGAACTTGAACTCTCAAAAAAATTCGAAAACGCAAAACAGTTAATTGACCACATCCACCAGTTTTAAAGACCACAAGTCGCCGAAACTCATCTTCTCGCAACTCATCAATATGCTATGCTAGCACCTCATGTTTACAACATATTCTCTCAATCATCGCTAAAAGAACAATAAGTCACCATTGTGCAAGCAGGTAAAATTATCCAATAATTTAGATACGGACTGAAGAACTAATGTTAAACTTAACCTTTATATAATTCAAATTTTGTTTTATCCGAAGGCATGTCTAAAAATATGACTATTATTGGAGATATAAACGGGAGAACTAGCAAGTTTTCTTTGATTATTTGCGGTAGCGCTGACTCCAGCGAATATAACCCATATAACGCCTTTCAACCACAAGTTCGTAAGGGCATTATAATTGGCCTTCATATCGGATATCCAATAGATTATATGGTTAAATTGTTGAATGTTTCTAACGAGGAGCTTTTAGGCCATCTGGAATTTTTAAGAGATGCGGAATTTGTTATGGAGAAAAACGGTCGAATGTTTCCCGCCTTTTTTGTCGCGTTAAAAGAAGACGTATTAAGGGCGAAGAAAGCGTCCATGGATTTAGGAGAGAAGCTGGCAAAACTCTACGAAACTCGCTGGGAAAACGTTATAGAAACATACCGTAAGCTCTCAGTTTCGTCAAGGTTTGGTTTTGATAGGGTAGGCTTTGTTTTGATAGGTGCTTACTCTTTGGATATGATAGAGAAATTTGCGGAAGAGGGGAAAATTATGCCAAAAGCTCCGAAAAGAAAAGCTGGCAGCTTCTACATGTGGGGAGTCGAGAATGGTATGGAAGCTCTTGGTAGATACGGGATGCATAGTGGTCAACTTGGTGAATACGGATTCGCAACTTTCGGAGGGGAAAAGGATAGGAGGAGAACATCTCCCCCTGATCATAGGTCTAAAATTTTGATGGAAGAAATGGGTGAAAACAACGCTGTAGCTGCATATGACAAGTTTATAAAACTCTCAAGCTTGGAAAGAGAAACTCTCAAGAAGAGAATAGATGAGAGGACGTTAAATGCTCTCGTGGAATATGAAAAGAAATATCAAGACAGTAAATACAAAATCAGTCGAGAATCAGAGAAAATTTTGAAAGAATGGCTATATTTAGATGTGAACCTCACACCTTCAGCTCCAATTTACACTCAAAAAGACATGGACATCATCAAAAATTTTGTAGACGAAATGTCCGTCCACATTTTCGACACGCTCTACAAGAATCTAAATAAGGTTCAAAATGCTTTTAGAGAATGTAAAGCAAGTGAATATGCCGACTTCGCAGAATTTTTCTGCTGGCTTTACCATTTAACCTTCACAGAAACCATGGATAACCTAATTAGAGAAAAAAGGCTAAGTCAACCTCGTCATGGCTATGAGTTCTGGATTTGGAAGAAATGATCTTGCTTCATGCTAAATAAAGAATTTATTCTTTTGGTCACTGCTGATAGAATGTTTCGCGGACGCGGGTTAAACACCAAATCGTTAATTAAATTCTTTTTCTCTAGCTTCTCACGGATTAAACAGTTAGAGAAGGTTCGGTTTTGAAGGTTGGAATAATAACGCGAAATAGGAATTCTTGGAGTTCAACCCAACTCAGAGAAGCCCTAACAAGACGTGGCATACCGCACATGTGCTTTAGCTTTCCGCGATTGGCTGCGCGTGTCGCTTATTCGCCAAAAATAAGTTTAGGTAACGTCAGCATACTAGAGGATTTGGATGCTCTAATAATTCGCCCGATTGGGAGAGGCTCTCTAGAAGAAATCGTGTTTAGGATGGATTTGCTCTACAAGCTTGAACGTAATGGCATTTACGTTGTGAACCCGCCAGAAGCCATAGAACACTGCGTGGACAAATATGATGTTCTGGCGATTTTGGAGGAAAACGGCATAACCGTGCCAAGAACAGCGGTAACGGAAAACGTGGAACAAGCCGTAAAGGCTTTCCATGAACTTGGCGGCGACGTAGTCGTAAAACCCTTATTTGGCTCGCGCGGCATAGGTTCAACCCGCATAAGAGACGCTGAGGTTGCATCAACAATTTTTAGAGCATTAAACTTTCATCACAACGTGCTCTACATACAAGAGTTTGTGCCACATGGCTTTTCGGATATCCGCGCACTAGTAGTTGGCAACAGCGTCATCGCCGCCATGCGCCGAGTGGCAAACAGTTGGAAAACAAACTACAGCCAAGGCGCCAAACCAGAACCAGCTAAACTCGAAAGCACATTAGAGGAATTAGCCACGAAATCCGCCGAGCTTATTGGATGCAAAATCGCCGGCGTCGACATACTAGAAAGCCCGAGAGGACCATTAGTTGTTGATGTTAACAGTCAACCAGGATGGAGAGGCCTACAATCTGTTACAGATTTTAACATTGCTGATAAAATCGTTGACTTCATTCTGTTGGACATGAAAAGGTAGAGAAGGGAAGCGCCAAAGTTGAAGCGGGTAAAAATTGTTAAACTCGACCATTCAACTGGAAAAGTTCAGAGGACATTTGATTATGTGGCGGAGGAAAAGCCTCTGCACATCTACATAAATGGGGAACATTACGTAACACTCGCGTGTTCACCGTCAAACCTTAAAGAACTGGCCGTTGGGCACCTACTCTCAGAAGGAATAATAAAGGCTCTAGAGGAAATCGCAGAAGTAAACCTAACAAGTGATGGAAAATGCCAAATAAAACTCAAACCAAAAATCAACATAAAAAGCAGAATAACACTTGCAAGGCCTTATTCACGCATAATCTCGTCCGCATGTGGAAGCAAATGGCCACACGCTTTTGTGGGAAAAACGCCAAAGGCAACTTCAAACCTTAAAGTGAAGGCGCAGCTAATCAAAGAATACGTCAAAAACCTAAACGTCATGGCTGAAACTTTCAGAAAGACTGGCGGCGTACACGCAGCAGCTATCTACAAAAGCGACGGAACAATTATGGCTTTCGCCGAAGATGTTGGCAGACACAACGCCGTGGACAAAGCCATTGGAACAGCAGCCCTAAACAAAGCGGATTTCAGCAACTGTTTCCTTGCGTTAAGCGGTAGACTGACCGCCGACATAGTGCTAAAAGCGGCAAGAACAAAAATACCAATCGTAGCCTCAATAGCCGCCGCTTTAGATTCGGGAATAGAAATTGCAAAACAAACAAATATAACACTCATTGGTTTTGTCCGCGGAAACCGCATGAACATCTATAATGCGCCAGAAAGAATTCTCTCATAAACTAGTCTATTTTGATTGCTATATCCATGAAGGCGGATAATCTTTCAGTTAACTGCTTCTCCCTCTTGCTTATTCCAGTTCCAAAATCCATTGAAAGTCTCTCACCACAATATGCTGTAGCCAAAAATGTTTTAGCTAATCTTATGCATTCTAAAATTTTTTCTAGTTCGCCTAAATGAAAGTATAATGTAACATCATTTATAATAAGGGCCTCTGTGGGGTTTTTGGTGTATTTGTCAAGCAGCGGCTCGATAGCCTTCTTGTTCATCTCCGCATAATGCAGAACTTCATCTGGCGATTTTCCAGTTAATCTTGGCGTGTAAATTTTCAAAGGCGAAAAATACTTGATTCCGCAGGCTAATTTCGTGTAGTCGGTTAATTTTCCGCCCACATCACCAGTTCTTTCTGGAGCCAAATCAATAACTGTTATCTTCTCTGGATTTATTATGCGCGTCAACTCTTGAATAATTTTGGCTGCCAATTTGGTTTTTCCAGAGCCGACCTCGCCCAGTATTAACACTTTTTTACCGACAACTTCTTTACCGTTCAACATTGCCCCGCATCTATTGTTCTCCAAAAAGAGCATCCCTACTTATCCCAATCTTTCTTAAAATTAGAAGTATTGAGAATCCCATGGTGCTTCCTGGAATGCAGCTTAAAGCCCATCCGAAACCGAATGTTAGAAAGGCTGAAAGCAAACCCTGACCTGATATTAAACTTAGAATTCTTTCATCGCCTATCCACGGCGCAATTAGAAAAAGCGCCAGTGGTGCACCAATAAGCACTGTGCCAACTGGTTCTGTGAGGGCAGCGGCAAGACGCTTACTTTCACCAATCTTTAAGCGTTTCAGAAGCCAATAGACTAAACCAACAACTAAGCCGCCTGGAATTCCACCTGGAAAAGCGTATATTGTTCCTACGCCAAGTATGTTCCTAATCGCTCCGATGAAAACTGCGGCTACTGCTGCCCAAAATGGTCCAGCGAGAACTCCTAAAATCGCGTTTATCATGTGCTGTGTTGGGTTGGCTTTTGTTCCATAAATGTAAAACCAAGTGTATGGTGATATGGCTACGCCTAGTGCGGAGAAAACTATAATTAAAGCAAGCTTCTTTATATGCGAAGTTTTACTTTTCATTTTTCTTCATCCTCCCAGCAAGTCTTATTACAAGCTTGGCTAAATCGTAGGCGCTTCTTCCGAAAATCACAATCATTGGTTCTTTGCCCAAGTCTCCTCTGTGATATATGACGTCAGGAACCTTTCCAGCCCTTTTAATGGCTTCTTTAACGCCCCAAGGGATGGTTTTTCCTTCGACAAATTTAATTTCCAAAGGCTCTTTGCTTCTATCATAAAAGGAAACGGTCATTCCTTGCTTCTCTAGGATTTTTAGGGCTTCTTCTGAAAACTTTATGTTAACTGCAGCCACCTTCGCCTCGTCATGTTCCTTAATTTCAAGTATGTATTTGACGAGATGTGAAGAGCAACCAAACTTCACGTTGCCAACAGCCCTAACACCATCAACAGTTTTTACGATTCTGCCTTCAACAGCGGCTATATCGTTAACGTTTTCCGCGTACGGAATTGCCATTGCTATGTTCATGCCAACCTCTGGAACAAGCAGAGAAACATCGGGAGATTTTTCAATAAGTGCTTTGGCTTTATCAACGTTCAACAGCACATCATAACGTGAAGACTCCTTGTAAAGATTAGCCATCGGATTAACGGGTCCATAGCCCTTACCGATGTTTAATCCAAACCTTATCCCTAGAGTGACTATTTCCTTGGCTTTTTCAACAGCAGCAGGTATAGACATCCCTTTAGCTAGTTCAGCCGCTATGGCTGCTGAGAAGCTGCAGCCAGTTCCATGCGTAGATTTAACATTCAATCTTGAGGCAGCAAACTTTTTTGTTTCTCCGTTAGAGTACAGGATGTCAATGGCGTTCGCTTCTTCTAAGTGTCCACCCTTAACAACAACGGCTTTTGGTCCAAGTTCGGAAATTTTCTTAGCCGCGGTTTCTGCGTCTTTTAAATCTTTAATTTTCATGTTGGCTAGCTTTTCTGCCTCCAACCTGTTTGGAGTCACAACCGTAGCCTTGGGTAAAAGATATTCTTTGAAGGCGTTTATGGCTTCTGCTTTTAGTAATGGCACTCCAGACTTTGCAAGCATCACTGGGTCAACAACTAATGGAAATTTATATCTTGCAACTTCGGAAGCGACAGCGCTTATTATTTCCTCGGTGTGCAGCATGCCCGTCTTTCCTGCATCTATGCCAAAATCTTCGGCTACAGCTCTAATCTGTTCGCGGACAATTTCTGGTTTTAAGTCTTCAACAGCCTTAACGGAATAAGTGTTTTGGGCAGTAACCGACGTTACGGCGACTGCGCCGTGAACGCCTAAAGCTGCAAACGTTTTAAGGTCAGCTTGGATTCCAGCACCGCCACTGGAGTCGCTTCCAGCAATTGTTATTGCCACTGGGATCCGGCGCTTCATAGGCATTGTCCCTCCGCTTTTAGCGCTTCTCTCAAAATCTTTATGGCGCAATATTTGGAACACATTGAGCATGTTTCTGGACTTTTCGACTTCACTCTTTCATGAACTTTTTTTGCTTTTTCTGGGTCTATGGCATTTTCGAATTGCCCTTTCCAGTCGAGGTTTGCCCTAGCCTTTGCCATAGCTAAGTCTTGTGCTGCAGCTTTGGATCCAAGCTTTGCAATGTCCGCGGCGTGGGCGGCAATTTTTGTGGCAATTACGCCTTCCCTAACATCCTCCAAGTTTGGCAATCCCAAATGTTCCGCCGGAGTCAAATAACATAAAAAGTCAGCACCCGCAAGACCAGCCAGAGCCCCGCCTATAGCCCCAACAATGTGGTCGTATCCCGGCGCTATTTCGGTGACAACTGGACCAAGCACGTAGAAGGGGGCTTCTTTACATATTGACTTTTCAAGTTGGACGTTTGCTGTCATATCGTTCAGCGGCAAGTGTCCAGGTCCCTCAACCATAACTTGCACATTTGCGGCTCTGGCTCGCTCAACAAGCTCTCCAATAACGAGTAGTTCTTGGATTTGAGCCCAGTCTGTGGAGTCGAATATGCAGCCTGGTCTTAAGCCGTCTCCTAGGCTTAGGGCGAAATCGTATTTTTTGGCTATTTCCAGAAGATAGTCGTAGTTGGTGTACAGCGGGTTTTCTTTGCCGTGATGAAGTATCCATGCTGCCAGAAATGTTCCGCCACGACTTACAACTCCCATGAGCCTCGGGTGTTTTGCCAGTTTTTTAACGATTTGCTGTGTGACGCCGCAGTGTACGGTCATGAAGTCAACGCCATCTCTCGCATGTTTCTCAATCGCATTGAATATATCGTCTTCCGTCATGTTGATTATTGCGCCCTTCCTTTTTGCAACTTCTATTGCTGACTGATAAATTGGAACTGTTCCAACGGGCACGTTTATAGCCTTAATCACAGCCTTTCTTATATCATCCAAGTTGCCAGCAGTGCTCAAATCCATAATGGTATCCGCGCCGTATTTGACGGCGACTCTAGCCTTTTCAATCTCAAATTTTAAGTCGCATATGTCTAGGCTTGTGCCAATGTTGGCGTTGACCTTCGTACGCAAGCCTTTACCTATCCCAACGGGATGAACGTTTTCTCGTTTAACGTTGCGGGTTATTATTACCGTGCCCTCTGCTATACGTTGGCGGATCGTTTGAGGAGACTCCCCCTCTTCCTTGGCGACTATGCGCATCTCTTCGGTTAAACGCCCTCTTTTAGCTGCCTCCATCTGTGTTGCCAACTAAAACCCTCCAAAAACCAAGACGACCAATTATCAATTTTATTTAAAAAGTTTGAAGACACTCTCACTCACTCCATTATCCCTCCGCCGGCATTACCCGGATCAGGTTCTAGGGGTCGACAGCGCTTAGCCGTCCTCTCAGCCGGGTCACCGCCCAGCTCCCCCAAACCCTTGATTGGGGTAATTGTTATTTAGTTGTATATTTATTTTTCCTAGAGTTGGCGTTTGCTGGGATGTTGCGTATGAAGTCTTTGCCTAAGGAGTTTAATCCAAGCGATGTTGAGCGTAAGTGGCAAAAGGCTTGGGAGGAGCTTGGAGTTTACCGTTTCGACTGGGAGGATAAAACGCGTCCAGTCTTTAGCATTGATACTCCTCCGCCTTATCCTTCTGGCGAGTTTCACATGGGCAACGTTTTGAACTGGACTTACTTTGACATTGTAGCGCGTTACAAGCGCATGAGGGGCTATAACGTTTATTTTCCGCAGGGTTGGGACTGTCACGGCTTAAGCATCGAGGTTCAAGTTGAACGTGAACGCAATGTTAGGAAACGTGAGGTTCCGCCTGACAAGTTTCGCAAGTGGTGTGAGGAACTTGTTGAAAAATACATTAAAATGATGCGGGAAAGCGTTATTAGATTGGGGTGCAGCGTTGACTGGACAACCGAATACCGCACTATGGACCCTGACTATTGGCGTAAAACCCAGCTTAGCTTCATAATCCTATACAAGAAGGGGTTCATTTACCAAGGCACGCATCCAGTCAACTGGTGTCCAAGGTGTGAAACGGCTATTGCTGATGCTGAGGTGGACTATGAGGAACGCGAAGGAACACTCCATTACATTAGGTTTCCGCTTGAGAAAGGCGAGGAATTTTTGCGCATAGCAACAACCCGTCCAGAGTTCATCCCAGCATGCGTGGCCGTTGCGGTTAATCCAGAAGATGAAAGGTTTAGAGGTTACATTGGTAAGCGGATAATTGTTCCAATAGTGAACCGCAGCGTCGAAATCATCTCAGACGAAGAGGTTGACCCGTCGTTTGGTACAGGCGTAGTCATGATATGCACTTACGGCGACAAGGAAGACGTCAAAACCGTGATTAGGCATAAGCTTCCAGTCATAACGCTTTTGACGGAAAACGGATTGATAAACGAAAACGGCGGAAAATACAAGGGCTTGACCATAGAAGAGGCGAAAAAAGCGATAGTTAAAGACCTCGAAACCGCGGGGCTTCTTGAAAAAACCGAAAAGTTAAGGCAGGAGATAGGCGTCTGCGACAGATGCGGTGCGCCAGTTGAAATTCTTGAGCGCAAACAGTGGTTTATGAAGACCCGCATATTAACGGACAATGTTGAGAAGGCAGCTCATGAAGTGGTTTGGTATCCAAGCTACATGAAGATTCGCCTCATAGACTGGGCGCGTTCGCTGGACTGGGATTGGGTTATAAGCCGCCAACGCGTTTTCGGAACGCCAATACCAATATGGTACTGTAAAAAATGCGGCGAAATAATACTTGCAAAAGAGGAATGGGTGCCAATAGACCCAAAACTTGAAAAGCCAAAAATAGATTCTTGTCCAAAATGCGGATGCACGGAATTCATTCCAGAAAGAGACGTTTTCGACACTTGGATGGACTCATCCATATCATGCGCAGTTCACGCTGGTTGGCCTGACCGCGAAGATTGGCGTAGGCTTTTCCCAGCTGACCTGCATCCTTCTGGCATAGACATTATTAGGACTTGGGCTTACTATTTGATGGTTAGGCACTTGGCGCTTTTTGGTGAAAAGCCATACAAGAGTTGCCTAATCAACGGCATGGTTTTGGGTTCAGATGGCAGAAAAATGAGTAAATCCTTGAAGAATTATGTGCCAGCGCCAGACGTGCTTGACAAGTATGGTACAGATGCGACTAGGCAGTGGGCTGCTGGCGGCGGAGCCACGGGTTCGGACATTCCTTTCCGATGGCAAGATGTTGAGTATGGAAGACGCTTTTTGACGAAGCTTTGGAACGCCGCGAGGTTTACGAGCGCCCAACTTGAGGATTACAGAGGCGATGAGAAGTTTGATTTGCAGCTTTTGGACAAGTGGATTCTGAGCAAGGCTGAAAAAACAACGCAGAAGGTTACGGAAGCCCTTGAAAACTACCAGTTCAACATTGCCTTAGAGGAAATCCGCAACTTCACTTGGCATGTCTTCTGCGACGAGTACATAGAAGCCGTTAAGGATAGGCTTTACAAACCAGAAGTTTACGGAGAAGAAAAAAGAAGAGCTGTGCAGTACACGCTTTATGGAGTTTTATACCGCATAATCCAACTTTTAGCGCCAATATCACCGCACATAACAGAAGAAATTTACCAAGCGTTGTATGCCGAAAAAATCGGCAAAAAAAGTCTACAAATGACGCCTTGGCCAACCGTCGACGCGAAACGCATAGACGAGGATGCTGAAAAGAAAGGCGACCTAATAATAGCCGTAATAGGCGCGATCAGACGCGAAAAGGCTGAAAAGCGAAAACCATTAAACACCACAATAAAACGTTTGCGTATTTACGCTGGAAGCAGCAAACACGCGAGCACCTTAAGCGAAAGCAAAGAGGACATTATTGGCACATGCAAAATCGCGCATTTGGAGATTCTGTCCGAGAAAGGTAAAGGCAGAGCAGTCGAAGAGTTTCCAGAAATAACCTTCATAAGTGAATATTAGCGCCTTTTATGGCTTCAGCCCAGTTCCAACATTAACCTAAAGCTTTTCGAATTTTCTTAATTTCTTCTATTAGCTTGTCGATTTCCTTTTCCGTATTGTAGAAGTGTGGTGAAACCCTTATTCCATTGGCTCTTGCAGAAACAACTATGCCGCTTTTGCGTAGGCGTTGCACGACTTCTGCTGGCTTGTCGATTTTGAAGTTTATTATTCCAGAACGGTTTTGCCTTTCCTCTGGAGTCTGAAGCTCTAGACCTAAAGCCTTTACTGCTTCCATCAAGCGGCCAGTAAGCGCAATTATTCTTCTTTCAATTTTTTCTACGCCAAATTCTAGAAGCATTTTCATGGCTTCTGCTGCACCGATGAAGCTTATGAAGCTTGGAGAGCCAACCTCAAAGCGGCTTGCAGTGGGTGGCAAATCTAAATGCCATATGTCCCAAAAATTCACCGTGTCAAAAATCTCCTGTTTCACGCTTGCCCAGCCAACTAATGGAGGCTCAAACTCTTCAATAAGCTCCTTCCTAACATAGAGGTAGCCGCATCCAGACGGGCTTAGGAGCCACTTGTAACATGCTGTTGCAAGAAAATCCACACCGTCCTTTTTCACGTTCACTTTTAAGGCGCCAACAGACTGTATGGCGTCAACAATCAAGTATGCACCATGCTCGTGGGCTATTTCGCTTAAAGCTCGCAAGTCATTCCGAAAGCCATTGGCATATTCCACATGGCTGACTGCAACAGCCACAGTTTTATCGTCAACAGCTCGCTCTACATCCTCAAGCAAAACTTTTCCACCAACGTTTTTCACGTACTCAACCTTGACGCCTAGGCTTTTGCGTAGCCAAGGATAAACGACGGAAGGGTACTCCAAATCTGTTGTTACAATTTTCGAGCCGCGTGGATACCGCAGAACGTTTGCGGCAATGTTTAAGCCCATAGAAGTGTTTTCAACTAAGGCTATTTCTTCTGGTTCTGCGCCAATAAGCCTTGCAAATAAGGGTTTACCGCCGTCATTCCACGCAATCGCTGTTTCGCCTAAATCTGAAAAGTCGTTAACACATTCGTGCATGATGTCTGCGACGGGTTTTGGAAGCGGAGACTGCGCGGCGTGATTCAAAAACACTTTATTCCTCGTTACTGGAAACAGTTCGCGAATTTTTCCAACGTTTTGCATGCGTTTCTCTTCCGCTCGGCATTTATGTTAACGAGATTAACAGTTTTCCAGTTATAAGTTTAGGGTATAACGTTAATCGAAAAGCCCCCAAAACTAGACCAGTATTTGCGCAACAACCTTTTCAACTCATCCACCGTTCTTTCGACAGTTCTACGACATTGCGGCGGCTCACTCGGCGGTTCATAAGGCTCTTTAACGTTTATCTCCTTCAAGCCTACAACTCCAGCAACTAGGGCATACCAGCACATGGGCAAAACTTTCGGGTTGTAGCCGCTTCCAGGCAAGAGAACAAGCTTTCCGCCGCAAACGGCGTCAGCGGTTTCCCTAATCAGCTTCGCGACTTCAAAAAAGCCCTTTACCGTTAGGTTTAGGTCTCCAAGTGAATCTGCAAAGTGGGAATCGCTTCCACCATTGGCAATTATGATTTCGGGTTTAAACTCGTCGGCTAAAGGAACAAAAATCTCATTTAAAGCATAAAGGTAAGTGCCGTCGCCAGTGCCTGGTGGAAGAGGCACATTAACGTTGTAGCCCTCCCCAGCGTCTTCACCTATCTGCCAAACAAACCCCGTTCCAGGATAAAGCGTGCGCGGGTCTTGGTGAAGCGATATGAATAGGACGTTTGGGTCTTTGTAGTAGATGTCGCTTGTGCCGTTTCCAAAGTGCACGTCATAATCAAAAATCAAAAAGCGCTTAACGTTGTGTTTAGCCCTCAAATATTCAACTAGGATGGCGATGTCGTTGAAGATGCAGAAGCCTCCGCCATAACTTTTGCCAGCATGATGGTAGCCGCCACCTATTGAAATTGCCTTTTTCACTTCACCATTAAAAACGAGCCGTCCGCACTCTAACGCACCGCCAATAATGAGCATGGCAGCCTCAAGTATTTGCGGAGAAACTGGCGTTTCAATGTCATATGGCTTGTTTTTCTCGGCTAGGCTGAAGATTAGGTTAACATAGTCCTCTGAATGAACCCTAAGCAAATCCTCCTTTGAAGCGGGTTTTGGCTCGATAAGTCTAACTTCAGAAAGCCTGAACAAGCCTTGGCTCTCAAAAAACTTGAACGCATTTTCGAATCTGTCGCCTCTGAACGGATGTCCCTCGCCGAGGTCGTACTGTTTAAACTTTTCATGGAAGGTCATTGCAATTTTTACAGTTTGTTCGGGCAATGGTTCACCCCTTGCATACGATAGAGCATTAAAGAAACTAGGCTTAATATAAGATTCTATTTGCGGCAAAGTGTGAATAGAAAAAGGGAAAAGCGTGTTTATTGTTGAACTTGCTGTTCGTTAGTGTTTGGTGTTGTCTGCTGTTGTGGTTCTTCAGCCTTCGTTTCTACAATAACTGCTTCAACAGTTGTTTCTTGTGGCGGTGCGGGTGTGGACGCGGGTTCGCTTATGTTTTGGATTGTGTTTGCTTCTGGAACTTCGATGCCGCCTGAGATTTGGTTTATAGCCTCTTTTATCATGTTTAACTCGTTTCTCGCAGTTTCAAGTCCAACCGAGAGAACGCCGATTTCACGCTGATAAGTTTCCTCGTCAACTTCGCCAGCAACATGTTGAATTTCAAAGTTCGCAAGCAGCATCTCCAATGTTTTAATTTGCCCCTCAAGCTCATTCGCTTTTAAGTTCATCTTCTCCAGCAAAGCCTTCTGCTGCTTTTCTATTTCCGCTATGGTTTGACTTATCTCCTCGTTGAACAAGTCGTATGTTTGCCTTGAAATTTTGCCCGCGCCCAACAAATTATCTAATGCTTGCCTCTTTTTCTTTGAAATTTCGTATTCTTCATTTAATCTCTTAAAGGAGTGCCTCCAAGAAATCAAATTTTCACACCGCCAATTTTTAGCCCTAAAAACGAAAATAACATTTGTTAATATGCTGGTATACTGCTAAATATTTAAAGCACTCTTATATGCGCTTGAAAGTGGAAAAATGCATTTAAAAACAGAAACGCAAAAGCGCCTATAATACAAGTTAAATGTTAAAATTCGATACACGTCAACGCTTCTTGACGCTGCCTAAAGGTCTGACGGGCGTTTTGAATGTGGAAAACCATGTTTAAATTTGTTTCATTCAGTTTCAACTTCCAATTCGGAATTAGAATAAAATTTAAATATTTATATCCAACCTAAAATGTTAAAATGTGATTAAACATGACTGCTTTGACAATAATAGTCGGCGGTGAAAGATTGGAAGGAAAAATATTGAAAAAAATGCACGAACGCATAATCAAAAACTTCATGGACATAATAATTTTGGCAGAACTGCGAAACGGACCCATGAGCGGCTACGATGTAATCTCCTTCATTCACAACAAATTCCACCTACTAGTAAGCTCAGGCACAGTGTATTCGCTTCTCTACTCACTTGAAAGAAACGGACTAATAGAGGGAACATGGAACGAAAGAAAACGCGTCTACAAACTGACAGACAAAGGAGCAAAAACGATAGAGACAATACTGAGCGCAAACGACAAAATCAAAAACTTCATAACAGGACTCCTAAAAGTCCAATACAACCCCTAACCTCCCTCAAATTTTTAAAACAAAACAGAAACGCTAAAAAACACCTTTTCACCTAAAAGCCAAAAGAGGGCCCGTAGCTCAGTAAGGATAGAGCACCGGGCTTTTAACCCGGGGGTCCCGGGTTCAAACTTGAAAGATAAAGGCTTTCAAGGAACAGTTCCCGGCGGGCCCGCCATTATTTCGTCGCTAAATTTTGTGTATGAGAGGTGCTTGTCGCAGCTTATTCAGTTTTAGGCTAGAATCTAGAGGGGGTAGGTCGGTATTGGCTTTTCTTTCAGCCAAAAAATGTTAGAAAATCTAGAAGAGGGTAATGTAGACTGTTTTAGGTATATTTTCGCTGTCGAAATATGGTTGATATAGCCAGTCAAAGTGCATGTTTTTGGAGAGGGCTTTGAAAAACCAAAACGAACCCGAAAAAGACAGTAAAAAAGATTTCTCAACAGAACGTTACACAATATTCCACGCATTATTTGAAGTGTTAAAAGAAAAAGACAAAAAACGCAAAAATAGAATTTAAGAACCAGCAAAACGCGCAGATTTTACGGCGTCCACAGTCCTTTTCAAGAGCAGCTGTGCAGCTTCTTGTGTTGGCCACCCACCCAATCCACAGTCTGGACCAGTAAATGTCATCGTATCTCCAAACTTTTCCTTTGCCTTCAGAAACCTCCTCCTTATGTCTTCTTCGCCTTCCGCAAGTTGTTCGGCGGTTGGATTTGTTATGCCTTTCTCGTACAGTTCGGCTATGATGTTGTTTATGTCTGTTCTTGATATGCCAACCCTTATTTGCTTGTCTGCGTTTTCCAAAAGCCTCTTTGAAACCGCCTCAATGTTTCTCGGCGAGGCGGCATACTCAAGCGAAACTACATCCAAATTTTTCACTTCAAGCATGTCCACAATCCTCGAAGGCGAATGCAAATGAATCTGCTTTACCGCACCAGCGAAATCAAACGTTTTTTCCATAACCTCCAAAATCACGTCTTTATCTGCGGAAATTTCCTGAAAACCAAAACTTGGCTCATCAATCGAGACAACCTCTGTCTTCACATACTTTGCGTCCAACACGGCGTTTTTTGCAAATCGCCTAACAGTTTCAGCAAACATTAGGAGAATATCTCTGTAGGCTGTTTTTCCAACAATTCTCAAGTATAGCTCCATAGGACCAGTTATGCACACACGCAAGGATATCCTTCTTCCAAACTCTTCAGAAAGTGTCCTAGCCTCCTCGTTTATTACGTACACTTCTGGTATTATTGCAATTTTTGCGTCAACCTCGTATGTGCCCTTCTCCATGGCTTCGAGAATAGGCTCGGCAAACTGATTATGTATGTCATAATGTTGCGGATAATTAACAACATCCAAGCCCGCCTGGCACTTCTTTCTAAAAGAGTCAACCACAACTTTATGGAAATTCTCCAGCAGAAACTCGTTCCCTTTTACATTTTTTCCTTCAGTGATGGCTTTTCTTGCAAGCGCATATGCCCTCTCAAACTTTTCACGGTTTATTGCGAATGGAAGCGGAAAACTTCCTATATCATCGACGATGGTTTCCATAGCGAAGTAAATGTTTGCAAGGTGATTTAAAACTAACTTTTCATGCCAAATACTGGAGAATTTTTAAGCGTAAGAAATATAAGTTAGCGCTGTTCAGTAAGCACGTGAGGATGTAAAATGAATGTTTGGAAACTCCGCGTCTCAATGGTTGGAACCTTAGCCATAATAATAGGCTTATCCACTCTAATCTTCACAGTAATCCTCAGCCTCGTCGGCTCATTCAGCCTCATAACTTTAGGCGTTTTAGTTGTCGCCTTCAACATTCTTCAGTGGCTGATATCCCCATACATTGTTGATGCACTTTACCGCACACGGGAATTGCCCGAAAACGAAAACCCGAAACTGCATGAAATAGTTACAAAGTTAAGCGAAAAGAGCGGAATCAAAAAGCCCAGACTCATGCTTGCGCAGATTCCAATTCCAAACGCTTTCGCTTACGGTTCACCAATAGCTGGAAACCGCGTTGCAGTCACAAGCGGTTTGTTAAAAACACTAGAAACAGAGGAGGTTGAGGCTGTCATAGGACACGAGCTTGGACACTTGAAACACAGAGACGTGCAACTAATGATGTTTGTTTCGCTTTTGCCCGCATTACTCTATTATATTGGCTTTTCGCTTGTACTCTCATCCATGTACAGAGGTCAAAGACAACAAGGCAGCGGCGGGGCAGCTTTAGGCTTCGTCTTCATGGCTTTCTCGTGGATACTCAACATGTTCATACTCTACTTGAGCCGCCTGCGCGAATATTACGCTGACAATCACAGCGTCCGAATAGTCGACGATGGAGCACGGAAACTCTCAGAAGGCTTAGCAAAAATAGTTCACGCCACAAGAAACATGGGTAGAATACGCAAAGAGGCGCAGCACCTAAACGCATTCAAAGCCCTGTTCATTACAGACCCAGACCGCGCAGAAAACGACGCAATGGAAATGGCTGCTGTGATTAGCGGAGGCGACCGAAAGCTTGTACAAGAAGTCTTGTCCCAGAAGGTTACTACCCTCGATAGGATAGTTGAAATCTTCTCGACGCACCCCAACATTGTGAAGAGGCTTAGGGCGCTACAACAACAAGCATGAGCCACTTTCCCTCATTTTTGGAAAATGTTAAAACTTGTAGGCGTTATTCTCTATCAAGGCAATAAAGCGTAAAGTGATGGTTATGCAAACGCTATTCCACGAAATTGATAAAGTCAAAAACGAAATGGTTCAAACACTAATGGAGCTTGTTAGAGTTCCCGCAATCGCTCCAGAAAATGGAGGAGAAGGAGAAACACGAAAAGCTGAAAAACTGCTTAAAATCCTTGAAGAAGTAGGCTTTGACAAAATAGAGCGTTACGACGCCATTGACGAGAGAGTCCCGTCCAAAAAGAGACCAAACATAGTGGCGTACTGTTATGGAGAAAACGTTGCAGAGAGACTCTGGATAATAACGCACATGGACATTGTCCCGCCAGGAGAAGAGTCACTTTGGACTATTACAAAGCCTTTTGAACCACTTGTAAAAGACGGAAAAGTATATGGACGGGGAAGCGAAGACAACGGGCAATCAATGGTTGCTTCAATATTTGCAGTTAAAGCCTTGAAAAACTTGGGCATAAAGCCAAAAAGAACAGTTGCGTTGGCTTTCGTTGCCGACGAGGAGCAGGGAAGCAAATATGGCATACAACACCTTATAGAGCAAGAACTATTCAAAAAAGACGACTTAATCGTTGTTCCAGACGGCGGAAGCGAGGATGGAAGCTTTATCGAAATAGCCGAAAAAAGCGCCTTGTGGCTTAGGATACGCACGACTGGACAACAAGTGCACGCAAGCAGACCACACAAGGGCTTAAACGCACACCGCGTGGGAATGGAATACGCCATAGCCCTCGACAAAATGCTCCACGAAAAATACTCGCTTAAAGACGAGTACTTCGATCCGCCAGAAAGCACTTTTGAACCTACAAAGAAGGAGAAGAACGTTGATGCCGTCAACATAGTTCCAGGCGAAGACATAACATATTTTGACTGTCGAATACTTCCAAACTATGATTTAGAAGAAATCCTAGAGAACATCCGCACATTAGTTGCAGGATTCCAAAAGAAAACTGGAGCAAAAATAAGCATCGAAGTCGTAAACAAAAGTGCCGCGCCGAAACCCACAGACCCCAACTCTAAAGTCGTAACAATGCTGAAAGAAGCATTAAAGAAATCTAGGGATATAACGCCAAAAGTTGGAGGAATAGGCGGAGGAACATGCGCCGCCTTCTTCAGAAAAATAAACGTGCCAGCAGTCGTCTGGTGCACAATAGATGAAACAGCACACCAACCAAACGAATACGCAAAAATAGAAAACATGGCGAACGACGCAAAAACGTTCGCGTTGATGGCGATTTCATAGAAGAGTTTTGGGAAAAATTTATATGGCTGGATAATCCATCCAACTCATATGGAGAGAAACGCAACATCCAAAATCGTCTTTTTCAGCATTTTAACAGCAATCTGTTTAGCCGTTCAGCTATCGCCTAGACCGCCAAACGTCGAGTTCACATCCCTTTTTACATTTATCGTTGGCTTTATCTACGGTTCTTTTACTGGGATGCTGTTCGGCGGTTTTGTCATGTTCGTTAATGGATTTTTCTCTCCATGGGGTTTTGCAGGCTTAAACATGCCCTTTCAGATGATTGGCATGGCCTTAATTGGCTTAGCTGGAGGCGTATACCAAAGGTTTTCAAAAGGTTACACTTCGATAAGTTTTTGTTTTGAAGCTGCGGTTTTAGGAGCATTTTTCACAACGCTCTATGACCTTATAACAAATCTTGGCGTCGCATTTCAATCTGCGCTTGTTGGTACACCACTTGATTTGGCGGTATTAACTGCCCTGGCTTATGGAACACCCTTATCCCTAATTCATGTCGCTTCAAACACAGCAGTTTTTGGGATTGCCCTTCTTCCGCTAATTAAAGCCGTAAACAATGTTATGGCGGTGAAAAAACTTGGTTGAAAAAAGAACCTTAACCTTTATAGCGATGGCGATTTTGGTGTGGGCGTTAATTGCAACTTGTGCTACTGCATATTACTTTTTAGAACAAGCGCGCTATCAAAGTCAACTTGCTGAAACGCAGAATCTTCTGAGCGAACTAGCAGAAAACTATGTAACGTCCATGGAAAAAAAGGACAAACTGTTAAGAGATTATAATGCATTATTTGGCGAATATTACATGCTTTATCCGGAAAACTGCTCCATTTTTATGGGTGGATATTGCCATATGCTCTCTAATCTCAGCGGCAATTACACACATATGTTGAAGACTTTCCCAAAATTGAATGAAACGTACACTTACTTATCAAGTTACGCGCAAGCACTCAGCATCCAAGAAACGGTAACGAGAACAGATTTTGAGACGCTGCTAAACGAATTTTACAAATTACTGTCAGATTTATCAGCAAAGGAGTTGGAGAACGCTCTAGTAAAAGTAAGTGTTATAAACGTTAACTTGTGCATTGACTATGGAAACGGAACCATAACATGGTATAATGTTTCCGCATATCCCGGCATAACCCTTTTTGACCTTACAAAAAACCTCACAAATGTTGAATATAGTTATTATCCGTGGATGAATCCGGGACACGTGCTTGTAAACTCAATAAACGGCGTTTTCCCCCACGGAGAAAAATATTGGTTCTGGTATTATTGGGACGAAACAAGAAACGATTGGATTTTCGGACAAGTGGGATGTGACGCTTGGAGTTTAAAAAATAATGGAACCTACCGATGGATATACAAGAAATGGGGATAATGTAAACAAACTAAGGCAATTTATTTATTGAAGTATAACGAAATCAACAGTTAAAACTTTCTAAGGAGTGCAGAACTTGACCGAAGCAAAAAAGGTGTTTGAAAAAGCACGTGGAGAGGGAAGAAAATTTCTACTTGAACCCGAAGCTAAATCTGTTTGTGTGAAATATGACATTCCAGTTACTAGGTTTTACGTCGCAAAAAATGAGACGGAAGCTGTTAAATTTGCTGGGGATATTGGTTTTCCCGTTGTTTTGAAGATTGTCTCGCCAGACATCATTCATAAGTCTGATGTTGGCGGTGTTGTTGTCGGCTTAAAGACTGCGGATGAAGTGCGAAGTGCCTATCAGCAGATTATGCGTAACGTTAAAAAACATAAGGCAGACACGAAAATTGTTGGCGTACTCGTTCAAGAGATGGCTCCGCCCTCCACTGAGGTTATAGTTGGCGCTGTTAAAGACCCACAGTTTGGTCCAGCCTTGATGTTTGGACTTGGCGGAATCTTCGTTGAGGTTTTGCGGGATGTTGCCTTCAGAATTGCGCCAATAAGTGAAGATGAGGCTCGCGAGATGATTGGCGAGATTAAGGCTTATCCATTGTTGAAGGGTTATCGCGGTTTGCCTCCAGCTGACATCGACGCAATCGTGAAAATCCTCGTTAACACTTCAAGGCTTGTCATGGAGCATCAAGAGATTAAAGAGCTTGACTTAAACCCGATAATGGTTTATGAGAAGGGCGCAAAGACGGTTGACGCGAGAATCATCCTTGAATGAGTATGCCATCATGCCTAAAAATGAAGTGTTCGCGAATATTTGCATACCGCCTGAAACGCCTTTCTTTTTGAGGCTTGATGGATGGAAATTTCAAAAGCTTTCAGAAAGCATAAGTGCAGAAAAGCCATTTGACAGAAACTTTGCAAAGTGTTTAGTTTGCTCCGCAGAAACAATTTTTAAAGCTGGATTTGACCCAGCACTGGTTTATGCGGCAAGCGACGAACTAAACATACTTTTCTTAGGCGAGTCTCCGTTCAATAGGCGCGTTGAGAAAGTTGACTCCGTAATCCCCAGCCTAGTCTCGGCAACATTTGCACTTTGCATAACAAAACTGTTTAGGAAAGAACCAGTTGTGGCTTTTGATTCTCGCATAATAACAGTTCCAAGCGAGGATAGAATAGTTGAATATTTGGCTTGGAGACAAAGCGACCTATGGAGAAACCACAATAATGCTTATGCCTACTGGCTTCTACGCAAAAAGGGATATAAACCATCAGAAGCCTCAAAAAAGCTTAAGGGTCTAAAAACAGAGGAGCTTCACGAAATAGCGTTTAAAAACGGCGTAAATTTGGCTGAAACACCAGCATGGCAGAGAAGGGGAATCCTCATTTATAAGGAACCTTATATTAAGCGAACCCAAAATAACGTTGCTGAAAGGTGGAAACTCAAAGCAGAGTGGAATGTGCCGCTTTTCACGTTCGATGATGGAGTAAAGCTAATCAAACAGATTATAGAATGGAGAAGGCGAAAGAGGAAAAAGGTTGTCGGAGCAGCAGAAAACCCAGCGAATTTCAGAGTTAAACCAAAAACTATCCGCTTTTAAAGAGCAAAGAGAACAGCTTAAGGCTGAAGCTGATGCTTGGGCTAAGAAAAGAGACGAGTTAAACGAGCAGATTAAGCGTTTACGTTCAGAAATTTTAGAGCTAAAAAATGAACGGAACAAGCTGAACGAGGATGTCAAGCAACTCAAACAGAAAAGAAACGAAATGCTGGAAAAAATTCGCGGAAAAATAGAAGAGGCAAAACGCCTAAACGAAGAGCTAAAAGAGCTAGACAAGAAAAAGCCTCGCAAGAGCATCAGCGCAGTTCAGAAAGAAATCGACGCTATTGAATGGAGAATTCAAACAAATCCTCTAAATCTTCAAGAAGAAAAGATGCTTATTGAAAAGGTAAAAAACCTAGAAGCGCAACGTGCACTGCTTACTAAATTTGAGCAAACAAGCCAGAAACTTCTTGAATTGCGCGCGGAAATTAAGGCTCTTGAAACCGAAGGAAAGAGTTACCATGAAAAGTTGACTGAAAAAGCCAATAAAAGCCAAGAACTGCATGAAGAGATGCTCAAAAAGATAGAGGAACTAAACAAGGTGAAAGCGGAAGCTGATGAATTTCACAGACAATTTATAGCCGTGAAAGAGAAGATTGCGCCAATTAACGATGAGATTCAAGGGCTTCTAAACCAAATAAGAGCATTAAAGGGAGAAGTGCTAAAGGAAAAAATTGACAAGGCTAGAGAAAGCGAGGAGGTTCTCCGCGAGAAACTTAAGCAGCAAGTTAGGGAGAAGCTGAAACGTGGAGAAAAGCTAACATGGGAGGAATTTCAACTCCTCGAAGGCGAGGATTTATAACGCAAAATTAAAGTGTGGCAGCCATAAAGTAAATTGAGGAACACACAAGTGATAGCTGAAGGGGAAAGAGAAACTGAAAAAGAGCAAAAGCGCACCCTAATTTTGTGTGTAGATAGAGACGGTGATTTAGGCGCCAAGGCTGGAATAAAAACACCAGTTGTTGGCAGAGACGTAAACCTAAACGCTGCTGTGGCGCTTGCGCTTAAAGACCCAGAAGAGCCCGATGCAAACGCCATGTTTGAAGCCATACGCATATACGACAAACTTAGAGAGGAAAATCAAAACGAAGTTTTTGAAATAGCCACAATTTCGGGCTCTGAACTTGGCGACGTTAGCGCCGACAGAAAAATTGTCAGTGAGTTAAACAGCGTTTTAAGCGCTTTTCCAGCAAACGAGGTTATACTCGTAACTGATGGTTATTCTGACCAAGCGGTTTTGCCGCTTGTGGAGTCGAGGGTTCCCGTTTCTTCGGTAAATCGCATAGTTGTAAAGCACAGTGAATCAATAGAGGAAACAGCCGCCCTTTTCACGCGCTACTTGAAAATGATATTGGAGAACCCGCGTTATTCACGCATAGCCCTCGGTCTACCTGGTCTTCTAATCCTCATTTTGGGCATACTCTCAATTTTCAACCTACTCTACTATTATTGGATAGCCTTCATCTTCGTCATAAGCGCCTACATGCTCATCAAAGGTTTTGGAGTTGACAAGTCAGCTAAAAGCATTTATGAATGGATGAAGGAGTACACTCCGCCACCAATGCACGTGCAAATTTCAAATTATTCCATGATTGCTGGGGGGTTGTGCATAGCCATTGGTAGCTATTTGGGATGGACAAGCGCGGCGAACTATGTGGCAAGTATCACTCCGCCCGCAGACCCTGCCGAATGGTTTGGACTTTTACCCAGCATAGTTGCCTACTTCATTAAGGGTTCAATGGACTTGGTTGTGGTTGGCATCTGCGTAGCGCTTTCTGGTAGGGCTATATGCTGGTATATGGAGCGTGATGTCCGCCTTCTCCGAAATGCTGCGCTGATAGGTCTCATAGCTTGGTCAAGGTGGATTTTGGAGGGGACAGCAAACGTTTTGATAAGACCAGAAGAGGGTTATAGCAAGCTTATCTTCGTCATAATTGTTGGAATTCTGATTGGAATAGCCTCTAGCATAATTATTTTTGTCATACATAGGTCTGCTAAAGGATTTTTCAAGGAAACTAAAGAGGGTGAAGAAGAACTTGGAGAAAGCTGAAATTGGGGTTATAGGCGGAACAGGATTTGAAAGCCTATTTAAAGACGCTGAACAACTGCGTGTTGGAACTCCTTATGGTGTCGCCCCACCGCTCTCAATTGGAATCTTGGGCGACAAAAAGGTTGTTTTTCTCCCAAGGCACGGTCCAGACCACTCTTTGCCCCCGCACAAAGTGAACTATAGAGCAAACACTTACGCTTTACACAGCATTGGCGTAAAGCGAATTATTGCAATAAATGCTGTGGGTGCAATAAACCGTAACTTTAAACCTTCAGACATTGTGCTTCCACACGACTTTGTTGATTTCACAAAATTTCGTCCAACAACCTTCTACGACGAGGCTCCAGTGACGCATATTGACGTTTCACAGCCGTACTGCCCAGAAATCCGCAAGGTAATAATGGAAACTGCGAAGAGGCTTGGGATAAATTTGTGGAGCGAAGCCATACTCGTTTGCACTGAAGGACCAAGATTTGAAACTGCTGCTGAAATTGAAGTTTTTAGGCGTTTGGGCTGCGATGTTGTTGGGATGACTGGTGTTCCAGAGGTTGTTCTTGCGAGGGAGCTTGAAATTTGCTATGCCGCATTATGTTTTGTTTCGAACATGGCTGCTGGCATTCAAGAACGCCTAACGCCACTGGAGGTTAGGGAGGTCTCCGCAAAAGTTATGCCAAAACTGGTTCAAATCTTAACTGAAACCATAAAGGCTTTACCGAGCAAACGTGAAGGTAAATGTCCTTGCGCTGAAGCCCTCAAAAACGCGAGGTTCAAGTAATGTTTAAGAACTTACTTTCGGCCATCGGCGCTTATAAGTTGTATGAAAAGTGGCTTTGGCACCAAGTTAAAAACGGCAACAAACCAGAACACATCGCAATAATTTTGGATGGCAACAGGCGGTGGGCTTCAGAGAAAGACCTTAACCCATGGTTTGGACATGCAAGAGGCGCGGAAAAAGTGGAGCAACTCCTAGACTGGTGTTTGAAGCTTAGGGTTAAATCCATAACGCTTTACGCTTTTTCCACAGAGAACTTTCGCCGAACAAAAAGCGAAGTTGAAGAAATCATGCGCATAGCAGAAGAAGAGTTTAGGAAAATTTTGACAGATGAGCGCATACACAAAAACAAGGTACGCGTAAAAGTCATCGGCAGACTACATTTGCTACCAGAAGATTTGAGGCACTTGATAAAGGATGTTGAAAACGCAACACAACATTATAACCAATACTTCCTCAACATAGCCTTCGCCTACGGTGGAAGAGCAGAAATCGTTGACGCAGCAAGAAAAATAGCTGAGAAAGTCAAGGCTGGCGAGCTTAATCCAGAAAACGTTGACGAACAAACCTTCGAAAGGCACCTTTACACCGCGCACATGCCAAAACAGGACCCAGACCTTATAATTAGAACTTCTGGCGAAGAAAGATTAAGCGGCTTCCTCCTTTGGCAGTCAGCCTACAGCGAACTATGCTTTTTGGATGTTTATTGGCCTGATTTCCGCTTCATAGACCTTTTAAGGGCTGTTAGAACATTTCAAAAGCGTAAGAGGCGTTTTGGCGCTTAAAATGCGTTTAAGCTCGTTTTTTGGCGCTTACTATTGATATTATGTCTCTGTCTTTTAGGATGTAGTCTTCGCCTACGCGCTTGCGTTCTCTTGCTTCAACAGCGTATATGAAGCTCTCGCCAAGCTCCGTGTGTATGATGTAAGCGAATTGGCGCGCAGTAGTCCCGTATGGAACGAGGTAAGCGTCTGGCAGAACCCTGCCGTTGTGGTCTGAGAGGTGCTCCAAATCTTCCACTGGGTAAACTGTTATCATGTTTAAGAGTTTAAAGTAAGCCATGTTTATTGCCTCTTGAACTCCAGTGGACCCGTATTTTAGGAGTATTTTCTCTCTTATGGTTTCCAAAGCCTTAACTTGGCTTGGAGTAAGCCTTTCTTGGTCTTTTATGCGGAAGTTGCAGTCTCCAGGTCTATAGTCTATCAGCTTTTTCTCCGCGGCTCTTCTTAGGGCTAGCTCTGCTTCTGCACAGCACGGAACCACAATGTAGTTGAGTTTCCTTAGCCTTTCAAGGTTCTGCTCCGCCGTTGGCAGGTCAATTTTGTTCGCCGCTATAAGCATTGGCTTGGCTATTTGCCTTAAAGTGTCAACGAATTTTATGAATTCGTCTTCGCTCCATGAAGTTGGCTTGTCAGCGTTTAACCCCGACTTTCTGACAGCTTCGAGGATGTGGACGCGTTTTATTGCCAGTCCGCTGAGTCTCTCCTCAAGCATGGCGTAAAGGTCTTTGGCTTCAGCCTCAACCGTTCTTGCAACTTTCGGCCAATCGCGTTTTAGGATGTTCGCCATCCACATTGTAATTTCGTTTTCAAGGAACTTTACATCTTCAAGCGGGTCGTGTTCGCCTGGCTTGCAGATTCTTCCCTCGCAGTCTGTTCCTCCAGAAGCATCTATAATGTGTATGAGCGCGTCAGCCTTTCTAATCTCGTCCAAAAACTGGTTTCCCAAGCCTCTTCCTTGCCAAGCTCCAGGCACAAGTCCCGCACAGTCTATAAACTCGACTGGAATGAGCCTAACGCCGTCTAGGCATAGGGAGTTTACTGGCGTGTCTTTAACGCCGAATTCTTCGTGAACGCATGGCGTTCGAACATAGCCAACTCCGCGGTTAGGCTTTATTGTTGTGAATGGGTAGTTTGCAATTTCGGCTGGCGCAAGAGTGGCGGCGCTGAAGAATGTGGATTTGCCAGTGTTGGGCTTACCAACAATGCCCAACAACCGTGAATAGGATTTTTGCATTCTAAACTCCTAACTGATATTTGTTGCGAATGGTTGTATATGATTTGCGTTTGACCTTTAATTCATTGCTGCCAACAGTTTCGATTTTCTAGGGTATAGGTAGATTATGGATATTGCTGGCACAACGAACCCTAAAGCAGCGGTGTACTGTATCGTTAAGCCCCACAAGTCAAAGGCTATTGTTGCAATACTTGCAAATATCATGGTCCAAAAACCCCATTTTAGCTTTGCCAAAAGACCAAAAGTGGCTATGAACCCACAAATTCCAAGAAACAGGAACATTGTAAACATCACCAGAGATGTTTCATATGATATTGGCACGTCCAAAAATTGTCCCATACCTTCTGGTTTGCCAATGGTTGCGAATGAAAGTCTGCCAATGGACTGGATTAGCCACAAAATGCAGATGAAGATAACTCCTCTGCTTTTCTCCATGGTTTATCAGCCTTTCTTGAGTTGAGCCATTATGCTCTTTCCGAACTCCTTGCACTTTGAAAGCTCATTTTCCACTATGGGACCCTTAATTCCATGAACCCTTATTGATAAGCCGCTTGTTATCTTTTTCAATTCTGGAGCTTTTTCGCTTATCCTCTTCTCCATCTTATTAACTGCCTTTTCAAAATCTTTTCCCATATACGTGTCAAAAACAGCGAACATTTTCTCCTTCAACTGTAGCTTACCAAGTTTGTCAATGAAGCCCTTAATTCCTCTGGTAGGTCCGCCAAAGTGGTTTGGAGAACCTATAAGAATGACATTGTAGTCGGCAACCCTTTCGAGGTCAACCTCTTTAAGCTCTTTAATTGAGGCTTCCACTTCTCCAGCCTCTTTCATTCCTTCGACGATGGTTTCTGCCACACGTTTGGTGTTGCCATATTTCGACTCGTAGACTACAAGCGCTTTCACCATAAGATAGCCCATCAATTACCTTCTCTTGTTAATGCTTTAAGGCTTATGTTCATTATTTCTTAAATGAATGGGCGCTGGTGCTTCAGCAACAAAATAATATAAGCGCCACATGTCCTATAGAGAGAGGGAAACCAAATTGACATTAGACATAGCAAAAGACACGCTTGTTTACATGTTTAGGAAAATGGTTGAAATCCGCCTTTTCGAGGAAAAAGTCTTCGATTTGTACGCGCAAAACCTTGTTCCAGGAACAATTCACCTTTACGCTGGAGAAGAAGCCATCGCCGTTGGCGTTTGCAGCAACCTCCGAAAAGACGATTACATTACGAGTACCCATAGGGGACATGGGCACTGCATCGCGAAAGGCGCAGACTTAAAGCGCACAATGGCGGAAATCGTGGGCAAGAAAACTGGTTACTGTAAAGGTAAAGGCGGCTCAATGCACATCGCAGATTTCAGCATTGGCATGCTTGGCGCAACAGCCGTTGTGGGCGCTGGAATACCAATAGCCGTTGGCGCTGGACTATCAATAGCACTTAGGAAAACAGACCAAGTTGTAGCGTGTTTCTTCGGCGAAGGTGCCTCAAACCAAGGAACATTCCACGAAGGCATAAACATGGCGGCAATCTGGCAGCTTCCAGTAATATTCGTATGCGAAAACAACCTATACGCCATGGGAACGCGCCAATCACGAGTCATGCTAATAGAAAACATCGCGGATAGGGTAGTTGCCTATGGAATTCCAGGAGTGGTTGTCGATGGAAACGATGTTTTGGCTGTTTATGAGGCTACGAAGAAGGCTGTTGAAAGAGCGAGAAGAGGCGGCGGCCCAACGCTTATTGAGTGCAAAACTTATAGGCATAAGGGGCATTCTCGCGTTGACCCAGCACGGTATAGACCTAAAGAAGAGGTTGAGGAGTGGCTTGCCAAAGACCCAATTAAACGCTTTAAGGAGAGGCTTCTGCAAGAGGCTGTTCTGACGGCAGAGGAGATTAAGAAGATTGAGGCAGATGTCGCGGGTGAAATTGAGGAGGCTGTTCGGTTTGCCATGGAAAGCCCCTATCCAACGCCAGAAGAAGCCTTAGAGGACGTTTACGCCTAATTTGATGGTGAGAACATGCGCAAAATAACCTATAGGGAAGCGTTGCGCGAAGCCTTGCGAGAGGAGATGCGCCGAGACTCCACAGTTTTTCTTTTAGGCGAAGACATTGGCAAGTATTGGGGAGGCGCATTCAGGGTTACAGAAGGTTTGGCAGAAGAGTTCGGCGATGAAAGGGTTAGGGACACGCCAATTTCAGAGTCCGCAATTATCGGAACTGGTGTGGGCGCCGCCATAACTGGAATGCGCCCAGTTGCAGAAATAATGTTCGGCGATTTAACGGCTTTAGCCATGGACCAGATTGCAAATCAAGCGGCAAAGATTCGTTACATGTTCGGCGGGCAAGCCAGATGTCCGCTTGTCATTCGAACGCCATTCGGGGCTGGAGTAAACATTGCCTCACATCATTCGCAAAGCCTAGAAGCATGGTTCATGCATGTTCCAGGCTTGTACGTGGCTGTGCCTTCTACGCCTTACGATGCGAAGGGACTTTTGAAGGCGGCAATTAGGGGCAACAATCCAGTTGTGTTTTGTGAACACAAGTTGCTTTATCCAGTTGAAGGCGAGGTTCCAGAAGAAGAGTATACAGTTCCTTTTGGAGTTGCGGATATAAAACGTGAAGGCGAAGACGCAACGATAGTGGCTACGCTTTACATGGTGCACAAGGCACTTGAAGCAGCAAAAACGCTGGAAAAGGAGGGGATAAGCGTCGAAATCGTTGACCCGCGAACTTTGACACCGCTTGACAAAAAAGCAATAATAGGGTCTGTTAAGAAAACTGGGCGCCTCGTGATTGTGACTGAAGACTGCAAAACTGCGGGCGTAAGCGCGGAAATAGCTGCAATAGTGGCTGAAGAAGCCATAGACTATTTGGATGCGCCAATAAAACGTGTTGCCGAACCAGACACGCCGATACCGTTCAGCCCAACACTTGAACAGTACGTAATTCCAGATGAAAAAGCAATAATTAAAGCTGTGAAAGAAGTGGTTTAAACTAATTCGTTAATTCGTCAATTCGTCTTATGTCCTAGATGCAGCTGATACGTGGCGATGTTTAGCCTTTTGCCCCATGGAGCTTCAATTGTATCTTCTTTTATTAGTTTGAAACCGTTCTTCTCGTAAAACCTTCTAGCATGGACTTCCTCTTTTCCCGCAACCACAAGCACATTTTTGGTTCCCCTTTGCTCCAAGTCTGAAAGCGCACATTGTAGCAGTTTGGTGCCGATTCCTTTTCTTTCATGCGGTGGAAAGACCACGATTCTATCCAGTTCTGCAGTGCTCGCATCTCTTTGTATTGTTTGGGCGAACCCTATTAAGTCGTTGTCTTCGAATGCAAGATAAAATGTTGATTTGCCCTCTTTGATTGCTTTTTGCAACGTTTCTTCTGCAAAGGCTTTTTTGACATAATCTTCTGGAATGCCAAACTTAACAACGTTATCGACGTATATCTTGCTTTTCTTATCCTCTAAAAGCGAAAGAAGCTTCATGCTAAAAGCCTTAACATCGTTATCATCTGCTTTTCTAACAGTCACCATTTTTGGGCAACTCCAATTTTGATTAAGGAGATATAGCAAACGATGGAACATTTATAAAAGATTTTGCACAAGCGAAAACGAAATAAAAGGGCAAAGCGACATGAAAACGGCGAAATCAACATGGTTTCAAAGGTTGTTATGCCAAAGTTAAGCTTGACGATGAAGGAAGGCACCGTTGGCAAGTGGTACAAGCGCGAAGGCGAAAAAGTGGAAAAGGGCGAACCAATAGTTGAGATCATCTCCGAAAAAGCCACCTACGACCTTGAGTCTCCAGCCTCGGGCATACTGCGCAAAATAATCGTGGAAGAGGGCAGAGACGCTCCAGTTGACGCTGTTCTCGCTTTCATAACAGCCCCAGAAGAACCGCTTCCAGAAACAGAAATCCAGACAGAAAAGCCAGCGGAAAAGGAGATTTTGGCTTCGCCAGCAGCCAAAAGGCTTGCGAGAGAACACGGCATAGACTTATCCCTCGTTAAGGGTAGCGGTCAAGAAGGCAGAATAGTTGAAGAAGATGTTAGAAGGTTCATTGAAGAATCTTCGTGGGCTGCACCAAAGGTTAAGGAACTAATTCCCTTAACTGGTTTCAGAAAAACTTCAGCCGAGCGCGTAGCATTAAGCTTTAGAACAGCACCGCACAGCACATTAGTGATGGAAGTTGACGCTTCAAAAGCCATGGAAATCCACGAGAGGCTCAATGTCTCTTACACTGCCATAATTGTAGGCGCAACTGCAAAAGCCCTTCGCGAGCATCCAATCGTGAACTCCACGCTGGAAGGCGAGAAAATAAAAGTTTTTGAAGACGTAAACATAGGCGTGGCAACAGCCACAAAACACGGTTTAGCGGTTCCAGTTATTCGCAACGCGGACAAAAAATCTGTTGCGGAACTGGACAAAACCATAAGGGAGTTGACGGAAAAAGCGCGGGAAGGAAAACTTTCAAAAGAAGACGTGAGCGGCGGAACGTTTACCGTCACAAACTTGGGCATGTATAACGTGGACTTTTTCACACCTATAATTAATCCACCAGAAGCAGCCATCCTAGGAGTTGGAAAAATAAACCAAAAACCAACAGTTGTTGATGGACGAGTTGAAGTTAAACCGTTAATGATGCTTAGTCTCTCCTACGACCATAGAATAATCGACGGCGCACCAGCAGCAGAATTCCTAAACAAAATCAAAGAAAAAATCGAGAAGGGCTTGGTTTAGGCTTTTGTTATGCTTCTTTAACCTTTTCAGAAGTTTCAACAGCCTCTTTCAAACTTTTGCTGACAAGCTTCAACCTAACATCCTTAATCATCGACACGCCGCGACTCGTAATTATTGAGCCAGCCCAAACAATCACAATGAAAATGAAGAAGAAAACACAAGCGTTGCTAAAAACAACCATAGCCTCAACGAAATCGCCTGCGCCCGCTGGAGCTTGAATGAACTGCGGAATCTTCGCCTGACTTGTGAACGTAATTATGGCAAGAACTGCTGGAATCACTATCAAAACTAAACCCAAAGCAAGCAGCACGTAACCAACAATCTTTTCAGCTTTCTTTTCTGGCTTCATAAAAGCGAATACGCCGCTAATTCATAAAAGGTTTATTTCCAAAAATGTAAGCTAAGCATTCTTCGGCTTACTTATCTGCACAATGACATGGGAAAACTCGTCGCCTTGAACGGGCAGTAAGTCCATTGGATTGTGAGGCCAAACTCCAGAGTATATTTCTTCAATCCAATCAAGTTTGAACCCGATTTTTTCCAAGGATTTCTTTAGCCGATTCTCGCTTGCTATTTGGCCTACTCCATACTTTTCAGCCAGTTTAATGCTCTTGGAGTTTTCTCTAAGCCAAATCGATGAAAAAATTGCTTTTCCGTTTGGTTTTAGAACACGAAAAGTTTCGTTAAGCGCTAAAATTGTCTCTGGAATGTTGTCGAACCCGAAGTTTGAAGATATTGTTGAAAGCGCTTCGTTTTTAAACGCCAAGTGTTTTGCATCTGTCACGATAAGCGAAAGTTTTTGGTAAACTGTTCCCTTTTTGGCTTTATTCATTGCTCCACGTAATGGTTTTTCGCTCACGTCTGTTCCGATAACTATGGTTTTTTCTGGGCTTTTACTTGCTAACTGCAGAATAAGTCTTCCCATTCCACTCGCAATGTCTAGAACAATGTTATCAGATTCTCTGCATGAGTCGAGTGCGCTTTGGACAAGCTTATCTGTAAGATTGTTTAATGCGGTTTTCAAATCGTCACTTAAATACGACGTGTATTGCCTCTGTATCTCGTCATATTTTCTTTCATCAGCAACATCGACTTTCCATTCAAATTCTCTTGCCGAAAGCTTTGCGTCTTTAACTAACCCCATCTCCTCCTTAACTTGATAAAAATGTCCTCCAGCGCACTTTAAGTATCCATTAACCAAGCGGTTATCCGTGGATTCTCCATCAAAAACCATTGAGGTTCGACAAATTGGACATGCGAGAAGTTGTAATACTTCCTTATGCATACATGTTCCCGTATGGAAAAATAGTACATTTCACATAAAGTTTTCGCCGTTTGGAAAACCTAGAGGGGCTAGGTCACTATTGGCTTGAAAAAGCTCCAAAAAATGATGTTTTTCTTGAAAAGTCTTAAGTGTTAAGCTCATAAAGAAAAGGAGTTGAGCGAAAATGAAAGTTGCCATGTATTACAGCCAAAAGGATATAAGAATTGAGGATTTGCCAACGCCAAAGATAGGCGAAGACGAAGCGCTCGTGGAAATGAAGGCTTGTGGAATCTGCGGCTCAGACATGATGGAATGGTACCTTAAAAAGCGCGCCCCGCTTGTGCTTGGACACGAACCAACGGGCATAATAGCCAAAAAAGGAAAGAAAGTCACGGATTTCGACGTTGGCGACAAAGTTTTCGTTCACCATCATGTGGCTTGCCTAAAATGCCACTACTGCCTACGCGGCGACTACACGCTATGCGAACAATTCCACAACACACGTCTAGACCCAGGCGGATTCGCAGAATACTTCAGAGTGCCAGCTCCAAACCTTCAAATTGACACTTTGAAGATTCCAGAAAACCTAACATTCGAGGAGGCAACCTTCATAGAGCCAGTTGGCTGCTGTTTAAGGGCGATAAAAAAGGTTGACTTGCAAGTTAGCGATTCCGTTGCCATAATCGGTTCTGGAGTTATAGGATTAATCCACGTGGCATTAGCCAAGATTTTCGGAGCATCAAAAATAATTGCAAGCGACATGGTAGATTTTAGACTTAATGCAGCAAAAAATTTTGGGGCAGACGTAACAGTTAACCCGCAAAAAGAAGATTTAAAAAGCGTCGTTGCAGCTGAAACCAACGGGCTTGGCGTTGATGTTGCCTTCGTCACGGCTCCAAGCCTAAAAGCCTACGAAGCTGGCTTAAGCGTCTGCAGAAAAGGGGGAAAAATATGCGTATTCGCGCCAACAGAACCAAAAGACAAGCTTCAATTAAGCCTAGAAAAACTGTTCTTTTCTGAAGTTCAAATAATCCCCTCCTACTCAACATCCCACGTAGAAACACGCATAGCACTTGAACTTATAAGGTCAAAAAAGCTGAAGCTAAAAGAACTTATAACTCACCGTTTTAGGCTGGAAGAGGCAGCTGAAGCCTTTAAAACAGCTCGAGAAAACAAAGAAAGCCTAAAGGTAATAATACGTAACTAATGCATAAAGCAGCAATAACTGAAAACTTGCTTTAACTTTTAGGGTTACGATTGAAACATTATGGATTCGATAACGCCTACTATTATTTGGAAAATGCTGTTTCACCGTTTAAGTCGTGTTTAAAGTTTCTCAGCACCTTTCTAGTAAATGTTTTAACTCGTTGCACGTGTTTTATGATTGGTGTTGCTTGTGAGTTCGCCCTTGAGCGATGCGATAAAGCGTACATGCAGCATTCTTAGGAATGGTGCTGAAAGACAAGTTTTGGATTACGAACAACGTTTCTCTTATTTGAAAAATCTTTATTGCGATTTACTTTTGAACCTTATAAGGATGGATTTTGATTTCGCCGATGCTTATAAGACGGCTAAGGAATTTTTCGGCTCTTCAACTGTTCAGTTTGCGGGTATAGATGGCACGATGTATTCTAGACCGCTGTTTGACCTTGTAATCTTCTTTGGCGGCGCATACGCCTCAACTGGTTCAATAACTTTCCAAGAGAAGGACAAGCCATTGGTGCAATTTAACGAGAAAACTGTTGAGGAGGGCGCTGGAATTTCAAGTGTTGTTCCAGTTTACGTTAACGAAGTTCCAGAGATTGACCAGACTTTTTTTGATTCTAGGCAGCCCGGGGAAGTTAGCCTCGGTAAGCCTTTGATGGACGAAGCGATAATAAGCAATGCCACTATTGCGAATTGGATAATGACTTTCGCCGAGTATTACCTCGCGTACAAGTTTGCCACAGACACTGAAAGGAACGTTCGCATAATCCTTTTGGATAGAAGCCTATCCATCGAAAGGGCAAGCCTACTATATGATACTTCGAAGCGTGAACTTTGGGAAGCAAAAAGCAGCATAATCGGCTATAGGGTTGACGGCGAACCAATAGACATTAACGATTTGGCAATCGCAAGACATCACGTTTACAATGGAACTTTGGGTTTGCCCCCTCCAAGAGCTGATTACTTGCGCCACGCAATAATCGGACTGCTTGAGAAGGAAGTAGCCCTAACCAAAAAGCAGATTTTGGTTGAATTTGGCATAAGGGACGAAAAGCGAATAAAAAGGGTTGAACGCGCATTAAAGAAGCTCGTTGACTACGGGATTTTAAGCGAGAAAAACGCTGTTTACAGTTTAAACCTAAAATACACAACAACGTGGGAGCGCATAAAAAAGCTTGTCACAAGCCTAGGCGACCGCTTCTTCTTTGCCGAAAAATCCGAAACCGCGAATCTTATGAAGATTGTTAAGGATGGAAAGGAGCATTGGCTTACAACGCTTGACATAGCCTTCTTGACGCTTTTCACTTTGCACATGCTCATGGAGGAATGCTGGAAAAAACGGGTTCTGCTCGTAGGCATAACTAAGGATACTGCTGCAAGGGACTTCAAAAGGCAGTTAATACCAATAATGCATAATGAGGGCTTGCTGAAGAAGACTATTCCACAGCAAGAGTTTGATAAGCTGCCAAACACAGACCGCATGATACTCCAGTCGGTAAGCATATTCAACCCAGACGAAATTAAGCCGCCGTGGAGCCTAATAGAGTATGATTCCGCTTTTAGAACGCTTGTCCCAGACAAAAAAGGACGCAAGGGATACGTTTCAGGCGCCATCAAAAACAAAATTGGGCTGGAGAAAACTTTTCTTAAGACGTATGTGCAGTTGAGCCAAGCCAAGTCGGATAAGCTTCTGCGAAGCAACGTTCTGCTCGTTGACCGCTTGGCTTATCCAGAGTACGACTATAAGCCAGAGAATGTTGTTGAATTTTGGAATGAGCTAAGCGATGGAACAAAAGAGCCCGTGGAGGTCATTCTCTTTGTGGATAGGGCGGTTCCTAATCCGCTGCAGAACTTGACTATGGCTGTGCTTGTTTCTATGGCGCCTTCAAGCATTCCAGAGGCGTTTGGGCATAATAAGCCGCTTTTTGTTGCTGACAAGGTTGCGAAGTGGAATTATAGCCAATTTAAGTGTATAGTTGACACGACTGCTAACTGGATACTCAACAACCATAAATTGAGAAAATTCATATTTTACATGAGCACATTCAGAGAGAGGAGAGCCACAATTGAAGCCGCAAGAAGAGAACAAATTTAACAACTTCTGCTTCACAGATTTTGATGGACGATTCCGCGCTAGACTAGCCGCTGTAATCCCAAGATACTTCGGAACGGAAGAAGCTAAAATTTCTGGAACAAGCGCACGGTACCAATGCCGCATAAAAGTCGAGTACCAAAAGGATTTGATGGGCCTATTAGAAGAAGGCATGCTTTTAGCGGTTAAAAACTTCAAGCAACAAGGCAAAGAATCTGAAAGATACACGCTTATGGAGATTAGCCGCATATGGCCAGAACATTTTGGATTACGCGGCTTGTCAGACCATGGCTATTACCCCATGCAGTTCGAAATCATAGAGCAATCCGAAGAGGATTGGCTTACAGACGACAAGTCTACGATGATGATTCAGATAGATGCGATTCCAATAAACTATGATTTAATTGTAGACAAGGAGTGCAAGTTTCAGTTTGTTAAGGGCTTCTCCTACCCAGTTGTTGGAAGCCCAACCTACATACTGAACGGCGACATGATAAACCGCATGTACAACCAAAAAATCGCTGAGGCTTTCGGCATAGACCCATCCAAAACCGTGGCTGAAGCAAGGGCAGACCCGAGGCTTGGCTTAATCAAAATGTTTCAGGCAAGCAAGACGGTTATTCCAATATACGTGGATTTTGAAAAGCTTGTGCGCTACCATTTTGGCATTTTCGCTTTCACGGGCGGTGGAAAAAGCAACTTGATGTCTAATATTCTGCGGCGAATTCTGCTCCACACAGGAGACATAAAAGTTGTAATTTTCGACATAAGCTGCGAATACGTTTTCCTCCTACTCGACCTTCTCGCAGACCCGAGTTTCGCAGCGAAGGTTATCATGGAGAACAAAATTGAATCTGTTGACGTTTTCTTTAACTCGGTTGTTAAACCAAGGGATTACGAGAACGACGAGCGTATTAAGGCTGGACTAGCGCAGATAATGGAGCAAGGCAAACTCACATACTATAAACGTCCAAGACAGAAAATCCCGACATATGGCGAGTTTCTCGGAGAACTAAGCGAGTATAGGCGAAAGGACGCGGACAAGCCCAACTACGTTAATGCCATCGACGAAATTCAAGACGCTGTTCTAACGTATATGGAGGAGCACGGCGCCCTCGAAAATCAAGAAGTAAACGAGAAATTCATCGAATACATCGACGAAGTGGCAAGAGCCAAAGTGGAAGAATTCAAAGTTTCGGAAAAAAGCCAACTCTACGCTTGGGCAACAACACGAATCACACTACTCGAAAGGTTAAGGCGCAAAGAAAAAAGCGATGAAAAAACTAAGGGTGGATTGACAACGGAGAAAATCCGAGAAATGCTCGAAGACAAGAAGACGAGGCTCTTGTGCATTTCAATCGCAGACCCGTACACGATAAAGGAGTTGGCAATAAACCTAACAAACGACCTGCTCGTTAAAAGAAAACGCAAATTCCAAACAAAACCATACATTTTACTGGTCTTCGACGAAGCGCAAGAGTTCATACCAAGCGGAGGCTCGGGAATAGAAGCCAAATGTTCCGCACATGTGGAAACACTGCTTAGACAAGGACGCAAGTACGGCATAGGCGTTTGCATAGCAACACAACGTATTGCCTACCTAAACACGAACGCACTTCAGCAACTACACACATACTTTGTTGGCACGCTGCCAAGACCATACGACAGAAACCTTGTAAGCGACACGTTCATGATAGACAAAAGCATTTTGGAAAAAACTTTGGAGTTTGCGCCTGGAGAGTGGCTACTATCAAGCTACATAGCAACTGGCATGGAAAACGTGCCGATATTCATAAAGGCGGATAACGCGGAAAACGAAATAGAAAAATTCCTTAGGGCAAGCGCTTGATTACGGTTTTACGTCCTTATTGAAAGATACGCCTTGTAAGGTTTAAATCCCACTTTTGAGTATGCACGTACTGCTGGAACGTTATCTGCTATGACGTGAATTAAAGCTATTGGAGACCTTTTGAAGATTTCTTGGACAAGCGCAGACACAATTGAAGTGGCGTATCCTCTATTTCTGTAACGCTCATCCGTGGCTATAACCCCGATGTTGCTTGCAAAATCCGCAAAGCGAACGCTGCCAATAGAAACCAGTTTCCCATCTTTTCTTATGCCAAACCAGAAGACGCTCTGCCATCTCTGTTTCAGTTGTTCCGCGTTAGTTTCACCCCACCACTCTGGGTCGCATCGCCTCATTAAAGCTGCAACTTCCTCAGCGTCCTCAACGCTGAGCTGCACTGGAGTTTCAATTATGCGTATTTGCTCCTCTCCCCTTTTCAAGCACATTAAAACCATGGTCTGTTTGACACGCGGCTTAAATTTTCGACAAACGATGTCTTCGCAGTCTGGTGGTGCTTGAACATCAACCTTCTCAAGGTTAACATACTCCAGTAACTCTTGAACAGCTTCACGGCTTCCTCTAAATTGGACGATGTAATCAGCATAAACCAGAAGCGCACCTAAAACTCTGTTTCCTTCAACTGCCAAGAATATCTTTGTCTGCTCTTTGCGTTGTGTCCAATCAATTATGAAAAAGTAGTAATCCATCGGGTCGCGGTTCACATAGTTCCAGAACAACTTTTCGAAGCCATCAGCTATAGAAACAATTTTCATGATGCATCTCCAAACAGACAAGTATGTGTAAATGTGAAAAATGGATTTAAGTGCTTATTCTTTCTTGGCGGCTGGTTGCGTTATTCCACATTTTTTAAGCAGTCTCTGCCACCGCTCGTCTATTATCCGTTGTATTTCCTCTAGCATTTTCGCATATTTCGGCGTGAAAAGGTGCCTAAAGCGTCCTTGCACCTGCAAGTATTCCTTAACTGGCTTTTTCTTTTCTGGGCTTAAGGCTAAAACTTTGCTTGGCGTTGAAAGTTGATATTCTCCGTTTATGGCTTCCCACAACGGGAACACGCATGTTTCAACAGCCAAACGCGAAAGCTCTATGGATTTTGCTTGGTCGCTCCGCCATCCGCGTGGGCAAGGTGCAAAAACATGCAGAAAAGCTGGTCCATCCACCTCTAAGCCTCTGCGTACTTTTGTTATTAGGTCTCGCCAGTAGTAGGGCGATGCTGTTGCCACGTATGGCATTTCATGAGCAACCATGATGTCGGCTATGGGCTTTTTGTGTTCAAGCTTTCCTGGTATAACAGTGCCTGCTGGCGATGTTGTGGTTGAAGCGCCTAGCGGGGTTCCTCCGCTGCGTTGTATGCCAGTGTTCATATACGCCTCATTATCGTAAAGCACGAATAGGAAGTCGTGTCCCCTTTCAACAGCTCCAGAAAGCGCTTGAATCCCAATGTCGTATGTGCCGCCATCTCCAGCTAACGCAATCACGTCTACATGCTCGTATTTTATGCGTCCCTTCTTCTTCAGAATTTTTATGGCAGCTTCAATTCCAGAAGCGTTTGCAGCCGCGTTCTCAAATGCCGTGTGAAGCCACGGCAAAGCCCATGAAGTGTACGGGTATATGGACGAGACTACTTCCATGCATCCAGTTGCGTTTGTCAGTATTGTTGGTCCTCTAATGGCTTTCATTATTAGCCGCAGAACCGTTGCTGGTCCGCATCCAGCGCATGCTCTATGTCCAGACAGGAAAAGGTCTGGTTTTTCAGCTATGTCTTTTGCGGTGAACTTCCATTCTGTGAACATTTCCATTTTCGCCTCCCTATTCTCTTAATCCAACAAAATTCACGAGGTTTTCAACTCGTCCTTTCTCGATTATTCGCTGTAGGTCCTTGAAGATTCCATGTATTTGGGTTGGGTTTGTGTCTCTTCCGCCGAGCCCGTAAATGTAGTTTACTATTTGTGGGCGCTTTTGTGAATCGTAAAGTGCGTTGCGAACTTCTTGGAATACTGGTCCGCCATTTCCTCCGAAGCTCATGCTTCTATCCATTACGGCTATTGCCTTCACATTTTCTAGTGCTTCAACAACACCTTTCACTGGGAAGGGTCTAAAGGTGCGCATTCTAAGCAGTCCAGCTTTTACGCCTTTAGCCCTAAGCTCGTCTACAACGCTTTTTACTGTTCCAGCTGTTGAGCCTAGGCATACTATTCCAATTTCAGCATCGCCAATATGGTATGGCTCTAGTAGTCCATCGCCGTATTTTCTTCCACTTATTTCTGCGTACTCGTCGTTAACTTGGCTGATTACTTTTAGGGCGTTTCGCATGGCTTCCTCTTGCTGACGTTTAAACTCGAAATAATAGTTTGGCAAGGCTATTGGCCCCATTGTCGTTGGGTTTTCTGGGTCAAGCCTAAAAGGCACGGCTTTTCCCTCATGGTTTATCACCGTTATGAACTGCCTAACGCCGATAAACTTCCTTACAACGTCGTCTGGAAGGACATGCACGTTTTCCAGCGTGTGGCTTAACGTGAAACCGTCTAAGCCAACTATTGCTGGGAGCAAAACTTCTGGGTTTTCAGCTATCTTGAAGGCTTGAATTACGGAGTCGTATGCTTCCTGCGCGTTTTCAACGTAAATTTGAATCCACCCGCTGTCTCTCTGCGCCATGGTGTCAGAGTGGTCGCCGTGAATGTTTAGTGGCGCTGACAAGGCTCTGTTGGCTATTGCCATAACAACTGGTGCGCGACATCCAGAAGTAACAAAGAGCATTTCGTGCATCAGCGCCAAACCAGCAGACGCGGAAGCAGTGAAGGCTCTTGCGCCAGTTACAGAAGCAGCGAGGCAAGCGGTTAGTGCGCTGTGTTCGGATTCCGTGCACACGAATTGGGTTTCAACTTCGCCGTTTGCAACGTACTCGCTGAATCTTTCAACAATTATTGTTTGTGGCGTTATGGGATAGGCGGCGACAACATCAACATCCGACTGCTTCGCGGCGTAAGCGACAGCCTCGTCTCCGTTTAGGGCTAAAACCTCTTGTTTAACAACACTTTTCACGTTTTACACCATCCCCTACTCCAATTTCATTTCTATAGCCTTTGTGGGACACTCGTTTGCGCATATGCCACATCCCTTACAAAAGTTTAAGTCAAACTCGATGTCGTTTGCCTCTGGCTTCCAACGTATTGCGCCGTCTGGACAGAATATGACGCAGAGTAAACATCGAGTGCACTTTGCTGGGTCGCGAACGGGCGTATAGGTTTTCCAGTCTCCAGTCAGAAATTGCGTGCTTGGTTTCCAGCAGACTCCCGCTGGAGAAATTTCTTTCCAACCTTTTTCTTTTTGCGTCATTCTGATTTAACCTCCTCATAAGCCTCTTTTATTACTGCAAAGTTTTTTTCAGCCACATCCTTTCTGAAACGTTCCTTAACAACTTTTTCAATGCTTTCTAAACTGACTATGCCAGTTACCCGCGCCACAGTTCCAAGCATAGCCGTGTTCGTTATCGGCATGCCCAAAATTTTTATTGCAATTTCAGTTGCTGGAACAGTCCAAACCTTGCCCTTTTCGGTTTTAAGCAGTTTCCTAACCTCTGATGGATCGTCTTTTGAATTCACAATTATCATGCCTTCTTCGCTTAAACCGTCAGCAACTGGAACCGACTTTAAGAGCGTTGGGTCTAAAACCGCAACCACATCGGGATTATAGACTGCACAGTGAATCTTTATTGGTTCGCTGCTAACTCTTGTAAACGCTGCTACTGGAGCACCCATCCTTTCTGGACCAAACTCGGGAAATGACTGAACGTATTTTCCTTCGTAAATTACTGCTCTCGCCAACAGTTCGCTTGCTGTCCATGCTCCTTGTCCGCCTCTGCCATGCCACCTAATTTCCAAGATTTTCTTCAAAGGATTATTCCCCACGAACCTTCAAGCTAATTATAAAATCTAGAATATACATCTTTCTAATCTGAAAATGGAAATTTGAACATGAAAGTAGCGAACCATAATTCTTAAGTAGAAACTCAATCCAAAACTAAAATGTTAGATTACGTTGTAAGTACGGAGAAAACCGTGTCTTGCACGGAGAAAAAAACGCTGACAACATGGTAATCTTAACAGCTGACAGAACTTTAATGAGCGACTACCATGCAAACGAGTTTGTAGGTTTCGGAACATGCGCCCCGCCAAACGTGATTCCAAACTGGCTTTACGCTTGGCTTTTCTTCCCACCAATCAAAACAAGAAAGGGCATACCCGCAGCGGCTCCCTACGGTCTCAGGAAAGTTGAGGCTAAACTCTTAAGCGAAGGCTTCAACGTGCTAACAGTGGCGCCCACACACCTAAAAAACTACATAGGGAAAGCAAAGGTTTTGGGCATACACGTCATGGACCCCTTTGGCTTAGGTCCAGCCTCAAGCACTTTCGCAGCCATCCTAAAGAAAGAACCATTTCTAGCACAGTATTTCAGAGCGTTACTAAGCCAAAAAGAGATCAGAGAAGCGAAAAAGCGTGGATTAAAGATTATAGTTGGAGGACCAGGCGTTTGGCAGTTCCATTATAGGCCGAGTTTTGTTAGGGAGTATGGCATAGACTGCATAATCGAAGGTGAAGCTGAAAACGTAATTGGGAAAATTGTTCACGCTGCCATGAATGACGAGCCTTTGCCACAATATTATGAGGTTAGCGTCAAAGAGTCGCCGAGTTTGGAGGAAATACCCGAAATCGTGAATCCGTCAGTTAATGGCTTGGTTGAAATTGGGCGTGGATGTTGCAGAGGCTGCGAATTCTGCAGCGTAACGTTAAGACCGCTACGGTGGTATCCCCTCGAGAAAATAACACGCGAGATAGACGTGAATTTGAAGGGGGGAATAGACGGCGTTTGCCTACACGCAGAAGACGTTATGCTCTTCGGCTCCAAAAACACGTTGCCAAACGATGAAAAACTAATAGAACTCCACGAACTTGTTGTAAAAAAATGTACTGGTTTAAGCTGGAGCCACTGCTCGCTGGCGGCTGTAGCCTCAAAGCCAAAACTTTTCGAAAAAGTTTCAGAAATAATAAGGCAAAAACAGCCATGGTGGGGCGCCGAAGTCGGCATAGAAACAGGCTCTGGAGAACTTGCAAAAAAGGTTATGCCCGCGAAGGCGCATCCATTCAAACCAGAACAGTGGCCAGAAATAGTGCGCACTGGCATGGGGCTGATGCACGATAACAAGCTGATTCCAGCATGCACGTTGATTGTTGGCACGCCAGAGGAAACAGAGGATGACGTCATAAAAACTATAGAGTTGATGGATGACCTTCGGGACATAACAAGCCTAATAGTCCCATTATTTTTTGTTCCAATGGGCAGACTAAAAAATGAAGATTGGTTTAAGGAAACCGAAATGACCGAACTCCACAAGGAACTTTTAACAAAGTGTCTTCAACACGATTTCTATTGGATAGGCAAACTCATAAACTTGGCATTTGCTGGAAAATGGTACGCAGGCATCCTACAACAATTTTACCAAGCATTCGTAAAAATCGTAGAATACAAGGCAAAGAAAAAGGGAATCCGCGTACACTACGAAGACTAAACTTAAATACGACAGTAAAACTTCAAATCATGAAGCATAAAAGAAAAGCCGCCGTAGCTCAGTTCGGTAGAGCGGCTGGCTGTTAACCAGTCGGTCGTAGGTTCAAGTCCTACCGGCGGCGCTTTGGATAGTACCGGCGTACTCCTGGGCTTGTCCCAGGGGCATTATTTGCTTTTTCTAAAGAGTTTCGTTGCGCGAAAAATCATAAAAATGGGTGTTAGAAGTCTTATAAATACGAAAAGTAATATTTTACTCGGTGCGCAATTAGTGCAAATTGAAGAAAAAAAGCAATCCACAGAAAAGCCTAATGATCTTGACCCTAAAAAATGGCGAGAATACGAAAAGGAGGGCATGCAATTTTTTTCGGTGTGGGACACTCCAGAAAGGGACCCCTATGGCTGGACATTAAAAACAATCCATGGAAACTGTCCAATAGAAATTCCAAGACAATGCATTTGGAGATTTTCTAAAAAGGGAGAAACCGTTTTAGATCCATTTGTAGGAAGTGGAACCACATTAGTCGCTTGTGCACGCCTCAAAAGATATGGCATAGGAATAGAAATAAATCCCAACATAGCAAAAATAGCCAAGGAGAACCTTTCTGTTCGCTCACTTGACCCAGAAATAAATGGGTGGCTAGAAAAACAAAAGATAATAATCGGAGACTCGAGAAATCTCAAGAATCTAGGAATAGAAGATGAATCTATAGATTTTGTGTTTGCGCATCCGCCATATTGGAACTTAATAAATTACAGCAAAGAGCATGGCCCAGCAGAAGGCGATTTGTCAACAGCCCAGACGCTAGATGAATTTCTCTTAGGAATGACGCAAGCCTTTAAAGAAATAAAAAGAGTTCTTAAACCGAAAAGATATGTTTGCATCTTAATCGGAGAGAGCTTTCTCCAAGGGGGACAAGTCATCCCTCTTGACTACCACTTAACCGATTTGATGTTAAAACTTGGATTTGATTTCTATACAAAAGTGATAAAATACACGCGGTTAGCTACTTCCAGAATGAACTTCATAAACACCATGAAGTTCAGGTCATTACGCTCAAACTTCTTCATATGCATCCACGATTATGTAATAGTATTTCGCAAATAGGAGAATCCAGATTGGAACATGCAGAAGTTGTAGAAGCAGTCGCTGATTGGTTTAAGGCAAATAAGGAAGTGGTCTTGGTCACCAAAGGTTATGGGCGAGGTTTTCCAAGCCCAGATATAACAGTCCAGTTTAGACAAGGAAAAATCGCCCTAGTAGAATGCAAACCAAGCGACGCTGGTGGCAGAGAATACATGACGGGACTCGGACAATCCCTTGCTTACTTAACCTTTGCAGATTTTTCCTACCTAGCCATGCCAGAAAAAGAATTAAACATTTATCAAAAATATTTCTGGGTAAAAGAAATAGGATTACTTTCTGTCAAAGAAAACCTGGAAGTCCAACTTTTCAGACAAGCAGTCGAATCCAAAGTTATTCTAAAACGAGAAGAAACCAGAATAAGAGGATACGGATATTACCGAGACCTAAGACCTTCAGAAATCCACTCAATTCTACGAGCCATACAAACAGAAAGAAACAAACAATTGCATTTAGATAAAAACAAAATAGAAAATGCGATATGGAAAGAAGTTCTAAGACTACGAAAAATTCAAAGCCAAAAACAGAAAAACGCATGGATACTAAACATCAAACTTCTTCTAAGAGACCTCCAACTAATCAATCTCGACGATTACTCATTAACCGAAGACGGTTTCAGACTACTCCAATTAGGCACCCTTCCAGATAAAAAACCATACATCGACGAACTTACGCGATGTTTCCTTCTCAACGCAAACTACCTAGACATAATTACCATCATTCAAAAATTAAACGACGAATACATAGGATTCACTACAGTACAAGACTTCAAGGAAAAACTAGCAGAAATCATGATCGAAGAAAAACTAGCAACAGAAAGAACAAACGTAATCAGAGACCTACAAGACATCCCCAGAATCCTAAAAGACTTGAATATATTAAGCGATTGGAAAAAGTACGGCCTAAATTACCGCTACAACATCAATTGGAAAAGAGTCTTAGCGATAATACGATGAACATAAATAAATTCTACGGAACACGTTAAACTGGAGACAAAAACATGAGAAGTTATAGGTTTATAAAAGATTGCAGGTTATTGATAGTTACTTTTCTAATACTACTGCCATCTTTTGTCTTATTTTATTGAGAAATCAAAAGCTCATCGAACTCGAAAAGATAAATGAAAATCTTTAATCAGCAAATTCCAAAACAATCTTCTCTGTAGTGAAGCTCACTGCTTTATTAAGTAATAGCTTCGCCAGCTTAACTCTATGGTCGAAATTTTTCAAATCAAATACTTCTCTGTATCTCATATTTTTTATCTTCGTTAACAGGAGAACAAGTGCCAATATAAATATTAATTTTTGTTTTGATTTCGCTCTAGAGGTGAATTCAGAATTCTTGAAACCAAGAAAAACAGTTACTACTTCAAAGTCTTCGGCCTAGTCCCCGACTGGGGCAAAACAACCACAATACTACAAACAGAATACTGGTAAAAAAGAAGTGGAGATTTGCGGGGTTTCGCGCGCATCTCATACACTCTAATTTTCTAGAGGGGCTAGGTCCGTATTGGTTGATTTTCAAGCCAAAAAATGTTGGTTTTTCCAGCGTTTTTATTGTGCTTGGATTAAATCAGGAGTGTACTAATGTTTATTGTGGTGGACGGGGCGGGATTTGAACCCGCGGCCTCCACGATTTTGGCTTTTTCGTTGCCAACGTGGCGATCATTCCAGGCTGATCTACCCGCCCTTTTTCATGGTTATTTCGCTTTGTGATAGGCTATAAGTGTTTCTTTAGCCATAGTGAATGTATTGTTGTATTAGTTTCTCAATTTTTTCTGGCTTGTCTGCCATGTTTTTCCACAGGTCCTTGTCTTTGTAAGCCCGTAGTTTTTCGATTGTCTTTTCAATTAATTTTTTGGGGAATACGCCGTTTGCCTCGTAAAGTTTTCTGTCCTTCCAGAGGTTTTTGGCTGATTCATGGCATGATTTTGGCAACGTCTTAAACCTCTTGCCCTTGCCTTTTCCGTTTATGTGCAGTTTTTCAGCCGTTTTTAGGGCTTCTTCTGGGTTTTCCATGGCATGGTTTATGGCTACGACCATTCCAGCGAAGAGCAGATGGGCGTTTGCAAAGGGGTCTGGCGCTCTGTACTCAATTGTCTTTCTAACGTTTTCCGTTTCAGCTTGTGCGCCTAGGAAGTCCCACCACAATGGTATACGTATTAAAGCCAAACGGTTTCTTTCGCTCCAGCAGATGTGCATCGGCGATTCCTTCCGTGCGATAAAGCGCAAATATGAAATCGGCGTTGGATTTCCAAAAGCCGTTAAGCTCGATGCAAAATTTAATACACCACCAATAATTTTCAAGCCTTCCTCGCTTAAGGTTCCGTTTGGATTAGCGATAATGTTTGAGCCGTTTTTTATTGCGCAAAAGTGAATGTGCATTCCGTTTCCAGCATGCTCCAAGGAAACTTTTGGAGAAAAAGAAACTGAAACCCCATTTTTTGCACAGACGTTTCTTATAACCCACTTGGCAACCGCAATGTTTTCAGCCATTTCAGCCAAATCCTGCGGCAGAAACTCCACTTCATGCTGCTCCATTAAGACGCCGTCCTTACGCCTCAACTGTCCAACTTCGCTATGCGCATACTTTGTCGCTATGCCAATTTCAGAAAGCGTGACCAGAACTTCGTTTCTTAAGCTTTCGAAGCTTGAGAATGGCGAAGATTCATGATAATTTTTATCTGACAAATTTTGGAACAACGCTTCGCTTGTTTCTTTCGCAATTATGTAAAATTCAAGTTCAGCAAGCGCCTTTACGCTTATTCCTCTCGAAGACAACAGCCTCTCTTCTGCTTTTTTCAGTACGTTTTTTGGAGCTGTATCCAAGGGTTTGCCATTCTCATCCAAATAATCGCACAGAATGTTTAGCGTAGGCGTGTTTGAGAACGGATTCATGAAAGCCTTTTTGATGTTTGGTTTTATGTAGATGTCGCTTTTCTCCGACTCGATGAAAGAGAACAAGTTTGAACCGTCAACCCTCTCGCCAAAATCAAGTATCTCATAAACTCTACTTTTGTCTGATGCAGAGAAACTCAACGTTTTGAGTCTTCCATCTTCTGCAATATGGCATAAGTTTAAGAGTTTTACGCCCTTTTCGGAGATAAACTTGACAAGTTCCTCTTTTTCGGCAAAACTGATTGCTTGCATGGACTATTCCTCCCTGTTCAATGGTATCCTATTCCTTCTGAAAACTGATATTTTAACTCTCCCACAAAAGTTCACATTAGTAATAAGTAGGTGTAGCCTTTCACTAAGATATGTTTTAGGGATTCGCTACGTTTATTTACAAAGAACTTCATTTATAAGCTTGAAAAGGCGCAAGCAAAAAGGATGATGTTTAATGTCTAAGAAAAACCCAACGAAGGATGAAGCCCTAGAAGCTTTAGACTTTATAGTTAACGTTCTAAAAGAACACGAGAAGGATTTGGATAAGCTGATAAATGAGTTGGGTAACATAACCGAAAGACTAGGCGACACGGGCGAGCTAAGCAGCAAAATCGAAAAAGTTGAAGAAAGACTCACCACACTGCAAAATGAAATAACAAACCTAATAACCTACCTTTCAGCTCCACGCGAAACAGCACAAACACCAGCACGTCTAACCACAACACAAAAAGCAACAGTTGCAGAAGCAAGTGCACTTCGCGGTCCACCAGTGATTCTGCGCTGTAAACAATGGGAAGATTTTCAAGTTTTAGCCCACCAAGCCCAAACAATTTCATTCCTCTACCGAGAGGCTGAAAAAAGCTTCCAAGTTGACGCCTTAAAAAACAACCAAATAGTAACATACAGCGGCGAACTACCAAAACCCACAGCCCTACTAAAATCCTGGCTCGCAAAACAACTCGACGTCGACGAAAAAAACATTCTAGAAGGCATCCTAGCCATAGGCTGAAAACTCCCGTTTGTATATTCAAAGTATTCAGCAAAGTTTTTATAAGAGGAACGTATCTTAAGTCTTACGATGAGACATTGGAGGGCCAAGGTTGAAGGCGAAACCAGCAGCCAAGAATTGTTTTTCCGTTTTTCGAAGCCTTCTCCTTTCTCCTCGATGACGGAAATGGCTGTGTGGTTAGCCGATAAGCGATGAGTGCCCTCCAGAAAATGGTGAGTGACAATGAGTGCGGATGGAAAGAGCGTGAAGAAAATTCTTGAAGAGTTTGCGCGTTTTAGGTTGACTATGGAGGAGTTGCGTTTTCTTAGGCAGGTTTCCAATGACTTGCGGAGTTTTAGGGAGATGCTTAAGTTTAAAAAGTATGATTGACTGGATGAATCCTTAAATATTTTCCATCCATAATTTCTTAGGCGAATTGGAATGGCGTCTAAAACAGCGGAAATTTGGCTATTCAACACTTTAACGCGTAGAAAGGAGAAGTTTGTCCCAATAGAAAAGGGAAAAGTCAAAATGTACTGTTGCGGACCGACTGTTTATTGGTATGCGCACATTGGAAATTTTCGCACATACATTTTTGAGGACTTACTTAGGCGGGTTTTCGAGTTTAACGGTTACAAAGTTGAGCATGTAATGAATATTACGGATGTTGGGCATTTAACGTCAGACGCTGACACTGGCGAGGACAAGATTGAGGTTGGGGCGAAAAGGGAGAGTAAAACTGCTTGGGAAATCGCCGAGTTTTATGCAAAAGCCTTCTTTGAGGATGCTGAAAGGCTTAACATATTGAAGCCAACGGTTGTTTGCAAGGCGACAGACCACATCCAAGACATGATAGCGCTCATCAAGCGTATAGAAGAAAACGGCTACACTTACATCATTGACACTGGAGTTTACTTTGACACTTCAAAGTTGAAGGATTATGGAGTGCTAACTGGGATGGACTTTGAGAGGCTAAACGAATCGCTGAAGGCTGGGGCGCGTGTGGAATTTAACCCGCAAAAGCGAAACATAACGGACTTTGGGCTTTGGCTTTTCTCGCCGAAGGACAAGAAGAGGCAGATGGAGTGGGATTCGCCGTGGGGCGTTGGCTTTCCAGGTTGGCATATAGAGTGCAGTGCAATGAGTATGAAGTACCTAGGCGAAAACTTTGACATACACTGTGGAGGAATAGACCACATACCCATACACCATACAAACGAGATTGCACAGGCGGAAGCAGCAACTGGAAAGAGACTAGCCAACTATTGGTTGCACGGCGCCTTCCTTGTTTTTGGTAAGTCGCTGCGTATGGCGAAATCCGCTGGAGAAATCATAACTGTTAAGAATTTGATTGAGGATGGCTATGACCCGCTTGCTTTTAGGTACTTGTGCCTAACAGCCCATTATAGGTCGGAGCTTGTTTTCACTTGGGAGAGTCTAAGTGCGGCGCAAAAAGCTCTATTCACTCTTAGGGAGCACATGCGAAGGTTTAAGGAGCACTCTGAAGGCGAAGTGAAGGAAAACGCAAAAGCTGATGAGTATAGAATGGCTTTTCTTGAGGCAGTGAACGATGATTTGAACATGCCGAAAGCCCTTACAGTAGTTTGGAAGCTTGTGAGGGAAGAGAGAGACCTAAGCGATGGCGAAAAATATAGGCTGCTGCTTGAATTTGACAAGGTTTTAGCCCTAGACTTGGAAAAGGAGGAGTTTTTGGAGAAGTTGCCAGAAGAGGCTGAAATTCTCATTCGGAAGCGTGAGGAAGCCAGAAAAGCGAAGGATTGGGCGACGGCTGACAAGCTTAGGGAGCAGCTTAGGGCTATGGGCGTGATTGTTGAGGATACGCCTCAAGGAGTGAAATGGCGCATAGAAAAGCGTTAGGCTATTTATTCTTCAAATCTGCTTTTCCCATGAAAGTTCCAGTTGTCTGCTGCATATTTTTCTTTGCAGAGTTTTTCGGCTAGCTCCTTCTCGTATGCTGTTAAATCACCGTTCTCAAAACTTGTTTTTAACGCTTTTTGGAAACCTTCAATTAATGCTTCATGCAGCTTGGCGTGGGGAATTTCTCTTCCAAGTTCCGCTTTTATTGATGTTATCTTGTTTTTGGCTATGCCTACAACTTCCATACAGGTTTTTGCCCACGGCACCTTCAAAAAGGTGAACATCTTCTCTAAATCAACGTCTAAAAGAATTGTGCCGTGCTGCAAAACTATTCCAGACTTGTGGCATTGGGCACTGCCCGAAATTTTCTTGCCGCTTATTGTTAGGTTTGGGCATGCTCTGGCGTTTCCTTCATTGAAATCCGCGTTTAAGCCCAAAATTTGCAGAGCTTCGACGATTCCGCTGTAAACTTTCGTGTAAACTTCTGATATGTCTTTGGCGCCTAGTTCCTCTTTGCTTGCGATTACGCTGTATGTAATTTCGCCTTCTGCGTCATGATAGACTGTGCCTCCGCCAGTTATCCGCCTAACAATGTCTACGCCGTTTTTGCGGCAACTCTCCACGTGAACTTCATTTTCTATTTTTTGAAATTTCCCTACAGAGACGGCTGAAGGACGCCACTTGTAAAAACGCACAGTGTTGGGCACGAGCCCCTTTATTCTCGCGTTTAGTATGGCTTCGTCTATTGCCATATTCATGAAGGCGTTGTGGGTTTCAAGTCTTAATAGTCTCCACTCGTTCATTATGGAGGAGCCCCGATTAAACTAAACTTGCCATTTTGGATTTTTGCTTTTTGCTGAAAATCTATGTGTTTTGGAGCTTTTTCAAGCCAATAGTGACCTAGCCCCTCTAGGTTTTTTGCGGTTTGCGCCTCGTTCAGTTTAAATATTAGATGTGTGATTAGTCGTAGCGAGAGGATAAGTCGAATATGGGTTCGAAATCTCCAAGAGGCGAGTTCGCCGCTAGGAAACTGGTTGAGAAACGGAAGAAGTTCCGTTGGAGTAGCATGTACTATAAAAGGCGCATGTTGATGCTTGACGTGAAGGCGGACCCGCTTGAAGGCGCTCCTATGGCAAGAGGCATAGTCCTAGAAAAAGTCGGCGTTGAAAGTAAACAGCCAAACAGCGCCATACGCAAATGCGTTAGAACCCAACTAATAAAAAACGGCAGAGTCATAACAGCTTTCCTTCCTGGAGATGGCGCCCTAAACGTTGTTGACGAGCACGACGAAGTCGTCGTCGAAGGCATCGGCGGTTCGCGTGGAAGAAGCATGGGCGACATTCCAGGTGTACGCTGGAAGGTCATAATGGTTAACGGCGTTTCGTTGAACGAGCTTGTTTATGGAAGAAAGCAGAAGCCAGCAAGGTGAAATTTTTGAACGAAAAGTCGGAGAAGCCTGAAATCAAACTTTTCAACAAGTGGAGTTTTAAGGAAGTTCAAGTTAAGGACTTGGGACTGCAGAGGTACATATCGCTTAAGCCCATAGTTATCCCGCACAGCATGGGAAGACATGAGCATAAGCGTTTTCACAAGGCAAACGTGAACATTGTTGAGAGGCTTGTAAACAACCTAATGCGCCCTGGAAAAAACGCGGGCAAGAAGGCTAGAGCCATAAACATCGTTGAACATGCCTTTGAAATAATTCACCTGCGCACTGGCAGGAACCCGATAGAGGTGCTTGTGCGTGCCGTGGAGAACTCTGCGCTATGCGAGGACACGACGCGCATAAGCTATGGCGGCATAGTTTACCACTTGTCAGTTGATGTTGCTCCCCAAAGAAGAGTTGATTTAGCTTTGAGGTACATATGCGAAGGAGCGAGACAAGCGGCTATGCATAACCCGCGTTCAATAGAAGAATGTCTAGCTGAAGAGCTTATTTTGGCGGCGAACAACGACATGAAAAGCTATGCAGTTTCAAAACGCCACGAGCTTGAAAGGATAGCCATGGCTTCAAGATAACCTTTCACGGCCCTATTTTGTATGAATTTCGACAATGTCTCCATCTTCAAGCGTAAATGTGGCTCCAACCTTTTGTGGACTAAAAACTAAGCGTTTAGACCAGACCTTTGCAAACGAGAAGCGTTCGCTAAAATCGCTGTGAATGTTTTTGGCTAAATCGTAAACCGTTGCGCCTTTCCTCAAAATGAACGGTTTTTCTGAATGTGTCCTTTCATTTGGCTCTTTAGTGTAAACCCTTATAATGTCCAAAGTCTTAAACAGGATTTCTCCAAGCTTTTCCAAGTCGTATCGCTTTTCACATGAAACCGCAAGCAGTGGCAGTTTTCCGCCAATCTGGCTTTCCAGCAGCTTCAAATTGTTTTCTGCACCTTCCACGTCAACTTTGTTTGCGATTATGATTGTTGGCTTGTACACTGTGCTTTCGAAGACAGCGTCTTCAACATCGTCCAAGGCTACTTCGCCTGAAATCTTTACAATCGCGTCTGTTACGCGGTAGTTTTTCAGCAGTTCTTCAACATCCTTCAATGTACAATCAACAAGTTTTCCGACAACGATTATTCGCAAGCCAACGCCCATGTGCTTCTTCTCGATTTCAACGCGTCCCTTTGGCTTAAAAACTGATATTCGGGCTTTCTCCAACTCGCCTAAAATAGTGGAAAGCTGACTAGTAGGGTCTTGCGATAGGTCAATTATTAGGATTAAGCCGTCGGCGTTGCGCGCCAGAGCAAGCGTTTGAAGACCCCAAGCTTTCCCGTCAGCAGAGCCCTCCATCAAAGCTGGTGCTTCTATTATTTGAAATTGTATGTCCTCGTAATTCATTATTCCAGGAACTGGCTCTCTTGTAGTGTAGGGTGCAGGTGAAACCTCAACCTTCGCGTTTGTAACTGCCCTAAGTAGGCTGCTTTTGCCAGAGTTCGTTAATCCCAAAAGTGCTATTTGTGCTGCACCTTCCTTTTCTATAAAGAATTTTGGTCCGCCCCTCCCTGCCCTTCTATGCTTTTTATCTTCAATTTCCCTCCGCAGAACAGCCATCTGCTTCTTAACTTGTGCACAAAGTTTAGCCGTGCCCTTGTGCTTTGGAACCAAGCTTAAAAATTCTTGCATGAGCTGAATTTTTTCTCTCGGGTTTCTTGCTGCTGAAACTTCAGCCCATTTGCGTTTGGCTTCAGCAGGCAGGTTTGTTGGCATAACTGGTTCTCATCCAAATTAATTTCTAGGAGTGGATGTTAAATCTTTTCCGTAAGCATCGCCAACAGAGACTTTCAAAAAACTTTTAATCAATAATTGGCTAAATTGTTGCTGTGGAAAGATGAACGTTGTTAAAGTTGAGGGCAAGAATAACAGGCATAAAGTGTTCGTTTATGCATTAAGCACTTGCGCTTGGTGTAAGCTTGCAAAGCAGTTCTTGAAGGAAAACGGAATAGCGTATGAATACGTGGACGTTGACTTGTGCAGCGAAGAGGACAAGGAAAAAATTAGGCAAGATATTCTGGCTAGAGGTGGAAGCCTCAGCTACCCAGCGATAATTATTGACGACAAGATTTTGATTAACGGCTTCAGAAAGGACAAGATTAAAGAGGCTTTGGGAATTTGACAACACTTGAAGAAGTTAAACGTAGAGCTGAAAGCGATGCGAAAGCGCATGGCTACTACTTAAACCCAGACGTGGAATTTCTAAAAGAGCTTCTTGAAGGCTTAAGAAGGAATGAGGAACGTTACGGATATCCTTCATGCCCATGCCGACTTGCATCTGGAAAATTTGAGCTTGACAGAGACATAATATGCCCATGCGACTACAGAGACATAGACGTTGAAGAATTTGGGGCATGCTACTGCGGGCTTTACGTTAGAAAGGACGTTTTTGAAGGGAAAACCCCAATTGCACCAGTTCCAGAACGTAGACCAATAGAAAAGCAAGTTAGGGCTTATGCCTCAAGCGCGGAGGGTATCGCAGAAAAGCCACTTGAAGAACCAGTTGCAGAAACGCGAGGCACTAAAATGAAGCTTTGGTACTGTAAACAATGCGGCTATGTGGCTTATCGCGAAGAGCCACCTTACATCTGCCCAATCTGCAAGGCAAAAAGAGAGTTGTTCGCCGAGATACAGTTGAAAGTCGATTTGGTTAGCTGACTACACGCGTTTTACCTAGTTACCTTTATTTCTATCTGCCTCCAATCCTTCCGTATTCCCCTCAAAGACGTGACTGCACCAACAATTGTTCCACCCAAAATTTTTACAACAAACTCGTTTAACACTATTTCTTCGCCATCAACAATGAGCTTCACATCCACATGCTTCACCTCCAAAACAGTTTATAACGCCTTTAATGTTAAGATTTTCCTTCCCGCCTTCGCATTCTGATTTGCTGGATAAAATACGATAGGACAAGAATAAAGGCGATTACGGCGAAAAACCCAGAAACCGAAATTATCACAATGTTGTTTGTTAAAGTGAAAGCCAGCGAGATTGCAGCCATAAAAACGCCTATGTAAAGACTTGCGTTGCTGCGTAGTAAATGACTGAACTCGTTTTGAATTGCTCGCCTATACTTGCTGATTAGGAGCACCATCGAAGCTATGATTAAAAAAGTGATTATAAAAGTGTAGGTAATGTCCGCCCAGTAGGCACGTGCACTAAGCGTGAGCAGAATCCCAACCTCGTCGCCTATTAATCCGCCCCCAGCGCCGAAGAGAATCGCAGCCAAACGGTCTATTTTTTCGCTTTGGTAGCTTATCCCAAGCCATCCGCCCACTGCCAGAAGCGCTATGCCATACCAGAAATGGTGTATGTGATAATCTCCGCTTACCAAAACGATGTTTGGGTTAAGCGTTGTGAATGTGCGGGCTATTAGGAAGGAGGCTATGAAGGAGGTTAAGGCGATTATTGAAAGGTTTGGTTTTTCCTTAATCTCTTCGCCCATAATCATGGCGCATACCAGTTCCAGAATAGCCCATGGAAACGCTTTTCATTTAAACTTTACTAACAAAAAGGAATTGGCGCGATTTTCCATAAATTTTAATAAACGCAAGTGAAATCTATTGAACCGTATAGTCTTCGTTTCTGGCTTGTTAGTCTCGCGCCGTTTGTTGCGCGTTAGAGGCTGATTAGTCGGATTCTGAAGACTTAAAATATGTAATGGAGAAGTGAAATTGCGTTGAAAAACAGCGTAATTGCGGTTGTGATGCTTTTAGCGTTGCTCTTTGCGGGCATTACAACGCTTGTGAGCAACATTATTAAACCAGTTGAAGCGGATAATGGTGGAAAAATCATTTACATTAATGCTGATGGTACGATTACGCCGCCAGAAGCAAACATCACCACTACGGATTATGTTACATACACGTTTAATGGCACCAACCTTTATCCAATAGTTGTGAATAGAAGCAACATAATCATAGATGGAAACGGCTTTGCGGTTCAAGGCAAAAAAGACTATGGTTCTTTTGGAATTTCCCTTTACAACTTAATCAACGTAACAATTGCGAATGTGACTGTTAAAGACTTTTGCTATGGTATTAAATTGAATGAGACGACCAGCATCAAAATTTTGGAAAGCGCCTTCAACAACACGTGGTATAACATTTGGGGCTACGACACCTATAAAACCATAATTTCTGGAAACTACATTACAGGCGGAAGCCTCGGTATTGATTTCTTGTTTTCTTTTAGCGACACTATTTTTGGAAATAATATTACAGGAAACACTTATGCTGGCATAGAACTAACAGGCGCGCATAACACTACAATTTCTGAAAACAACATCTCAAAAAACAAGCGAAGCGCGCCTTACCCATGGGGTAACAGTATCCTTATGTACAATTCAGCAAACAGCCAAATTTACGATAACAACATAACAGAAGGTCATAATGGCATAAATCTTGACCAATACAACAACACGGCAATTTACCGAAACAACATCGCAACACACGGCTGGATGGGAATAGCCCTCGGCAAGTGCATAAACGTCTCTATGCATAATAATCTGCTTAATGACACTCTTTATGGATTAGACGTTTGGGGAGAAGAATTAGGTTATTATCTACATTCAATTGACACTTCAAACCTTATAGACGGCAAACCAGTCTACTACCTAATCAACCAACGTCACACTATTATTGACGCATCAACATATCCCCAGGTTGGTTTTCTTGCCCTCATAAACTCAACAGATGTCACCGTTGAAGGATTGAATATAACAAAAAGCGCAGAAGGAATTTTGGTGGCTTATGCAAACAACACGGGAATCCAAAATAACAATTTAACAAGCAACTATTATGGTGTAGGGCTAGCCAACTCTTCAAACAGCACAATAACTAGAAACGTTATTCAAAGAAACACTTATGGCATATACATTACAAAATCTACAAATACCGCAATCGGCGGAAACACGCTGGAAGACAATGATGAAGAAGGGATAGACATTTACTACTCTACAAATTGCACTGTCCACAACAACGAAATAAGCGGAAACAATTATGGAATTCGCATCTCTTACTCGAGCACAGTTATAAGCGAAAATAACATTTCAGCACTCGACACTTGCATTTCCATAGACTCTTCTGAAAACATCATCTACGCGAACAACATAACAAAAGGCTACTATGGTATTAGCCTAGGCGTCTCTTCAAACAACATTATACGCCAAAACAACATAACCAACAACGAGTATGGCATCGACATATATAATTCAAATAACAACACCATATGCGAAAACAACATAGCAAACAACACCGACAGCATATACCTCAGCGAGTCAGAAAACAACAAGATTTACCACAACAACTTCGTAAACAACACAAACCGAATAAGCACATACGCATCGCCGTGCACATGGGACAACGGCTATCCCTCTGGCGGAAACTACTGGAGCGACCATTTAGGCGTTGACGCAGACTACGATGGCATAAGCGACACGCAATACGAAATTGACGCAGACAACGTTGACAGATACCCGCTCATGGGTCCAATCAACGTTTTTAATGTTGGAGAATGGGACGATGCAGAACAAAAAATTGAAATCATAAGCAACTCAACGGTCTCGTACTTTCAACTGGACATAGACAAGAAAACATTAAGCTTCAACCTCACTGGAGAATCCGCAGAAGGCTTCTGCAGAATCACAATCCCAAACATTATTGTACAAGAGTTGTGGCAAAACAACTACACTGTCCTATTGAACGGCGAACCATTGGACTTCATAAACTGGACATACGCCACAGACACTTACATATACATTAACTACACCCATTCAGAACATCAGATAATAATAGTTCCCGAGTTTCCATCATCAGCAATGCCGCTTATACTAGTTGCCACTGCAACGCTCATAGTCGCTTTAAGAAAGAAAATTAGGGTTAAATAGCGCTTAACACCCACTTTTTATCATTTTCGCTTTTATGGCGCCTTGCTCAATTCAACATCAAATCTGTACTCGCGTCCTCTGCGGAAAACGGCAATTTCAACTTTGTCTCCAATTTTTCTGCTGTGAATTTCATGGAGCAAATCCTCAATTCTATAAATGCTCTTCTCACCCATCCTTAAAATTATGTCGCCAGATGTTATTCCCGCATTTTCCGCTGGGCTATTCTCCGCAACACGTGTTACAAGAACGCCATAGTCAAGTGGCAAATCATAGTAGCGTGCAATTTCGCCAGTAATACTTAAGCCAACTATGCCAAGCCAAGGTCTCGCAGAAATCCCGTTCACAATTATTTCGTTTGTGCATTTCTTTGCCAAGTTTATTGGAATTGCAAAGCCTATTCCCTGCGCGAAAGGAATAATCGCCGTGTTTATTGCAACAACTTTTCCCTCAAGGTCAACAAGCGGTCCGCCACTGTTTCCAGGGTTTATTGCAGCGTCTGTCTGAACTAGGTTTTCCAAAAGTCCCCTACGCGACTCTATTGTTCGATTAACAGCACTTATAACGCCTGAAGTCACCGTTGGTCCACCAGCCAAGCCGAAGGGATTTCCAATGGCGTAAACTCTTTGCCCAACGCGCAACTTATCCGAATCGCCAAGCTCAGCGGCTGGCAAATCCCTCACGTTAACCTTTACGACTGCCATGTCGTGGGCTGCACATGAACCAACAAGTCTTCCCTCCAAAATTTCGCCGTTCCAAAGCGTTACATCAATTTTTTGCGCTCCGCCGACAACATGGTTATTGGTTAGAATGTAGCCTTTAGGGTCTATTATTGTTCCAGAGCCCATCCCCTCAACTGGAACTGCTTGATAGAATATGTGGTGGACAATTCTTATTGTGCTTATGTTTACAACGCTTTTGCTCACCCTTTCTAGAATGTCGAGAACCTTTTTCTCGTCAAGCGAAGACAAAGCTTCCACCACCCTAAACGTTCGGGGCGTTTTCATTTAAACTTAACCATCTGAAAAGTTTTTGACGTGGCGGCGACTGTTAAGGGTAAGCTAAAATAACAACACTAACACTCTAGAATTGGGCGTGCCGAAAACAGATGAAGGTCAGCATAGTCTCACTAACCTGTTGCGCGGGTTGCGTTTCATCACTGTTGAATTCTGGCGACGCCTTACTCGATATTCTCTCTGGGGACTTCGAAATAGTTTATTCTCCAACGTTCATAGACCTTAAGGAAATTCCAGAAGTAGATTTGGCAGTTGTTGAAGGTGGCGTGCGAACGCAAGCAGATGAAAACCTAATTAGGGAGGTTCGCGCAAAATCAAAAATTCTCGTTGCCCTCGGAATATGCGCAACCCACGGCGGAATAACAACACTGGGCAACATAAAATCCGTCAGAGAACTTCTCGAAAAAGAATACACGCTTATTGACAAGGGTAGACTTCCAGAACTTGAGGATTTAATGTACCCAATATGCAACTTCGTCGACGTTGACTATTACATTCCAGGATGCCCGCCAATGCCGTTCCTAATAATTCACAGCATAAAAAGCATAGTAAGCGGAAAACCACCAATGCGCCACCAAAGCGTCGTCTGCACAGAATGTCACAGAAAAATCGTTCCAGCAAGGCTTGACCACCTTTACGGCATATATGAAAAAGAAGTGAACCCAGAACTGTGCCTAGTGAGCCAAGGGTTCGTATGTTTAGGCTCGTTGACGCGTGAAGGATGCGGAGCGCCATGCCCAAGAGCGGGTTTCACTTGCTTTGGCTGTAGGGGACCAGCGGACTCGCTTTTGTATAGGTCTAGGGACATTTACGCGTTACTTGTAAAGGTCATATCCAAGAGGACGGGTATACCAGAAGATAAAGTTAAGAAAGAATTGTATCGCAATCCATTCGTCTTCCACACATTCATATTCTCAAAGTTTGAGCGGTTCAAGGCTAGGGAGAGGATAATTTGAGCCAAAAACGGGAAGTGACAATTTCCCCGACAACAAGAATTGAGGGACATGGAAAAGTAACAATAATGCTCGACGAAGCTGGAAACGTTGCAGACGCTTACTTTTACGCAACTGAAATCCGAGGGTTCGACTACTTTTTGCTTGGTATGGAAGCCGAAAGACTCCCTTTTATAATATCGCGGATATGCGGAGTATGCTCAACAGCACACGTACTGGCTTCTGCAAAAGCCATCGAAAACGCTTATGGTGTAGAAATCACAGAAACAGCAAAAAAGCTTAGAGAACTCTTACTCATGGGACAGATAATAAGCAACCAATCATTAGTGTTCTTCTTCCTCACACTGCCAGATTTCTGGTTCCCCACGGAAGAAGACCCTTCAAAAAGAAACATCTTCCAAATAATGCGAGAAAAACCAGAAATAGGAAGAAAAGCCATCACCCTAAGAAAATTTGCAACCCAAGTATTAGACATAATCGGAAAACGCGAAGTTCACATAGTCTCCGTAATTCCAGGCGGAATAATCAACCCACTAAAAGAGAAAGAGCGTGAAATACTGCTTAAGGCATCCGAAGACGCTTGCAAAATAACCAGAGAAGCAATAGAGCTTGGAAAGGAACTTTTCGAGAAAAACTGGCTTGAATTCAGAAAAGCTGGAGACTACAAGACAAACTATATGGCATTAACAAACAAAGGCGCGATGGAATTTTACGAAGGAAAAATGAAAGTGATAAACCCAGAAGGCGAAGCCCTCTCAGAATTTGACGCACAAAAATATATGGAACACGTCGAAGAAAAACGTTTAGAATGGACATACGCAAAATTCGCTTACCTAAAAGCTTTGGAATGGCCAAACGGCATTGTCCAAGTTGGACCAACACCAAGAGTAAACGTGAACGAAAGCATAGCAACAGAATGCGCCAACGAAGAATTAAAAGAGTTTAAGAGAAAGTTCGGAAATCCCGCCCACGCAACGTTACTGTTTGACTATGCGCGACTAATAGATTTAATGTACGCTTGCGAAAGAACAAAAGAAATTTTAGAAGAGGAAAGCCTAACGCGAGAAGATGTCAGAGTCAACGTCAAACCCAAGCAAGGCAAAGGAATAGGCATAGTCGAAGCACCAAGAGGAACACTAGCACATGAGTATGTGCTAACAAGATATGGAAAACTCAAAAACATGAAACTAATAATACCGACACAAATAAACAACGCAGCAATAAACATGAACGTCAAAGACGCAGCCGCCGAATTTATACACAAAGGCGAAATTAAACAGGGACTTCTAAACAGAATTGAAATGGTTGTCAGAGCCTACGACCCATGCATTAAATGCGCAACCAGAAGCGTTGGAGAAAACCTACAAGTAGAAATAAGAAGCATCGATGGCAGAGTACTAAAAGTTCTTTCAAGTTAAGATTTTTATGGCTTGACTCGGACAATTGAACTGGCATGTTAGGCATAAAATGCATTTCTCCTCGTTTGACACTCTTGGCTTATCGGATTTCTCATCTTGGAAAACAGAGGCGGGACATATTTCCACGCAAACCTTGCTATAGTCTCCAGAACACTTGCTGTAGTCGATTACTATTTTGACCATGCCAAGCCCAATCGAAATGATGGAAACAAATGCTATTAAACCTTTCTTGCCGCTTCTTGAGCAAAATTACAAGCCTAAAATTAAAAGCCACAAGTTCAAGTATACGGCTGCCCCCAAAGAGGAAACCAAAATCAACGAGGCTATGGTTTCCTCATAAAAGTTATAGCGTTCACTTAAAACAACCATTGAGACCGCAACTGGCACGCTGTGCATAACCACCAAAGTCGCAATCGACATTTTTGGCAAACTGAAGAAAGAGGCAACTTCAAACGCGATTAAAGGCAAAAACACTATACGCAGCAAACTAAGCTTAAACGCGTCAGCAACATTAGCATATCGCCGCCCATACAAAAAGACGCCGAGCATGAAAATCGCCACAGTCGCCGTGGTGCTTCCCAACATGTGCAATGGAATGGAAAAGTATTCTGGAATTTTCACACCAACCAGTGAAACGAAAACGCCAAGCAGAATTGACATTATGAGCGGGTTCCTCGAAAGCTTCGCAGCAACGATTCTTAACCCTTTACGCAAAGAGTTTTCCTCAAGCCTATACAATTCCAAAACAATGATTGACGTGGAAACGCTTACGATGGATATTGATGACGCTGCTAATGTTGCAAGCGCTTCCCCTTCGCCTGGAAAAGCGAACATAACGAATGGTATACCGAAAAACGCGAGGCTCCCGAAAACCGTGCTCAAAATGAGAAGATAAAGCGTGTCCCTTGAAAATCGAATAGTGTAGTATAGGATTAAGTATATGGAAACCACTATGAGTATTGGTGTTACGCCAGCAACAATGAAACGAACATTTTCTTCGTTAAAGGTTGTTTCAGCCAAGTCCACGAAGAATAGTGCTGGCAGCGCAAAATAGTAAACGTAAGCGCTTAGTATGCGTTCATCCCCAGCCTTTAAAATTCCAATCTTTCTGGAAAGGAAACCTAAACCCATCAAAAGAAAAATCGGTATTACAGTGCGTAAGGCAACATTAAACTCCATTTTATCCCACAAATAGTAGCCATAAAAATTTTTAACCCTTTTCTCGGCATGAAACTTTTTGGCTTAATGCTTTCTCTCAAATCTTCGACTTATACTTTTTCGGGTTCCTTTTGAACTCTTCTTCGCAATGTTTAGAACAGAAGTAAACAGCGCGTCCCTCATACTCGATTTTGCTGTAAGCGGTTTCTGGCTCTATCATCATTCCACAAACTGGGTCTTTTACTAACCGTTTTTTCTCCATAAACTGCACCCCCTTTGGTTCATATTTTCTTAAGGTTTGAGCATTTAAAGCAACTATAACCGTGCTTAAGGACATCACCAACGCGCCTACCCACGGAGGCAAAACCACGCCAAAATTATGGAGCACACCAGCCGCTAAAGGTATCGTGACAATGTTGTAGCCAGCAGCCCACCAAAGGTTCTGAACCATCTTCGAATACGTTTTCCTCGAAAGCTCAATAACCTTTGGAACGTCTCTAGGGTCGTTTTTCACGAGAATTATGTCTGCACTTTCTATGGCTACATCAGTCCCAGCGCCTATGGCTATGCCCACATCCGCCGTAACAAGCGCTGGAGCATCATTTACACCGTCTCCAACCATAGCCACCCTAAAGCCCTTATCCTTCAAGAACTCAATTCTTTCCGCTTTCTTGTCGGGCAAAACTTGAGCAAAGTAATCGTCTATGCCCAACTCCTCAGCAACCCACTTGGCAACTTCTTGCGAGTCCCCAGTCAACATGTAAACCTTTATGCCCATATCCTTAAGCTTCCTTATCGCTTCGTAGGACTCATCCCTTATCACATCAGATAGGGCGAATGCGCCAGCGATTTTGCCGTCAACCACCGTGAAAACCACGGTTTTGCCTTGCGCCATAAGCTCACTTATTCGCTGGTCTTCTATCTTGACGTTAACTTCGTCGAGGAGGCTTAGGCTCCCAACATAAACATTTCTTTTCCCAACTTTGGCATATGCACCCTTTCCAGGAATTGCCCTAAAACTTGTTACGTGTGGAATTTTTACGCCTTTCTGCTCGGCGTATAAAACTATAGCTTTTGCGATTACATGTTCAGAGTTCAATTCGACGCTTGCGGTTAACTTCAAAAGCTCGTCTTCTGGAATAAATGAGACTATGTCGCTTACGCCGAAGCTGCCAAGCGTTAATGTGCCAGTCTTGTCAAAAACAACGGCGTCGACAGCCCTAACCATTTCAAAGGCTTTTCTGTCCCTAATGAGTATTCCGCTTTTCGCGGTTATCGAAGTGGAAAGGGCAACAACCAAGGGAATAGCCAAGCCAAGCGCATGCGGACAAGCAATAACCATGACCGTAACAGCGTTTTCAAGAGCCAAACTTGGATTCCCAAAAACATACCACACGACATAAGCGATTATGGCGACTGTTAAAGCAACATAAAATAGTAAAGCGGCAGACCTATTCGCCAAATCCTGCGTCCTAGACTTGCTTTCTTGCGCTTGCCGCACAAGCTTTATCACTTGCGCCAGATAAGTGTCTTCGCCAGTTTTCTCCACAACCACTTTTAGGACGCCCTCACCGTTTATCGCTCCACCTATGACTTTGGAGTTTACTTCCTTGTGTACTGGTTTGGATTCGCCAGTCAAAAGCGCTTCATTAACATAGGATTCGCCTTCCACGACTGTGCCGTCTGAAGGAATTTTCTCGCCTGGACGAACAAGAACGGTGTCGCTTGGCTTGAGTTGCGAAACTGGAACATCCACTATTTCGCCGTCTTTTAGTAGGTGGGCGGTTGTGGGCATTATCCTTACAAGTTCTTCAAGCGCCATTGAAGCGCCTAAGACGCTTTTGGCTTCTATCCAATGTCCAAGAAGCATCACATCTATAAGCGTGGCGAGTTCCCAGAAAAAGTCCATTCCGAGGGACAGAAAAACAGTCGCGGCAGAGTAAAAGAAAGCCACAGTAATAGCCACGCCAATAAGGGTCATCATTCCAGGAAGTCTAGCCCTAACCTCGTCGACCAAACCCTTGAGGAATGGCCATCCGCCGTAAAAATAGACAACTGCTGAAAAAAGCAATAGCACATAACTCTGGAAGGGTATAATGGCGATTTTATTTCCGAAAATGAACGTTTGAATCATTTCGGAAAGCAGTAAAATTGGAATTGTCAGTGTGACTGATACAATAAATTTCTTTTTAAACTGTGCCATGTGATGTGCATGGTGGGCGTGGTGTCCGTTCATTTGAACCTCTTCTGTTGCTGGGTTGAAGTAACACGATATTACGTATGTAATAAAAACCTTTCGGAAAACATTCAACAAAATCTACGAAACATTCAGCCTCCAGGCGCACCGTGGAATGGAACATTCTTCCAGAGAAGTTCCCACCAATCATCCTCAGTTATGGTTTCTCCCTTCACAAGTATTTCTAAAACCATCTTCAAAAGCGCGTGATGTCGCCTTTCATCCGCCAAAATCGCATCTAATAATAGTCTAACCTTAGCGTCCTCAACTTTCGGTAGGATACCACTTATCTTTTTAATGAGTTCTGCTTCCATTTGAATATGTCTCTCGACAAGCTTTCTGTGCTTATCAAGATGTTCCTGCGTCAAAGCTTGAGAAACACCTGTCAAAAGTTCAACAGCAGCGGCGTACATTTCCGCATGCTTGACAGAGTCCAGCGAAATGCCCTTTAATACGCCTTTAACTGGCGGGTTCTTCATTCCAACCAAGGCGTTGTTTAAAGAGTCAACAATCTCATTCTCAACTTCAATCTGCTTCTTCATAAACTTCAATAATTCATCTTTTGTTTCCAAGACTTTTCACTCTCCCCAAATAGAGTGTTAAACTGGATGCATAAGTCTTTCGGCAATTTTCCGTCCGAAATCCATGCACTGTGCAATTCCGCTCTTGTCGGGGGCGTATTTAATCAAAATTGGAGGCTCAACAACAACCATACCAAACCTATTTTTAAGTATCTCCAAAACAAGCCGCGGGGCCTCACCACTCCAACCATAAGAACCAAAAGCAGCGCCGAGTTTCCCACGCAAATCAACATTTTTGACCGCCACTTCCTCAAAGAAATTTTTAATGCTGAGCGGCATATCATGATGGTACGTGGGAACGCCGAAAACCAGAGCATCAAATGATGCAAGCGTTTCTGGAGGCACATAATAGTTAATTTCAACATCAACGCCTTGAACGCTTTTAACGCCTTCGGAAATAGCCTTAGCCATAACTCCAGTATTCCCAGTCCTACTATAATACAGAACAAGCACCTTTGGCATTGCTTCCACAAAAATCTATAACCTCAAATGCAAATATGAAATTTTTGTAAAAACACTGTTAGGAGATGCACGTATACGCCAATTGTTCATGTAAATGTTTGGGAAGGATTCGGCGCGGAAAAAGCCAAAACTTTGATACAGAAAATAACCAAAGTCTTTGAGGATTTAGGCATACCAAAACAAGCAGTTGAAATAATAGTTCATGAAATACCGAAGTCACACTGGGGAATAGGCGGAGAACCAGCATCCGAAAAGTTTCCAAACCAAAAATAACCCGTTGAAACTCTCCTTTCTTTTTTGGTTGATTGGTTTTGATGCGGCTTATACCAGCAGAAATATGACTCAAATCGTAATATAGGTTAAATCTTTTAAAGGGTTTAGGCTATACAGAATAGTAAAGGTTTGGTGTTAGAGGATGGTTAAGAGTGGAGAAGAGGAGAAGATTCGACGAATATTGACTGACTCGAAGCTTTCGGCAATTAAGGCTATGCTTGAGAAAGACCATGCGATTGACTGTATTTTCCTGCTTTACATGGGGCGTGGCAAGTGGAAAGAAGCCAAAGAGTTTATGCGCGCGAATGGGTTGACGCTTAGTGATGGCACTTTTAGGGCTAGGATGATCGAGATTGAGGAGCTTGGACTAGCGAAGGGTGAGCGCATTGACCCGCTGAAGAAGAAGTATTTGAAGACGGAGCTCGGCGAGAAAGTGGCGAAGCTTCTGTTGGAGTTCTTTGATAAGCTTGAGCGTTAACGTTTGCACTTGCGCTTAAAAGGTTTTGTTGTACAAGTTTCTTTTTTGACGTTTTTTAGTGTTTTTTCTGGTTTTTTGGTTTTGGTTTTTTGTAGATTTGTTTTTCAAATGGTTAATATGGTGTAGTAAGTCGTAAGATTTAAATGCTCTTTTTCCCCTTACATAAACAGCAATCTAAAAAGGAGGGATAAAAGGGAAATGAAGTTGCTTAGGAGTAGGAAAGCCCTCAGCCCGGTGGTTGCTTCGATTATATTGATTGCTGTTACTGTGGCTGTTAGCATTGCAGTAGCCGCATGGATGGGCGCACTTTCAGGAATGTTCATGGGGAGCGCTGAAAACCTAAATGTGGGAAATCCATGGGGATGGAATTTGAGTCCAACGTCAGGCGATTATGTCTACGTAAACGTTACGAACAACGGTGGCAGTTCACTTGTCATAACTAGTGTTCGTATAGGAAATGACCAAGCGACATTTGAGGTAGATTTCCACTCTGATCCGAATACTCCGGCTGCTGTTCCGCTTACGCTGGCACCTGGTGAAAGTGCTGGTCTTAAAATAATCTATACTGGTAAGAACTTTACTGCTGGTGTACCTTACATCATAAAGTTGATTACTTCGAGTAACAGAGAGTTCTCGACGCAGGGCATACCGCCAGGTTAGTGATAGTTAGGGCTGAGATTGGGGGTGGGGCTTTTAGCCTTTCCATCATTTCCTCTATTGTTTGTGTTTGGAGGTGTGAGACGCTATGGTGGTTGAGATTAAAGAGTATGGTTCGGCTGAAGAGATAGCTGAAGCTCTGGAGAAGGAAATTTCGGAAACCAAAAGCACTTTGGGCGAGTATTTGCGTAGGCTTGATGATATTAGGGCTTTGGCTGAAAAGTCAAAGAAGATACGCGAAGTAGTCTTGAAGTTGGCTGGTAAAAAGGCTGTTGGCGAGAGCCTCGGCGAAATCACTATTGGCAATTTAAGCATTGTTTTGGATGCGAATCCGTTTCATGAGCTTACTGCCATTGAAGAGGTTGTGCGCAGTCATCAGGAGAGGCTCTTGGTTTTGCAGAAAGCCCGTGAAGCTTTAAAGTGGCTTGACCAGCTTGGCGACACTGAAGGCTTGAAGTATCTTGTTGTTGAGAATGACGGGGTTCCTGAGCGGATACTCTTCAAGATATCTTAAAGCGGTTCAGTTGGATGGATGTGTGGTAAAATATGGGTAGCGATGTTTACTCGTTTGCTTTAAAGAGCGCCTTAGATGAGATTAGAAATCTTTGTCCAGATGTGACTGGCGCCTTCATCTTCAGGGAAGACGGTGAGGTTGTTGCTTGTGATGGTGCCTTGTCAGATAAAGTTATTGTCCGCGTTATTGATGCATTTGACGGCATTTTTGATAAGGCATGTGCCATAGGCGGTGTTAACGCCATAACTATTGATGGTTTGGATGGGCGCGTCAGCGTTTCCCGTGTTAACGATGTTTACATGGTTATTGCCACCTCAAAGAAGGCTGACGTGAATTATGTTGGCACTGTAACCCGCGTTTTGATTCCTACGGTTCTAAGGTTGCTCGATAAGATCTGCCCTGCCCCCCTCAAAAGCAAAGAGCCAATAGAGGACTTTTCTTTGGAAGCTGAGGAGTCGCCGCCAATTTTAGAGAAGAGGAAGGAGTCCGCAATTGAGATGACGCTTGTTGAAGAAGAGGAAAAAGCTGAAGAGATAAAGGGTGGAGAGGTTGGGGTGGATTTAGGGGGTAAGGCTTTCTCTGCTGAGCCTCCTGTGAATCAGCTTATTGTGGAAAACATTGGCGGTTTGCTTGTGCCTTCTGACACTGTGCGCGTTGATCCTGCTGTTCTGGAGCAGTGGGGTGAACTTTACGAGGGCATTGAAATCAAGGAGGTTGACGTTGAAACGTTTGGTGGTAGGTCTGTGCGTTGCAAGGTTAAGCCCATTAAGGATTCGAAGTATGAGGGTAAAGGCGTTATTCAGGTGCCTGAAAAGCTCCAGTCGAATCTTGAAGTCAAGAAGGGGGAGCTTGTTAGGGTTAAGCCTGTTGTTTAGTAGTTGGAGGCTGATGGTTTATGGTTAGGAAGAAGCGTGATGAAGGGGTTTCGGCTGTTGCTGAGCCTTTGGCTGTTGAAGAACGTGTAGGCGCTGGTGATTTGCGTGCTGTCTTAGATGAGGTTAAGGGTTACGATGGTGTCATTGGGTATATTTTGAGGAATTCTACGTCTGCGGCTATTGACCTTAAAGACCCTTCGAAAATCATTGATTTTGCTATTCTTTCTTCGTCTGCGCTTGAGGCTGGTGAGGATGTTGCTGGGGTTTTAGGTTTGGGCGAGGTTAGGGATGTTGTTGTTGAGGGCGGCGACGTTAAGGTGCTTTCTTTGGTTGTTGACGACAACAAGATTAGTGTTTTTATGGAGAAGTGTGCTGATTCGGATAGGGTTTTGAAGAAGTTGCTTTCGGGTTAGGAGGGCTTTTCCCCCTCTTTCTTTGTTATTTTGCTTCTTGTGCTAGAAGTTTTTGGAAGTTTTCGTCGAGTTTTATTTTTTGGGTTTTTGGGTTTGTTGTTATTAGGTTGTATTCTTTTAGGAAGTTTATGATTTGCACCGTTTGCTCCATGGTTAGTTTTGTTTTTTGTTGTATTTCTTTTTGTGTGTGCCATTTTCCGTCGGCGAGTATTTCCAGCGTCTTTGAGAGTGGTGTTGTCGTTGATGTGTCCTCCGTTGGTAATATACGGTTTGCTATTTGCTTGCTTTTATGGTTTCTGGGGTTGTTTTTCAGAAGTTTTTTCTAGAAGATTGTTTGGGGTTAGTTTTATTAGTGGTCTTGTGTTATTTTATTATTTGTAGAGTCTGTTTGGATTCTGGGTTTGAGTGATGCTGGTATGGTTGAGCGTGGGGGGAGGCGTAGGCGGAGCCGCGTGGAGGTTATAATTGAGATTTTAACTGAGGCTTTGGGCGGCGTGAATAAGACGAGGCTTATGTATCGTTGTAATTTGAATCTTGGGCGTTTTAATCGTTATTTGAAGGAGTTGTTGGATGCGGGTTTGATTGAGCGTGTTGTCGCTAATCCAGAGGGTGATGTGGTTTTGTATAGGACTACGGATAAGGGGCGTGAGTTGCTTAAGATTTTGCGTAGGGTCGGCGAGTTCATGTCTGTTTAGCGTCAATTTTTGGTTGTTCGGGACTCCAATAGTGACCTACCCCCTCTAGATTTTTGCTGTACGATTTTAGAATTGTTCGTGTGTTGGGCGGTAGGTTGGTGGCTTTTTTAGTGGATTTTGTTTATTGCTATTTCGTTTAGTTTTTTGTTTATGCGGATTTCTAGTTCTAGGCTTGTGTCTGTTAGGTTTGTTATGCGTGTGCATTGTATTATGAGCGTTTTTCGTGGGGGAATTATTATTGTGCCCACGGCTGTTGTTTCTTGTTGTGTTTGCGTTTGTTCTTTTTCTTCTGGGTTTGATTCTTTTTGGTTTATGATTAGGGTTTTCCAGTTTTGGTTTAGTTTTATTTGGTTTGTCGCTGGGTTGTGTTGTATCATGTCCGCTTGGGCTAGGAATGCGATTATTTGTTGGGTTTTTTCTTGTGGAATTTCTAGGGTTTTTGCCACGTCGTTTATGTTGTGCCATACGTTGTCGCTTAATAGCGTTATTAGTTTTTCTAGTTTTGTTGGCAAATTTTAGCCTCTAATCTGGTTTTGGTGGGATGCACTGTATGGTTTAATGGTTTGTTGCTTATAAAGGGTTAAGAACTTTTAGGCTAGACTAATGGTCTGGTTTTGGATATGTCTCTTTTGTGTTTCGTTTTATTCTTTTTTGGAATTTTCTGTTCTTATTAGGAATTCGAACAAAATTTAAAAATTGATTATGGAGCTAACTTATTAGTGTGGAAGGGGGGAGGTTCATTAACAGCGATATCACTGGCATAATTGAGCATAGAATTATCAATAGTTTCATGGATTTTATTGTGCTCTTTGCGTTGCAGGGGGAATGGTGGCTACGACGCCGTCAAATACGTGTATAGGCGGTTTAAGTTTCTTCCGAGTTCTGGAACAGTCTATGCGCATTTGTATGCTATGGAGAGGGATGGTTTGTTGAAGGGCGTACAGAATGGACGTTATAGGGTTTATTGTTTGACGCAGAAGGGCGTTGATTTCTTAAGGGAAATCGAACGTGTTAATGGAAGCATTAAGAGGCTTTTGAGCATGATTTTTCCATTCAAGTTTTCGATTATCATACTGAGAAAATTTCATTAGATCAAATAGCAAATGTTTTAGTTAGGTGAGTTATGAGCGTGTGAAGATGCCGCAAATGAAAATGCACCTTCAACGGTTCAGAAGCCTCCAAACGAACAACCTTGTCAGCCTTAAACCCAAAAGCCTCAAGTCCTCAAAACAAAAACGACACACCCTCAACACACGCTCATCTCTCCCAAAAAATAAAACAAAATCAGCATCATGACCAGTCACAGAAAAACAAAGCGTACACTTAAACAATTATACATAAACCTCCAACCAAACAAAACAGAAAAAAGGGAAGATAACGGACCCCCGCTAAAATACAAACCAACGCCTAGAAACTATTTTTAATTTGTATGCTGTCTCTAAAGCTGAAAATGTTGATGTTTTAGGCTAGATGGTTTAGCTTTAGTTCCTTTTTTAAAAGTGCAAGTTCATTTGCCGTTGGTTCTTTTGGATAGTTATAGAGTGGACCGCTTGGCTTTTCGTTGTAGTATGGTCGGTTGCAGTTTGGACATCCAGAAGTGAGGAAGGGCTTGCCAGCTTCAATGATTCGGTCTAGCGTGGTTTTTTCTATACCGAAGTTGGTTATTTCGCCTCTTTGGCTAAAAGCCATGTTCTCGTATCTTGAAATTCTATGCACAATTAAGTATCTTGCAACTTGGATTCGCCTATACTTCTCAATTGCTGGTTGATTCACGTCTTCAAGTCTTGTCCCAGTGATTGGCGTAAAAGCAAAAAGTGCTGGAAGAACGCCCATGTCAACGCATTTTTGGACTGTTGAAACCATTTCTTTTTCTGTTTCTCCCAAGCCAACAATTAAGTGCGTGCTAACCATGTCTTTTCCAAAGATTTTTGTGGCTTCGCCTAAAATTTTCCATTGTCTTTCCCAGTTGTATGGTCCTCTAACTGCTTCTCCCTTAACATTGTCGAATATCTCCTTTGTGGCAGCGTCTAATGGTATTCCAATTCTTTCAGCTCCAGCTTCGGCTAGCAACTGCACGTTTTTTGCGTTTAATGGTTGGCATGAAACTGATATTGGAACGTTAGCCTTCTGCTTAACCGCCTTTATTATGACTGTTAAGTCCAAGAAAACTTCTGGGTAGTTTAGTGCTTGGATGCAGACTCGCCTTATTGTTCCGTTCGCAGCTGCCTCGGAAATTCCTTTTAGAACTTTTTCTGTTGGGAAGGTTGGCCATGAAACTCTTGAAAGCATGTCTGCTCTGCTGCTGCTTTCGCGTGCTTGGGGACAGAAAGCGCAGTTTGCAGTGCATCTGCCTTCTCTGTGGGTCATTAGGTAAGCTGTTGTCGGCGCTGCATCGAGTTTGCCGTTCAAGAGTTGAAGGATGATGGCGGAGCCTAGTGAAACACGAATTTTTTGTGGTGTTTCTTTGTTTGTAGGGGTCATTTCCTGCATTTCCTTATTGCTGGTTCATGTTAATCCTTATTCAAATTGTTTTTGTGAACTAAAGATTTTGAATTCACAAACGATTTATTCGTATCCAGCAGAACGTATTTAAGGCGTTTGAAATGCGTAGGTCAAAGCTTGAGTGCTATGAGGATATTCTAGGGGTTCTCGTAAACAAACCTCTAAGCTTGGATAGGCTGGCGTACGAGGCAAACATGGAATGTTCAGTGCTTAAGCAGCGGCTGGGGTCGCTGATTAAGTATGGGCTTGTCGAAGAGCGAGTTTCTGGAAGAAAAACTTTGTACGCGATTACTGAGCGGGGCATTGCAGTTTTTAAGGCGTTGAATTTCCAGAAGTACCTTGAAAAAGTGTTGAATAAGGTTAAGGTTTTAGACGAAGCTTTCGAGGTTATTCCAAAAATTTCAAAAGACGATGAAAAAGAGTGAAGACAAAGCGCCGCAGAAAGGCGAAAACTATAACAGCCTATAGAGGTTTTTCTTAAAAGCGAAGCCTATGCCAGAAATTTCGCCAGAAACCTTGTGGCAAATCGACGAAGACAAGTTAATGACGCTTTTAGATTCAGGCGCACTAGTTGCTAAACCTAAGCGTATAAGGTTTTATGCGCCAAGCTTCATGCACTACAAAACAAGCTATTATTGTTCTTCGCCGAGGGATTTTCCAACAATATCCGTAACTGGAAGTGGATGCGCTTTAAAATGTAAACATTGCGGCGGAAAAGTTTTGGAAACGATGTATCCAGCTACAACATCAGAAGAGTTGCTTAAACTGTGCACAAAACTTAAAGAAGATGGAGCTTCTGGCTGTTTGATAAGCGGCGGCTGCTTGCCAAACGGTTCTGTTCCTCTTGGCAAGTTTTTGGATGTTATTGAGCGGATTAAACGCGATTTAGGCTTAGTGGTTTTTGTTCACACTGGCATAATTGACTATTGTACTGCTAAGAGGCTTAGACTTGCCAGTGTGGATGCCGCGTTAATCGACGTCATCGGTTCTGACGAGACGATTGAGGAAATATACAATTTGAAGGTGACTGTTAAAGACTATGATGGTTCGTTAAAGGCTTTGAACGATGCTGGAATTCCATTTGTTCCGCATGTTATCGTGGGTCTTCATTATGGGACACTGAAAGGCGAACTTCAAGCCCTTAAAATGATTTCGAAGTATAATCCCTCAGCCCTTGTGGTAATCGCATTTATGCCCATACATGGAACAGAAATGGCAAACGTGAAACCTCCAAAACCGATAGACATAGCGCGAGTTTTAGCTGTGGCAAGACTGATGTTTCCAGATTTGCCTTTGGTTCTTGGTTGCATGCGACCTAAAGGCAAGCATCGCATAGAAACAGACATCCTAGCCATAAAGGCGGGTGTAGACGCAATAGCTTTTCCAACGGAGGAAGCCATAAGATTTGCTGAAAAAGAGGGTTATAGTAAGGTTTTCTCGTCCTTCTGCTGTGCCCAAGTGTATGTTGATGCGCTTAGGGTTTAGATTCCGCCCCTCATTGAACGTTTCAACGTATTAATTACGTCGTTTTTCAGTTTTGAATATTGAGCGCTTATTCTCCGCGCGTCTTTTTTCGCCATTCCATTGCGGATTAGTTGCTTTTCAAAGGCTTTTCTTGCTTTGCGGACATTCCAGCCTAGTGTAGCCCACAAGATTAGGATGTTAAATAGGATGTAGGATGTGGAGAGGATTATGCTTATTATGCTTCGAATCTTCATTAGACCACGCTTGTACGTTAATCTTCATCTTCTTTGTCTTCTTCCCCTTGTTCTCCTCTGGAGCGTTTGGCTAGTTCCTTTTCAATTTCCTTTGATACTTCCTCGCTTACTTCTTTGCTGAGTTTTTCGGCGAGTTTCTCTCGGACTTTCTTTGAAATTTCTTCGCCTATCTCCTTGCTAATTTTTGCTCCTTTAATCGATTCTTTGCCACCTACAGCTTTCTTCATCACGTCTCCTAAGCTTGTGAAAACTGAAACATAGTTTTCAGTCATTCTTACAGCGATTTCCTCTGGTAAACCTGCCTCCTTCAATTCCTTATAGAATGCTGCGGCAGCTCTACCCATGTCTCTTCCCGCTTCTTCTGAGAAGACGCTTGCAATTATCGACTTTATCAGGTTTGGAACCTCTTTTGAGATAACGCTTAAAACTTCCCTCAGCTCTTCAACATCTTTTTCCTCCTCATTCATTCTACATCACCTCTTTTTTGAGAATTAATAGTCTGGCTAAAACAGTTATCCATTGTGGGAAAAAGTGGTCAAATGGTTGGTCATTCTGCAAGTTCATAGACGTTTCCATAACCTTTTACGTTTTTGACAACACTCTCATTTTCTAGGCGTTTAAGTCTCTCTCTGACAATTCGTCTGGAGGCTTTTCCACGCATCTTTCTAACTTGGCGTGTAATCGCCGAAACGTTTAGTCTTTCATAAAGGGCTAGAGCTTGAACAATACATCTTGAAATGTCGTCTTGAGCAATCCACTGCTTTTTAAGGTGTTTTTCAGCTGTTTTTAGGCGAGCTGCAACCTTTAGCGGTTCGCCATAGAAGCCCATTCCTATTCTTGTCAAGCGCAGGTACGGCGCCAGCTGCTCATATTCTGGGTTGTTTGTAACAATCGCCTCTAAGGTCTCAAGCCTCTTTATTATCAAATCCAGCTTCTTGCTTATCTCTTCAATACTTGAACTCTTTGCCACCTTCTCTTTTTCGTTATCTTTAGCCATCACTCTCGTTTCACTATTGCTTTATTCGCTGTTTAAGCATTTTGAAGCCTAAAACTAGCGCCCATACAGAAACAGCAAGCGAAGTCAATGTTTCTGGTATTGCAACGCCCTTTCCGAAACCCACCGTGTACTGAAAAACCCAAACGGCAATTGCGAATATTGCAGCGAGAAACGAGAACACCGCCATAGGCTTTTCATTCTTTTTCACTAGAACAGCGCCTATGAAGAGCATGGCTATGGGAAAAAGCACAAAAAAGGCTAATGATGCTGGATAGTGCGGCGCTGTGCCTTCTGGAAATGCACCTATCGCGATTAGGGCGATTGCGTCAAGCGCAAACAAGAAGGCGCCAACCTTTCCTTTTACGCTCTTGTCTAGGTAGTTTTGCACTCCAATGGCAAATGTCAAGGCTAGGATCCCGCTTAACATTAAGCCGCCGTTGAATATCATTGACACTGCGCCTTCAACGACGCCTAAATCACTTAGCGCGTTGTCAGTCCAGCTGAAAGGCGGGTATAACGCTATTGCCGCTGATATGCATGTAAAAGCGATTATGGGAGTTAGGATGCCGCAGACAGCGGCGACTCTAAACCAGAAATCTTCGTTTTTGCTCATGCTTTTGCTCTCCATATCTTTCCATAGAAACATCTTTTAACTATTTATGTTGTTCGTTAAGGTTTGCCCCCTTCACTGTACGCGAAAGCCATGTCATTCGCCGTTATTTTTTCGACTTTCTGGTATGTATTGGCGTAACCTTTGCAGAGACTGCAACTTCTCCTTATCGCCTATTTTTGCCTCTTCTATTGCACGTTTTAATACTTGTATTGATTCGTCCATTGCCCTGCGGTTTACTGGGTATGGCACTCCGTCTTTTCCGCCGTAGGCAAATGAATATTTTACTGGGTCTTTCCAGCTTGGTTTTTCGCCGTAGATTAGCTCGGCGATTAATGCTAAGCCTCTCACCGTTGCGGGTCCAACGCCTCTAAACGCCAAAAGCTCTTCGTAATCCCGTGGCTGAAATTCATAAATTTCTTGCAACGCTTTCCAGTTTATGTTTGCTGGCATGGACAAAACGTCTATTGGGTATTCGTGCCACGCGGTTTCTGAGGTTTTTGGAAGCCAGTCTTGAAGCGACTTTTGGTAGGCTGGTCTAAGCGACATTATCAAGCGCATAATTTTGTTTGGCTTTTCCTTGGCTATGTCAACAGAGGCTTTTCTGCAACCTTCGCTTTCTCTTGCAGTCATGTCCAATGCGATTTCGCGTTTTGCGTCGCCTACAATCGCGCTGTGCGGTTCATTCACAAAGTTTTTGACGTTTTCTGAAAGCCAGTGGTAGCGCCTAGCTGTTCGGTCTTGTGGACACATGCCCTGCTGTATTACAGCCCACTTGCTATCTTCGGCGACAAAGAAGGCGTGGTGATAAAGCTGATAGCCAGCTTGGATGGCAGTGTTATCAACCTTGGCGCTCAGTTTGCTTGCATAACGTAGGCTTTCAATTTTACTTGTGGAAAAGCCGAATTTTTCGCCGATTTTCTCTATTTCCAGTGGCGCTTGTCTTGAAATTTTTCCCTTTCCGCCACAAACGGCTATGCCATGTTCTTCTGGAACTACTGCTTGCTTCAAAACGCCAGTTACGACTGTTGTTACGCCTGAAGAGTGCCAGTCATAACCCAAGACGCAACCTAAAGCTTGAAACCAAAATGGGTCGGATAGGCGCTTTAGAAACTCGCCTGCGCCATACTCGTCAACAATTATTGTGACTATTTCCCTTGCTAGTTTTCGCATTCGCACAACTAGCCATTTGGGCGCTTTGCCATAATGAAGCGGTAACCTTGCAATTCCAGTTCTTTGCATAGGCCATGCTTTCCAACAAATTTATACGCTTTGAACCCTATTTTACCTTGTCGAAACGCGAATTTAGGCTTGGCTGGTCTGCTAAATTGGATGCCCTCTAGGTTCTTTCGATTTCCACTTTAACCATTCAACTATTAGGTCTTGAATAGTCTCAAAGTCTCCTTTCACGACGCGGCGAATTTTAACTTTCTGCATAAATGGAATTCTGGCAAGCGCCTTATTAAATAATATAAGGCTTTAGCGCTTACTCTTAACTTCTAGAGTGTTAGGTGAAACCTTTGAAAGCCAAGTTTAAAACGCCAATGGTAATCGTGAACTTTAAAACTTACCTTAGTGGGACTGGTAAAAGAGCCGTTGAACTGGCAAAGAAAGCTGAAAAGGTAAACGATGAAACCAACATCACCATAGGGGTTGCCCCGCAGTTTGCAGACATAAGAGCGGTGGCTGAAGCCGTGAAAATTCCAGTTTTCGCCCAGCACATAGACCCGATAAAACCTGGAAGCTACACTGGACATGTATTGGCTGAGTCCGTTAAAGAGGCTGGGGCTGTTGGAACTTTAATAAACCATTCGGAAAGACAGCTTAAACTTTCTGAGATAAGCGAGATAATCGACATTACCAAAGAAAAAGGGTTGATATCGCTTGTGTGTGCGAATACTCCAGCAATAAGTGCTGCTGCAGCAGCGCTCAAGCCAGACATAATTGCCGTTGAGCCTCCAGAGCTTATTGGCACGGGCATTCCAGTTTCAAAGGCAAAGCCGGAAGTTGTTACGAACACGGTTAAGCTTGTGAGGGAAATAAACCGTAAAGTTACGATTTTGTGTGGTGCTGGAATAAGCCGCGGAGAAGATGTTGCAGTAGCCTTAAAGCTTGGCACTCAAGGGGTGCTCGTTGCAAGCGGAATTGTTGAGGCGAAAGACCCATATAGAGTTTTACTTGAATTTGCAGAAGCAGCAGCGAAAGCGTGAGTGGAGAAAACTTGAAAGTCGAAGCAGAATGCGCCGCGTGCATAATAAGTAGGGCGGCAGCAGAAGCAATCGAGGCGACAACAAATCCAGCACTACGTTTCAGGGCGATGAGTGAACTCTTACGCTTACTCACAAAGGAGTTTAAACCAAGCGCGGTTCCAGCGGATTTGGGCACAAAGAGGGACCGCTTGATAAAGAGGGTTACGGGAAACAGCGACCCTTACAAGAGGCGAAAGCGGATAAGCAATGAAAAGGCTTTAAGGCTTTTGCCCTACGCAAGAAAAATAGTGGAAGAAGGTTATACGCAGCAGGAGCGCTTTAAGAAGGCGTGTCTATGCGCAATTGTTGGTAACGCCATAGAATTTGATATTCCAGACCACAGGTTTTCTTTTAACAGTTTAAGGAAAAGTCTTAGGGACGCTGGTAAAGACCTCGCCGTAGATGACACGTTTAAAGTTTACGAGTTGGCTAAGAAGGCGCATTCCGTGCTTTACTTGACTGACAATGCTGGCGAGATAGTTTTTGACACGCTTTTGGTTGAACAGCTTAAAAACATGGGCTTGAAGGTTATTGTTGGCGTTAAGGGCGCGCCGATAATTAACGATGCAACTTTGGAGGATGCCGAAGCGTCTGGGATGAATAAAATAGCCGACAAGGTTGTAACGACTGGAACAGACGCTGTGGGTTTGGCTTTAAAAGAGGCGTCAGCGGAATTTCTCGAAGTGTACAATTCTGTTGACATAATCTTTGCGAAGGGAATGGGTTACGCTGAAACCCTAACCGAATATAAACTTAATAAGCCTCATGTTCTGCTTTTTAGGGCGAAATGCAATCCAGTTGCGAACTTTTTTGGCGTAATAAGAGAGAAGAACGTTGCAAAGCTGATGTTGTAAAATGGACTTGCCATTTATAAGCTTCAACAGTCAAGCACTTTCAAAATTTGATGAAGCTTTACAGAAAGAGTGGATTATAACAAACGGTTTAGGAGGATACGCCTCATCAACAGTTTTAGGACTAAACACGAGGAAATATCACGGCTTGCTGGTTGCAGCGCTTAATCCGCCTGGCGAGCGAACGGTTTGCCTATCAAAGTTGGATATGGAAATTCATGTTGCGAATAGCGTTTATCCGCTCTTTGTCACCGAGTTTAAGGACAGAATTTTCCCGCGTGGAAACCTATACCTAAAAGAGTTTTCTCTTTCTCCAATGCCAAAATACGTTTACGAAATACATGGCGTTGGAGTTCAGAAGACGATTTTTATGCCTTACGGGAAAAACGTGGTTGTGACGGTTTACAACCTTTCAAATAAAAGCGAAAACGAGGTTAAGGTGCGAATCTTTCCGCTAGTTAATTGTAGGCACATACACGCTGTAACAAGCAGATGGCATAATTCATGGGACCTTATCCAAAAATACGATGAAAGAAAAACAGTTCTAAGCTTCAAAGTTCCACGGTGCACGTTGGCGCTTGCTCTTGCCGCTTCGGATGGACGCTACTCAGCACTTGAAAAGTGGATTGAAGGCATATATTACCGTGAGGAAGCAGCGCGTGGAGAAAGCTGCCGGGAAGACTGTTACCAAAGCGGGTATTTTGAGTTGGCTGTTGACGCCAATAAAACTGAAAGGTTTGCTGTTGTTGCCGTTGCGGAAAAGGACGAAGCTTGCGTTAGCAAATTTTTGGAGAATACGCCCTTAACTGTTTATGATTTGGAGATGTTGCGGAAACGCGAGGAAAGCCGCCTTGAAAATTTGGTTTTGAAGTTTTTTGAGGAGCATCCGACTGTTGGCGTGAGTGATTGGCTTAAGTGGCTTGTTCTGGCAACGGACAAGTTTATAGTGCAAAGTGCTGGAGGCACACTTAAATCTGTGATAGCTGGTTACCATTGGTTTGAGTGTTGGGGAAGAGACACTTTCATTTCTATACCTGGGCTTATGCTCTTAACTAGAAGATTTGAAGATGCAAGAAAGGTTTTCCTAAACTTTAACGCTCAACGCAAGGACGGGCTTATTCCAAACTTTATTTCAGATGCTCATGGTCAGCCAGTCTACAATTCGGTTGATGCACCATTATGGTTTGTGAACGCGGTGCTTCATTATCTAAAGTACACTGGAGACTTCAAATTCGTCAAAGAACAGTTGTGGGAGACATTAAAAGCGATTATTGAAGGATTCATTGAGGGAAGAGCGCAAAGCATACGCGTAGACGATGATGGACTCGTCTGGCATGATGCGCAACTAACGTGGATGGACGCGTCTGTTGATGGGCAACCAGTTACTCCAAGACGCGGAAAAGCTGTTGAAGTTCAAGCCTTATGGTTTAACGCACTTAAAATCATGGAGCTTTTAGCACTAAAATACGCGGAAACGAGCATGGCGGAAAAATACACACGCATGGCAGAGAAAGCTAGTAAAAGCTTCACGGAAAAATTTTGGATTCCAGAGAAAGAGTACTTGTATGATGTCGTGAGCGAAAGTGCAAAGGATGCTTCGCTTAGGCCTAATCAGATAATTGCTGTTTCATTGGACTATACGATGCTTGACGCGGCGAAAAATGAAAAAATTGTTGATGTTGTGCACCGTGAACTTTTAACGCCATACGGCTTAAGAACACTGGCGAAAAACGACTCTGGGTATGTTGGGGTTTATGCTGGAGATAGGCGGAGCAGAGATAAAGCCTACCATAATGGCACTGTTTGGCCTTGGCTTCTGGGTCCGTTTACAACAGCCTTTTTGAAGGTTAAGGGTTACGCGGAATATAGGCGAGAGCAAGCCTTGAGTTTCTTGTTGCCTTTGTTTACGGAGCAAAATTATAGGGCTGGGGTTGGCGTTGTAAGTGAAATTTTTGATGGTGATGCTCCGCATAGTCCGCGTGGATGCATAGCTCAAGCTTGGAGTGTAGCCGAGCCTTTGAGGGCTTATGTTGAAGATGTTTTGCAGATTAGACCGAAACATGAAAGGGAGATAACGCAGAAAAAGGGCTAGTGTGAAATGGCTTCTTTTAGGCTTTGTGCAGCAACTTCTGGCGTTACTGTGTTGATGTACATTCCAGTGCTTTTTTCGAAGCCAGCCCATATTGCAAGTTTTGGGTAGACTTCCAAGTGCCAATGATAGTATTCGCGTGAGTCCTTGTTTATGGCTAGGTGAAAGCCGTAATTGTATGGTGGGTCGTTGGCAAGCATTTTTAACGCGCTTAAGCAGGCTTTTAATGTTTCTGCGAATGCTTTAACTTCGCTTTTCTCCATCTCAAGAAGTGTAGCCTCATGCCTTTTTGGGAGAATCCAGAACTCCATTGGGTGAACGCTTGCCCACGGAGCAAACGCAACAAAACGCCCATTCTCGAAGATGAATCTAGGTCCATGGGTTTCCTCTTTCAGTATGTGGCAGAAGATGCATTCTCCATGTTTTTTGTGGAATTTTCTGCTTGCGGCAAGCTCTTCCTCCAAAATTCTCGGAGTTGAGGGCGTTGCTATTATTTGACTGTGCGCGTGAGAAAGCGACGCTCCGGCCTCTAAACCGTGGTTGCGGAATATTGAAACGTACTTCACGTATGGCTTTTCCGAAAGCACGCGAAGCCTATCAATGTAAGTGTTTACAACATGGATTAGCTGCGGGATTTTTGCGTCTGAGGGATGCTCGTCATGCGTTGGCGATTCAACAAGCACTTCGTGATGTCCAACAGCTGGGCTTAAGCGCCCTTTCACGCTGACTGTTCCATGACGGGATTCTTCTTTTGGCGGTGTGAAGGCTGGATAAAGGTTTGGGATGCACCGAACAAGCCAATTCTTATGTCTAAAACCGTTTTCGTCAGCGCTTTTTCTCACGCCTTTCTCGCTTTTTAAATAGACGAGGATTGCCGGTGGGGTCATGTGCTCGTTTCCTGGACAGAGCGGGCATATGGCGGCTTTTGCTTTTTGGCGTTCTTGTTTGGCGAAGTCTGTTGGTCTTCTTCCGCGTTCTGTGGCGATTACGACCCATCGGTCAAGCAGGTAATCCTTTCGTAATTCGTTGTGTGTCATGTTGAACCTCAACGGTTTTAGGATATGCGCCTAAAAGGATTTAGCATTTTCCAGTTTCCTACATTTTTTGGGTTGAAAATTAGCCAATACGGACCTAGCCCCTCTAGGTTTTTGCCATTTCCGCTATCATTTTCTTGTAGGTTTTGGCGCTTTCCCGCATTGTGCGTTTTTTGGTTTCGAGGTCAACGGCGAACAGTCCAAACTTCATTTTGAATCCTTTAGCCCACTCGTAATTGTCGGTTAAAGCCCAATGGAAATATCCGCGAACGTCAACCCTCTCTTCATTAACAGCCTTTTCGATGGCTTTTAGGTGTTCAACGATAAAGTTTGGTCTAAGCTCGTCCTTTGCGTCTGCTATGCCGTTTTCTGTTATATAAAGTGGACAACCGTAACTCTGCATGCTTTTCAGGGCTTCGACTATTCCTTCTGGGTATATTTCCCATCCGAGGTCTGAGGTGGGTAAGCCAGCGGCTGACTTGCTGTTTGGCTGACACGCGAAACCGTAGTTTTGCACTATTTCTGGTATAGCGGGTATTCCAGCGAAAACTTTGGCTAGGAAGGATTTTCTCCCCTTAATCATAAACCTCGTGTAATAGTTTACGCCAAGCCAGTCTAAACGCCTTCCCAGATAGCTTTTTTCTTCGGCTTTCTCCTTTACGCCGTTAAAGTTTTCGTCAAGCCAGCCATCCGCCACAGCTTGTGGGAAAAAGTGGTTGTGCATGTTATCCATGAACTTGGCTGCTTTAACGTGCACTCCATCCTTCTCGTCAAAAGCCTTTGCGGGTATAACGTTGTGTATAAGTCCAACGTTTGCTGGACCTTGGCTGTCGCCATCAGCCTTCACAGCGTCCAACCTTTTTACGACGTCGTATGCACGAGCATAAGCAACAGCCAAGTTTTTAGCCACTTCTTTTACGGCTCTGAAACTGCTTACTCCAGGCGGAAAACCAGACTCTGAAAGCATGTAGCCCGCTTCGCACAAAGCCATAGGCTCGTTAAAAACTGCCCAATAGTCAACGATGTCGCCTAGTTTCCAAGCCACGTAAGCCGCGTATTTTGTAAACTCGACGATTGTGGACTTGTCAATCCACCCAACTGCGCCAAACTTCAGCTTTGTGCTGCGAGCAGTTATTGGGTCGTGAACCCACAAGGGAAGCGTAAAATGGTTTAGGCAAACGAAAACCTTGAAGCCTTTCTCTCGCAAATCGCTTATAATGGCTCTATAATGGTTTAATGCTTCATTGTTCGCCAACTTTTCAAGCTCTTCTAAAGCCCTATCGTCAACGTCAACCTTTGAAAAGTTGCCGTCAGAAGCCACATCAACACCAACATCAACCGCTCTCGTGCTCTCTGGGAAAATTCGGCTCCACTCAACGCCGAGCCTATAGGCATTTAACCCTAAACGCTTAGCCAAATCATGGTCCTTCGCGTATAAACTCCAATAGTCTATGCCGTTTTCTGGCAAATCGCCGCTAACAACGCCACGCCTAATATTTTCGGCATCATGAACCCACGCATACCAATCCGTATTAACATCCACGTTTCGCCCAGCAGCATCACCCATCTCAAACTGAAAACCACTCGATGAAACACCCCACAAAAAGCCTTCACGAAAACCCATACCACTCCCACACCAGTAATAGAAGCACAACAAATATTTAAAAGGCGGTGGGTCACTGGGGTTCGACGCCCAGAATCTGCCCAACCCCCAAACCCTACACTCGCACTCGCATCGCTGTTGCTGTCTTGGTGACTTAGCTTGGTTTAGGGTCACATACAAGGGCTAGCACAAAGGTTTTAAATTTGTTAGTCTTATAGTTTAATTGCTGGTATTTATGGAGTGGATGCGGAACCGTAAATGGTTCGCAATAGCCATGATAGGCATTGTTGTGCTCATAAGCATGTTTTCTTATGTGAAAGGTTATGTTGAGCCGACAAAATTTGAGTTCACTCAGCGTGGGTGCCTGGTTCATGTTTACATTGTGAGCTTGGATGGTGTGGGCAATTATTGGGCTTCTGACAACTCATTAGTTGTGGAAGGCGCTGTTAAAGCAACAAAAATAAGAAGCCTTACTGTGGGTGTGGCGTTATTAGGGTGGTACATGGAGCTAAGCGTTACAGTCACTTATAGCATTATTGACGATTGGGAAACCTACAAGGGCTTGGTTGAGTCTGGCAACAACGTGATAATCGTTAACACGCATGACGAATACTTGCCGGTGCCAAGCGACTACACAAAGGAGGAATGGGTGGACAGGATTGCGGATTTCATGCTGAACCGTTGGGGAACATGGGTGCATGTTGGCGGTTACCCACTCTACCGCATCTGCTATCAAAACGGCACGACAGAGGAATGGGGCGAAAACGGCTTCAGAAGACTCATGACACACATAAACAAGACTAACGTCGACTTGTGGCCTCCTGCAGGTTATGAGAATGCCCTCACCGCATTCTCGATACTATATCACAACCAAATAGGTTT
>Ga0272449_1000054_pt1 | contig 165459 bp, 142 predicted proteins | sample YNPCB0241_FD_198679 | JGI IMG/M metagenome (GOLD analysis project Ga0272449, IMG submission 198679) | Hot spring sediment microbial communities from Yellowstone National Park, WY, United States - YNP-CB-024-1 | ecosystem: Environmental > Aquatic > Thermal springs > Hot (42-90C) > Sediment...
GATATCCATTCGAACCTGCCTGCCCTTGAAGCGGTACTTGCCAGGGCAAAAAGAGTGGGTTATGACAAGATAATTTGTCTCGGGGACTTCGTAGGATACTATACCAGCCCAAATGAGGTGGTGGAGCGATTGAGAGGAGATCTTGCCATAGCGGTCATTGGAAATCATGATCATGGGCTCTTGCATCCTCAAACCATTACCCTTTACTTTAACGATTTGGCGAGGGAGGCGTTATTTTACAATATCAGCATAATTTCAAAGAATACCCTGGAGTTTCTGAAATCCCTTCCTTTTACTGCGGAGATGGATGGTTTTATGTTTGTGCACGGTACCCCTTCAGACCCTGAAGCCTTTGAATATATTTACTCCAGCGTTCAAGCAGCCCGCGAGCTCCGGCTAACTTCAAAGAGGGTGATATTTTTTGGACATACCCACATTCCTGTAATTTACGAGTATGACGAGGAGAAAGATAGAGTCATTACTGTTGAAAAATACGTGAGGTTCAAAGAAGGGAAGCGTTACTTAATAAACCCTGGTAGTGTTGGACAACCCAGGGATGGAAACCCTGAAGCCAGTTTTGGTATCCTCGATATGGAGGAGGGAATTTATCGAAACTATAGAGTAGAGTATGATATTTTCGAAACTGTATCCGAAGTTATCAAGGCTGGATTAAATCCCCTTCTCGCTGAAAGACTTTACGATGGATTTTAGCTCCTTTTATATCGAGACCTTAGGATGCCCCAAAAATGAGGTAGATTCAAGAATAATCCTGAAAAGACTTAAACTCGAGGGGAAAAATCCTGTTGGACCTGAGGAGGCTGATGTAATCATCATTAACAGTTGTGGCTTTTTGCAGGAAGCGATAGAGGAACTCAAAGAGAGAATTTCCTACTGGCAGAGAAGAAGGAAAAAAGTTCTTGTCACAGGTTGCGCTGTTGAGAGATACGGAACTGCCTTTTTGAAAGGAAGAAATTTGGAACTTGTAAGAATAGACGATCTCGCCGGAGAAGAAAAAAGGGATATTTCGAGACAGACACTTTTACCGAGTTTCGAAAACCAGGATTTTTCAAGGGTTTCTTTATCTCATTATGTAAAGGTGCAGGAAGGTTGCACTCGAAGGTGCAGTTACTGTGTAATCTCTAAATTAAGGGGTCCGCTACGCTCTCGTCCTATTGATGATATTGTATGGGAGATAAGGCTTTTAATGGACAAAGGGGTAAAGGAATTTGTTTTGATTGCTCAGGATTTGACTCTTTACGGAGTAGATATCGGCCTTGACCTTAGTTCCCTTCTTAAGAGACTTCCAGAAGGTCCCTATTACCGGCTCATGTATCTACATCCCCATGGCATTAATGAAAGGCTCATAGGAATCATAAAAGACATTCCAGGGATTCTTTCCTATCTCCACATCCCAATTCAACACGTTTCAGATAAAGTTCTGAAATCTATGAAAAGAGCCGGCGGAGAAAGAGCGGTAAAGCGAGCCATTGAACTTGTGAGAAAATATCTGCCCGGATTTTTTATTAGAACCGATATTATGGTAGGTTATCCCGAAGAAAAGGATGAAGACTTCGAATTATTGCTTGACTTTTTGGAAAATGAAAAGCCTGAAAGGATAGCAATTTTTAAGTATTCTCATGAGCCTTCTGCTACATCATACAGGCTTAAAGACCTTGAACCAGAGGTTAAAGAGGAGCGATATGAAATTGCTTACCAGGTAGCTAATGAGGTAATGGGAAAGGTGCAGAGGGGGCTAATTGGGAAGAGGATCCTCGTATTTTATGAGAATGGAGAGGGTTGGACCCAATACGACTCAAAGGGAATAGATTTTGGTATAGAAATAAAGGGGGTTAAAAACCATACCTGGTTTGGATTTGCAGAGATTTCCAAAATCAAAGAAAATCTTGATGTTGTTGGTTTTCCATTAAAACTTTAAAATATCAGCATGTTCAAGAGAGTTCTTGTTGCCAATAGGGGAGAGATTGCCGTTAGGGTAATAAGGGCACTTAAGGAACTGGGGATTGAATCTGTTGCAGTTTATTCCGAAGCAGACAAGGATTCCCTGCATGTGGAAATGGCTGATTATGCTATTTGCATAGGTCCTGCTCCTTCCAAAGAGAGTTACCTCAATTTTTCTCGAATTCTTAGCGCTGCGGAGATCGCCGGAGTTGACGCCATCCATCCTGGTTATGGATTTTTATCTGAAAATCCGGACTTTGCGGAACTTGTGGAGGCGAGCGGTTTTGTTTTTATCGGGCCTTCTTCATCGAGTATCAGGCTTATGGGCGATAAAATTGAGGCAAAGAGGAGTATGAAAAAAGTTGGTGTCCCGATACTTCCAGGTACTGAATCCCCTGTTTCTTCCCTCGATGAGGCTATAAAAATAGTCAAAGAGATAGGTTTACCTGTAATTATTAAGGCTGCAGCTGGCGGTGGTGGAAAAGGGATGAGAGTAGTTAGGGATATGGATACCCTCGAAAGGGCTTTCAACATGGCTCAAAAGGAGGCGGAGGCTGCCTTTGGAGACCCAAGGGTTTACATTGAAAAATACATCGAAAGGCCAAGGCATGTTGAGGTTCAAGTAATTGGTGATCGCTATGGGAATATGGTTCATTTAGGTGAAAGGGAATGCTCCATTCAGCGGAGGCATCAGAAATTGCTGGAAGAATCTCCTTCTCCTGCTGTAACGCCTGAGATGAGGAAGAAAATCGGTGAATATGCTGTTAAGGGTGCCCTTTCCATCGGTTATTATTCAGCTGGAACCCTCGAATTTTTGCTTGACCAGGATGGTAATTTCTATTTTATGGAAATGAATACTCGAATTCAGGTGGAGCATCCAGTCACGGAATGGGTAACCGGAATTGATATTGTAAAGCTTCAAATTTTGATAGCCATGGGTGAGAAATTGAACTTAAAACAGGAAGAAATTAATTTTACAGGGCATGCGATAGAGGTTAGGGTTAATGCTGAGGATCCGGAGCGGGGCTTCACCCCTTCACCTGGTAAAATCGAACTTTTGCACTTGCCAGGTGGCCCGGGAGTCAGGGTCGATACCCATATTTATCAGGGTTATACCATACCCCCTTATTACGACTCATTGATAATGAAGATTATCGTTCATGACCGGGATAGGCTTTCCGCCATTTCCCGGATGAAGAGGGCCTTGGAAGAAACAGTTGTTGGCGGGATAAAGACTACTATCCCTTTCTTCCTCAAATTGCTGGAAAACGAGGATTTTGTTCAAGGTAAAGTAGATACCCATTTTCTGGAACGATTCAAGTGGTAATTCCTTTTTTTAGAGAGATTTTAAGAAACTTTGGTTCCTATTTTTTGATGGTTTATTACTCGATTTTAGGCATTTCCTATTTAAAAAGAGAGGAAATTCTAAAACAGTTGGAGTTTTTTGCGATTAGCTCTCTTTTCATCGTTGCCCTCGCTGCATCTTTCACAGGCATGGTAACCAGTGTTCAGAGTGCTTATCAGATCAGGGGCCTTTTACCCCTCGACCTTCTTGGTGCCGGGGTAGGTAAAATGGTTACCATTGAACTTGGACCTGTATTGACCGCGCTCATTCTCGCCGGTAGAGCTGGTGCCGCAATCGCTTCAGAAATTGCAACGATGAATGTTACTGACCAACTTGATGCCATGGAAGTTATGGGCATCGATCCCTACAGGTATTTAATTCTGCCGAGGGTCGTTGCAGGTACCTTAGTTACTCCCCTTCTTGTGGTTTTTGCCGATTTTATGGCGATATTGAGCTCTGCAATAGTCTCAAAGGTCATGCTCGATGTCGAATATTCAACTTTCTTAAGGTCCTTTCAAGATTATTTTTACCTTAAGGACTTTCTTGGGGGCCTATTAAAGGGGGTTGTTTTTGGTTTTATAATTACAACGGTCAGCTGCTACATGGGGATTACCAGCCGAGAGGGTGCAAGGGGAGTTGGCCTTGCGACTATGAGGGCAGTGATCTACTCCTCTGTCTTTGTTTTGTTTTTCGATTATATCCTTGGGAGTTTGATTTATGGCTGAGGTTGTGAGGGTCGAGAATGTGGTTAAAACTTTTATGAACAAGAAAGTTCTAAACTCGGTAAGCTTTAGCGTGAATGAGGGTGAGACAGTTTGCATTCTTGGTAGAAGTGGAGCAGGCAAAACCGTTTTGCTCAGGATAATAGTCGGACTTTTGAGGCCTGACAAAGGCACCGTTTATTTGTTTGGTAAGAACATCTTTAAAATAAAGAGGGAGGAGTTATTTAAACTCCGTGAAAATGTAGGATTTGTCTTTCAAAATTCTGCCCTGTTTGACTCTTTAACGGTCTTTGAAAATGTAGCCTATCCTTTTTTAAAAAGGGAGATTCCAGCCGAGGAGTTAAGGGAAAAAGTCCTCGAAATTCTTCGACTTGTGGAAATGCAAGGGACTGAAAATTTGATGCCTTCTGAACTTTCTGGCGGCATGAAGAAGCGAGTTGCCATTGCAAGGGCCCTTGTAACAGAGCCTAAGCTGGTGATCTATGATGAACCAACCGCCGGCTTGGACCCTGCTACAGGAAGATCGATTGTGAATATTATAAAAAAGTTAAACGAAGAGAGAAAAGCCACCTCCATAATTGTGACCCACGATCTTGAGGTGGCTTCAACCCTTTCAGATAGAATACTCTTTTTGCATGAAGGTAGGATTGTAAAGGAATTGAAGCCAGAGGGTTTAAAAGATGGCTTAGATAATGAGTTAATAAGGTTTTTTAGCACGAGGGAGGGGTAAAAAATGAAGGACAAAAGGAGTGTATCCATCATGATGGTGTCGTTGCTTTTACTTTTTGTTTCATGCAGGTCCTATGAAGTGAAGCCTACGAAGCCCCAAATGGGAGAAAAGGTTGAGGTTACTGTAAAGGGAGTGTTTAAGTCGCCGTTGGTGGAGGTGGTCTATCTCAAGGAAAATCTCGACTTTGACTTTGATGTGATACCCGCTAAGATGGAGCAAAAAGCCATTTCTTTCGTTATAACACCTGATACTTTAACTTCTTATGTGATATGGAGGGTCGTAGACAGCAATGTAGTATATTTTCCCGATGGTGAGGGCCTGATGTTTTATTACGGTAAGAAGCCGATGCCCCTCGCCTATTACTATAAGGGCATGCATACTGAGAAAGCTATCCCATATAAGGTTGAATTGAAGCCTGAGGAGCAGAAGAAAATCATAAGAAAGGCCGAAAGAGTTTACAAGAAGGGTTTAAAGTATTATCCTTCTTGTCCAATGTGTTTTGCAAGACTAAAAATAGTGCAGTACTTTAAGCTCAAGGACGAACGGAGCAAGGCAAAATATCTATCGGAGCTTGAAAATGTTACGGATTCCTTGTTCAACACAGGAGATTTAATGGCACAAGTAGCCGCTTTTAACGTTGCCTATTTCTTCTCCTTTGCTAAGACTTACGATTACTTCAAGTATCTTTCGGAAAATCCTTTCATTCCCGGCGCTCTCGACGTAGCGATGAGCTATTTATACCAGTATGCAAGGAGTTTAAACCCCAAAGAAGGTGCGAAATGGCTCGAGATAGGGTTAAATAAGTATGCAGACTTTATTAAGGAGCCATCCTCGAGAATTAAGAATATTTTGAGGAATTACTACTATTCCCTCTATTATGCCTACATTGTGCAAGGGGATACAGTAAAGGCGATAGAATACTTGAGGAAGTTACAGCAGATTTTTCCGATGGATCCATCGCCATACGTGGTTGAAGCCTCTTTGAGAATGGAAATGGGAACAATAAATTATAGGACTATTGACAGTCTTCTTGCTACTGCTGAAAAGTGCTTTAATCCCATTGCTTATTCTTACACTTATCCCTTTTATGACACCGAATCGAGGGATAAAGCTGTAAGAAGAAATCTCACTGACCTTTACAGGGTTGAATCTCGGTACTTTACAAACATAGGTGATACAGCAAGGGCTATTGCGGTGCTCGAAAAGGCCATAGAGGCTCAAGGGGGTGACCTCTACGCCGACTATGGTGATCACGAAGAGCTGGGCGACTTACTCCTTGCTACTCGAGACCTTAAAAAGGCTATTAAGCATTACGCCTATGCAATAATTACGGGTGCGGAAGAGGATCGCATTGTTAAAAGTCTTGAGGAGAGACTTAAATCTACTAAAATAGGCGAAGATTCCGCTCGGATTCTTATTTCAAATATGAGGAAGACCATTGATGAAAATCGGATTTCTGCACCGGACTTCGTTGTTGAAACTATTGATGGCAAGAAATTGAGCTTGAAAAACCTTAAGGGTAAAGTGGTGGTATTAAACTTCTGGGCGACCTGGTGTGGACCTTGCAGGAGAGAGATTCCAGAACTTAATAATTTAGTTGAAAAATATAAAGATAATGCCGATGTGGTTTTTGTAGCAATCACCAACGACCTAAGAGAAAGAGTGGCGAACTTCCTGAGTAGTAACGAGTTTAAATATAAGGTCGCCTTTGACGTGGATAGTGTTTACCAGAAGTACAATGTAACTGCGGTTCCTACCCACGTAATAATAGACAAAAACGGGTTTATTTCTTCTCGAATTGTAGGGTCTCTTCCCCAAATGGATGGAATTCTCAGCAAGAAGATTGAAAAGCTACTAAAGTAGAGTTAAGGCTTAATTAGCCCTTCTTTTTGTTGTAGATTTCAATAAAGTATTCGATGGACCTATCGTAGGTCCTTTCGGCCTCAGGTGGGAAGTAGCAAGCAGGAAGCTCTCCATGGGCCCTGTGGTAAGCTATGCAATCACAACAGATACCCTTCCTCGGGCAGGTAGGATAAGAACAAGTGCAACGATTTTTTAAATTGTAGTCCTTTTTGCATTCCATTGGATGCCTCCTGTTTTAGGTAAATTTTAATTGTGCTGCGGCGGATGTTCAAAGGTAAATTCTGGCACTGATGTTCCTTCAGTTCTGAATTTCCTTTGTTTTGCGTTATATTATTGGACAAAATCTGGGAACTGCGATGCATAATTACTTGAAAATTGCATTGTTTCTGACTGCTGGCACATTATCAGGTCTTCTCATAGATCAGTTAATTCTAAAGAAATTACTCAGGGTTTTTGAGAAATCGAAAAGGCAAGGTGAAGAGGCAGTTGTTTGGTCTCTACGGTACTGGGTGATCCTGTGGGCTATTCTGGTTGCCTCTGATATCCTTGTAGGCCAGATCAAACTTGAATCTTCTACGGTAAAAGGCTTTAGGCAATTCTTTTACATAGTTGCAATAATCTCCGTTACCATAGCTTTAGCCAGACTATCGGGAAAACTGGTAGATATATCCATTGCGAAACTTAAGACTGCTCTACCTGGGGTTAGTCTTCTTACTAACCTCGCTCGCATAACAGTTTATATTATTGGTGGCCTTGTTCTTTTACACACTCTTGGGATTTCTATAGCTCCTATTCTTACGGGTCTTGGGATAGGAGGCGTTGCTGTAGCATTGGCCTTACAAAGCACACTGACAAATCTGGTTGCGGGGATTCAGATAATTGCAGGTGGAAAGCTCAAGGTAGGAGATTATGTTAAACTGGAAACGGGAGAAGAGGGGTACGTTGAAGATATAACCTGGAGCAATACTTTAATCAGGGACCTCTCTAACAATATGATAGTGGTGCCCAATTCCCGCGTGACCACGTCAATTTTTAAGAATTACTACCTACCGGATGCAGAGATGTCTGTGGGAGTCCCTATTGTGGTTTCAGTAGAGGCAGATATTTATAAGGTAGAAAGGTTGTGCGTTGAAGTTGGTAAGGAAGTAATTCAAGAGGTCCTTGGTGCTGTGAAGACCTTTGAGCCTATAGTTCGTTTCAGTAGTTTATCTGAGTGGGGATTGGTTGTAAATGTTTTTTTTAGGGTTATTAATCCGAGGGATCAGTTTCTCTTGAAGCATGTCTTCTTAAAAAAGATCATCACGAAATTCCAGGAAGAGGGCATCGAGTTCCCCATCCGATTCCCCCAGATTTAGTTTAGAAACTTAATTCTTAGTAGATTTGCCTTTTTTGTGCTTTTTGATCTAATTTGATTTTTACTCCGTTTGATTCGTTTGGCCTTCAAGCAAATTTTAGGCCTGTGAAATCTTCTCGGGGCTCAATGATAGACTGTTTAAGTCGCTACCTATATTCTACTTCAGTCCTGCAATTTCCCTTCCTTACTTCTTTTCAGCGTTTAGCGCTAAATCGAAGTTTTACCGGCTTCACAGATCAAAGGAATACAGGTTGTGCGCGTTTTTCAACTTTTTAAAATACCTAAGTCTTGAAAAGATTTTCAACTTACTGTATATAATAATCACTATCTTAGACTTAAGCCCTGTGTTCCCGAGCTTGAGTTTAAGATAGGGAGGCAAAAAGGAGGTTGAAGGATGAGGCCTCTGAGGTACATGATGTATGTAATAGTAGTGTCATTGCCCCTATGGGCCTATATTCCTACTCAAGAACTGATAAACGGATACAGGGGCTTTGAACCAAACTACGGCCAGGTGCAGGACTTTGAAGGGAGACCTGTAAAAGATATTATTTTCTCAACAAAGGCTCCGGGACTCAATTTGTTCTTCAAGAAAGATGGCGTTAGTTATGTGATTTACTCAAAAACCAATGAAGAATTAAATTCTTTCGAAGGCTTCGATTTGAAAGACAGGCTCAATAAAGAAGATTCTTCCCCTTTAAATTATGCCCGGGTTGATCTTGAACTGGTGGGTGGAAACATTGACAACTCAAAGATTGTCTTTGAAGATGAACTACCGGGTTATGTGAACTACTATCTTACCGGTTGTCCTGAGGGGATAACAAATCTAAAGAGTTACAGGGTTGTAAGACTCAAGGATGTTTGTCCTGGTATAGACTGGGTCTTCAGGTATGATGCCGATGGGAACTTACACCATGAGTTTGTAGTAAAGCCAGAGGGTAATCCTGATGAAATAAAGCTAAAGGTGAAGTGGGCAGATGTGAAGTTAAATGATGATGGAAGTGAAATCATCTTTTCCACACCTGTGGGAGATATTCTTGATGGTAGTATTTATGCTTATGAGGGTGATAGAAGGGTGAAGGTGAACTATGTTTTGGATGATGGGCTTTTGGCCTATGATGTAAGAGGCTGGAGCAGGAATGAAAATCTTGTCATAGACCCACCCTTAGGGAGGTTATGGGCTACTTATTATGGGGGAAATGATTTGGATGAAGCCCATTCTGTAGCGACAGACTCACAGGGTAATGTTTATGTGGTAGGTTATACTGGTTCTACCGATTTTCCTGTTTACGATCCAGGTGGTGGTGCTTACTATCAGGGAAGTTATGCTGGTGGTTTTATGAATGCCTTCATTCTCAAATTCAATTCCAGTGGAGTAAGGCAATGGGCTACTTATTATGGGGGAAGTAGTATTGATGAAGCCCTTTCTGTAGCGACAGACTCACAGGGTAATGTTTATGTGGTGGGTCGGACTGGTTCTACCGATTTTCCTGTTTACGATCCAGATGGTGGTGCTTACTATCAGGGAAATTATGCTGGTGGTTTTATGAATGCCTTCATACTCAAATTCAATTCCAGTGGGGTAAGGCAATGGGCTACTTATTATGGGGGGAGCAATTATGATTATGCCTATTCTGTAACGACAGACCCACAGGGTAATGTTTATGTGGTGGGTTATACTGGTTCTACCAATTTTCCTGTTTACAATCCAGGTGGTGCTTACTTTCAGGGAAGTCTTGCTGGTTGGGAAGATGCCTTCATACTCAAATTCAATTCCAGTGGAGTGAGGCTCTGGGCTACTTATTATGGGGGAAGTGACCGGGATGAAGCCTATTCTGTAGCGACAGACCCACAGGGTAATGTTTATGTGGTGGGTGGTACTTGGTCTTCCGATTTTCCTGTTTACAATCCAGGTGGTGCTTACTTTCAGGGAAGTAACGCTGGCTATAATGATGCCTTCATACTCAAATTCAATTCCAGTGGAGTAAGGAAATGGGCTACTTATTATGGAGGAAGTAGTGATGATTCTGCCCGTTCTGTAGCGACAGACCCACAGGGTAATGTTTATGTGGTGGGTGGTACTAGGTCTACCAATTTTCCTGTTTACAATCCAGGTGGTGGAGCTTACTTCCAGCAAACAATTGGATCAAGTGATTATTATGACGCCTTCATACTCAAATTCAATTCCAGTGGAGTAAGGAAATGGGCTACTTATTATGGAGGAAGTAGTGATGATGATGCCCATTCTGTAGCGACAGACCCACAGGGTAATGTTTATGTGGTGGGTGGTACTTGGTCTTCCGATTTTCCTGTTTACAATCCAGGTGGTGGTGCTTATTTTCAGAGAGGTTTTGGTTATGATTATGATGCCTTCATACTCAAATTCAATTCCAGTGGAGTAAGGAAATGGGCTACTTATTATCAGGGAAGTAGTATTGATGAAGCCCATTCTGTAGCGACAGACCCACAGGGTAATGTTTATGTGGTGGGTTGGACTTGGTCTTCCGATTTTCCTGTTTACAATCCAGGTGGTGGTGCTTATTTTCAGGAAGGTAGAGCTGGTAATTGTGATGCTTTAATTCTAAAGTTTATAACTTCGGCTGGTCCAACATTGAAAAAGCCAGCAAAGAGCAAATCTTAAGTACATCCCCTGTCCATTTTGCCTGGAAATCTTTTAATATATTTGGCGCTTATACAAATTATCAACTCCAGGTTAGCATGGATAGTAGCTTTAATTCAAATTTCAGCTATCAAATGGCTGATACCGTTTATGGTGTAAATCTTTCTTCTGAAGGAGTTTATTACTGGAGAGTGAGAGCTGTGAAAGCAGATAACTCCGATTGGTCAGGTTGGTCCGATGTATGGAATTTTACCTACGACACCACAGCACCAACAGTGCCTAATCTTGTATCTCCAAGCAATAATTCAATATTTAATGTTTCGCAAGTCACATTCATCTGGAACCGCTCCCAGGACAACCTGTCAGGTGTGAAAGAATACGAACTTCAAATCGCTTCGGACACATCCTTTGTCAATCCGATAGCATATATAACTTCTGATACGACATTATCTGTTAGTAATCTTATCGAAGGACGCTACTATTGGTGAGTAAGAGCGAAAGATTATGCGGGCAACTTAAGTGGATGGTCTGAAGTATGGAGTTATGAAATTAATATGACGGCACTCAATATTCCTAAACTCGTAACACCTGTGGGAGGATATTTAAGAAATACTACCATAACTTTTGTTTGGACGTCAGTAAGCAAGCTAACAAAATACGCGGCAAAACCCACACCCGTAGTTTATGACTTCTACATCGATACAACTTCCAATTTTGTGACTGCAATCGATACAACTATTCAGGAGACCACCCTTATTTTAACCCTCCTGGAGGGAAGATATTACTGGAAAGTAAGAGCCAGAGATTTAGCAGGAAACATAGGGAATTTCTCAACTACTGCCAGCTTTGTATTGGATATAACACCACCAGTTATGGAAAGCACAACGGTGTGGCATGATACGACCTATATGGGCCCCTTCGATATTTCAACCAGAATTGCAGATAAATTAGCGGGAGTTAAAGTGGTTAAACTCTTCTACAAGAGGTCTACCGATAATAGCTGGGTTGAGGTTGTGATGAATTACAATTCAGGTAATGGAAGATACGAAGGGCGAATTCCCGCTGTTTCACAGGCGGGTGATAGTGTCTATTACTATGTATGGGCATCGGATAGTGCAGGTAATGAAGCAACAGACCCTCCTAATGCACCAGGAAACTGCTACAGATTTAGAGTAATAACAACCAGCGTGAACGATATTGTAACAAAGCCCGACATAAAGGTATTCACAAAAGGTAGTTTAATTGTAATGAGCATCAGCTCTCCGCAGCCAACGGAAGTGAAGCTGGGCATCTATGACATCACTGGTCGTACGGCTTATGGACCGATTACCACGAACATTTCTTCCGGTCTTACAGAGCTTGAGGTTCAAGTTCCAAGAGCGGGGATTTACTTCTACGAGGTTGAGACGCCGTTTATGAAAGATAAGGGTAAAGTTGTTATAGTGAGGTAAGTCATTAAGCGAATTCGACAAGAGCTTATCTTACAATCTTTTGCGGGGCTCCCTCGGAGCCCCGCACTTTTAATTAGACGTTAAAGTAAACGCAAAAATGGTAAAAAAATCGGAGCCAACGATTTTACATCTCTGCCAATCAATATTCCTAATAAAATGAAACAGTTCTTAAACCTTGCTCCCTTTTGCATCCTCACAGCAAGTTTTGTTAAACATTATTTGAAACTTGAGTATCGTATGCTTTATTTCCCGCCTTAACTCTGCCACTATGAAAGGATTGCTTGCTATTTTTAGCCTTTGATCTTTAAGGCGATAGTGCCTCCATAAACTTTATGGGATAAAAGGATGCAGTATGGTCGCCGTTTTATTATTTTGTTATTTTTGATGAAACAATCCCATTTCGAGTAGATTAATTTTGAGGAACGCCGAAACTTTGACATTATTGCAGTTTTGCTTTAATCTTTTTTCACTATGGTTACGTTACTTTTGCTTGTTTCATTTCCCATAGTGTTGAATGGATATTTCGAGGGGGAGTATCTTGCGCAAAAGTCAAGGCTTCCAGTGAACTGGGATATGTGGAATCCCAAGAACTATTTTGAAATGAAATTCACGGTTAATCCTTCCCCTGGTTTAAATGGTTTTTTCTCCCTCTCGGCTCTTTCAAATTCTAACGGGATGCGGTTTTTTATGAATCAGGGCCACCTTTCCTACAGGACTTCCAATACTGAGACTACCATTTTCTCAAGGGAGGACAGGTTCTGGATATCCAGTCCCCTTCTTTTCTTAGTGAACACGGACAGGGTGAAGGATGATGCCTGGGGTCCGAAGGCTGAAGGGGTGAGAATGGATTTGTGGGAGTGGAAGGGGTTTTACGCCACGGGAATTGCCTCAAAATTCAGGACCTGGGATGGAGAGGCCTACCTTGCTTCTTTGACCAAGAAGTTTGGTGATCGATTCGAGATTGGAAGCATCTACTTAAAAAAGGATTGGAGAGGGCCAGGAAATTCCTTTAACAGTGTCTATTCAATAAATGGAAAGGCTCACATAAAAGGACCTCTCAACTTAAGGTTCGAGGTGGCAAGAAGTATTCATCCTTCTCAACTGACCCCGCGTAAAAGTGATGATTACGCCTTTGAACTGGAGTTTAGAAGAATAAGATTGAGAAATCTATCCATTGCCTGGAGTTTCTTCAATTACGGTATCGATTTCATTGACGAGTTCTCTAATAAGTTCAATCTTAATTTTGATAGGGAGTTTGATAGGCGTGGCGTCTATGGCGAGTTTGTCTATCTTGTCCCTTACAAAGCGGTTAACCTGATCTACAAGACCCGTTATTGGGAATCGAGATTTGATGAAACATACCCAGGATTCTTATTACCCCACAGATACAATAAATGGTGGAACTACGGAGAGATTTACATCGAATATTACGGAGGGGTCTCTTCTAAGTTTTATGTTGAATCCTTGAAGGATACTGCACAGACCTGGAATCACCTCTTCTTTGAAATCGGCGGTGAAAATAATCTCATGAAACTGCGGCTTCAATATAAGATTATGGACCTTGGCATTAATAGAAATGGCCAGTCTGTTTACTATTCCATTGGGGAAAGGCACTTGATAGGGGCTGAGTTGAGGGTCAATCTCACTCAAAATCTCTTCTTTTACAGCAGGGCTGCGGTTGGTATGGGAGTTGGTCGTTCCTGGGAAAGCCTTTTCCTGCAATTGGGCTACAGAGGCATTAAAAACACTGAAATATTCTTAGAATATGGGGAACCTGGACACACGGACGGGGACCTTGTAAACGACTGGGATTTTTCCAACAATCCTTACCTCAGGACAGAGGATAAGGCAAAGTTACTTGTAAAATATTGGTTCTGAAAAAGGAGTATTGATATGCAAAACCTTTTAATCCTTGCCCTCATTTTTCAAGGGGTTAGTTCAACGCCTCAGGGGGTCAAATTTGAGTATTATAACCCCCAGGCGAAAACTGTATACTTAGCTGGCGACTTCAATAACTGGTCTACCACTTCCCATCCTATGAGGCGAGAGAGTGACGGTACCTTCTGGATCGTTGTTAAACTGGCACCAGGCAAGTATGAGTATAAGTTTGTCGTTGATGGACAGTGGACTGCTGATCCTGACAACCCCGTAACTGTAGGAGTTTATGGCAATTCCCTCGTGCGTGTTGGAGAGAATTATGCCATTCTACCTCCTGAAATGGCGACCAATACCCCTGTTAGTTCCATTGTGAATTTTAATATCGATGCCCGCGGGTACTTAAAGGCGGACAGGGATACGGTTGATGGAGGTAAGTTAGGGTACAGGGTTTTCGATTACATGCAGGATGTAAAGGTTGATATGGATGCGAATTTCGAGGATAAGGCAGATCTATGGATTAGGATCCGTTACAATACGAAGACTGACAGAGAACAACAGACTCAATTAATTCCTGTAAAGTTTGAAAGGGGATTTTTCAGTTTGAAGGGTGGAGCCTTTAACTTCAATGCCTTCTATAATGCCCACAAGATTGCTGGTCCAGATCCTTTTTCTTTGCTCAGAGAAGTAGGGGAGTTTAGACGCGACTTTGGTGATGGTGAGCAGGGTGTGATGCTAAACTTAAGCAAATTTCTCATTTTTGACGATCTGCATCTTGCTTACTCGAACAACATCCTTCAAGATAGAGACCTTTTCTATGCCAATGTGGGTAAAAGACTGGGTAATTTCAGCCTCGGAATGGTTTATCGTGGACAAAGGGGGCTTGAAAAACTTTACAGGGTTCCTTCTCCCGATAGTATGAAATCAAATGACACCCTTCTCTATTTCAATACCTATGAAAATGAGTATCTATATGGAGGTTATCTGGGTTTCGATGCGAAAAGGTTTGCCCTGACTGCTGGAGGTTTACTCGGAAACAGGATTCTTGAAGCAGGTGAAAAATACATTGGTGATACGCCATACCCGGTTCATCTGAGCTGGCCAAAGTCAAAAATCATTAAAGGTATTTTCTCGATTAAGGGATTTACAGGTAAGTGGATAAATTCGGCCTGGCTCAATTATGAAAAGCATTATTATGACAATTTGTTTGTGAGGGGAGGAAGCCAGTTTTTCAAGTACTGGCGCTTTGGCTACAGCAACTCTTACAATGGGTACTTTGGGATTAATTTTAAATATACCATTTTGAAAACCGACTCTTTCATGAACTGGAAGTATCTTTTCGAGGACTTAGAGAACCAGAGGCTTGAGTATGGCGAATTTCCGCTTATTTCTTACTCCCATTACCTTACTTTCAATCCGTACGTGAAGTATAGGTTTAAGGTCATTGGATTTAAGTACGATTTGAAGTGGAATGCCTATGCTTTGAACCAGAAGCCTTATACCCTTGAAAACCTTTTCCATGTGGATTTGAAGGTTTGGAAGCCGATTTTAACTTATGAGTTGAGAACCTATACAGTGAAAAGTTCTCTCCTTGGTCTCTCAAAGACTTATGTTGATCACTTCGCTGAAGTCGCTTATCCTATCGGTAAAAATGCTATACTCTCCTTGAATTATGGCTATATGCCGTGGAATCTGGAAGACGAGTATTTTGCGAGGAGGGAGTACTTGATTGAGCAAGGTGTTGATTACTCCTTGCTGGTGAACAATTTCAGGGGCCTCGGTACTTTTCTTGACCTGGCTGAGACTTCTTTATCAAAGGAAAGGGGTATTCAACTATGGTTAAAAATAGCCTTTTAGCACTAATACTGCTTGTAAGTGGTTGTGTAATAGTGAGTCAGATTAAGCCAAGGGTACCCGCTCCTTATAAAACCCCCGAGGGGGTGGTTTTTCAGTTTTATGCTCCTTCGGCTATGTATGTGAACCTTGCTGGTGACTTCAACCGCTGGTGCGGAACTCAAGATGGACCCTTTAATCCAAATATAGGAAGAATGTATGATGATGGTACTAACGGTGACAAGAAGGCGGGCGACGGGATCTGGACTATCATTTTACCTTTGAAACCCGGAACTTATCAGTACAAATACGTGGTGAATGGAACCAGCTGGTATCTCGATCCTTCCAACCCCGAGACAGTGCAATCAGGACCATATACCAATTCCCTTTTAAGGGTGGAATGAGAAGGGCAATCCTAAAATACACGGCGGGATTTGCATTGCTCTTGCAAATCTCTTTTCTTATTTACTCAATTTTATACCTTAGAGGAAGTGTAGAGGAAGATGTCCATATTGCCTTTTTAAGGATCACTTTGCTAATTGGAAGTGCTATGATGGTGATTTTGACACGCTACTTTTTAAGATTTATAGGGATTGCCCGAGACTCGATAGGTACCTTTCTCGTCCAGATTATTTCTCTTTTACCCGCAATAATAATTCCTGTCGGAGGGTTCATCTTTGCCTATAGAGCGAAATCTGGCGGAGAGTATCTCTTGTTTTTTGTAATAGGGCTCTATCACCTTATAAGGTATTACCCTGTGCTGATAAAGATGTGAAGGGGAAAATGCTTGGTTTTTTAAAATATTTAAGGGGGCCATGTTAGGGGAGAAATTAAGGAGGTTTCTATGAAGAGGTTTTTGCCTTTGGCAATTTTAATTTTCATCATCTCCTGCGCCAAGGAGGAAGGTAATCCACTTATCAATCCTCCTGGGCAGGCTTATAGAACACAGTACAATTCAATGCAGGTGGTGGGAGATTTCCAGGGTTGGAACCTTAATGACTTTGAGAATACAAAGATGACCCTTGTGGCTGATTACCAGTGGGAGAAAATTGTTTACTTTAATGCCCCGCAGGATAGCATTAGATTTAAGTTTGTTGCCAATAGAGACTGGAACTATGCCTTTGGGACTCAGGGGCCTGACACAGGCCTTTCCGGTTATGCACAACCGAATTGCAATGGACTGGGAGATCATATAACGGCTGGGCCTCTGAGGCAGGCAGGATACTGGAAATTTCAATTTAACGAAAAAACCTTAAGATATCAAATCACCTTAGTCTCCACCCCTCAGGGGAAAATTTATGGGGTTGTAGCCTTTGCTGACGATACGGTTCCGCCTTATCCTGAAGCCACTGTGAGGGTTTACAAGGACACTTTGCAGGTTGCTATGGTCAAGAGTGATACCCTTAACGGTAAATATGAGGTGAAGAATCTTGACGATGGGACTTACAAACTATTCTTCCAGGCGGTGGGTTACAACCCTGAGTCACTCACTGTTACGATCTCTGGATGGAATGAAGTTAATGCCGGTACTGTAATATTGACTCCTTCGGCAGTAGGGGAGTATGCCTTTGCAGACGGCCCCTTTGTTAGTATAACCGTAGATGGCAATTTAAGTGATTGGCCATCAGCTGCCGTTATGGATACTATTGGAGACAGCCCCTGGGGCCTTTATGGTGATCTCGGTGCCCTTTACGTTGGACACGATGCGCAGAATCTTTACATAGGTCTTCATTATGCCGCAAGGGACAATGCTGTTATTATCTATATTAATGTAAATAATAGTGATACTACCGATGGAACCCTCGATGGAAATAACCTTGACTGGTTCCCAAGGAATTTCCAGTTCCCGGATTCTACACCCGCAGAATTTATAATTGCCAAGTGGGCATCAGCAACGCCTTATGGTCCTTATTTAAGGCATATAACTTCGGGTTCAACCACTCAAGAAGTGCCCATTTCTGATTATTCCATTGCGGATGTAGCAGATACTACGGACCCCACGGGAAGAACGAGGTTTATGGAGGTAAGGATACCTTACGATGTCCTTTACAATCTTGGACAGAGCAGGGTATTGCCCTTTGCAAAGATAAGAGTTGTAGCGGTTATTGCTGGTGGCGATCACTGGAATGGTCCTGAGAGTTTGCCAGAAAACAGCGGTACCAATGGAAGCGGAACCCCAACTCTGCTCAGTAATATGTTTGTTGAGGTAATTGATAGGGACGGGCATTGATTTAATGGGGCGACACCCCTTCGGGGTGTCGCCCCAAAAATCTACTTTTAAAATTGGATAAAAACATCTTACAAACTATTCTCGAAATTTTACGGGAAGAACACAATAGGTGGGAAGCCCCCGTTAAAAAATTAAAGAAAAGGACAACGGATCCCTTCAAAGTTCTTGTGGCTTCGGTAATAAGTACACGTACTAAGGACGAGGTTACGGCAGAGGCCGTTGAAAGACTTTTCAAAGAGATTAATACCCCAGAGGACTTAGCAAAATTGCCAGTGGAGAAAATAGAACAATTGATTTACCCTTGCGGCTTTTATAAGACAAAGGCGAAAAACCTGAAGAAATTAGCCGAAATCCTTGTAAAGGATTACCATTCAAAAGTTCCAGATAAAATGGAGGAATTGCTTAAACTTCCAGGTGTAGGGAGGAAGGTGGCAAATATTGTTCTTTCCAGGTCCTATGGACAGCCTGCAATTGCAGTGGATACCCATGTTCACCGAATATCCAATAGATTAGGAATCGTAAAAACAAAGACGCCGAAAGAGACCGAAAAAGCCCTTCAGAAGATTCTGCCCGAGGAATGGCAAAGGGATTACAATGATCTGCTGGTCGCTTTTGGCCAGACAATTTGTAAGCCCGTATCCCCCCGTTGTGATATTTGCCCTATTGAGAAATATTGTCCCAAAATCGGAGTTTAAGGATGTCCGCAGAAGTAGATAAGGTTCTTTTAATAAGGCTTTCCTCTCTTGGTGACCTTGTTATTCTATCGGCTCTTGTAGAATTCCTTCACAGAAAGGGAAAGAGGATACACCTTGCACTTTACGAAGAATTTGCAGACCTTTATGAGGGTGATAATAGAATTGAGAAGATAATCGCCATTAAGCGAACTTTTAAAGGTAAATGGAAAGGCTTACAAGCTATTCGTAGAGAGAGCTACGACTTAGTGGTTGATGCCCATGGAAAGCTTTACCCCTTTCTTTTAACCCTCTGTAGTAGGACAAAATATCGCGTCAGGGCGAGAAAGAATTCCTGGGAGCGGAGAATGGCAGTTTTGTTCAAGAAGGAAATCCAGGAAACACCTCTTTACAAACTATTTGTAACTTCAGTTCAAAAGTATATACCCGTCGACGAAGTACCGAAGCCGAAACTAATTGCAACAAAAGAACCGGAATTTGACTTGCCCCAGGAATATGCAGTACTCGTCCCTGGTGCCAGCAAATGGACGAAACGATGGCCAGTGGAGTATTACCTGGAACTTGGCAAGAGAATCGTGGAGAAATTAGGATTATCTGTGATTATTATTGGAAAGGAGAAGCTCATAGAGCCAGCCCCCATTGGATTTATCAATTTGCAAGCGAACACGAGTTTAAGGGAGCTTCTTTATATTTTGAAGAACGCAAGGTTTGTCGTTTCCAATGACACAGGTCCTGCACACATGGCCGCGGCCATTGGCACTCCTCTTTTCGTTATTTTTGGACCAACGATCCCCGAGTTTGGTTTCAGGCCCGCCGGTGAAGGGTTTGTCAAACTCTTTGAGAAAAAACTACCTTGTCGGCCTTGCAGTTTACACGGGCTTGATAGATGCCCTATGGAGCATTTCAAATGCATGCGGAAAATTACCCCCGAGGAGGTTTTTGGTGAAATTGAAAGATTTTACTCCGGAAGGGTTTATCAGAATCTTTGACCTCTTTGGGGTTTTCTTGGGACTTTTGCTTTATTTATTAACCCATAGCTGGAAGTATGCCTTAGTGGGGCTCGGTGGTGTCACTTTAATCACTTCATTCTTAAGGGGATGCCTTTTATTGACTAAAAAGAAGTGGCGCTAAAATATCCGTAGAAAACGAAGGATGGGCTACCACTTAAAAGGAAGTGGTTCCCTTCCTCTTTTATGCTAACTTTTCCGCCCTTTGAAATGAAAAGGGCTTGAGAGTTTACAAGCTTCAATCCCCTTAAAACACCAAAGGATGAGATTACTCCAGAGGCACAGGAGAGTGTTTCACCTACACCCCTTTCCCAAACGCGGTAAAAAATGCCTTCCGGAGTAATTTTTAAGAAATTTACATTGGTTCTGTTTGGAAATGCACTATTTATTTCAATTTTGGGGGCAAGTTCGAAGGGGACCTCCTCTAAAATGACAAAGTGCGGATTCCCGGCCGATTGGGTAAAATAACCCTTGACTCTTACTGATTCTAAATCAATTTCCAGTTCTTTAAATTCAAAAAGTGCCTTCTCAATCATTACCGAAATTTGGTCTTCTTCAATTTTAATAACCCTTTCGCCCGATATGGTTTTGACGTTGACGCTTCCTTTCTCTTTCTTAAATTTTTTAAGGTATAGCCCGTAGGAGAGTAGAGAATTAACACAAATTTCGGCCTCAGAACCATCGGCGTTAAAAAATCTAAGGGCGTGTTTTGTGTCGTTGTGGATTACGAGGGTATCTCCACCGACGCCAAAGTGTCTGTTAAGGACCTTTCTGGCAAAGTTGTTAGTGTCCAAATCCGAAACAAACACCTCCTCAATAAAGACGAAGTCATTACCCTGGGAGTTAAATTTGAGAAAGGGAATCATAGAAAGTTTTTAGAACGCATCCAGTCGTCATTATAAAATTTGGAGAGATATTTGAAACCGGAATCTGGTAAGATCGTCACTATTACCGACCCCGGAGGTGCAGATTCATAAACCTTCAGCGCCGCCCAGACATTAGCGCCTGAGGAACCTCCTACAAATAATCCTTCTTCTCTTGCCAGCCTGCGCGCCATAAGAAAGGCATCTTTGTCGGTTATTTGATACATATCGTCAATTACTGAAAAGTCAACATTCTTTATTAACGCATCATCACCAAGTCCTTCCAACTCATATTCCTTAGGTTCAGCGAGCACCTTTTCTTTAAAGTAGGGATAAAATACAGACCCAACTGGGTCCACTGCAATGCACTTGATATCAGGATTTTTCTCTTTCAGAAATTTGGCGACACCTGTAAAGGTACCCCCTGTCCCAATGCCTGCTACGAAATGGGTTATTTTACCCTCCGTATCTTCCCATATCTCCTGAGCCGTTGAGTAGTAATGGGCCTTCCAGTTGTCTTCGTTATCGTGCTGGTTCACATAGAAGGAGTTTGGTGTTGTCATAGCAAGCTTTTCAGCTACTGCGTTTCTGCTTTCTGGAGACCCGTGCTTTGCACTTCCTGGACAGATTATGACTTCAGCACCGAAGGCTCTAAGATGATCAATTTTTTCCTTTGAAACCTTTTCAGTAACAGTCAGGATTACTTTAAAGCCCTTTATCGCACCGTACATGGCAAGGGCAACACCGGTATTTCCTGATGTGGCCTCGATTATGGTACCACCAGGTTTTAAATCGCCTCTTTCTATTGCTCTTTCTACGGCATAAACAGCCATACGGTCTTTAATGCTTCCACCGGGGTTTAAATATTCAACCTTAGCAAGGAGGAGCTTATTCTGACCGTTATCAGACACTACTTTATTAAGCTTCACTAAGGGAGTTTTGCCTATTGCTTCTAAGATTGAGTTCAGGTATTTCATCTCTAAATTTTTAACCGGAGAGGGTGGGATTCGAACCCACGGTACCCCTCAACGGGGTACAACGGCTTAGCAAGCCGCCGCCTTCGACCGCTCGGCCACCTCTCCAGCCATGCAAAATTATACGGGAAAAGTGTGGTTCTAACAAAAAATTAAGGTTTATCGAGTCATTTGTGTGATTTGCTGTCTTTAAACTTATATTTGTCACAACATCAAAATTTCATGAAAAGGGAACTTTTGCGATTACCTTTGGTGACTTCGCCGTGGTGCCTTTGGTTTGACTTTAAGAGGCATTAAATTTAAAATATACTTTAGCACGAAGGAGGTTCTATGGAGAGAAAAGATAAGATGCTGGACGTTAAGATACACGACCCCTACATGGACAAGAATATATACAAAGATCCAACAGTATGCCCCACCTGTGGTCTTGTGTACCATAATAAAATGTGGAAAAAGGATGAAGAACTATCTAAGCAATTAAGAAGCGCAAAAGGAGTTGAATATAAAGATTGCCCAGCGTGCAGGAAGATAAAAGACAATTATCCCCTTGGTGTTTTAATAATTAAGGGTGAAATCATTAATGATGAAAAAAGACTCACCGAGGTTCAGAATCTTATTAAACACGAGGTCGAAAAAGAGTCGGTGAGTAACCCACTGGCAAGGATTATGAGAATAGATAAGTTTGATGATAGGATTGAGATCAGTACGACTACGGAGAGCTTGGCAACAAGGATTGGTAAAGCGGTTAATAGAGCCTATCAAGGGGAACTTGAGTTTGTATTCTCTGAGAATGAAAAATTTTTAAGGGTAATCTGGCATAAAGACTAAATAGAGTAAAACTAAATTGACAAACAAATTTTACGACGTAGTTATTGTTGGTAGTGGACTTGCCGGAACTTTCTCAGCCCTTGAGTTGGCCAAAAAAGGTTTGAAGGTTTTGATTTTGGAAAAGGGGGATGATCTTTTAAGACGAAAGTGCCCAGCACTGGAAAAGCAGATCCCCTGCGTTAGATGTAAAAGTTGCTCTATCACCTCCGGCTTTGGTGGGGCTGGTGCCTTTTCCGATGGTAAAGTTACATTGAGTGCAGACGTTGGCGGGAATCTTAAGGATTTTTTGTCCCAGGAAGATCTTGACAGGTTGTTCCAGAGCGTCATTGAGAAATTAATAGAATTCGGTGCACCCCGCAGGATTTATGGCTTAGATTCTGAACAGGTAGATAAAATTTATTATGAGGCGCAGAGATATGGGCTTGAGATTGTGAAGTCCAAGGTTCTCCATATGGGGACCGATAAGGGCTTTCTCGTTTTGAAGGCAATGAGGGAGGCTATTGTAAGCGAAAAGATTGAATTTCACTGTAATGAACCAGTAGAGGACTTGATTATAAAAGATTCAAAAATCGAGGGCGTTAAGACCGTTAAGGATGAGTATTATGGAAGGTTTGTAATCCTTGCCCCCGGGCGTTCAGGTGCAGAGTGGCTATTTAAAATGTCAAAAAAGTACGGTTTTAAGACAGATACAAACCCTGTAGACATCGGAGTACGTATTGAGGTACCTGCCGAAGTTTTGAAAAAGCTGACAGATGTTTTTTATGAGCCAAAGATTATTTATTATTCCAAAAGCTTTGATGACAAAGTAAGAACCTTTTGTGTAAATCCCTATGGGGTTGTAGTGCCTGAAATGACAGAAGATGTAGTTACTGTGAATGGCCATAGCTATTCTTACCCCGTTTCAAATAATACAAACCTGGCAATCCTTGTCTCAACAAAGTTTACTCAGCCCTTTAACGACCCTGTAAGTTATGGGAAGTCGATTGCTCGGCTTGCCAACCTCCTTACCGGAAGTGTGATAATTCAGAGATATGGGGATCTAAAACTCGGGAGGCGTTCTACAGAGGAGAGGATCAAAAGGAGCATTGTAAAACCCACATATTTGGGTGCTGTACCAGGGGATTTAAGCTTTGCATTGCCCTACCGGTATCTCTCCAGCATTAAGGAGATGCTTGACCAGCTTGACAAGCTTGTTCCAGGAATGGCTGACGACGGGAACCTCATTTATGGAGTTGAGGTTAAGTTTTATTCCGCAAGGATTAAGGTTACGAGGGATTTTGAGATTGAAGGCATTCAGAATCTGTTTGTGGCCGGTGATGGGGCTGGAATCACAAGAGGTCTTTCTCAAGCAGCAGTTTCCGGGATTCTGGTCGCCAACTCTATTCTAAAGAGGGTATAAAAATGCCCAAAAAATTTCTTCAAAAGTTAAAAGATTCTTTCAGAAAGGAGAACTTAAGAGAGGATTTTATCGCTGGTCTTGTCGTTTTGGGACCACTGGTCTTGACTTTATATATTCTTTGGGTTGTGATCTCACTTTTCGGGAACTTTTTTGCCCAGCTTGTTTTGCTTCTCCCCTTTGTCCGCGAAATACCACCCTTTTTAAAGACCCTGATTGGGCTTTTCATCGGGTTAGTTCTCCTATACCTTGCCGGACTTTCAGTGAGACTCTTTTTTGGCTTCGAACTTGAGAATTATATCCATCGTCTGATGAATAGAATTCCCCTTGTGAGAACAATTTACAATGCTTCAAGGGAGTTAATGAAATTCATAGGTGGTTCGCAGGAAAGGAAAGTTACATCAGGTAAGGTTGTTTTGTTCACTATTGGGGATGAAGGACCATTTCTCATGGGATTCTTAACAAAAGAAGAGCCCTTTGAAAAGGATGGGAAAAGGTACTACATGGTGTTCTCTCCAACTGTTCCCAACCCAACCACAGGTTTTTATTTGATTGTGGAAGAGAAAAGGTTGGCTTTTCTTGATATGGATTTTAATGAAGCCTTTAAAGTTATAATGACGGCGGGAATTGGTTTAGATCGTGAAGGAGGTGAAAAATTAAAAAATGGGCTTGCGAGCTTATTTGAAAAGATTAATAAGAAAAATTAAAGGGCAAGAACTAAAAATCGAAGAGCTGGTTGAACTGTTCGAAGAATTGAAGGCACAGGGAATTCTTCAAAGCAGCGTTGTGGAAATTATCCAGTCAATTCTCGAATTAAGTGATAGGCAGATTGAGGAGATTATGGTTCCGCGGATAGATATGGTCTACATAAGTAGCGATGCCACTTTGAAAGATGCAGTGAAAGTTTACAGGAGGAGGGGTTTTTCGAAGCTCCCTGTAGTGAAAGAGAGGACTGACAATGTAATTGGGATTCTTTACATTAAAGAACTTCTAAAGCACCTTGACGAACTTGAATCCTTAAAGGTTGCCGACTTGGCAAAACCTGTTCACTACATCCCTTACTCTAAAAAAATTCTTGACACTTTAAAGGAAATGCAAAAGAAGCACATTTCTATTGCCATAGTGGTCGACGAGTTTGGATCGGTGGCAGGACTTGTGACCTTAGAAGATATACTGGAGGAAATTGTCGGAGAGATTTACGAAGAGTTTGATAAGGAAGAGGTATTAATAAGGGAACTGGAAGATGGGAGTTTTTTAGTTAACGCGAAGGTTGATCTGTATGAGGCTTCGGAAAAACTTGGGGTCGAGCTCGAAAGCGAAGAGGTGAATACCCTTGGAGGATATATCATTGAAAATCTTGAGAGAGTTCCGGAAGTAGGGGAAAAATTTGTTATAGGTCCTCTTGAGTTTGAGGTAATTGATTCGACACAGCAGAGGATTAAGGAATTAAAAGTAAGAGTTCTGAAGAAGGAGGAATAAGTTAATGCCGGATTTTAGGGTGTCGGTAATAGTGAGGATGAGGGATGATTTGCCGGAACCACAGGGAATGGCCTTAGAAAAAGTTCTTAAACGCCTTGGCTACGATAAGATAAGAGAAATAAGGGTAGGAAAGATTATCGAGTTTAATGCCAGTGGTGAAAGTAAGGAAGAGGTTAAAAAAGTAGTTGAGAACCTGGCAAAATCGATTTTTTCCAACCCTGTTATTGAGGATTTTGAAATAAGGATTGAGGAGCGATGAGGGCAGGAGTTGTAATTTTCCCAGGGACAAACTGTGAAACCGAAACTTACTATGTTTTAAAAGATATCGTGGGTTTTGATACTTACTATATATGGCATGAAGAAACCTCGCTAAACAAGTTTTCCCTTGTGGTGCTACCGGGTGGTTTTTCCTATGGGGATTACTTGAGACCTGGTGCAATGGCCAAAGTTTCACCAGTTGTGGAGTCTATCATGGATTACGTTGAAAAAGAAAAAGGTTTTGTTATTGGAATCTGTAACGGGTTTCAAATACTTACGGAGGCGGGGCTTCTCTTAGGCGGTCTAATTAGAAATCAAAACCTGAAGTTTATTTGCAAGGATGTAACTCTTAAAGTGGTTAATAACGAGTTGCCTTTTACGCATAAATTTGAAAAAGACGAGGTTGTTGTAATCCCTATAGCTCATATGGATGGCAGATTTGTCGCTCACAAGGACGAGCTCGAATATCTGATCAACAAAAATTTGGTCTTCCTAAAGTACGAAGGTGAGAATCCCAATGGCTCCCTTTTAAATATAGCGGGAATAACCAATGAAAAAAGAAATGTCTTTGGGATGATGCCACATCCTGAAAGGAACTCGGAAAAACTTCTTGGAACTGGGGATGGTTTAAAATTTTTCCTTTCAATTAAGGAGTATCTTGAAAATGGATAAAGAGATAATTGAAAGGCACGGTTTTACTGAAGAGGAATATCAAAAAATCGTAGAGATTTTAGGTAGAGAACCAAACCTATTGGAGCTTGGGATTTTTTCAACCCAGTGGTCAGAGCATTGCAGTTATAAATCTTCGAAGCCTTACCTTAAGGGACTTCACACTTCAGGTAGGTACGTTTTACAAGGCCCTGGAGAAAATGCGGGGGTCCTGGAGCTAAAAAACGGATACATTCTGGCTTTTAAGGTGGAAAGTCACAATCATCCTTCAGCCGTTGAACCATTTCACGGGGCCGCTACCGGGGTTGGTGGAATAGTTCGAGACATTCTTTCCATGGGAGTGAGACCTGTGGCCCTTATGGATTCACTGAGATTTGGAGAGTTAGATGATCCACACGTTAAACATCTCTTTGAGGGGGTGGTGAGTGGCATATCCTTTTATGGAAATTGTATAGGTGTTCCCTGTGTGGCAGGCGATGTTTACTTTGAAGCACCTTATAAGGAAAATTGTCTCGTCAATGCCTGCTGTGTGGGGATAGGGAAAAAGGAAAATTTGAAAAAAGGCATTGCCCAGGTACCTGGTAGTCTCCTTCTCCTTGTAGGTTCAAAAACGGGAAGAGAAGGTATACACGGTGCGACCTTTGCCTCTGATACTCTGGAAGGGCCTAAGGAGGAGAAAAGGCCTAGCGTTCAAATCGGTGATCCCTTTCTTGAAAAGCTTCTAATTGAAGCCCTTCTTGAGGTTAATCAGTTTGAGGAACTTATAGGGATGCAGGATCTTGGTGCGGGGGGCCTTTCCACAACACCGGGAGAAATGGCGGCTCGAGGAAATGTGGGAGTGGAGATTCAGATTGAAAAAATCCCGGTAAAGTCTGAAAAAATGACGCCCTATGAGATAATGCTTTCAGAGACACAGGAAAGATTTTTATTGTGCATTAAGAAAGGAAGCGAAGAGAAGTTTATAAAGGTTTTTAAGAAATGGGGGCTTGAAGCGGAGGTCATAGGTAGAGTAATAGAAGAGAAGGTATTTAGAATTAAGAAAGGTGAGGAAGTTCTTGCAGAGATTCCCATTGAAGGTCTTGTAAATGGTGTTCCTATAAGACAGTTGCCAATGAAAGAGCCCGAGTATATTCAAAAGCTCAAAAGTATAGATATTTCTGCGTATAAGGCCTCTGATATTGGATCTTCCTTTAAGAAACTTCTTGCTTCTCCCAACATTGCCTCTAAAAGATGGGTGTATCAGCAGTATGATCACACCGTAAGAGGTGATACCGTAATTGTTCCGGGAAGGGCAGATGCAGCTGTTTTGAGGATAAAAGGCGAATCCTTTGGCATTGCAATTACTATGGATGGTAATGCCCGGTATTGCTACCTTGATCCCTATGAAGGAGGAAAGATAGCTGTTGCCGAGGCTGCAAGAAATCTCATTGCCGTTGGAGCTGAACCAATGGCAATTACCGACGGTTTAAATTTTGGTAATCCCGAAAATCCAGAGGTTTATTGGACCTTTGTGAAGGTAATTCAGGGGTTGAATGAGGCAGCTAAAACCTTAGATATACCAATAATTTCAGGAAATGTGAGCTTTTATAATGAAACCCCGGAATACCGTATTTATCCAACTCCCATCGTTGGAATGGTAGGAATGATTGAGAACATAAGTGAGATAATCGATATGTCTGTCAAAAGTCCTGGCGATTTTCTAATTTTAATAGGTAAGGAATCTGGAAAGGCAGGTGGTAGTGAGTATTTGAAGGTCTTACACGGTTTAATTGGTGGTGAAATCGACACAATTGACCTTAATTTTGAGAGAAAATTGCAGAGAACTATTTTATCCCTTGCAAGAGAGGGCCTCTTAAGAAGTGTTCATGATGTTTCTGAAGGCGGCCTTTTGACTGCTTTATTTGAGAAACTTCTATGGTCACGAAGAGGAGCCGTGGTTGAGGTTCCTGAAATGAGTGAATATTATCTCTTCGGTGAATGGCAATCCAGGTTTCTTGTTTCCTGCAGTCCAGCCCAGAGGAACCAGGTTGTGGAAAGGTTGAAAAATAGCGACATTCCATACAAAGAGATGGGACTTGTTACTGGAGATCAGGAGTTAGTGGTCTCTGCTCCTCAGGGAAGCATAACCTGGAATTTAGAGGAACTTAAAGAGATTTATCTTTATTCGATCGATAATTTGATGGGCTGAAATGAGAGAATATTGCGGAATCGCCGGTGTAGTTAGTAAAAAGGGTAAGAATGTTGCAGACCTTTTGTATCTTGCGCTCTTTTCTTTACAACATAGAGGGCAAGAGTCTGCAGGTATAGTGACTTACGGAAAAGACGGTTATAAATTCCACCGCGGTTTTGGACAGGTTAAAGAAGTTTTCACTTTAGAAATATTAAATAGATTAGAAGGTTATGCAGGGATTGGGCATACAAGATACTCCACTGTTGGAAGTTCGAACAATTTTAATAACATTCAACCTCTTTACGTGGTATCGAGAGATCGTTTTATCGCAGTGGCTCATAATGGGACTTTGACCAACTATAAAGAACTGAGAGCCGAACTGGAATCTCGTGGTTACGTTTTTCACTCCACAACGGACTCTGAGATTTTCCTTTACCTGTTTTCAATGTATGATGGGTTGTCTATTGAGGAAAAATTCCTGAATATTTTTAAAAAGGTAAAGGGTGCTTATTCTTTGCTCTTCTTGATTGACGATGCGATCTATTTTTTGAGGGATCCATGGGGATTTAGACCCTTAGTTTATGGGGAGAATGGTGATTACTTCATGGTGGCGTCTGAAACACCGGCTTTGAGACACGCTGGTATATTTGATTTTAAAGAATTAAAGCCAGGCGAACTGGGTGTTTTTAAGAATGGTAAGTTAGAGGTGAGACAACTTGTTTCATCAAGGAAGAAGGAACAGTGTGTATTTGAATTAATTTACTTTTCCCGCCCCGACTCTGTTACCTTTGGGAAGAACGTTTATAAATTTCGAAGGGAATGCGGTAGAGAGCTTGCACTATTGGAGACTCATGATATTGATATAGTGGTCCCCGTTCCTGATTCTGGACTCCCCGCCAGTGTAGGATATGCATCCCAGATTGGTAAACCTTTAGAGTTTGGGCTTATGCGCAGTCATTACACTGGTAGGAGTTTTATTGAGCCTTATGATAGGGATAAGAAAGTCAGGATGAAATTGATTCCCATTCAGGAGGTTTTAAGAGGAAAACGCGTGGCATTAATTGATGATTCCCTGGTTCGCGGTACGACCTCAAAAGAGATTGTGAAGCTTTTAAGGGAGAATGGGGCACGCGAGGTGCATCTGCGTTTCGCTTCGCCCCCTATTGTGGCCCCGTGCTTTTTTGGTATTGATATTCCAACTAAGGAAGAACTTCTGGCATCCTCTCACACCTTGAAAGAACTTACTGAGATTCTCGAGGCCGACTCCGTTATGTATTTACCTATGAGCAGACTAAAAAGGGTGTTAAATGGCGAGTGGTCGGAGTTTTGTTTTTCTTGTTTCACCGGCCAATACAACCAGGATGCGGTTCCAGATTTCATCTTAAAGGAATTTTCAAACTACAATCCTCCAATTCTGAGTGAGATTGAGGGTTATTGACTGTGCCTCTCTTTGGTGCTATAATATTAATACAAGCGGGAGTAGTTCAGCGGTAGAACATCACCTTGCCAAGGTGAGGGTCGCGGGTTCAAGTCCCGTCTCCCGCTTTTTTTATTTTGAATAGACCTTGCTATTCCTTCATAATTAACCCATGCAAGTAGCGCTTATTGGAGCAGGTTATTGGGGAAAAAATATTTTGAGAAATCTCAAAGAGCTCGGATCTCTCCATTGTGTATATGACAGCTCCCCAGAAAGGGTTTTGGAACTTAAAGCACAATACCAGGATCTCACCTTTTGCGAATCATTGGAGCAGATATTCGAAGACCCTTCAATAAAGGCAGTTTGTATCGCTACCCCCGCTTCTACTCATTATTCATTGGTTAAAAGCGCACTACTGGGAGGCAAGGATGTATTTGTGGAAAAACCGCTTGCTCTTTCTACTAAAGAAGCCCAGGAACTCATTGAAATCTCTGAAAAATCTGGAAGGATTTTGATGGTGGGGCACATTCTGAGATATCATCCTGCTATTTCAAAGTTGAAAGAGTTGATAGACAACGGGTTTCTTGGGAAGATTAACTATGTCTATTCCAATAGGTTAAACATAGGTAAGTTGAGAAATGAAGAAAATATCCTCTGGAGCTTTGCTCCTCATGATATTTCGGTTATTCTACACCTTGTAGGTGAAGAGCCTATAAAAGTAGAAGCCTTTGGTGGAGATTATGTGCAACAGGGGATATATGACGTGACGGTAACCCATTTAGAATTTCCAAAGGGTGTAAAAGGGCACGTTTTCGTGAGTTGGCTTCATCCCTTTAAAGAACAAAAACTGGTCGTTGTTGGTTCGGCTAATATGGCTGTTTTTGATGATCTAAGTGACGAAAAACTTTTCCTTTATCCTCATAAAATAAAATTTGAAAATTCGGTTCCGGTGGCCGAGAAGGCTGAAAAGGTTGTCGTTCCGGTGGAAAAGGCTGAACCTTTAAAGGAAGAGCTCAAGCATTTCTTACATTGCTGTGAGACGAGAGAAAGGCCTAAAACCGACGGACATGAAGGATTAAGGGTTTTAAAGGTTCTTGAAAGGGCGCAGGAAAGCCTTAACTTAAAAAGGAGGGCTTAATGGAAGAAAAGAAGTATTTTGTCCATCCATCAAGTTATATAGATGAAAATGTGGAGATTGGCGAAGGGACAAAAATATGGCACTTTTGTCACATCCTGAGAAACACAAAAATTGGCAAAAATTGTGTTCTTGGGCAGAATGTAATGGTGGGGCCCAATGTCATCATCGGGAATAGGTGTAAAATTCAGAATAATGTTAGTGTCTATGAGGGGGTCGAACTTGAAGATGACGTTTTCTGCGGTCCATCTATGGTTTTTACAAATGTGATAAATCCAAGGGCTTTCATCGAGAGAAAGCATGAGTTTAAGAAAACCTTAGTGAAAAAGGGCGCGACGATTGGTGCCAACGCGACTATAGTATGCGGTGTAACAATTGGAAGGTATGCTTTAGTAGGGGCTGGGGCAGTGGTTACAAAGGACGTTCCTGATTATGCCTTGGTGGTAGGTGTTCCTGCGAGGCAAATAGGATGGGTTTGTAAATGTGGAAATACCCTTAAAAATCGGAAGGAAGATAAGTTGGTATGCTCCAGTTGTGGAAGTGAATATGTAGAAAAAGACGGAAAATTGATACCTGTTGTCGAAAAGGTTTGAAGCAATATTTTCTGAACCTTATAATTACTTAACAAATGGAGGTAGTCGGATGAAAAGGTTTCTCTTAAGTTTAATCCTTTTAGGCGGTGTAGCCTTTGCGCAGCAACAACAGGAACAACCTGTTGACTCTGCAAAGATATGGCTTTCCATTGGTAGAGACTACTTAAATAAAAACATGTTTGAAGATGCCATAAGGAACTTCAAGAGATCTTTGCGTTGCAATCCCAATTTTATCCCTGCTTATCTGGAGCTGGCAAAAGCTTACATTGGAGTGGGAACCTCTTACATTTCGAGAGGCGTTAGTGACACAGGATATATGTACATTGATTCAGCAGAGGTGATTTACAAGAAAATACAAACAATTGATTCTACTGACTCCAGGGGATTACAGGGACTTGGCTTTATTTATAGCGTAATCAAGAAAGATTACAACAAAGCCATTGAATACTACAAGGCTGCCCTGGCAATTCAGCCTGATAATGTAGACGCCTTATATGGGCTTGCTAAGGTGTATCAAAACATAGGTGAAAAGTTGACGGCTGACAGTGTTTACAAGGCTGCGATAAGTAAAAATCCCAACAGTGTTGGTATCAACTACTCTTACGGATTGTTCTTGGTTGAATTAGGGAGATACGATGAAGCAATTCCCTATCTTGAGAAGGCCTATCAATTGGGGATAGAAGACAAAGACAAGGAAAAAGAAGTCCTTCTTGCATTGGTCAAATCAGGTATTGAGGGCGGAAAAAATAAAAAAGAGTTATATCAGAAAGTGCTGCCTTATGCGGATATTCTGATTCAAAGGGACTCTACGAATTACGTCTATTACATTAATAGAGGGGATATATATGCGGGAATGGGGAAAACGTCTCAAGCGCTTAAGGATTATGATACCGCTATTTCTCTTTCTAATAATAACCCGGTGGCTATTTTGAAAAAGGCCATGTATCTTACCTATGATTTGAAACGTTATAATGATGCTATACCCGTGATCCAAAAGCTCCTTGCACAACCCGATTTGAGTGATTACTACAAAGCTTTAGGATACTTCTTGCTTGGTGATGCCTATTTTGGCGTTGCCAATGCGACTTACCAGAGCGCAAAAGCTAAGAATAGCAGATCTGGCGCAGGTGATGCAGTAAGGTACTATGAGTTAGCAAAGGACGCTTATAGCAACGCTTTAAAATATGCCGATCCTTCTCTGAGGGATCAAATATCAAAGAGGTTAGATTTGGCAGAGAAGAATAGATCCAAGGCCTTTGGAGTGTGGAAAGGAATTGAGCCGTGGTGAAGTTTTATTGTTAAACTACGATTATACACCTTTAAATGTTCTTAATTTAAGAAAAGCGGTCAGGTTAGTAATCTTAAAAAAGGCGGAGCCAATCTACTATAAAGACGGTCTTTACTGGCACTCTGAGAGTTTAACCCTGAGATTGCCAAGTGTAATAAGGTTACGGTATCATGTTCCTTTGAAATACCGAGAAGTTCCACTTAATAAGAAAAACATTTTGCGAAGGGATAATTACACCTGCCAGTATTGTGGCACTACTGAAGGCCCTATGACCGTTGATCATGTTATACCGAAGAGGCTTGGCGGGGGTGATACCTGGGATAATCTGGTTTGTGCCTGCTTCCGTTGCAATAACAGAAAGGGAGACAGTATCCCTGAAGAGGCTGGAATGAAGCTCTTAAGGCGACCTAAAAAGCCAACTTATTTGACCCTTTTGTTTTCCTCAATAAAGGTGCCAGACAGCAGATGGAAAGAATTTCTCTTTGAGTTGTGAACTTTCTTCTTTCAGTTTTTTTGGCTTTAAATAGTATTTCTATTCATTCAAAAATTGTTTCACAGAATTTTGTAGATTCCATCAAGAAGAATCTTCCCGACACGCTCTCTGACTCGGCCGTTGTGCCGATCGTGGTCAAGAAGCTGATTGACTACCTTGAGGGTGTGGGTGTTATCGATCCACAAATTGAGGTATGGAGGGAGGAAAAGTGTATCTCTTTTTTTGTAAAAAACGAAAAAGTGAAGCCCATTTCCCGAGTTTATTTCGATCTGAAGGGAGGAAGGAAAAGTTTCAGTTATCTAAATACCTTCTTGAAAAATGGTTTTTTCTTAAGGGAGCATTTTTCGAGGACATCGAAATTTTTTGATAGGCTGGAAATTTTTGAAGTGAGAAACTACTATTTTTTACGAAGTGATGGAGAATACAATTTGATTTTGGGAATTAGGAACTCATACCCGCCGCCACTGTTCGTCGGGGGAATGGAGAATGGTAGGGTGTGGTTTAAAAGCGCAATTGGCTACCCCAATCTCTATTATTTCCCTTTTCGCTTTGTAGTGGATTTTTCAGTTTTTGGAAGCGATATTCAAGGTTTGAGAGGAAAAGCTGTTTTTCCTGTTGATATGACTCATAGTTTTTACTTATCTACAGAGATATGGAGCGAAGCCTTTAGTCTTAATTATGGGTTAGCTTTTGGAAAGGTTATTGACATAGGAAGGGCACAATTTTTTATCCGAGCTGGGCAAAGGGGAAAGGTCAATTATGGTGTTAGCACCTCGGCGGAGTTTTCTGAATTTGATATGGTATTGAGGGCGGAGAAGGCAAGTTATTTAAAGCACCTTATATTTGTAGAATATGAGACGAAAAGGAGAGTGGGGCCAGGCCTTGTTTTCCTAAAAACCAATTTAGAAGGCAATTACCCTATTGAGGGTGGAGGTACATTATTATCTAATGGGGTACCTTACTTTAAAGTATTTCTAAAGATAAATAGTGTAAGTGTTTACAAAACCTTTTTTGCGGTTAACTATTATGGCATCAACTTTAAATTGCCCACAAAGAGTGGGATTTTACACCTCGATCTCGCGTACCCCGCCTCCGGTAAATCTTTCAGGGATTTAGAAATCAATTTTGGACTTTCAAAAAAATCAATTTTGTTTGACTATCTTTCAACATTTTATTAAAATTATCAAACTTCAAAACTAAAAGGGGGTTGTATGAACTATTTCTATTTATACTGGTTTGCTCCTATAGGTTCTATCTTTGCACTCTTATTTGCACTATACCTTGCCAAATCTGTATTGTCAGAGGATGAAGGAACAGACAGGATGAAGGAAATAGCAACAGCTGTGAGAGAAGGTGCTACTGCCTACCTTAAAAGGCAGTACACCGTTGTAGCCATTTTCTTTGCAGTAACCTTCTTAATCCTTCTCACCCTTGCTCTAAGAGGATTACAACCCATTTTTGTACCTTTTGCCTTTCTCACAGGTGGCTTTTTCTCAGGACTTTCAGGTTTCATTGGCATGAGTATTGCTACGAGGGCCAGCTCTCGAACCGCTAATGCTGCTATGAGGAGTTTGAATGATGCCCTTAGGGTTGCTTTTAAAGCTGGCGCTGTAATGGGGATGGTAGTAGTAGGCTTAGCCCTTCTGGACATAAGCATTTGGTTTGCTTTTCTTAAATGGTTTTATGGTAGTGTTAAGGGGTTAAGCGGAAACGAACTCATTGATGCAATTACCTTTACAATGTTAAGCTTTGGAATGGGTGCATCATCTCAGGCCCTTTTTGCTCGTGTGGGAGGCGGAATCTTCACAAAGGCGGCAGATGTGGGTGCTGACCTTGTTGGTAAAGTTGAGGCTGGTATACCCGAAGATGACCCCAGAAATCCTGCTGTTATTGCAGATAATGTAGGCGATAACGTTGGTGATGTTGCAGGTATGGGTGCCGACCTTTATGAATCTTATGCGGGCTCCATTATTGCCACTATGTCCCTTGCTGCTGCCGCAAAGCTCGGTATGAGGGGTGTAGCTCTCCCCATGGTAATTGCAGGCGTTGGAGTGATTTCATCTATTATTGGAACATTCCTCGTTAAAACGAAGGAGGATGCTACACAAAAGGCATTACTAACGGCTTTGAGAAGAGGCGTATGGAGCTCTGCAATCCTTGTTGTGATTATAAGTTTTATAGCGTGTAAATTCATTCTTCTACCTGAGGATTTTGGAATTTTCTGGGCGATTATTACGGGCCTCGCAGCCGGTGTGATTATCGGTTATTTTACAGAGTATTTCACATCAGATAACTACAAACCAACGGTGAATGTTGCTAAGGCTTCCCTAACTGGTCATGCGACCGTTATGATAGAAGGCATCGCGAATGGTATGTATTCAACTTTTGTTCCCGTTATAACTGTGGTTACAGCAATTCTTATCAGCTATTTTGTATCCGGTGGACTTCATGATCCTAATCTTGGCCTCTATGGGATAGGTCTTTCTGCAGTTGGAATGCTCTCAACTCTTGGCATTACTCTCGCTACGGATGCCTACGGGCCGGTTGCCGATAATGCGGGCGGCAATGCGGAAATGTCTCATCTCCCTGAAGAAGTTAGAAAAAGAACTGATGCCCTTGATGCCCTTGGAAATACAACGGCTGCCACCGGAAAGGGTTTTGCAATAGGTTCTGCTGCGTTAACTGCTCTGGCCTTAATAGCAGCTTATAGAAACGACATATTAACCTGGACCAGTAGGTTAAATGTTTCCAATGTAGAGGCTTTCCTTAAGTTAATAGAACCCACTTTAACGGAGCCTGTAGTTATAGGTGGGCTTTTCATAGGGGCGTTGATGCCCTTCTTATTCTCCTCGTTGACTCTGAAGGCCGTTGGAAGGGCCGCACAAAGTATCGTCGCTGAGGTGAGAAGGCAATTTAAAGAAATTCCTGGACTTCTTGAAGGGAAGGCAAGACCTGATTACGGGAAAGCGGTTTATCTGGTAACCAAGGCAGCCCAGAAAGAAATGATTGTCCCTGCATTACTTGCCATCATGGTGCCTATAGTCGTTGGTGTTTTAATGGGGCCTGGTGGTGTCGTAGGACTCTTAGCTGGTGCCCTTGCTTCGGGTTTCGTTCTTGCCCTCTTTATGGCAAATGCTGGTGCCTCCTGGGATAATGCCAAAAAATATATTGAAAAGGGTAACTTTGGTGGTAAGGGCAGTGATGCCCATAAAGCTGGTGTGACTGGGGATACGGTGGGAGATCCCTTTAAAGATACCTCCGGTCCTTCTTTAAATATTTTGATAAAGCTTATGTCAATGGTTTCAATTGTATTTGCAGGTTTTGTTGTTAAATACTCTTTGATATGGTTTTTGATAAAATGACAAATCCGGGTGAGATAAAGCTCATTAGTGGCAGTAATTCAAGAAAGTTGATGGAAGCGATTGCTGATTACTTGAAAATCGAGCCATGTGCCTATGAAGTGACCAGATTTAAAGACGGCGAAATCCGTGTTCAAATAAAGGAAAGTGTAAGAGGACACGATGTTTTTATAATTCAGTCAACGGAGCCCCCTGCCGATAATTTACTTGAGCTTTTGCTTTTGGTTGATGCTGCAAAAAGGGCCTCTGCAAAGCGGATTACAGCGGTTATACCGTACTTTGGTTATGCAAGGCAGGATAGGAAGGATCAGCCAAGGGTTCCAATTTCTGCTAAGCTTGTGGCCAATTTGATTCAGGTTGCTGGAACTTCGAGGGTTTTGACCTTAGACCTCCATGCCGATCAGATCCAAGGGTTTTTTGACATCCCTGTAGACAACTTATACGCTACCCCCGTTTTTAAAGAGTATTTCAATAATCTTGATCCTTTTATGGATATAGTTGTTGCTCCAGATGTAGGAGCTACAAAGAGGGCAAGGGCAGTGGCTCGTCGGCTTGGTGATGTCCCAATTGCGCTAATAGATAAAAGAAGGCCTGAACCTAATAAAGCTGAAGTAATGAATATTGTGGGTGACGTAAAAGGAAAGAGGTGTCTTATCGTAGATGATATTATAGATACGGGAAATACGCTGGTGGAGGCTGCGAGGGCTTTGTTAAATAGCGGAGCTTCTGAGGTGAAGGCGGTTGCAACCCATGCACTCTTCTCTGATAATTGTGTGGAAAAATTGGAAAATTCAGATCTTTCAGAAGTAGTAGTCACAGATTCCATTCCAAGGGCTTACCATGTTAAGAGCAACAAAATAAAGATACTATCTGTTGCACCTTTGATAGGTGATGCAATTAGGAGAATACATGAGGAGCAGTCAGTAAGCTCTTTATTTATATAAATTACAAGGAGGATTCTATGGAACTGGAAGCAAAGATTAGGGAAAAAACGGGAAAAGAGGTTTCAAAAAAACTTAGGAAAAATGGCTGGATTCCTGCTGTAGTATATGGTGCCCACGAAGAGAATTTGCACATAAGTGTTCCATTAAAAGAACTGCACAAACTTATAAAAGAGACCCATGGCGAAGCTAAGATTGTTAAGCTCAAAGCTGAAGACATCGAGAAAGATGTATTGTTGAAACACATTGATAGGGATCCTGTTACCGGAGAGATTATCCACGCCGATTTCCAGGTCATTCATAAAGGTGAGGAAATACATGTCGACGTACCTTTGGAAATAAAGGGTACGGCAAAGGGTACTAAGGTGGGTGGAATTCTGGAAGTTTTGCATTGGCATATACCCGTCCGTGGTGAAATTAGCAAAATACCACCCCAAATAACTATAGATGTTTCAGAACTCGATATTCATGATTCGATCCACGTGAAGGATCTGAAAATAGAAGGTGTTAAGATACTTCTCCATGCGGATGAACCTATCGTTACGGTTATACCTCCAAAGAGGATGGAGGAGGTAAAGGCCGAAGCAGCCGCTGAGGAAGCTGCAGGAACTGAAGGTGAAGAGGAGAAGAAGAAAGAAGAAAAGTGAGAATAGCTTATTCTTTGATTGTGAGAATATTTTTAGTCGGAATTGGAAACCCAGGCCGAACATATAGGTTCACGAGACACAATATAGGACAATTGTTCGTTGAATTTGTCGCAGAAGCCCTTGATGTGAGTTTTCAGGCGGGTAAAGGTGAATATGTGTATGCAAAAAAGGGCGACCTTTTTCTATTTAAAAGTTTAACTTATATGAATCTCTCGGGAATTGCCGTTAAGAGTATTGTTGATGATTTTGGGATTGAAATCCCTCGAGAACTTTTTGTGTGTCATGATGACCTCGATATGGAACCGTTCAATGTAAAGGTGAAGTACGACGGTGGTTCCGGTGGCCACAGGGGAATTGAATCTTGTATATATCATTTGGAGACTCTCGATTTTTACAGACTAAAATTTGGAATAGGTAAGCCTAAGGGTATGGATCCGAAAGATTACGTACTTTCTCAGCTGTCTGATGATGAATTGAATAAATTCAAGGATTCCTTTAAGATTGCTCTTGAAGGGATTCAGGTTATGCTGAATGAGGGACGGGAAAAGGGTATTACCTTTATCAACACTTACGGTAGGAGAATGAATGATGGATGACCTCAATTTCAGGTTTTTTTATGATAAAGGCATGAAGCTTTACAAGGAAGGGAAACTGTTTGAAGCCCGTTCCTTTTTAAGGAGGGCCTATCTGATATGGCCCTGGAATCAGAAGTTAGGAAAGGTCCTAAAAGAAATTGAGGATAAGTTGTTAAATGAAAGTAAAAGCCTGATTAAACCAGGGGAGGAGGATCATGCCTGATTTGAGACCCGGAATGGCAATTAAGTATGAAGGAGAAATCTACCTTGTTATATCTTATCAGCATATTCATATGGGAAGAGGTGGGGCGACGATTAGAACACGCCTTAAAAACTTGAAAACTGGTCAGGTAAAGGAAGTAAGCCTTAGAGAATCTGATGAATATGAAGAGGTGACTCTCGAAAGGAAACCTGCCCATCTTTCTTATGTAGAGGGCGATAATTATCATTTTCTCGAGGCAGAGACTTTTGAGGATATTACTTTTACCAGTGAACAATTGGGTGAAGCGGTTTACTATTTAAAGGAGGGAGAAGAGGTAACTGTTCTTTATGTGGATGGTGTCCCTATTAACATCGAGCTTCCCACCTTTGTAATTCTTGAGGTTGTTGAAACTGATCCAGGACTTAGAGGGGATACCGCATCAGGCGGTTCAAAGCCTGCTAAACTGGAGACCGGGCTTGTCGTTCAGGTTCCACTCTTTATTAAGATTGGTGACAAGGTAAAAGTGGATACGAGAACTGGGGAATACTTAGAGAGGGCGTAAAAATGAACCTTGAGAAATTAAAGAAACTCCTGGATTTTATGGAAGAGCATAACCTCCAGGAGATGGAACTAAAAGGGCTTTTTTACCACATAAGGCTGAAAAAGGCGAGTGAAACAAGTTATATACCCGTTGAGTCAGTTAATAAATCAGAAAAACAGGCGACTGTTTCTGTAGCATCTACTTCTAATCAGCCTTCAGAGACTAAGAAGGAGAGTGAAAACAATTATTATCAGATTCGTTCACCTATGGTGGGGACCTTTTACAGAAGTCCTTCTCCCGGTGCTGAACCCTATGTAAAAGAGGGTGATATTGTGAAAAAGGGGCAGGTTGTATGCATTATTGAAGCAATGAAGGTGATGAATGAAATAGAATCCGACGTTACTGGACGAATTGTGAAGGTCCTTGTTGAGAATGGAAAGCCCGTTGAATACAATCAGCCACTCTTTCTCGTAGATACAAACCTTTGAAAGTAGATATTGAGAGGTTTAAAGGCAACACCCCACTGAAGTTTTTAACATTTCTCGATGGTACTAAGTTTTACTTGGTCGGTGGGTGTGTAAGAGACCTCCTGCTTAACAGGCCTTTAAAAGACATAGATATTGTTTTAGAGAGGCAGAGTTATAGTTTTATTGAAAATTTTTCTTTAATTTTCGGTGCTCCACGAATTACCATGAGTCAATTTTTGACTTTAAAGATCGAGACCCCAAAGGGTACCTTTGACATAGCAAGGACGAGATTTGAGTTGTACGAAGCGCCGGGTAAACTGCCAAAGGTCTATCCCGCCTACGATATTGTTAGAGACTTAAAGAGAAGGGATTTCACTATAAACTCAATGGCCATTGAATTATGGCCACGCACCTTTGAGCTTGTTGATCCATTGGGCGGCCTTGAAGACCTGAGAGAAAGGATTTTGCGAGTTAACAAGCGGGGTAGCTTTGTTGACGATCCAACGAGGGCCTTTAGGGCCATTCGATACAGGCACAGGTTTGGTCTTAGTTATGACCCTTTAACGGAGATGGAATTTGAGAATCTCCAGAAAAGTCTTCCAGGTATCTCTTTTACAAGAATAAAAAACGAGATTGCGCGTATAGCCTGTGAAGAGAAAAGACTCTTGATGTTCAAGGAAATTGGTGAGAGAAAGATTTTAAAAATCTGGGATGAGAGCTTTAGTTGCTTCAATTTGGATGTACTGGAAAAGTTGGATAAAGTTTTACTAAGGGCAGAGGAAAACTGGTTTTACTTCCTTATACCCTTTGGACTTGAGAACTATTTTGAGAAGCACCCTTACAATTTTAGGGTTTACGAGAGAAGGGCACTCGAACTTTTATTTAAGCCTGTGGGTATTTCTTCATCACCACGCCTCAGTGAAATTCATTCACTATTGAAGGATGCGGATTCTGAAACGGTAAAAGTGTGGGGCATTTTGAAAGGGGTAAGTCTTGAAACTTTAGAGGAATATCTTTCAAAGAGGGAGTTGCTGAAAAACTCGGTCAAACTAAGTGCTTTGGTTAAAAAGCTCGGTAATCCAAGAAAAGCTAAAAAGGCTTACAGTTTATTGGTTTCTGCTTTGCTGGATGGAGAAATAGAATTTGGGGAGGAAGAGCAATTTTTGAGAAAGATTTTACCCGAGTTGTAATTTGAGCCTTTTTTCTACCTCTTCGATATCCTCAAGGGTATCCACAGGACAGGGCTTGTATTGAACCTCTACTAATTTGATTCTCATTCCATTTTCAAGGGCTCGGAGTTGTTCAAGCTTCTCCGTTTTTTCAAGAAAAGATTGCGGGAGCGAGACGAATTTTTTTAGACTCTCTTTGGTGAATCCATAAACGCCTATGTGTATTTTGAAGTTGTAGTTTTCTGTGGGTTCGCGGTAGAAGGGTATCAGGCTTCTGGAAAAATAGAGGGCATAATTGTTGATATCTGATACAATTTTTACCCTGTTTGGATTTTCCGCTTCTTCCTTGTTATTTGTTGAATAATAGGGTGTAGCAATGTCGCAGTTCCCTTCAAAAAGGGCAATAAATATTTTATCAAGGACCTCTCCTGTGATCAGTGGCTCGTCTCCCTGAAGATTTATCACATATTTAACATCAAAGTCTTTTATGGCGTAAAAAACCCTGTCGGTTCCTGAGGGTAATTCTGATGGGGTTAAAATGGCCTCTGCACCAAAAAGTTCCACTTGTTTTTTGACTTCCTCCGAGTCCGTCGCTATAAAAATTTTTTCGGCGTACTCTGATTTTTTTGCACCTTCATAGACCCACTGGATCATCGGTTTACCGAGGATAGGATATAGTACTTTCTTTGGAAACCTTGTGGATCCGATTCGAGCGGGAATTACGATGACGGTTTTCATTAAGAAGAGTTCGGGGGCGTCCCCTTCGGGGACGCCCCCGTGGATTAACTTTTTACTCCCCCAAGAAGTATTTAAGTGATTTAAATACCCTTATTTGTAGGTGAGTAGCGTGTCTCGGTGGGAAATCTTCTGCAGGATAACCCGGTGCATCGGTGAAGAGTTCATAGTAGTGGTCATATTGAAGTGTACCTAGAAGGGTATGGCAGGCTATAGCGTGGGGTGCTAAGAATAGCTCGTCTTGATAGCCACAATCTATGTAAATCTTAAGGTTGTGTTGTCTTATGTTGTTAAAATTCGTACCTATGAGAGTGAAAACGTCATGGTTGGACAGCCATTCGTTGAACACGCTATTGGTGTCGCCGCTGGGTTTCAATGGCAATCTTACGCCGGCCCATATGGTACCGGAGGTTCCCGGCACAGTGTCGAGGGGTATTTCATAGTTTGAGGTGTCAAAAGAGGAAAATGGTCCCACTTTCGGACTGAAAGCCCCTGCCATTGCAAAGAGCATTGTAGAAAGGGGTCTTGAGGGTCCAAGATATCTTCCTGCAGTGGAGGGTATTCTGTAGCCGAAGTCTGCCCATTCGCTCAGTACAGCTTGAATCATGTTTACATTCGTACCGGGAATGGTAAGTAAAAATTGGGAGAAGGCAATGGGACCGGAGTGGGAGGCACATCCTCTAAAGGTATCAGGATGTTTGACGCCAAGTTTCAGTGCACCGTAACCTCCCATAGAGATTCCGATAAGATAAATTTCTGAAGAATCTACAGGGTAATGGGCTTTAATATAACCAACTACGTCATTAACTATGTAATCCTCATATCTTCCAAATACGGAGTTTGCAAAAGGCTGGTATTCGCTATTTGTATAGAAACTCCCACCCAGTACGTTTCGAGCGTCGGGCATTACTGCAATGCAGGGTCTTATTTTTCTTGATGAGATCATATAGTCAAGAATCCCCTTTACATCTTCCACACTTTGCCAGAATAGGTAATTACCACCAAAACCGTGAAGGAAGAGAACCACTGGATATTTTTTGGTAGGGTCATAGTCGGGTGGTAGATAGACCATGGCCTGCTTTGTACCTATGTTGGCATCTGTTGCAGGAATGTTTACAATGGAGGTTGTTCCTTCATTTATTTCCGGACCAATAATTTCATCTACTTTTTGGCAGGAAAGGGCCAAAATTAGTAAAGGTAATAAAATGAAAAATTTCCTCATGTCCAAACCTCCTTTAGAACTTATAGACAATATTTAAACCAAGCCCATGAATATTCATCTCATAAGCGCCCGGCAGGTAAGGAGATTCATAGCTGTAAGTGGAGTCCCTTTCGACGGTCCTTCGGGAGGGTAGAATATATTCGTAATTTAGGTTAATTTCCATATTTTTCCAATTGTATCCAAGACCGAGGTTTACGCTGTATTTGTCACCTGGGTCGGGTATCAAGACGGTAATGGTGTTGTCCGGAACCGGTGATTGATCCCAGTAGAGGCCGTACCTTAATAATAGGTCTGGCATTACTTTATATTCACCGCCAAAGCTTACTCTGTAAGTGTTCTTCCAAAGAAGGGTTAGAGTGTCGGTTTTCACTGTGTCGAGAGGTATTGTATTATTTACTTTTAAAACAAGGTTTTCGAAATCCACGCCAAGCCTGTCAAGGGTGAACCACCTGGTCCAATCAATATCTAAAGCAAGGGTGAGCTTTTCAGAAGGTTTGTAGGAAATCCCTGCCCCAGCATTTGCAGGGAGGTTAAGTTTTGTTGTAAAGGTGCCTGAACCTGATGCAGTTGAGCCATTAAACATGAATTTTTTCTCTGGTGGCATTTGAGATAGGAGATAATCGTTATAGGGGAAGTAAAGGGTCAGATCCGCAGTTCCTTCAAGTTTCACCTTTGAATAGACCCTTCCAGAGGCTCCAAGGGTGAGCTTTTCGTTTATTTTCCAAATAATTCCAAGAATTCCACCAAAACCCCAACCGGTTCCTTCAATTTTAGTATCAACAGGGAAGAGTCTGTATTGGATCGGCAAGGAATGTGCTGATGTATCGACCGTTGCAGGGTCAAAAAAGTTGACTTTCCTAAGCATTATAGAAGTCCTTGTTGCACCTGCAGATAGGCCTATGCTGAAGTTACCAAAAGATTTCGCATAGGAAAGATAGATATTGTAAACCGATAGGTCGCTCTGCCAGTCATATTTTTCATAATTGGGCACTTTGAATGTAGTATCAGTTGTATTGTAGTAACCAATGGGGAAATCGTACAGGTCCCACTTTGAACCGAGCCCAAAGGGGACAGTAAAAGAGATGGCGACCCTATTTTCTGCTATTTCAAAGGGCGTGATATATGCAAAGGATGGTACAAAGAAGGTCTGTGGATGGGCATTTACCTTTTCTCTTAGGCTATAAGGACCATCATAGCCAAGGATGCCGGTGTTAGGCTCGTAGGAAGCAGAGGGCCTTATCCCTATACCGTTTAGGGTGATTTGGGTCTCATTGATGTATGCCAGTCCTGCAGGGTTCCAAAATAATGTGGACCAATCGTTGGCAACCGCCCTGAAGGCCCCGCCCATGGAAAGGGCCCTCGCTCCGACACCCGAGAGAGCGAATCCTCCAGCCTGAAGAGTAGCGGTTAGTAGTACCGTTATAGTTAGGTATTTTAAAGACTTGTACATCAAGATACCTCCTTTTAGTGGTGTTATTATTAACTATAATTGTTGGTTTTGCAAAAGGCGTATTGTTTTGAATATTTTTACGATTTGGCTTCAATAATCTTTCATCTCAAAGAAATGACTATATGGTCTACTTCTCTAAAGTGGGGTTACCGTCTATGCCTTGATTGGGCAACTAATTTTGTGGAATCATCCCTAAGGAAAACACCTTCTTACACGCCTCTACCACTTCTGGGTCGAAGAGTTTTCCCTTGTTTTCTTCGAGGTATTTTAGGACCTCTTCAATGGGAATTGATGGACGATAAGGCCTCCGTGCCAGCATTGCTTCCGCCACATCTGCCACTGCTAAGATCCTTGCTTCTTTGATTATTTGGTTGTTTTTCAAACCTTTAGGATAGCCGGAACCGTCCAATCTCTCATGATGTTGCCGCACAATCTCGGCAATCTCTTTTAGAGATTCTAAGGTAATGAGTGTTTCGTATCCTTTGTCTGGGTGGACTTTAACGATCTCAAATTCTAATGGAGTAAGCCTTGAGGGTTTTGTTAATATTTCTGGCGGGACATAAAGTTTTCCGATATCGTGGAGCATCCCTGCTATATAAAGTTTCCTTTGCTCATTTTCACTTAGTCCTAACTCTCTTGCTATGGCTGATGCGATTAGCGCTACTTTTCTCTGGTGTCCTGCAGTATAAGGGTCCCTTTCTTCAACAATCCTTGAAAGTAGTGAAATAACCTCGTCAAAGTTTTCTTCCAGCTTCTTCAGATACTTTTTTACCTCTTCGTTTGCCTCAATTGTCCTGGCACTCTCCATCAAATTTGCAATATAAAAGGCAAGGATGTGATTGAACCATTCATCTTGTCTATCGATATCGTGCTTTTGTTTGTATTCGCATTTTAAAACACCCCATAACTTGTCTTCCACGAATATGGGGGTATCAATGACTGCTTTAATTTCCTCGTCTTTGAGGTATGTATCATAAAGTTCAATAAGTCTGTTATCCTGCATAACATCCGGGGCGCAAATCTGAATGCCTTGCTTTAAGAAGTTCAAGTAACGATAATGTTCTTTTTCGTTAAAGGTTACTTTTGATGTTTCGTAAGCGTTTTTATCGCTGTTAAAGACGATCTTGTTTTCGTAGACTTCATCCTTTAGTACCCAAATTCCGAACCTGTTAGCATTTAATACCTTGCAGGATTCTTTCAGTATTTCATGAAAAGCGGACTCGAGGTTTCTAATGTAAGATTCTCTGTTTTTAAAAAGGTTTATCAGGAGTAACCTCTGATTTAATGAGTTTTCGCAAAGTTTTGCCTCTTTTTCTTTAAAAAGTTTTTCATCCGTTATGTCGAAGAGAAAGCCTTCAATGTACTGAAGTGTGCCTCTCCTAAATATCCCGCGGGCATTATTCCTTATCCATTTTGTTCTACCCTTGAAAGTTTTGAGCTGAAATTCAAAGTTCTTTACGATCTTATACTTAAATATTAAATCCAGCCATTTTTTTCGGTCTTCGGGGTAAGCATAAAAGTCCCGTGCGTTCAATTTTGACAAAATCTCAAAGCTTGGAACCTCAAGGATGCTTAAAAGTTCCAGATTTCCCAGAAGAAAATTTCCTTCTGCTGTGGTTCTATACATACCTATTGGAAGGTTTTGTATAAGGTCTCTCTGAGTTTTCCATGTTCGGATCAGATCTCCCAGTTTGTCCCTGTTTTTGCTCAAATAGTTGAGTAAAAAGAAAGATTCTGGTCTTTTAAATTCCTCTTTTTCCAGTGTAAAAAGGAACTCAGTTGGTTCAGAAGTACGCCCGGAGACCAGTGCTATATTTATAGGAGTTCGTTCGAAATCAATTTGCAGTCTGAAGAATGTGTCCTGTTCTAATGCTGAATTATCAAGGTCAAAAATGAGGATGGAGTAATCCTCTTTTTCGAGTACGGTCGTGTAATCTTCTAAGGATTCTATTTTCTCGAATTTCAAATCGAATTTCTCTGAATGGGCTTTACAAATCTCACCAACTTCCTGGTCTTTTCCAACATAAAAAATATTCTTGCTTTTCACAGTCAAATTATACCGCCTCTCTCATTTAGAGTCAATATCTTTTAGCGGATGGAAAAACTCGTAAATCCGTTGTGCAGTCACCTCGTTGATGTTTGCCTTTTTCAACTCTTCTAAGGATGCTTCTTTAATTTTTTTAATACTGCCAAAATAACTCAATAGTTTTTCAATGGTTTTTGGCCCAACCCCCTTTATTTTATAAGGGAACTCTAATAGTCTTTTTGACCTGAGCTTTCTGTGGTATTGGATAGCAAACCGGTGGGCTTCGTCTCTTAAAATCTTCAAAAGTGTAAATAGGTGGCTTCTCCTGGGAACCATTATCCTCCTTCCATCTTCAAGATATAGGTCATCGAACCTTTTTGCGAAAGCAGCCATAGGAACGTCAATTTTTAGCTCCTCCTTAGCTCTCTTTGCAGCATTCAGCTGAGTTATTCCTCCATCGATAATAATGACATCGGGGAGTGGCTGGTCATCAAGCCGTCTTTTTACCACTTCATAAATCATTTGTGGGTCGTCAATATATTCTCCTTTGATCTTATATTTTCTGTAATTTGATTTAGAAAGGCGGTTCTTCAGAAAACAGACAAAGCTTCCCACCCTCTCATCACCAAATAGCTGGGAAATATCACAGGCTTCAACCCTTTCAGGAACCTTTAACATGTGTAAAAGTTCTGAAAGTTCGATGAGCCCTGGATGGACTTTCTTTGCCCCCTTCTTTTTAGCGATTTCTTCTTCCAGCTCTTTCTTAGCGTTTTCGTAAGCCATTTCTATGAGTTTTCTCTCTTCATCGGTGGCTGTCCTGATATTTAGTTTTAAAGCGGACTTCACCGCATCTATTTCTTCAAAGTCTTTATCAATTACGACGCTATCAGGTGGGTTACTTGCCGAGGAATAGTATTGCACAATAAATTCTTTCAGAATTTCCTCTTCTTTGTCATGTTCTAAAACTTCAAGGAAATAGGATTCCCTATCCACCAAGATTCCTTCTCTAATTTTAAGAATGCAGGCAATGGCACTCTTACCTAATCGGTAAACCACACATACATCTTTGTTTTCGCCTCCAATTCTGGATACCGCCTGCTCTTTAGAAAGTTTAGTAATTGCCAGTAATTCGTCCCTATATATCTTTGCCTTCTCGAACTCTAACTTTGCTGCCGCCTCTTTCATTTTTTCTTCAAGTTCTTTGATAATTTCTGAGGTTTGTCCTTTTAGGAACCTTATTAGATTCTGGACCATGTTATTGTAAACTTCTTCATTTACCCTGCCTTCGATACAGGGTGCCAGGCATTTTCCAATCTGGTAGTCAATACAGGGTTTTATTTTTCTACTTGAAGGAAGTTTGTATTTACAGGTTCTGATGGGGAAAATTTTTCTTATGGCGCGGATTGTCCTCCGAACTGATTGGGCGTTCACATAAGGGCCAAAGATTGTAATGCCCGGCTCCTTTAGATTTCTTGTTAGCGATATGGACGGAAATCTTTCGTTGGTGATTTTTATAAATGGGTATTTTTTATCGTCTTTGAGCCTAATATTATATCTTGGTTTGTGAATTTTTATTAGGTTTGCCTCAAGGAGAAGGGCTTCTTCTTCAGAATTGGTTATTATGTATTCTAAATCGTTTGCTCTCCTTAGAAGAACGGCGATTCGTGGGTCTTCGGGTGTTGTAAGGTAATTTTTTAAGCGATTTTTTAGATCCCTTGCTTTCCCTACATAAAGCACTTCTTCTCCCGATTTAAATAAATATACTCCGGGTGAGTGGGGGGCCGATTCTACCTTTTCTTTCAGCGCGTTGTTCATTATACCTATTTTAAATCCAAATGGCTGGATTTTCTCGATTTTGTAAGCATTTTTAGATTCTTTTGTTCAGCATTTGTTAAAGGTTTGAAATTTCTGAGAAGTATATTAAAATATAAACCGTGCAAAATATTGAAGGTGCGAAAGGGGTTATTAGGCTTATTTTGCCTTCTCTGAATTTTCAGGGGTTCGCACAGAAGGTCAAAGATTTCAGCAAGGTTTTGAATCTCAGTGGTTTTGGGGTTTTTGATGATGAATTCCGTCTCATTTTCTCTTCTGGCATAGATAGGGCTTTTTATGAGACCTTTCCCAGAGACTTGATTCGCTTACAAGGAGAAGATTACACCTGGAATCTTATTGAATATTCTTGGATGTTTGGCCTATACAAGCATTATAACTTTGAGGATGGGCGTACTTATACAGCATTACTTTTCTTTGTTGAGAAGCCCACTATAATCAATGATTTTCTTGATTATTTCTGTGAATCGATAGTTAGGGAAATAGTTCTTTACAGAAACATTAAGGGTGAGTTTGAGCAGGCTGTAGGCGAGTTGGAAAGGTTATCTAATCTAAACACGTTCTTTATCAGTTCAAAAGTTTTTAGTTCTGAACGAGGTGAAAGTAAGAGATTTTTATCTACCGTTAGAACCGATTTCCCACTTTATCTTCTAAAGCAGAGAACTGTTGAACAAATAAAACGGTTTACAGCTTTAAATTATTTTCGCAAAAATTGTGCTCTATTTGGCAGGGTTAGCTTTTTGGGAGAGAATTATCGTATATTTTACCGCACGAGTCATTGCCCTGTTGGCCAACTAATTAAATTTGAATTTGCAAAGCAATTTAAAGAAGAGCTTGAAAGAGCAAAAAGGGGAAAGATTAAAAGCGTTAAAGGAATTGCCTTTGAGCGAGAAGGGGAAACCTTTGAAGTTGACTTTTATATAAAACCTTCGCGGGAGTTGCCGAAGGAATGGAGAGAGGTATTTGCAGTAGGCAGGGACAAAATCACGGAAAATCTCATAAAAACGTTGCAACCTCTTTTGTCTATCGTGAAAAATAAAGACTTACACACATACCTTCATCTAAAGAATGTTGCGAGGTTATCGGGGATTATTGCATTTGAGATGGGTCTTGACGAGAACGAAGTATTTTATGTCCAGCTCGCGGGGCTTGTCCATGATATCGGAAAAATAGTACTTCCCTTAGAGTTAATTACTAAACCTCAACTTTTGAGTGAAGTTGAGATGGAGATGGTTAAGCTTCATGTGAAATATTCCTGTGATATAGTTAAGGAGCTTGACTTTTTACAGGGAGCTATGGTTTATATAAAGCAGCATCATGAAAGGCTCGATGGTTCAGGGTATCCCGAGGCTTTAAAGGGTGAAGAAATTAAACCTGCTTCTCATGCGGTTATCTTAGCAGATGTACTGGATGCAATGTCTTCAGATAGGCCTTATAGGAGGAAGAGGACGGCTGCAGAGATACAGGAAGAAATAGAGATCGGAAAGAATGTTAGATACGACCCCCGAGCAGCGGAGATTGCTTTAAAACTTCTTCAAAAGGGTTTGGTAATTTTTCCAAACTGATTTCCCAATGCAAAAGCTGAATTTAATCGTTGGTGTTTTAGTATTTTTACTTGTAGCGATAAGGCACTTTATCCCTTTTAAAGTGAAATACTGGCATATAATGGCTTTTGGTGCTGTGATTTTGATTTTATCAAGCTCCGTTAGTCTTAGCGAGGCCTATAGGTCGATTGATTTCGATGTTATCATTTCCCTTTTTGGCATGTTTTCCTTGGGTTTTGCTTTAGAGGAGAGCGGTTATCTCGGGCATATTATCTACAAATATTTTAAACGCACCAGAGTTGTAAAAGAGCTTGTTTTACTTTCTGTTTTTGTCTTTGGATTTGCGTCAGCCCTGTTAATGAATGATACAATAGCGATTGTCGGAGTTCCTGTTATTTTATTGCTTGCAAAAAATTATGGCCTTGATAAAAAATTTCTGGTTTTGCTTCTTGCCTTTTCCGTGACAACTGGAAGTGTGTTAAGTCCACTGGGAAACCCTCAAAATCTCTTAATCGCTATGAGCCCAGTTTTCACTAATCCCTTTGTGGAATTTTTCAAGTTTCTTTTCATCCCTACACTACTAAATTTATTGCTCCTTTTTCTTTTTACCACAACTGTCTTTAGGGAAGAGTTTCATTCACGACCCCTTTCCCATTCGCAGGAACCTATTAGGGATAAGGAGCTTGCGAGGCTTTCTAAGATTTCGTTATATATATTCTTTTTTCTTATCGGCCTCAAAGTCTTGGAGTTTTTGGTGAAATTTAATTTCAAGCTAAAGATTTCTCTAATCCCAATAGTTGCAGCTATTCCTCTTTATCTTTTTTGCAAAAAAAGATGGAAAATTTTGAAAGGTGTTGATTACGAGACCCTTGCCTTTTTTGTGGGAATGTTTATTGTAACGGATGCTCTTACAAAAGATCCCCTATTCGCAAATATCACAAAGGGTGGAGGATTGAATCCCGTTAGCGACCTGGCGGTAATTATCAATAGTCTTTTTTTAAGTCAAATAATTTCTAATGTGCCCCTGACTATTTTTTACCTCAAACTATTGAAGGTTTTCTCTGCACCCCAGATTTCTTACATAGTTCTGGCCTTTGCGAGCACAATTGCCGGGAATCTTACGGTCCTTGGTGCAGCCAGCAACGTTATTATCATCAGTAATGTTGAAAAAAGAACTCATAAACATATTATAAACTTTTTTGAATTCATGAAATTTGGAGTTCCTTTGACAATTCTTCAGGTAGTTGTTTTCCTTTTGTGCTTGCAATTTTATCGGCTCATTGGGTGGGTTTAAAATAAGATTATGAAAAGATCAGTCTGTTTGAGGGATTGCTTTGATACGTGTTTTTTCAAGACGGAGTATGATGGGAAAAGTTTAAGTTTTTTCCCTGAAAAGGACCATCCAATAACTTCGGGATTTCTTTGCTACAAGGGGATGCACATGGCTGAATGGGCACTCTCCGAAGAACGGCTGAAATATCCTTTGTTTCAAGTCAAAAAGGGTTCAGGGGGGTTTCAGAATCTCTCCTGGGATAGTGCTATTTTTATTTTTAAGAGTGCGCTTGATGATGTTATTAAAAAATATGGGACTGATAAGGTTGTAGTTTTCGAGTTTGCAGGAACCAGGGGAATTATTAATCGTTTTTTCCCTTACAGGTTTTTTAACAAGTTAAATGCCACTTTTTTGCGTCACAATGTTTGCGACACTGGTGGCGATGAGGCCCTTAAGGATGTGTATGGCACTTCTGTCGGATTATCACCTGAAGATGTGAAGGATTCGGAGTTGATCGTTTACTGGGGAATGAATCCCGTTAAGACTAACCTTCATGGTTACAATTACTTCAGGCGCAGAAATTTTGAGATATGGGTCGTTGATATAAGAAAGAGTGAGACAGCAGCTCCAAACTACTTTGTTCAGATTAAGCCCGGAGCCGATATATTCCTCGCGTTACTTATAGCCAAAATTCTAATTGAACGGAAATGGTTTGATGAGGAGTTCGTTTTACAGAATTCTGTTGGATTTCAGGAATTTAAGAAATATCTTAGTACATTATCTTTTGAATATCTAACTCAAAGGTGTGGCGTGGGTCTTTCTTTAGCGGAAGATTTTGCAAGAAGATTTTTTGAAAAGCGCGGCATTATCCACGTTGGATACGGATTTCAGCGAAGTTATGAAGGGCCTCTCTCCGTGGCCTTTATATCTTATCTACCGTTCTTGGTTGGTAACCTACCCGGTTTTATTTACAACATGGATGTAGGCCTCAATAAAGATTATGTGAAGGGCCTCAATTTGAGAACAAAGGAGCAAAAGTTCATACACCAGTCTCAGCTTGCCGAGGCTATTGAGAATGACGAGGTGAAGTTTCTCTTTATTTATAACGCAAATCCGCTGACTACAAACCCAAATGTAAACAGGCTGAGAAAGGCGATAGTGGACAAAGGTGTCTTTGTCGTTACCCATGATCTCTTTTTGACAGATACAGCAATGTTTTCGGACTTAGTCTTTCCTGCAAAAAGCTTTTTTGAGTACTTTGATATCTCAGATTCCTATTACCATCGGTATGTTGGAATAAACGAAAAGATCTTTGAAGGATGGGGTATGAGCAATTACGAATTGATGAGAGAAATTGCTCGTTATTATGGGTTCAATGATCCAAGCCTTTTCGAATCCGAAGAAGATATTGCGAACAACGTTTTAAAGACCGCAGGAATAAGCCTTAATGAATTATGGAAAACTGGCTATGTGAGGGTTGACAGGCCGTTCAAAGTAGAAACTCCTTCGGGTAAAGTTGAATTTGTTTCACAAAGAAGAAAACTAAGGGGAGTACCCGATTTCCCAGAACTTGAAAGACTTATGGTTCCTGAGCCAGAAGATAAAGGTGCCCTTAGGTTGATTTCTGTTACTTATGGTAACACCATTTCCAGCCAATATCACAATACATTGCGGATGGATGAAAAGAGGATTTTTATAAGCCCTGGAGATGCCGAAAAAATTGGCATTAAAGAAGGGGATGAAGTCGTTGTATACAATGAAAGGGGAAAGATCTTTACGACGGTTCACATTGACAGTTCTATACCTGTAGGTTGTGCAATTATGTTCAAGGCCTTCTGGAAATCCATTGCTGGTTTTACTGTAAATGAGCTTACCAATGATGATGTTGTAAAACAATTTGGCCACCAGGCGGCCTACCATAACACTTATGTGAAAGTGGAGAAAAGATAGTGAGTTAATTCTTTAATTTTCCTTGTTCTGTTATTAAAGGAACGACGACCTCTTGACAAATTTTTTAGGTTACTGTATATTATAATTACTATCTTAGACTTAAGCCCTGTGTTCCCGAGCTTGAGTTTAAGATAGGGAGAAAGAAGGAGGTTGAAGGATGAGGCCTCTAAGGTACATAGTGTATGTAATAGTAGTGTCATTGCCCCTATGGGCCTATATTCCCACTCAAGAACTGATAAACGGATACAGGGGCTTCGAACCAAACTACGGCCAGGTGCAGGACTTCGAAGGCAAAACTGTAAAAGACATCATCTTCTCAACAAAGGCTCCGGGACTCCATTTGTTCTTCAAGAAAGATGGCGTTAGTTATGTGATTTACTCAAAAACCGAGGAAGAATTAAATTCTTTCGAAGGCTTCGATTTGAAAGACAGGCTCAATAAGGAAGATTCTTCCCCTTTAAATTATGCCCGGGTTGATCTTGAACTGGTGGGTGGTAACATTGACAGGTCAAAGATTGTCTTTGAAGATGAACTACCGGGTTATGTGAACTACTATCTTCCCAGTTGTCCTGAGGGGATAACAAATCTAAAGACTTACAGGGTTGTAAGAGTCAAGGATGTTTATCCTGGTATAGACTGGGTCTTCAGGTATGATGCCGATGGGAACTTACACCATGAGTTTGTAGTAAAGCCAGAGGGTAATCCTGATGAAATAAGACTAAAGGTGAAGTGGGCAGATGTGAAGTTAAGTGATGATGGAAGTGAGATTATTTTATCCACGCCGGTGGGAGATATTCTTGATGGTAGTATTTATGCTTATGAGGGTGATAAAAGGGTGAAGGTGAACTATGTTTTTGATGATGGGCTTTTAGCCTACGATGTAAGAGGCTGGAGCAGGAATGAAAATCTTGTCATAGACCCACCCTTAGCAAGGTTATGGGCTACTTATTATGGGGGAAGTAGTGATGATAAAGCCTATTCTGTAGCGACAGACCCACAGGGTAATGTTTATGTGGTGGGTGAGACTCGTTCTACCAATTTTCCTGTTTACAATCCAGGTGGTGGTGCTTACTATCAGGGAAGTAGGGCTGGTGATTATGATGCCTTTATTCTCAAATTCAATTCCAGCGGAGTAAGGCTATGGGCTACTTATTATGGGGGAAGTGGTGTTGATGGTGCCCATTCTGTAGCGACAGACCCACAGGGTAATGTTTATGTGGTGGGTGAGACTCGTTCTACCGATTTTCCTGTTTACGATCCAAGTGGTGGTGCTTACTATCAGGGATCAATTGGATCAAGTGGTTATTCTGATGCCTTCATACTCAAATTCAATTCCAGTGGAGTAAGGCTATGGGCTACTTATTATGGGGGAAGTAGTTGGGATTATGCCAATTCTGTAGCGACAGACCCACAGGGTAATGTTTATGTGGTGGGTTATACTATTTCTATCAATTTTCCTGTTTACAATCCAGGTGGTGGTGCTTACTTCCAAGGAATAATCGGAGGTTATTATTATTCTGATGCTTTCATACTCAAATTCAATTCCAGTGGAGTAAGGCTATGGGCTACTTACTATGGGGGAAATGATGGTGATGGGGCCTATTCTGTAGCGACAGACCAACAGGGTAATGTTTATGTGGTGGGTTATACTAATTCTACCGATTTTCCTGTTTACAATCCAGGTGGTGGTGCTTACTATCAGGGAAGTAGGGCTGGTGGTGATGATGCCTTTATTCTCAAATTCAATTCCAGTGGAGTAAGGCTATGGGCTACTTACTATGGGGGAAATGATGGTGATGGGGCCTATTCTGTAGCGACAGACCAACAGGGTAATGTTTATGTGGTGGGTTATACTAATTCTACCGATTTTCCTGTTTACAATCCAGGTGGTGGTGCTTACTATCAGGGAAGTAAGGCTGATAGTTCTGATGCCTTCATTCTCAAATTCAATTCCAGTGGAGTAAGGCAATGGGCTACTTACTATGGGGGAAATGATGGTGATGGGGCCTATTCTGTAGCGACATACCAACAGGGTAATGTTTATGTGGTGGGTTATACTAATTCTACCGATTTTCCTGTTTACGATCCAGGTGGTGGTGCTTACTATCAGGGAAGTTATGCTGGTTATTCTGATGCCTTCATTTTGAAATTTAATTTCAGTGGAGTAAGGCAATGGGCTACTTATTATGGGGGAAGTAGTTGGGATTATGCCAATTCTGTAGCGACAGACCCACAGGGTAATGTTTATGTGGTGGGTTATACTTATTCTACCGATTTTCCTGTTTCAAATCCATATGGGGCTTACTACCAACAAAATAATGGTGGCTCATCAGATGCCTTCCTTCTGAAATTTATGACAGGGTCTGGTCCTACTTTAGTATCCCCCGGCCCCCTACAGATTATCAATACTTCGCCAGTTAATTTTGTGTGGAAGACCTTTAACATCTTTGGTGGTTACAACCGTTATCAACTTCAGATTAGCACAAACAGTAATTTTGACCCATCTAATACATATTGGACTACTGATACCAGCTATAGTGTTAACCTTTCTGAGGGAAATTACTACTGGAGGGTAAGAGCCGTGGCCTCAAATACCTCTGATTCTACTGAGTGGACTGTCTCACAGTTTGAACTGGACATAACCCCACCTACAGTTCCCAATCTTGTATCCCCAAGTGACAGTGCAGTCTTTAACACATCAAGTGTTACACTAATCTGGAATCGCTCACAAGACAACCTATCCGGTGTGGGTCAATATGAGATTCAACTCGCCAATAATCCCTCCTTTACCAATCCCACCACATATTCAACCTCTGATACTACATATTCAATCAGCAATGAAGGGATCTATTACTGGCGTGTGAGGGCGAAGGACAATGCAGGAAATTACAGTGGATGGTCCAGCAGTCGTAGTTTTGCCCTCGACAGAACAGCACCAACGGTGCCCAATCTTGTATCTCCAACTAACAACTCGTTGTTAAACACAACTCTGATTATATTTATCTGGAACCGTTCCCAGGACAATGTTTCAGGCGTGAAAGAATACGAACTGCAAATCGCTTTAGACCTATCCTTTGTCAATCCGATAGTATATACCACTTCTGATACGACATTATCTGTTAGTAATCTTAACGATGGAGTCTACTATTGGCGAGTAAGAGCAAAAGATTATGCGGGCAACTTAAGCGCATGGTCCGGCGTGAGGATCTTCAGGCTTGATATAACGGGACCAACGGTGCCAAATCTTGTATATCCAGCTAACGACTCGTGGTTAAACACCGCTCAATTTATCTGGAACCGCTCCCAGGACAACCTGTCAGGCGTGAAAGAATACGAACTGCAAATCGCTTCGGACACATCCTTTGTCAATCCGATAACATATACAACTTCTGATACGACATTATCTGTTAGTAATCTTAGTGAGGGACGCTACTATTGGCGAGTAAGCGCGAAAGATAATGCAGGCAACTTAAGTGGATGGTCCGAAGTGAGGAGTTTCAGGCTCGATATAACAGCACCAACGGTGCCAAATCCAGTATCTCCTAACAACAACTCAATATTTAATGTTTCGCAAGTCACATTTATCTGGAACCGCTCCCAGGACAACCTGTCAGGCGTGAAAGAATACGAACTGCAAATCGCTTCAAACCAATCCTTTGTCAATCCAATAACATTTACAACTTCTGATACAACATTATCCGTTAGTAATCTTAACGATGGAGTCTATTACTGGCGAGTGAGAGCGAAAGATTATGCGGGCAACTTAAGCGCATGGTCCAGCGTGAGGAGTTTTAGTCTCGATATAACGGGACCAACGGTGCCAAATCTTGTATATCCAGCTAACGACTCGTGGTTAAACACCGCTCAATTTATCTGGAACCGCTCCCAGGACAACCTGTCAGGCGTGAAAGAATACGAACTGCAAATCGCTTCGGACACATCCTTTGTCAATCCGATAACATATACAACTTCTGATACGACATTATCTGTTAGTAATCTTAGTGAGGGACGCTACTATTGGCGAGTAAGCGCGAAAGATAATGCAGGCAACTTAAGTGGATGGTCCGAAGTGAGGAGTTTCAGGCTCGATATAACAGCACCAACGGTGCCAAATCCAGTATCTCCTAACAACAACTCAATATTTAATGTTTCGCAAGTCACATTTATCTGGAACCGCTCCCAGGACAACCTGTCAGGCGTGAAAGAATACGAACTGCAAATCGCTTCAAACCAATCCTTTGTCAATCCAATAACATTTACAACTTCTGATACAACATTATCCGTTAGTAATCTTAACGATGGAGTCTATTACTGGCGAGTGAGAGCGAAAGATTATGCGGGCAACTTAAGTGGATGGTCTGATGTATGGAGTTATGAAATTGATATGACGGCGCCTAATACCCCTTACCTTGTGACACCTGTTGGAGGGTATTTGAGGAACACAATTATAACCTTTATCTGGACTCGGGTAAGTAAGATGTCAAAGGATGGAGAAAAGCCCGCACCCGTCGTTTATGACTTCTACATTGATACAACTTCCAGTTTTGCGACTGCAATCGATACAACTGTTCAAGAGACCACCCTTATTTTAATCCTCCCAGAGGGGAGATATTACTGGAAAGTAAGAGCCAGAGATTTAGCAGGAAACATAGGGAATTTCTCAACTACTGCCAGCTTTGTATTGGATATAACACCACCGGTTATCGAAAGCACAACGGTGTGGCATGATACAACCTATATGGGCCCCTTCGATATCTCAACCAGAATTGCAGATAACTTAGCGGGAGTTAAAGTGGTTAAACTCTCCTACAAGAGGTCTACCGATAATAGCTGGGTTGAGGTTGTGATGAATTACAATTCAGGCAGTGGAAGATACGAAGGGCGAATTCCCGCTGTTTCACAGGCGGGTGATAGTGTCTATTACTATGTATGGGCATCGGATAGTGCGGGTAATGAAGCAACAGACCCTGCAAATGCACCAGGAAACTGCTACAGATTTAGAGTAATAACAACCAGCGTGAACGATGTTGTAACAAAGCCCGACATAAAGGTATTCACAAAAGGCAGTTTAATTGTAATGAGCATCAGCTCTCCGCAGCCAACGGAAATGAAGCTGAGCATCTATGACATCACTGGTCGTCCGACCTATGGACCGATTACTAAGAACATTCCTTCCGGTTTAACAGAGCTTGAGGTTCAAGTTCCAAGAGCGGGGATTTACTTCTACGAGGTTGAGACGCCGTTTATGAAAGATAGAGGCAGGGTTGTTATAGTGAGGTAGGGAACATAAAGAGCCTGAATTAATTTAAAGCGAATCTTACAATTCCTGTGCGGGGCTCCGAAGGAGCCCCGCAAAATTTTATTAGTTACTCCAAATTCAATTGAAGGAATTCAGAAAATTTATGCAAGCCATAGTTTTTGTGGGTTTTCACTGATGATTAAACTTGGTCAGTTTATGCTCAATCTTTGAGAGTTAACTTTGACGCAATTTTAACTTCGATTTTGAACTTCACTTTGCTGCAAGTGTACTATATAAAACGATTCTTCTCGGTGGGAAAATGAAACTTGGGCGAGACCGGAGGATAATATTTTTATATGCCGATTTTTTGAACATTCACGCAGTCAATTATAAAATTATTCTATGTTCCTGACAGTTCTTAAATCGAAAATTCACCGGATTAAAGTGACGGACAAAAATCTCCATTATGAGGGGAGCATAACCATCGACGAAGATTTGATGGAAGAGGCAGGCCTTGTCCCCAACGAGAGGGTGGAGGTCTATAATATCAACAATGGTGAGAGGTTCTCTACCTATGTAATACCAGGTAAAAGGGGTTCTAAGGAATGTGTTCTCAATGGGGCAACGGCAAGAAAAGGTGAGGTTGGTGACCTTTTGATTGTGGTTGCCTTTACAATCTTAGAGCCCGCTGAAGCGAAGGCTTTCAAACCTAAAATCGTTTACCTCAATCAATAGTTCGTTTTCCTAACTATATAATTTTTCCATGGTGAGACTTATCCTTTTGTTTGTAGCCTTAATTTTTTCAGGGCAACCAGTGGATTGGGCGTTAACCCCATCCCTCTCTCCCGATGGCAACTATATAGCCTTTTCCTATCATGGTGACTTGTGGGTTGCAAATTCTTCGGGTGGGCTTGCGATAAGAATAACAACTTCAGAGGGGTATGAGGAAAATCCCATCTGGTCAAAGGACGGCAAGTGGATTTGTTATCTCAGTGATGAGAGCGGGAACAGCGAGATCTATCTTGTACCCTCGGATGGGAGTGCTCCTCCCAGAAGACTGACTTATCATCCTGCCTATGAAAGGATACTCACCTTTAGTGAAGATTCGAAGTACATTTTCTTCTCGAGCTCCATGTATGATTTCAGGGGCGGCGTTTACAGAATTTCCATTGAAGGAGGTAATCCAGAAAAGGTCTTCGATTTTAATGTAAACAGCTTAGTTCAATTAGATAACTCAAGATTTTTGATAGAAAGGGGAAGTGAACCCTGGTACAGGAAGGGATATAGAGGGCCTGCAGATAGGGAAATCTGGATCTACGATTCGGTCTCTAAAAAGTTTAATAAGCTCACAGATAACGATTTGAGAGACACAAGACCTATGTACTCTCAAAAAATGGGCAAAATTTACTTCTTATCCAACAGGTCTCCCAACGGGATTACCAACCTTTTTGAAATGGACCTAACAGGTGGAAAGGTTAGACAGTTAACCAATTTTGACGAGGAAGTTAACTGGGCCTCCATTTCCGCGGACGGTAGCAAAATAGTTCTTGAATCTATGGGGCTTTTGTACTTGTATGATTGTGAAAAAGGCGAACTTGCAAAGCCAGATATCAGAGTCGTTGAAGATTTTGACCCCAAAAGCTTCCTTACCATGGGTATTTCTGATAACATTACAGATTTCTCGATTTCCCCTGATGGAAAGGAGATTGCGTTCATTGCCCTTGGGGATGTCTTTGTAACATGCATCGATACCAATTCCATCGATTACGGTAAAGTTGTCAGAGTGACTAATACCCCTGCACCAGAAAAGAATATAACCTGGGCTCCGGACGGGAAAAGTTTATACTTCAGCTCCTTAAGAAATGGCAATTATGATATATACAGAGTGCGTCCTGCGCATGAATCTAAATTTACCAAGGACTACTCCTTTTTGGAAGAATGTGTAATAAAGGGCGATGGGACAGAAAAGGAACCCCTTATATCCCCTGATGGTACGAAGATTGCCTTTAAGAGAGATAGAGGAAAGCTCTTTGTTAAGGACTTAAAAAGTGGGAAAGAATTCAGAGTTGGCAACCACAACGATGTGCTCTGGGTTTCATGGTCTCCCGATTCTCGCTGGTTGGCCTATAGCAGAACGGAGCTTGGGCCTCGAGAGGATGTCTATGTAGTAAAAGCAAAGGAGGGCGCGACTCCTATCAATGTTACAAATCATCCCAATGATGACTATAAACCTATATGGACTAAGGATGGCAAAAGGCTTTTCTTTGCTTCGAGGAACTATGAAGGGGACTGGTGGTCAAAATATGTTTTTCTCAATGAAAAGGACTACAGGAATAGGGACGAGTTCTTAAAAAATGTAAAAGAGAGTGATTCCCTCAAGGATACCCTTATTATACAATTTGACGGCATGAGGGATAGGACAGTCACCGTTTACAGGTTTAGAGCCTACTACAATTACTACACTATTTCACCTAATGGTCTTTACATCGCAGTCCAGGCCGAAGATTTAAACGGTAATGATTTGTGGATAGTAGATCACGAAGGTAAAAGCCCTAAACAAATTACAAAGGGTAATTTAAAGCCCATTAAAATTGAATTTTCATCTGACGGTGAGTGGCTTGCCTTTCTTTCTGAAAGGGGAAGGCTTTATCTCTGTGACTTGAAGAAAGGTGATTACAGGGAGCTCAATTTGAAGGGTGATGTTTCCATAAGCTATCGGGACCTCTACTATAATCTACTCCTTGAAGGCTGGTGGATTCTAAAGGATGGCTTCTATGATGAAAAGATGCATGGTGTGGATTGGGGTTTGATGTTTACGAAATACTCAAAGTACCTCGGTTTTATAAAGACTTATACCGAGTTTAATAATGTGGCGTACAGGATGCTGGGAGAGCTTAACGCTTCCCACCTCGGGATTTGGCAGGAGATGAAAGATGAGGGTGAAAATTTCGGTGACCTTGGAATCGTTCTGGATAATTCTTACAAGGGTCCAGGTGTGAAAGTTGCTAAGGTAATTAGAAAATCACCTGCTGAAGTAGAAGGGATAAAGGTGGGTGATGTAATTCTTTCGGTAGATGGCCAAAAGGTAGAAAAGGATAAGCAGTTTACCTTCTACTTAAAGGATAAGATGGGAAAGAAAGTTGCAGTAGAATTATTGCGAAGTAAAGGGAATAAGCGGGATACACTATTTGTTAAGCCTGTGTCCTACTGGGTTGTTAGGGACTTGATTTACAAAGAGTGGGTTGATCGAAACAGAGAGATAGTGGATAGCCTTTCAGGAGGTAAGTTTGCCTACATTCACATCAGAGGTATGGGCGATGAAAATTACCGGGAATTCGAAAAAGACATTTATGAGAACCGGGATAAGGTCGCATTGGTCTTAGATATAAGGTACAACGGTGGTGGTCATATTCATGACGAGCTATTAAACTTTTTGAGGCGTACTCACTACCTTGTTGAGCGTGAAAGAGACGGCATGCCAGAATACAATAGCCTATTCCGCTGGGATAAACCGATAGTTCTTCTTATCAATGAATTTTGTTTTTCTGATGCTGAGATTTTTCCTGCAGGCTTCAAAAAATTGGGACTTGGAAAACTCGTTGGAGTTCCGACTTTTGGAGGAGTCATTGGTACTAATAATTACACTCTCTTTGATGGCAAGACGGTCTTCAGGCAGCCTAATGAGGGATGGTTTTATGAACCAGACGGAGTCAGTTTAGAAAATACACCTGTTGAACCGGATATCTATGTAGAAAATGAGATTAGCCAGGACAATAGTTCTTTGGATAATCAATTGCTAAAAGCGGTGGAGGTATTAAAGGAGATGGTGGAGCATTAACTCTCCACCATCTCTGAGGAATCTCCAAGATTCACTATTTTTGCGGAACCTTTGAGGTAAGATTCTTTCCCAATAATGGAAGAGGTAATTATTACGCTCTCGACCTCTGCAAATTCATTGATAATGGAATTCTGGATGATGGAGTTAAAGATTTTTGCGCCCTTACCAATGGATACATAGGGACCGATAAGGCTATTGGCAATTTCTGCTTCCTCTTCAATATAGCAAGGAGGGATTATTAAGGTGTTTGGAAAGGTCTTTTTGTTGGAGTGTTTTAAGAGTAAAAACTTGTTTGTTGCAAGGAGAGCTTCAACCGTTCCGCAGTCGTACCATTCTTCGATGTGGATAGCCTTAGGTCTGAAACCCTTTGTGAGCATATGTTGAATTGCGTCGGTCAGTTGATATTCTCCTTTGGTTTTAATGTCATTTTTGATGACGTATTCCAGTGACTCTTTAAGCATTAATGGATTTTTGAAATAATAAATCCCCGAGATAGCGAGGTTGGAGATAAAATAAGAAGGTTTTTCTACAACTTGAACTATATAGCCATCTTGATCCACCACTGCCACTCCAAACCTTGAGGGATTTTCGACCTCTTTTACCCCTATGAAATCCTCCTTGAAGTCTTCAGGTTTTAGTGTAACATCGATAATTGTATCGCCGAGTACTATGAGAAGCTCAGAATTGAGAGCTACTTCTAATCCAACATAAATTGCATGCCCCAACCCTAAGGGTTGCTCCTGAACGGTATAGTTGACCTTTAGATTCGCATATTCGTTTTTTACTGCCCTGTAGATATTTTCGCCATCGGGAGGTATGACCAGGACCATTTCTTCTGGATTGTAAGGTAATATTCTGTCAATTATATGAAAGAGTATGGCCTTTCCTGCAACGGTTATTAGTGGCTTTGGAGTGGTGAGGGTGTGGGGTTTTAATCTTGTTCCCCTCCCACCAACGGGGATAAGGACTTTCATTGGGAGAGCCTCCTTTTGAGCTCTGAGATTCTGGGGATTGCGATGGGGTCCTCTTTATAAAACTTCGCCAGGTAAAGACTTACATAGTCTCCCAGATAGATAAGGTAGAAAATCCTGTGTACCCAGGAATTCCCATTGGAGTTCACTATTGAGTACCCCTGGATGCTATTTTCTATTAGATCTTTTGTTATTTCAAATCTGAGTTTAATTCGAGGATGATCTTCTTCGTCTACTAAGAAGGTAACCCAAAGGTCTTCACACCTTCCAACTGGGTTCTTAATTCCGTTTATTTCGTTGTGGTTCATTTCAGGGAACTCCATAGTGTGGCAGAAGGCCTTTGAGTTCTCATTGATCTGTGCTTTCCATCTAAGGGCCACGGGATAGAGGAGAGTGGAAGTATAGATTACCGGTATTCTTTTGTAATATTTGGAAGCGAGCTCGATGGCTAAGGATTCTTCTTTTTCAAATTCACTTTGAAGGTTTTTTAGAAATTCAGGCAACTTGCGGAAATCTTCAAAGGTTTTTTCGTCTATTATTCCGAGGTTTTTGAAAAGTTTTACAATAGGAGTCAGGAGGTATCCAAGGGCTGTTCTTGGAGGGTAACCCTGGGGTATTTTGATGTGGGGCACTCCATATTTTTTAGCGAGGTTTTCTAATTTTCCCCCGCTGGAAATAGCTAAAAGGGTTAGTCCTTTGCTTTTACCGTCTTCAAAGGCGGAAATAGTTTCTTCGGTATCCCCTGAATAGCTGGAGGCGATAAGTAGGTCGGTAGTTGAGGCGTAGGCAGGGAGAGAGTAGTCCCTTACCACTTCTATCGGGGTCTTAGGGTTCTTGGCAATGGTCTTTGCAATATCTCCTGCAATTGCGGACCCTCCCATACCGCAAAGGAAAATTCTCGATGGAATCTTAACTTCAGGCAGTTCATACTGCAGGGCCTCTTCAATTTGTTGAGGAAGGCTTCTTATAAGTTCCAGCATGTCCATCTTTAACAACCTCCTCGAAAATAATTTTCGCAGCCTTTGAGGCTGCGTTTGGTTTCAATTTATTTTTTACTTCTCTCAGTTTTAAAACGGTCTCCCTATAAAATTCGGGGTTATCCAAATAGGCTAAAAGCCTATCGGCAATTTCATGGTTATCAATTTTTTGAACAAACTCGGGTACAACTTCTTTACCTGCGATGAGGTTAACGAGGCCTAAGTGCTTAACTTTCGCTACTAATTTACCGGCAAGGTAAGTGCCTACGGAAGTTTTATAAAAAACCACCATTGGCTTTTCAAAAATCGCAGTCTCTAAGGTAGCAGTCCCTGATGCCACCAGTAAAACATCGGCAGTTTTCATTAAACTGTAAGGGTGACCATCGTAAAGGAGGACATTCGCAGGACCATCGAGATTGTATGGAATTCTTCTGGAAAGAACGAAAAATAGGTCATTGCGTTTTTTATTCATTATCTCGATGATGGATCTTATATGAGGAAGTAGCCTGTCTACTTCGGACCTTCTCGAACCAGGTAAAATACCTATTACCTTTTTATTTTCGGGGATTTCAATCTTTGGAAGGTATTCTGCTTCTTGAAGCACTTTATCAAGGACCGGGCTGCCAACGTAATGAACGGTAACGCCGTGTTTTTTAAAATACTCCTCTTCGAAGGGTATAATGGAAATAAGAAGGTCAAAATTTTCTCTTAAGGTTTTTACACGGCTTTCACCCCATGCCCAAATCTGGGGAAGGATGTAATAGATGTTTTTCTTTCCCATGCGATGGGTCCTCTTCCCAAGCTGTAAGTTGAATCCGGGATAGTCCACAAAGATGCAACAGTCGCTTTCCCTTGCCTTTTCTTCCGCGAGCTTTAAATGCTTCAAAGTTTTAGGAAGGCTTTTTATTGCTTCTATAAATCCGATGACCCCCATCTCCTTAATGTCTAAAAATACCTCCACACCCTCCTTTCTGAGATTTTCTCCTCCTATGCCGGTAAAACGGGCATCAGGCATCAATTTTTTCAATTCTCTAACTAAGCCGGCAGCATGGATATCCCCTGAAACTTCCCCACAGGAAATAAAAAATTTCATTGGTAGAAGTATAAGGAAAAGACGGGCTTTATTCAAGACGGCGGCGTTCCTCAAAATTAATCTATTCGAAATGGGATTGTTTCATCAAAAATAGTAAAACGGCGACCGTACTGCGTCCTTTTACTCTTACAACAAGGAGCAACGCAATGTAGTCATAGTCAATGAAGGTGGCGAGAAACACAAAATAAACGGAAGAAAGGTAAAGTGGATATGAGATAGAGGCACCGTTAAACGGGTAGGGTTAAGAGTCGAAAGCGTATGTAAAGAAGTAAAAAGGAAGGTTGAGAAATTGAGGGATAACATAAGGATAGGAAAATTAACGCAAACGATAATCAAATTACAAAGGGAGCTTGACAGGGCTTGCAACAAGAAAAGGAGGCTCGAATGGGCATCAGAACAACAATAGAAAAAAGTTCAAGTAGGTCTAATTTTGAGGAAGTACGGACAAGAGGGTTTGAACAATAATTAAATTATTCCGATTCTTGCTATTTCACTTTGTTGGAACGCAAAGGAGATTTTATAATTTATCAATAACAATGGGGCTGTAGCTCAGATGGGAGAGCGCCAGAATCGCACTCTGGAGGTCGGGGGTTCGAATCCCCTCAGCTCCATTTAATCTCTGTATAATTTTCCCTGGTAAGTGTCCTTTTTTTCCAGCAGATTTTCTATCGCCTGGATTCCTGCGAATTTGTTAGCAGTCCATAGGGGTGCTACTAAATTTTCTCTTGCAAATCCCTGTAAGCGGTGAACAATTATCTCGGGGTTTAGATGTTCGAGGAAATTTACTGCAACTTCGGCATACTCTTCAGGCTTTTCGTAAACTTTTACGATACCTTTCTCGTAAAGCTTTTCAAGTACCGTATCTTTTATGACATAGAGGTGATGCAATTTGACGCCGTGGACTCCCAATTTTGAGATGCCGATCGCGGTATTCAACATATCGTCTTCCGTTTCTCCGGGCAGTCCAAGGATTAGATGGGTGAGGAGCCTGATGTGCGGTCTTTTTAAGGCTCTTTTTATGGCATCAATGGTCTGTTCAACGGTATGTTTTCTGTTGAGCCTTTTCAGAACCCTTTCGTTCAGCGTTTGAACTCCCAGTTCCAGCCAGAGATAAGTAGTTTTTCCAATGTCTTCGAGGAGATCAAGAACCTCATCGGGGACAAGGTCAGGCCTCGTAGAAATTGAAATTCCAACTACTTCAGGAAATTGCAATGCTTCCTTGTATATTTTCTCAAGTTTTTCGACAGGAGCGTAAGTGTTGGAAAAGGCCTGGAAGTAGGCTATAAACTTTTTCGCACCGGTATTCTTTCTCATAAGTTCGATTCCTCTTAACATTTGCTCTTTTACAGTAAGTTCTGGTATGACATAGCCTGCCCTGGAACCCGCCGCATCGCAGAAGATGCACCCACCCCTTCCAAGGGTTCCATCTCTGTTGGGGCAGGTAAATCCCGCATCTATGGAAACTCGATAGACTTTCTCACCAAAGGTTTTCTTCAGATGGTAGTTAAAGTTGTTATATCTCTTTCCGCCCCAATCTTCGAACATTTTACTGGAAGGGTACAAATATGCAATATCCCTTTTCTTTATAAAGGGAGAACACGTCAAAATTCCACTTTATTACAAAATAGGGGAGCGTGGAGAGAAGGGCATCTATAAAGTGGGAATTTTCGAGTTTTGACAGTCCTGTAAAGCCGAAATCAAAAAGGAGTTTTTTCCAGTTTTTGAGAAAATTTGTTTTCTTCTTTACTCCAAAGACGAGTATAGCGTTTCCAAAGGCATAAACTTCGTAAAAACTGTTTTCGCTAAAGGATCCGCAATATGTGAAACCCTTACTCTCAAGAAATCTTCGCAATTCTAACCCGAGAAAGGGGGAGTAAAACTTTTCCATTATTTTTTCATTGAAAGGCAGGATAGGGAGTCCCTTTTTCAGAAATTCCCTGTCACAGGCCCTTACCTTCTGTCCCTTTTCGAAATTAAGGGGTGCGTCTACGAAAATCAATTTAATACCCGATGGGATTCCCTCTATGACCTCTTCCAGTTCGCTGAGTTCAGTAAAAGAGAAGATTTTTTCCACAAATAAGCCGTCGTTGACTATCACTCCATACGATCTGTTCCCTTTTTTCCAGGCAAGGTCTAAGCCGATGATAGCTTTATCTGTAAACAAGTACCGCCTTTTTCTCCCTTACACTCTCACCAGCTTTTACAACTATGATGTAGGTGCCCTGGTTTACAAAATTACCGGTGAGGTCTTTTAAGTCCCATGTAAAGGTGTATTCCTCATCGGGGTTTGCATTAAAACTGGCAAAGCGTTTTTTAAGCGAGCCTTTTTCGTCATAGATGGCGATGTCCAGGTTTGAGTAGTCTGTTACAGATACCGTAATGTTAATGGTCTCTCCAATCCTTGCAGCCCTCTGGGACAAATCAAATTTTGTTAATTTTAGTGTTTTTTCCTCGGTGTAAACTATCTCAGCCACATCTTTCGGATAAACACCTTCATCAGGCGTGCTATCATTGTTGGCGTCCAATAAAATTCGGGTTATTTTTCTAACCGAGGAGGCCTGGTACGGCCTTATCCAGGGATTATCAGGTGCAGATTCTATCCCGCCTTCGTGGTCTGAGCCTGCAATAAGGGCGACTGCCTTTATCGTCGCGCCCTTAGGGAAACCTTCCGGGTAAAGCTGGTTGAAGGGTATTGCTACTTCAATCCCGCCTGAATCTCCTGGGGTCGCGCGGTTCTGAATCATAACACCAGGAAAAGGTCTTGTTTTTATCGTATTGTTAACCACTTCGCCGGTAATCTCCCGAACACCGCCTGTTCCAAGGTCCGCGTTCCACAATGCTATGAGAATATCTGCATTCATGCCAAAAAATTGAAAGTTTCTCGGGTACCAGTCGAGGTTGTTGATATCGTGTACGCCCTTTCCCGTTCCGCGATCCAATACCACGAGAAGGGCTTTATTCTGCAACTTATAACTTGCTCCTATGTAGAGGTAATTTGCATCCCAGGTTAAGTAGATGCCGAAAATTTCGTTACCGGTTACCGCACAATCCGTTGGCGAATCGGGTATTACCAGTTCTTCCTGAGTCCAGTCCGAAAGGTTTCCATCAATCTGAATGGTTCTGTAAGTTTGGGAGAAAAGGAGAAGGGTTAAAAGGAAATTAACCATTACAATTCCTCCTTGAGAATTTTTTCATTGACTCTCTTTGTAGCATCTTTTAATGCATCTTCCGGTGATTTCTGGCCAGAGAGGGCTGCTTCCATCTCTGCGTTGAAGGTGAGTTCAATGTCAGTGTAATTGGGAAGTGGAGGACGAGGTGTTGCGTACTTCATCTGTTCGATGAATACCTTTAAGTATGGATGCTTTACAGTGTCTACCATAGGCATTGCGTCATACCTTAAGGGAATTTGCCCCAATTCGTTTGCCCAGAAGGCTTGAATTTCGGGGGATAGTAGAAACTTGATAAATTTTAGAGCCAGTGGCTTGGTTTCCTTATGGAATAAAACAAGGTTTGTCCCACCCACGGTAGTAGCGGTTCTTGCTGGACCTTCCGGTATGAGCGCTACTCCAAAGTCAATTCCCGTCTCTTGCAAGGATTTGATGGACCATGGTCCGTTGAAAATCATCGCGTATTTTCCGTTTCTAAAGCCGGCGTCGGGATTTATAGCCCCTGCCTGCCAGGCACCACCTTCAATCTTATATTTTCTGTAAAGGTCCACTTTAAAGGTGAAGGCTTTAATTGCCTCCGGTGAGTCGAGAAGACAGGTTTTTCCATCGTCACTCATAAATTTAGCACCAAAGGAGAAGAAGAAGGGGAAGGTCCACCAGAGGGAGTTGTGCATTCCAAAGGCATAAATTTTTCCATCGGTTAATTTCTTGCCAATCTCCACAAACTCATCCCAGGTTTTTGGTGGGTTTTTGATACCTTTTGCCTTGAAGATCTTTTTGTTATAGAAAAGTGCAATACACGTGGTCTGGTCGGGGACTCCGTAGAATTTTCCCTTGTAGAAGTTGGAGTAAAGTGCCGCTTTTACGAGTTTATCTTTAATGTCGGCAATTTCTTCCTCTTCGATGGGCAGTATGGCGTTTTTGTCTGCAAGCTTTGCCACAAAGGCATAGTCAACCCTGGCAATGTCTGGTGTAGATTTCGAAGCAAGTGCTGTAAGGACTTTTTGCTCCATTCCATCGAAGGGGATCCTTTGAATTTCTATTTCGATGCCAGGATTCTGGGCTTTGAATTTTTCAACGATCTGGGTGAAAACCGCATGTTCTTCATCGTTATAGCTTTCCCAGATGACTAATTTGTTTGCAGGGCGTGCTTGTTTCCTGGCACAACCTGAAAGCATCAGTCCCAAAGAAAGGAATATAAGCAAAAATCTTCTCATATCTACCTCCCTTTAAAATTATAATGAGCAGGAATTAAAATTCAAAGTTTGCAACGGTGAAGTTTAAGTTTTGTTGATGCTGGTTTGAGGCGTTAAACTTATTGTAAGGAGGTAAAAATGAAGAATTTTTTAGGTATTTTTGTTTTTTTGATGTTTTTTGGAGCTGTTTTTGCACAGTCTCAAGACACAACCCGTACCATCACTGTCAATGGCTTAGCAGAAGTTGAAGTAATCCCCGATATTTGTACAATTTCTCTGGGCGTTTTTGTTGAAGATCCAGATCCCGCCAGGGCGATGAGTGGGCTTTCGGATAAAATGAGTTCTATCCTAAGAACCCTTGCTCAGTTGGGAGTTAAAAAAGAAAAGATGAAGACTGCCAATTTGCAGCTTGAACCTATTTATGAATTTCAGAACGAAAAACAGGTTTTAAAGGGTTTCAGGGCCAGCGAAGATCTTGTTGTGAGTTCCCCAGTAAATGACGCAGGAAAGGTCCTTGCGGCGGCTGTTAAAGCGGGGGTCAACAGGATTGGCGGGATTTTATTTGATTATTCAGGGAAGGATTCGTTGCAACTTGTTGCTATTGAACTTGCGATGAAAGATGCCAGAGTTAAAGCAGAGAGGGCTCTTGCAGGAAGCGGATATAATATAAAGGGTATTAAAACCATAAATATCCAGTCGAGTATACCCTCTATTCCCCTATATAGAGCCGAGGCCTTTACAAAATCTTTAACGGAAGTTCCTATTGAACAGGGGACAATGAAGATCAGTGTGAGTGTTTTTGTTGTGTTTAATTTCGAGTGAGGTCTATTTTTAAATAAAAAAGGCGCCCCAAAGGGGCGCCATCCCTGGGTGTGTATATCACACCTATTTTCTATAGTTTTCCCTCGAGGAAATCCTTTACTTTCTGAACAAGAGCCATACCTACACGGGCCTGTCCTTCAAAGGTGCTGGCTCCAATATGAGGTGTACAAATTACATTCGGGTGCTGGATCAACTCATTTTGAAGGGGGTTTTCTGGTGGTTCGACTTCAAAGACATCAAGGGCAGCACCTCTAACTTTCCCGGATTTTAAAGCTTCTAATAGGGCTTTTTCGTCCACGACCCCGCCTCTTGCAACGTTTATAATGAATACGCCGTCTTTCATTTTGTCAAAGGATTCCTTATTGACAAAGTATTGGGTCTCTGGAGTCAGAGGAAGGTGTATGGAAATGAAATCAGATTGGGCATAAAGTTCGTCAAGGGTAACCCTTTTTGCATATTCGTCTTGAAATTCATGTCTTCTGTAGGCGATAACATTCATACCGAGGGCTTTTGCCCTTTTAGCCAGTTCTTGTCCTATTCTCCCATAGCCTAAAATTCCAAGGGTCTTGCCTCCCAGTTCCCAACCTTCAAGTTCCTTCTTTTCCCAGAGGCCGTTTTTGATTCCTACGGTTCCACGGACAATGTGCCTTGCGAGGGCGAACATTAATCCGAGGGCAAGCTCCGCCACAGACGCAGAAGCTGCTTCCGGGGTGTTATCAACCTTGATTCCCTTCGCCTTTGCACCTTCCACATCGATGTTATCGAGACCGACACCGCCCCTAAGAATCAGCTTGCAGTTTTTCAGGGCTTCAAGTACTGGACCCTTTACCTTGGTGGCACTTCTGACGATTACGATGTCAGCGTCACCGAGATGAGCAGGGAGTTCTTCCTTAGGAAGGGAACTTAAATCGGCAACTTCGACACCAAGTTTCTTCAGTTCTTCAATGGCACTTTTTTCCATTTTGTCGCAAATCGCGACCTTCATCTTTCACCCCCTATTTGAGTCCCCAGATCTCATCAATGGCTGCAAGGAGTCCCTTCGTTTCTTCGGGTGTTAGGTCGCCCATATGGCCGATTCTAAAGGTAATGTCCTTAAGCTTACCATAACCATTGGCTATTCTATATCCTTTTGCCTCGAGCTGCTTGTTGAGGTCTGATATGGAATATCCCTTAGGATTGTTAACAACAGATACTGTTTGAGACCAATATCCTTCTTCTGGGAACATGCCAAATCCTCTTTCAATTGCCCATTCTTGAGCAAGTTTTGCCATTTCCTTATGTCTGTTAATTCTGTTTTCCACTCCCTCCTTCAGTATTCGGTCAAGCTGGAAGTCGAGGGCATAAAGCAGTGAGACCGCAGGAGTTGGTGGGGTTTCCCTCGATTCCTCATACTTCTTAACGTAGGCAACAAAATCAAAATAGTGTCCTCTGCCTTTTACGGTCTTTGCTCTTTCCAGGGCCTTTTCACTTATTACAGTAACCGTTAAGCCTGGTGGTAGGGCAAAGCATTTTTGAACACTTGCAAAGACTACGTCAATACCCCATTCGTCTATGTTAAGCGGTGCTCCCATCATTGCACTCACAGCATCGACGGCAAAAATAACGTCAGGGTATTTTTTCATAACTTCAGCAATTTCGGGAAGAGGATTCATAACACCTGTGGATGTTTCGTTATAGGTGAGGAGGAAGGTATCGTATTTACCTGTTTTCAGCATTTCGTCTACCATTTCCGGTTTTATTGCCTTTCCCCAATCGACGGTTATGGCGTCCGCTTCCTTTCCGCATTCTCCAACGATCTTGTACCACCTTTCGGAAAAGGCACCGCATACGTTAGCCAGGGCCCTCTCTTTTACGCAATTTCTTACGGTTCCCTCCATAACACCTGTGGCTGAGGAGGTGAAAACGATCACATGATTTTTTGTGTTCAGAGCTTTTTTAAGTTTTTCGATGATTCCCTCATACAGGGTCTGGAATTCCTTACCCCTGTGGGAAATCATTGGTCTAACTTGTGCCTTAAGCACTTCTTCCCTGACCTCTGTGGGGCCGGGGTTGAAAAGGAGTCTTCCCATAAATTCCCCCTTTTTGGTTTAGCTTTAATTATGATAAAGCTTTAGCTTTAAATAGTCAAGTGATTATTTGCACAAGTAAAGCTCTGGCTTTTATTAAAATAAAGGTTTACAATTAAACCGAAGCAACGGAGGTAAACTTGTTTAAGAGCGGTATTAGACTTTTCAAGGGGAATGAAGGAAGAGAAAAAGCCCTTCCGAAAACTTACCTGGCCTTCTTTCTAATTGTGATGTTATATTTACTCACATATATGGCGCCATCTCTTATTATAAAATTAGTGTTAACCATTACGGGGCTTGTAGTGTCCTGGTTTGTATCGATTTCAGAGGACAATTACTCCTTCCTTTTCTATTACTTCTCGGTATTGCCTATTCTAATTTTCAGGGCGACTTTCCCTGTACCCGGTTTGCTCATTATTTCGGAAATCGCTGTCGCCTTAGCTTTCTGGATTTCTTCAAGTCCTCGTTACCTTTCTTTAGTGGTGGACTATAGAATTCCAGAAGAGGCTACGCCTGCGGAGGCCTCTTTTCTCCTTTCTAAGGATATTGGTCCGCAGGAGCTAATTTCTACCCTTTACAGTTTATCTTTGAGAGGGTACCTTGATGTCCTGGAGGAAGGTGGAAGGTTAATGTTTCAAAGAAAGAGGGAGTACGAAGACGATTCTACTTTGCTCTCCTACGAAAAATTTTTACTGGATAAGATCTTCTTCGTCCCCAATATTGAAATAATGGAAAAAACAGGGGCAATTTTCTGTCCCGGAAGTTTCCCCGAAAAGATTGACAGCGAACTTGTACTCCAGAATCTTCCAAACTGGGTAGACAATTTTAGAAGTAGACTTCTTGAAAGTCTCAGGTACGAAAAGCCTATCATTAAGAAGTATGCTTTTGAAACAAAACCAGCTTTTTTACTTACCGCTTTCACATACTTTGTGCTGGGACTGATTGAAAAAAAGAATCTTGAAGCTAAGTTAATATTTGAAGGGTTGAAGAAGTTTGTTATGGAGGTAGAACCCTTCATTGTGGGACTTTTCTTTTTATGGCTTTCGTTTTCTCACTCTCTTCCGCTGACCCCCTTGGGTAGGGAGGTGTATTCTAAGGTGCTTGGTTTTAGAGAGTTTATGAGGAGGGTTGAAAGGCCTCGGCTTCTATGGCTTGTAAAGGAGAAGAAACTGGAAATTTTTAATCTTCTAAACTATCTTTATGCTCTGAATCTTCTCAATCCTTTAAACTGGGTTCTAGAAATGCTCAAGGAACGAGAGGCGAGTGAAGAGGCATTGCTTTTTACAAAGCTCTTGAAAGAGGTTCAGGTAAATTGGTACAAGGGAAAAGATCTAAGGTAGAAAGAGGTCGAAGATAGATTTTTCGATTTTAACATCGGGTAATTTCTTAATGTAGATTCTAAAATTGTAATCCCACCTGTCTCCAAAACCATTATAGGTGAAACTGGCTTCCCAGCAATGCAGGTCCTTAGTGATGGAAAAACTTCTTGAAACCACCTCTTTTTTATTGAAGTCATAACTTCCTGAGAAGTTTACCCTGAAACTTTTACCGAAGTCGAAGTTTCCGCTCGCAAAGACCATCTGACTTACAAAAAATCCTTTAGTTAATGTGTAATTTAAATTGAGGCTTATTCTATTGCGTGTGTTAGACTCTGCTATATTGAAGCTTGGAAGGGGTAAGGTTGTTCGCAGGGATAAGTTGATCGATGGATTCTTAAATTCTTTGGTATCCCTCACATAAGTAGTTGTTACCCTTACACTGAAAGGTAGGAGGGTTAGGGTGTTTATGCTGATAAACCAGCTATTGAAGGGGGTTGAGGTGGTTTTTGGCAAAATTATGGTGAAGCTCGAGAGGTTTAAATTTATGATGTCGATTTTCCTCTTTTCCATCTGGACCCCAAAACTGTTATTGAGGACAATGCTCAGGGAAGCCTGTTCCTTTGATGAATATTGTAAGAAATAAAAATTTGTTGCAGGATTTGTTATTTTGGGATGATAGGAAAAGGAAAGGGAGGGTTGCAGAGTGTGGGTGAAGAATTTTATTTTACTTACTCCAAAAAGGGTTTTACCGTAAAGTACTGTTCCAAAATTTGCAGACCCAGATATCCCTTTGATAAGCGGATTTCTGGCACCGGAGGTATCATAGTCTGCAACACCTGCAAAGCCGTTTGTCGAGAGAGAGAACCGCAGGTATTTAAATAGCCTGAAATTGTAACTCGCAGAGCCGTTAAATTTAGCTCCCCACCTCAATGTATCCAGGGTATCAACTTTTGAATACTCTCGTAAAAAAGATAACCCTCCTGTGAAACTGAAGTTACCCAGTTTTAGGGGTGGCACCCCAATTTGTATTGAAGGGATACGAGTTGTTCTAAGGTTAGTTGAGAGGTTTAATCTATCATCTATGTTTCCGGAAAAGGCTATTCTTCCAAAGTTTTTTGAGAGGGAGAGATAACTGGTAAGTTCTCTTTTAAGCCAATTTTCTTTGACATCGGCGTAGTCGTTTAATACTTCATTGTCTGACAGATACTCGCCCCTTCCAGTAATCTTGAATCCCCTGAAGGGGCCAAGGGAGGTGTTTCCGTTCAGTGTCCACCTTCTCCTCCATGGATTCCATTCCTGTGCGAGAGAGTAATTTAAATTAATAATTCCAAATTTGTACCTATTAAAGGAGAGATCGACGTTGCCTCTAACACCCCTTTTTTCGTAAAGGTCAAGGGAGAAGGTAAGGTCAGAATAATTGTTTATCACTAAGTAGTAAGATAGGTTTTTTAAATACTTACCATCGGTGGAATTTGTACCAAATCGGGGAACTAAGAAGCCTGATTTGCGTTCCTTCGAAAGGGGGAAGATCCAAAAGGGTAACATAAATATAGGAACGTCATGCACCTCGAGGATAACAGGTTTTACTATGGCCATATCTCTCAATATAACCTTGCTTTCGCTGGATTTGAAGTAATAGTGCGGAGTATCCGCTTCACAAGTAGTAAAGGTGCCATTTTTTACATAGACGGTATCTGTTGAATCTTTCGCAATCTTAATTCCTTGATAGATTCCCTTTTCCTGTCTCATTTTACCCGAGAAAGCAAAGCCGTTCTTGGTTTTGGTATCATAGTAAATGCTGTCACCAATGAGAGTATCCTTTCCGAATACCAGGATTGCTTCTTTTCCGAAGGCCTTCAGTTTATCTTCATTTTTGAAAAATATAAGACTGTCGGCAAAAAGTTCGACATTTTCTTTTTTAATTTTTACGGAATCTCGCAGAATGAAAATGGAACTGTTTGCAAAATAAAGTAATTCTTTACATTCAAAGTAGAGTGGAGCAGAAGCAAAAATTAAAAAAGTTAATAAATTCAATGCGCGTCCGTGTTAAGGTCTACTTCTTTAAATTTAGATAGTGCTCCGAAAATCAACTGTTTTATCTCTTCAAGCCTCTGCGGAGTTCTCCCTTCACACCTTACAACCAGTACTGGTTGGGTATTTGAGGCCCTTATGAGACCAAATCCGTCTTCGAATTCTACTCTTACACCATCGATGTCGATCACTTTGTATTGTTTCTTAAATTCCTCCACCAATTTAGAAACCACTTCAAATTTTTTGTCATCGGGGCAACCTACTCTGATTTCCGGAGTAGAGTAATAGTAAGGAATTTCATCAGCGAGGGCAGAAAGGCTTTTACGTTCTTCTTCTAAGATTTCAAGAAGCCTCAAGGAGGCATAGATTGCATCGTCATAACCGTAAAATCTATCATTAAAAAAGATGTGGCCAGACATTTCGCCGGCAAGGGGCGCATTTACTTCTCTTAGTTTGGCCTTGAGAAGGGCATGGCCGGTTTTCCACATTAAGGGTTTTCCACCGAGCTTCTCAATGTATTCAGTAAGCCCCTTAGAGCATTTAACATCGTGAATAATGGTGGCACCTTTATAATTCTTCAGTACCTGCTTAGAAAAAATCCCGAGAAGCCTATCTCCGAAAAGTAAAACCCCTTTTTCGGTGATTGCCCCAATTCGATCAGCATCGCCATCGTAACCAATACCCAGATCAAATTTTTCTTTTACTACCTTTGTTTGCAGGTCTTTCATGTATTTTTCTACTGTGGGGTCTGCTAAGTGATTGGGGAAGGTTCCATCGACTTCCATGTAAATTCCTTCAAAGGGGATATTTAGACTCTTAAATATTTCGGAGACAATCGGTCCAGCGGTGCCATTTCCTGGGTCGATGGCCACTTTATATTTCCCTTCTATTTTTACACTGTGGATCATTTCGTAAACGTATTGGTCGATTACATCTAACTTTTGAACTTTACCCCTCTCGAGCGTGTTGTAAAATTTTTCTTTTTTAATCATTTCCTTGAGTTTTTGAATATCATCACCGTAGAAGGTTTCTCTTCCTAAGGAGAGCTTGAATCCATTGTACTCCCGTGGGTTATGGCTGGCAGTAACCTGGATTCCACCGTGAACCTCATATTTAAAGAGAGAATAGTATTGTAAAGGTGTTGGAACAAGTCCGAGGTCATAAACGGTGACTCCCGTTTTTGTAAAACCTTCTATCAAGGCTTCTTTAAGCGGTATGGAACTTGGCCGCGCGTCCATTCCCACAGTAACCTTTGAACCACCCTTTTCTTTGATAACAGTGCCAAAGGCCCTACCAATGAGATAGGCAACCTCTTCGTCCAATTCCTTGCCATAAATACCCCTAATGTCGTACATTCTGAAGATTTCGTCTACGATCTTCATTGTCCACCTTCCTTTTCTTTTAGAATAAAGGATTTTTTAAGTACTATCAAAGAAAATCAGTTTACAGATGTTTTCAAAGGATGTAAGGAATGAGTGCCTTTCTATTTTCAGGATATGTGGGAAAATTCTCTTTATACCATTTGTGGTTTGCTAATGCCCTTGGTGCAAGGTTTGCAAAGGTCCATAATGCAAAGGATAGTCCCGCCAAACTCCAGGTAGCGATTGCCCACCCGGTCCATTCTAAGATTTCTCCGAGGTAGTTGGGAGAGGATACGAAATTAAAAATTCCCCCCTCAGGAATTTTATACCCGTTTTCGCCGTTTCTTCTAAGGCTTATCAACTTTGAGTCAGAGGTGTAGTGAAGAAGGAACCCCGTTATAAATAAGATCACTCCGATGATAAAGCGGGGATCTCCCATCCAAATTGGGCTGTATTTTTTGATATGGGTAATGGAAATCATATTGATGAGGCTATTAACAGTATTAAAGAAAAATCCCATTGCGACGATAGAAAGCGGGATATCCTTTTTTGAGTGCAATTTAAAGGGAAAGAGAAGAGACCGATAAAAATAGTGCATAATCCATAAAGTAGCAAATATAATCTGGGGACTTCGGCTTAGGTAGGCTCGATATTTAAAGAAATATAAGACGGGTATCAACAAGGAAGGAATTTCCATAAGAATCCAACCAATTTTGTTTGAGAGGAGAGGACCCCAGCCCTTCCTTGCATGCCTCCCGTAAGGTGCTGTGATCTTTAGCAACGAAAGGAAAATAACAATGGAAAAACCAATCCAGCACCACACAAAGATGTTAAAGATATCCGTGTTCCTTAAACCATTTATATGTATCATTTAAAGTCTCCTCGATTGGTCTTGGTTTGTAATTTAAATCTTTTTCTGCTTTTTCCCGAGATATTGGACTTTTCCAGCTTAAGGCTTTCAATGCCTCGGGAGTAAATAAAGGTTGAAATTTGAATATCTTACTTAAGGGCAAAAGAATACTTGCCCCAATTTGTGCCCATTTTAATGGGAAAACAACTTTAGGACACCTTACCTTTGATATTTCACACCAGAGTTCAGAGAGTCTTGAGACTTCTAAGTATATTCCTGACAAGATATAAATGCCGTCTCCATTTGTAAGAGCCTTTGACACTGCCTCTGCAACATCCCTGGGATCCACCCAGTCAAAGCCCCCTTCAACTAAGGCAGGAACTCGTTTCTTAGAAAGGGAAATGAGGAACCGGCCCATTAAGGAGGGTTTGTAATCGTAAGGTCCAATTAGGGCTGTAGGACACAAGATAACTGCGTTTAGACCCTTTGTTATCGCATCCTGTACGAGCTTTATCCCTTCTGCTTTTGAAATGTCATAGATTGAACCTGTACCATCGACTAAAGGAGAATTTTCATTGACAGGTCTACCTTCATCCCTGAAGGCGTGAATGGATCCAATATATATAAGCCTTTCAACGTTATTCGCTTTCACTGCCTCGATAACATTCTTTGTCCCAACTACATTTGTTTTCCATACCAATTCTCTATCGAAGCTTGTTATACTGATGTGGGCAGCGGAGTGGATAACAGCAAAAGCACCCTTAAAAGCGTTTAGGAGCTCGTTTTTATTTAATAGATCTGCTTTTACGACTTCGCAGGGAAGATTTGCGACACCTCTTGTATCACTTTTAACTACAGCTCTTACTCTATATCCCTTTTCAAGAAGGTTACGCACAATATTTGCGCCAAGATGTCCCGATGCACCAGTAACAACTACTAATTTACTAATAAGACGCCTCCTTCTTTTTAAAAATTTTAAAGGATATTTGCAATCTAAGCAAAGGCTCTAACCCTGAGCGTAATGGACTTGACTTTCCGACCTGAAGATGCAACAATTATTTTAAAAATGGATTTGTTTTAAAAGGAGGTTTTTTATGAAGATTGAATTTACAGATGAACTCTTAACTCATGTACCAGAAATGGATAATCAGCATAGAAGGTTGGTAGAGCTGGTCAACAAAATATCTGAGCTCTTGAAGGCTGGCGATACCAAAAGCGCAATGGAAGTCCTCGCAAAAGAATTGAAGGATTATGTGGATACCCATTTTGAGGCAGAAGAAAAGTATATGGAAAGTATAGGGTTTCCGAAGTTAGAGTCCCATAAAAAAATACACGAAGCCTTTAGGAAGCAAGTGTATGAGTATGTGGAATCTTTGAAAGAGGGCGACATTGATGCTTTTAATGAAGCCCTCTCCGTCACATGGTCCTGGTTATTTAACCATATTGGCACCGTCGATAAAGATTATGGGATATTTGCTAAGGAAAAAGGGCTAATATAATCTTGTAGCTTTTTTGTTTAAATAAAAATGGGGGCCTTATTAAGGCCCCCATTTTTTAAAAGTTTTTTGTTTGCCTACTCTGCCCTAACTCTTATCAAAACGCCATGGTGGACGTAAGGGTAGTTGTCAGGTCTAAAGGATGGTGCTGAAATTATGCTCAGGGCAAAGCCGCCTCTGGTGACTTTAGTAGGCACTTCCACTATTGTGTAGAAATGATAAGGATTTTGAGGATCTCTCATCATTCTCATCCTTCTTGGAGCGCCCCAGGTGAGAGTTTTGTAGAAAAAGGCGTGGTTAGTGGAGCTGTTTGCGTATAAGTCGAACCTTATTTCTGTTCCGCATTTAACCGTTGGAATATCTTCGATGTTCATTAGCTCTGAGTAGTTTGTAAATACTTTAGTTATCGTGTTGTTTAATGTGTCAGTGTAAGTAATTTTAATGGAATCGATGTGGTTTTGTACTACGGGAACGTAGATATTACCAATAAGGACTGAGTCGGGAACATCTTTGGAAGTGACTTCACCGAGAGAGACTTGCTTTAGAAGCCATCCACGATGGGGGTCGTTTATATCACCTTCCCTCACAAATAAAGCTTTTCTTACAGCAAGGTCGTGGAAGTTTTTGCTACGGGTGAAAACTGTGTCACTATCAGGATCGTAATAGACTATGTTAAAAAGCCCATATATATGATGGTTTATTGTTGCCCACGCAGTATCGCCTTCGATGACGATGTCTCTATTGGTGCTGACGGAGAGGATTTTCCTCCACCAACCTACAACCAAGGCCGGGGCTTTTGTACTGGAAACGTTAAAGGTATCAGGTGTTAAAGAAGCATCCTCGTATTCTTTTTCGAAACCGAGATCAGTACTATAGGTGGTGTTTATTAGTTCTTCGATGGCTTCTTCGTCCTTTACCTCTTCTACTCTTGTACACGAAGAAGCCACAAGAGCTATTACTGTTATGATTGGGATAAGATACTTCAGGTTTTTCATGTTCACCTCCTAATATTTTTGACGAAAAAAAACTATAATTTGTTTATTGCTTCTTAATCGATGTTTCTAACTTATCTTTCACGCTTCTCAAGTATTCAAGAAGTTTTTGGAAGTCCTCGGGAATGTCAACTTCAAACTCCACGTTCATACCTTTACCGGGATGATAAAAGGAGAGCTTTTTTGCGTGGAGGGCCTGTCTGTCCATTATTTCTAGGACTTTTGCAACAAACTCGTTGAGTTCTGAAGGTACAACACGGAAGATTTTTCTCACGTCCCGCCCCGAATAGACTTCATCTCCCACAACAGGATGACCGATGTATTCCATATGAACTCTAATCTGATGAGTTCTTCCTGTTTCTAAAGAAATTTCAAGTAAAGTAGCCAGGTTTCCAAAATTTTCTAAAACTTTGTAGTGAGTTATGGCACTTCTGGAGTTGAAAAAGGTCACAGCCATTCTCGTTCTATCCACTGTGTGCCTTCCGATAGGTGCATCTATGGTTCCTTCGGGTCCAACAATTTTTCCCCAAACAATAGCCCAGTAAATTCTTTTTGCCGTTTTTTCTTCCATTTGCCTTGCCAAACTTCTCAATGCTTTTTCGCTCTTTGCGACGACGAGGAGGCCTGTAGTATCTTTATCGAGTCTGTGCACTATTCCCGGGCGCGTTTTGTCATCAATTTTTGGCAATTCCTTATACTTTCCAACAAGGGCATTGACGAGGGTCCCGGTCACATTGCCCCTTGCTGGGTGAACCACCATCCCCTTTGGTTTATTTATAACGATAATATCTTCATCCTCGTAAATTACAGGAATTGGGAGGTCCTCCGCAATCACCGGGAGTTTTTCCTGTACGCTAAATCTTGCAAAAATGTGATCGTTTGCCTTTACCTTATAGCTTGGCTTTTGAGGCTGGTTGTTGACGAGTACCTGTCCTTCTTTTATGAGTTTTATCACCTGAGAGCGGGATAGTCCAATTCCACTCACCACAAGATATATGTCGAGACGTGTGCCCTCCATCTTCTCTGAAACAACCCTCTCGAAAACCTTCTCCATTGTGAGAATTTTAAATTATCACTTGCGTTTAATCTACGAAACTATAAAGATTTGCATGAATAAAAAATTAAAACTTCTTGTAAAATTAGAGGGTCAGCTGACTTCTATCTTTGCACCGAGAGAAATCAGCTTTTCTCTGAAATTTTCATACCCCCTCTCCAAGTGCTCGATTCCAAAAACCGTCGTTTCTCCTTCGGCAATAAGGCCTGCAAGAACTAAAGCCGCAGCACCTCTCAGGTCGTTTCCTGTGACTTCAGCGCCTGTGAGCTTATTCACACCTTCGATGAAGGCTGTTGGTTCTACCACTTTTATGTTGGCACCAAGCCTCTGCAATTCAAAGGCGTGGGCAAATCGGTTGGGGTAAATGCCTTCTTTGATTATGCTGGTTCCCTTTGCAATTGTGAGCATACTCATAAATTGAGGTTGCATATCCGTTGGAAATCCGGGAAAGGGTTGAGTTTCAATATGAAGACTTGAAATTTCCTTAGTTCTTTTTTCTACTTCCAAAAAGTCTTTGCCTCTGTCTATCAAAGCCCCTGCTTCTTTTAGTTTTAGAATGACAGGTTCTAAATGTTCGGGAATACAGCCTGTCACTTTTACCTTTCCCCCTGTCATAAACCCAGCAACGAGATAGGTTCCTGCCTCAATCCGGTCTGGTATAATTTCAAATTCTGGGACAGGTTTTAGCTTTTTAGTCCCTTTTATTTTGATAACATCGGTTCCAGCCCCTTCGATTTTCACTCCTGACTTAGCGAGAAATTCTGCGGTTGCAACCACTTCAGGTTCCTGAGCAGAGTTGAGGATTGTAGTTTCTCCTTCCATCATGGCAGCGGTTGTCATGAGGTGGATTGTGGTTCCAACAGATTTAAAATCCAGCGGTATTTCGCATGGGTTTGGCTTCTTCATCGTTGCTTTTATATACCCCCGTTCAATGGTAAGCTCTGCACCCAGAAGGGATAATCCCTTGATGTGAAAGTCTACAGGTCTTGGACCAAAAGCGCATCCTCCTGGGAAGGAGACCTCAGCCCTTCCAAATTTAACAAGGAGTGGACCGAGAACATAAATTGATGCCCTCATTTTACTTACAATTTCATAAGGAGCGGTGTAACTGTTGATTGTCGTTGGGTCAACTTGAAGTTCGTTGTTACCTTTCCATTCTACCTTTGCCCCCAGAAGTTTTAAAAGCTCTATCATTGTGAAAACATCTTGAACCCTCGGTACATTCTTTAAAAGGATTGGTTGGTCGTGCAACATTATAGCTGACATTATTGGAAGAACGGCGTTTTTTGCTCCTTGAACTTGCACTTCGCCTTCAAGGTAAGCAGGTCCGTACACTTTAAAATATTTCATAATAGGATAAAGTTTAAAGCTTTAAATATGAAATTCGACGATGTCTTTATCTTGAAGCTTGTAGTCTCTTTCTACTCTTTGACCTTCAAATTTCGTTGAACCCCAAACCTTTGCATATTTCAACTTTTGTTCAAAATCCTTATGAATTTCCCTTGCCGCATCAAGAACTGTGCTTCCCTTCTTTAAAATTAGCGGGTCTGCGAGGACCGGTGGTTTTCCAGGCTCCTTTGTATAAACCCTTATTATTTCCAGTTCCTTGAAGATCTCTTGTTTCAATTCTTCGGTCCCCGTGCCGTAGAGTGCTGAGAGGGGGAAGGCAATCAATCCAGATTTTCCCTTGAAATGGTTTTCAAGATCTTTTAGATATTGTGCATCCTTATTAAGATCAAGCTTGTTTAAAATCAATATTGCCCGTTTTGTCACGGGACCAAAAAGTTCATAATCTCCTGCGCCTGAACCCTTTAGGGTTATGTTTCTTTCTGAAAGTTTCTCTTGAATAAAATTAAAGTCATTAATTGGCTCGCTGTCAAGGCTTAGGACGATTGCAAGAAGATCGGCATTTCTTACAAGCTCAAAAATTTTGTAATCATTATCGTCCTTAATAGGTGGTGTATCTATGAGCTGTATTTTAATGTCTTCGAAGTCCATCATTCCTGCGTGTGGTTGCTGCGTTGTGAAAGGATAATCAGCGGTTTCAAAATTAGTATTACATAAGGTGTTCACAAGGGTGGTTTTTCCAGAATTGGGAAGTCCTAAAAGCAATACTTGACCAGCTCCTTCCTTTTTTATGTACCAATGGGCACCTGACTTTTTCCCCTTTTTCTGGTTTTCCAGTTCTTCCTGGAGTTTGGAGATCTTTGCCCTGATTTCTGCTTGAAGTTTGTCGGTACCTTTATGCTTTGGCATTATTGCGAGCATCTTTTTTAGTGCATGGATCTTCTCCTCAATAGTTTTTGCATTCCTATATTCCTTTTCAGCTTCAAAGTATTGTGGCGGCAAATTCGCAGGCATGTTTAAATTATAAGAAAGAAGGGCGCATTTTTCAAGAGTTCGGAGTAATTTCTTTATTAAGTCATCAAAAAATTCTTAATCGGAGGTTAAGTAAAGGGTTGACATTTTTTAATTCATGCCTATAATATAAGCGGAGGTGGGTTATGGATTTAAAAAAAATTATGATAGTATGTGCCCTGATTATTACAAGCTGCAGAAAAGATTTGGGGACCCCCCCGGAAATTAAATTGTACTCTATTATCAGTATTCAATCTGGTCTTCTTATTGAGTTTGAAGTTGTTGATGAAGATTTTGAAATGGCCAAATTGTATTTATCTGGAAATTTGTACAAGACCTATTCAGTTCAACATGTCCGGGACACAATATTTGGGGTCATACCTTTTAACTCTTACACTGTAAAAATTGTAGCAAAAGACGAAAAGGGGAATGAGAGGGTAAAGGAATATTTAATAACTTACGGGCCTCCCCCATTAACTTACACAACTGGTTATTATTACTGGTTGAATGAAACTATACGATTTATTTGGTCACCTGTTTTGAATGCAGAGAGCTACGAACTTCAGATTTCGCGCTCCTTTGACGATTGGTCTTCAAATATTGTTGTTGATACATTTGTTATTGATACAGTTTTGGTTATAACTTTAAATAATGTGGGCGGCTATTACTGGCGAGTAAGGGCATCTAAAGGTTCTCTAAGGAGTGAGTGGTCTGTTATTAATTCCCTCCATGTGGAAGATCTTTCCCCTCCCAATTTGAGAGACCCCTTAAATGATACCTGCTGGATCAATGAGGTGGTTATATTCTCGTGGTATGAAAAGGCTGGAGCAAATAGGTATGCGTTTGAGCTCGCAACGAATCCCCAATTCAGTAATGTTTTAATTGATACAATTGTAAATGATCTTTCCATATCATGGCCTTCAGGCGGTAACTTAGGATGGTATTATTGGAGAGTAAGGGCTGGTAGAGATACTTTCTGGACCCTCTGGTCCGATGCAGGATCCTTTGAGATTATCAGTGTTCCAGCGCCTCCTGTATTGCTTAGCCCGTCTAATAATAGTAGCTTTTGGAACAGTGAAAACATCAGGTTTAGCTGGACACATGTAAATGGGGCTCAGGGATACGAAATAGAGGTTTTTAAAGAAAGTTTTGGGAGTGTATTTTCTGCTTATACTTCGAGCGAATACTATAATTGGACACCCGGGTACTCATTTACAGGAGGTTATTACGCCAGAGTTCGAGGAAAAAGAGAAAATATATACACTCTTTGGTCTGACTCCGTCAACTTTAGTTTAGTAAACTCCATACCCCGCATCTTATCCCCTGACAATAATTCTTCTTTTTGGAATTGTGATACATTAATCTTTCGCTGGAATGTGGTCGAATTAGCTACTTCATACAGATTGCAAGTTTCAAGATATCAGGATTTTCGAGATTATGTTGTTGAACAGGTTATCTCTGATACAATGCTAAAATGGGTTCCATTATCCCAGAATGGGAAATTTTACTGGAGAGTAAGGGCAGAAAAAGATGGCTTTAGTGGTTATTTTTCTGACATAAGGACTCTCTATTTGTGCCCATATACGGTAAGCTCTTATTCTTGGCCCAATGTAGAGTTTTTTGAAGTTAAGGAAAATTCTGTTTTTGTAGTTTCCAATGGTGGAACATCATCAATTCCAAAAGGTAGGTTATCAATTATTAATTTTTCTACTCCTGAGGCCCCATCTGTCTTTGCGGATTTTTTAGAGACTTCTATCTTCCCTACTAAGTATACCTGTCTTTCTGTCTCAGGCAATTACATTTTTGTAGTAGACAGTATTTGGGGGCTAAGAGTCTTTGAAGTTTCTGGCTCCAATCTCCAAAAAATAGCGAGTTGGGATTTTTATCCAAGTTCAACCTTTTACGTTTTTGTGAAGGACAATTTCCTTTATACAATTGATGGTGGAACTACATCGAGAAGATTATCGAAATTTGATATATCGAACCCGGCTAATCCAAGGCTTTTGGGAGGTATTGACATTTCAAATGCTTTGAGTATTTTTGCAGATAATAATTATGCATATATAGCGGCCGGGTTTAATGGCGTTGTTATAGTCGACACCAGGAGTATGAACATTCAATCAGTAGTTGCTACACCAAGTGCGGCTCTAAGTTCTTGTAAACTTGGTAATTACTTAATTGTTGCTTTGGGGTCAGGTGGCCTTTGCGTAATCGATGTATCAAATCCGTCGTCGCCCCGGGTCCTTAGCACATATTCTCGCATCAACGCAAGTTCAGTTAATGTATTTAATAATGAGGCCATTTGTACAGGATTGAATAATCTTATAACTGTGCTTGATTTAAACAACCCTCTGACGCCTAAGGAGTTTGGATATTTTCGCCCTTACGGTAAAAATGGTAGGTTGATTAAAGTGTCTGAAAATTACGTTTTTGTATCAACAGAAGGTGAAATTTACGTAATTAAGATGAAATGGTGATTTTGTTCATGCTTTCTCGGCTCAATACCATTACTTTAAAAATAGACATTTTTAATTGGAATTGAGAAATCGCTAAAACTTTTCCTGGAGCTTAAAATTGCACCTTTCGTGCAGGGAATCCCTGCAAGGTGAATTACTTATCAGATTTTTAGGTTAGAACAAAAACAACGGCCATTTATTTTAGGTAATGAAGGAAAAGTACCGTGCTTCCTGATTTTACTTTTCTTTTCCATTAAAATATTTTAAAAGGAGATGTATTATGTTTAAAACCTTTGAAGATGTTATTGCACTTGCAAAGAGTAAAGGTAGAAAGAGGATAGCAGTGGTTGAGGGTGCTTCAGAAGAAATTGTTGAGGGGCTTAAGCTGGCTAAAGAGCTTGCCGTGCCCATTTTAATAGGTGACGATGAGAAGATAAGAAAATTTGCTGAAACGCATGGCATCTCAGGTTACGAAGTAATTCCTTCAACCTCACCCGTTGAATCCGCCTTTAAAGCCTGTGAACTTGTAAAAAAGGGCGAAGCGGATTTTATTATGAAAGGGAAAATTGACACACCTACCTTTCTGCGGGCTCTCTTGGATAAGGAAAAGGGGATTAGAACAGACAAAATATTTTCCCATATAACCCTTCTCGAAATTCCCAATTACCACAAGCTGGTTTTCTTAACCGATGCAGGGATGAATATAAGGCCTGACCTGAAGATGAAGATAAGCATTCTTCAAAATGCAATAGATGTAATGAAGACCATGGGTTATAATGAGATAAAGGTAGCCTTTCTTGCATCCCTTGAAACCCTTCATGAAGATATGCCAGAAACTATTGAGTTTGCTGCCATTTCAAAACTTCAGGATAGGAGTTTCTTTAAAGGAGTTAAAGTGTATCTTGATGGTCCAATGGGGTTTGACATTGCTGTTTCAAAGAGGGCAGCGGAACTCAAGGGTGTAACTTCTGTCGTCAGTGGGGATGCTGATCTATGGATGGTCCCCGATGTGGCGTCAGGAAACATTTTAGCTAAAGCTTTAATATACATTGCTAAGGCAAAGGCCGGCGGACTCATTTATGGTGCAAAAGTTCCTGTGGTTTTACTCTCCCGGGCTGATGAGCCCGAATTGAAGTACTATTCTATAGCCTTTGCTGTAGCAGCCTGTGGATAAATATTACATAAAAATTTGCGATTCGACTAACGATACGGCGAAGTTTTTTATTGATAGTGGTGTAAAGATTCCTTTTGTAATTATATCGGAGGAGCAGACAAAGGGCAGGGGACAACAAGGTAGGAAGTGGATTTCTCAAAAAGGGGGGCTTTACTCCTCCTTTGTATTAGATAAAATTGATTCGAAAAAGGCTTTAACTCTCGGAGCAGTGGCCTCTTACAGAACTCTTGTGAAATTTTTGCCAGTGAAGGTGAGGTTTCCTAATGACTTACTGGTGGGAAGGAAAAAAATCGCCGGCGTACTTGTGGAACAAACGAGTGGGGCAACCATAATCGGAATAGGTATTAATGTAAATCAACAGGAGTTTCCTGAGGTGATTAAAGAAGTTGCGACAAGTCTATTTCTTGAGACGGGTCTTCTATATTCTCTGCAAGAAATTGCAGATATACTAATTAATGAAATCGAAGGACTTCAGAATTTGGATTATGAGAGGATATTTCAGGAATACTATAAACTTGTGTCGTTAAGGGGAAGATGTTTTTTGCATTTCAAAGGTGGCCGAGAGGTAGTATGTGAGATTAAGGACTTTGACAAGGACTTAAATTTATTTACAACGGCGGGTAATTTTAATTTTGGTGAGGTTGTGTGGATAGAATGGGTGCAGTAATCTGCGTAGACGTTGGGAACATTAACATTCACACGGGGTTATTCCTCGATGGAAAACTCGCTGAAGCTTTTGATGGTTTACCCCGTCCTGAAGATCTGAGTAATGCTGAAGCCATCGTTTATAGTTCCGTATCTGAGAAAAATTTTAAAAAGTTGAGCCAGAGGCTGAAAGAAGTTCAATACAAGGGAAGGATTTTGCATTTATCTTCCTCCACGCAAAATCTTCTAAAGATACACTACAAAAATCCCTCTCAACTTGGTGACGATAGATTGGCTTTGGCTTATTATATATGGAGAAGGTATGTAGAGGGTCTTGGAATTGATGCAGGCACTTTTATAAATATAGAGTGGGTAAAGGATAATACCCACTTTCCTATTGCAATATTTCCCGGTTTGAAACTAATTATCTCTAATTACAAAAAGGGCACGAGATTGAAAGATTTTCCTTCTTTGATCATAGACGAGCTTAAGAAGATGAGGCAATTTCGGAGTAAGGGGAGGGCAGAGGATGCTTTCCGACTTATTCCTGAATCTTCGATAGATTGTATAGTTAAAGGAATTGTCGATGCTTTAAAGGGTCTTATAGATGGCGCTCTTAGGGTAACAGGTGAGGAAAGGGTGATTTTCACCGGCGGAGAAGGGGAAATTTTAAGTGACCTTTTAAATATCGGAAAGTATGAGAGGCATGCGGTTTTGTGGGGACTTTACTATTTTTTTGAAGTTTCTGAGAGTTCTTCTAAATTTTGAAACTTTCTAATTATTTCCTTTTTTAGCTCGTCGATCCCGATTTTTAATTTTGCTGAAATAAAAAGGGCATCAGGATAATTTGCGCGCAACCTTTCTATGACCTTCTTCTCGATAATTAGATCTATTTTGTTGAAAACTTTAATAGTGGGTTTGTCTCCGCATCCAATATCGGCAAGAACGGATTCAACAGTTTGTATCTTCTTTTCTACAGGCTCGTTAGTAATATCAATTACATGGACCAGGAGGTCGGCTTCCCTTGCCACTCCTAAGGTAGCCTTGAAAGATGCTATAAGATGATGCGGAATGTCTTCAATAAATCCAACGGTGTCTGAAACAACGACGGGTTTGGGCAAGACATCCTGGTACATAATCCTTGTGGTCGCATCAAGGGTCGAGAAAGGTTTGTCTTCAACAGGAAGGTTAGACTTTGTCAGTAGGTTCATAATAGAAGATTTTCCTGAATTAGTGTATCCTACAAGGGTCACTTTAAAAATCTCTTTTCTTCTGCGATAGTGAAGTTCCCTTGTTTTTTCAATCTCTGCAAGTTCTTTTTGTAAGTGGTTTATTCTATCTTTGATCTTTCTCCTATCGACTTCGAGTTTTTTTTCACCAGGTCCTCTTGTTCCGATACCTCCTCCAAGCCTTGAAAGGTCAATGCCTTTTCCCGTTAGTCTCGGCAATCGGTAAAGCAATTGAGCCAGCTCCACCTGTATCTTTGCTTCCAATGTCTCAGCATGTTGGGCGAAGATATCTAAAATTAATTCAGTTCGATCAATTATCTTGCATTTGATTATTTGCTCTAAATTTCTTACTTGGGAAGGTGATAAGTCTTGGTCGAAAATTACCACATCAATCCCAAATTGCTCACAGATGTTCTGAATTTCATAAGCCTTGCCTTTTCCTATGAGATAGGCAGGATCAAAAGAGGGTCTGATCTGCAAAATTTTCTCAAAAACCGTTGCGCCTGCTGCTTCTGCGAGTTTTTGAAGTTCTTCGAGCCGGTCTAATTCGCGCCACCGTTCCTGCGAAGAAGTACAAACGCCGACGAGAAGGGCTTTTTCTGGCTTTTTTTCAGAAGTTGAATACATCCTTAATGAGTTCACTAACGTGGGAAATGTATTTGAGCTCGAGCTTCTCGGTGATCTCTTTTTTCATTTCCTCTATATCTCTCTTATTTTCTAAAGGCAAATAGACCGTCGTAATACCGTATCTTTTAGCGGCTAATAGCTTTTCTTCTAAACCGCCCACGGCAAGAACTTGTCCCGTGATTGTTATCTCACCGGTCATTGCTATATTACTGGGGACTTTTTTACCTGTTAAACTGGAAACCATGGCTGTCAATATTGTAACACCAGCGGAAGGGCCGTCCTTGGGTATTGCTCCTTCAGGAACATGCAAGTGGAGGTCTAACTTATTGTAAAAGTCTCTCTCGAGGCCAAATTCTTGATAGTTTGCTCTAATATAAGTTAAGGCAGCTTTTGCGGATTCTTTCATAACATCACCCAGTTGACCTGTTAATTCGAGCTTCCCGCTACCCTCCATTTTGGCGACTTCGATTCTCAAAATGTCTCCGCCGTACTCTGTCCATGCGAGTCCGTATGCAACACCTTCAGGAAGGGTTTCGTTCAATTCCCTCATTCTGTACCTTGGGGGGCCTAAAAACTTCTCTAAATTTTTTGCGGTTACTGTGGTTTTCCTGCCTTTGTCGGCATAATTTTTTGCTGCTTTTCTTGTTATTTTTGCAATTTGCCTTTCTAACTCTCTAAGGCCCGCTTCTCTTGAATATTCGTTTATGATTCGGTATATCGCGGGACGGGTGATTTTTAAGGCATCTTCAGGGAGTCCTGCGGCCTTCAACTGCTTGGGAATTAAGAACTTTTTTGCTATATGGTATTTCTCGTTCTCTAAATATCCTCTTATGGGAATAACCTCCATTCTATCTAAGAGGGGTTTTGGAATTGTATAGGTTGTGTTTGCTGTGGTTATAAAGAGGACCCGGGAAAGATCGAATTCAACTTCTAAGTAGTGGTCTTGGAATGACTTATTCACCTCAGGGTCCAGAACCTCCATAAGGGCTGCCTGTGGATCTCCACGCCAATCTTGTCCGACTTTATCAATTTCATCTAAAAGGAATACTGGATTGGAGCTGCCTGCCCTTCTTATTTGCTGAATGATTTTACCGGGCATTGCACCTACGTAAGTCCTTCTATGCCCTTTTATTTCTGCTTCATCCCTTAACCCGCCAAGAGAGATTCTAACAAATTTCCTGTTGAGGGCCCTTGCGATCGACCTTGCGAGAGAAGTTTTACCCACTCCTGGAGGTCCAACAAAGCAAATGACCTGTCCCCTAATTTCTCCCTTTAACTTAAGGACTGCAAGGTATTCTAAAATTCTTTCTTTCTGTTCTTCGAGACCGTAGTGGTCCTCATCGAGGATTCTTCGCGCATTGGCAATATCCAGATTGTCTTCGGTGTAAATTCCCCAGGGGAGGTTGATGAGCCAGTCAAGATAGTTTCTTATTACCGCTGCGTCAGGCGAGTTTGATGGCGTTCTTCTCAATTTTGCTACTTCGCTTAAGGCCTTTTTCTTAACTTCTTCGGGCATCAAGGATTGTTGGATTGTTTTTTCGAGGTTTTCGTATTCGTCCTCTTCCGTCACGCCGAGTTCCTTCTGGATTTCCTTCATCTCTTGCTGGAGGAAGAACTGCTTCTGATACTTTTTGATTTCCTCCGAAACCCTTGCCTCAATGTTAATTTTGAGATTAATGAATTCAATTTCTCTTATCAGAATTTCAACGAGACGTTTGAGTAACTCTTCCAGATCGTTGATTCTGAATAGTTCGATCTGTTCACTAAATTTAAGCCTCAGTGCGGTTAGCACTTTATATGCTATACTCCAGGGGTCCTGGGATTCGTCGAAAACGTTGAAGGCCGTTTCGGGGACAGTTTTAATATATTCGATATATTTAGCGAAATAATCCCGCAAAAGTCGAGTGTATTTTTCAACTTCTGGTGTTTCTGGAATAACCGGTTCAATCTCATCATAATAGGCGTAAAAGGTCTCATCCTGGTATATTAAATCATTGATTTTAACTTTTTTAAGACCCTCTACAACGGCTCTTATTGTTCCATCGGGAGGTGCCAGGTGTTGCAGGAAAAGCCCTATGGTTCCATATTCAAGAATATCCGAAAGTCCTGAGGGTATTTCCAGTTCAGGATTTAGTTGAGCAACAAAGATAGCCTGTTTGTTAAGTGTGAGTGCTTCTCTTGCTGCCTTGAGAGAAAAAGGCCTGCCAATAATTACCGGTGTAACAACGGTGGGATAAACTATAAGCTCTCTCGTTATAACAACAGGTAATCTCTTTTCCATGATTATTAATGGCTCTCTTTTTTCTTTTTGAATTCCGAGAAGATGATCACTGGTTCCTTGCCGGAAGCGATTACTTCCTTATCAACGATTACCTCTTCAATAGGTTTCTTTTGTCTCAAAGTTGGGAGCTTGAACATTGTATCAAGGAGCGCTTTCTCGATGATGCTTCTTAAACCTCTTGCACCAGTCTTCGTTTGTATGGCTATGTCCGCAATAGCTTCTAAGGCATCCTCCGTGAAGGTCAGTTTGACATTTTCCATTTCAAAGAATCTCTGGTATTGCTTGATAACGGCATTCCTGGGTTCTGTGAGGATTCTTATAAGTTCTTCTTTCCCAAGGGAATGAAGCGGAACAATCACCGGTATTCTTCCAACAAACTCGGGCATGAAACCATATTTTATGACGTCTTCCGGTTCAACCCGTGAAATTATGTCATTGTAAGTTAGTTTGCTTACATCTCTTTGGCTTGATTTGAAGCCCATTTCTGTGGATCCCAGTCTCCTTCTTATAATATCTTCAATTCCCACAAAGGCACCGCCAAGGATGAAAAGAATGTTTGTCGTATCAATCTGGTATGTGGGCTGTTCGGACATCTTTTTATTGGATTTCATGGGAACGTTGACTACGTGTCCCTCTAAGAGTTTTAGTAACTCTTCCTGAACTCCTTCACCTGATACGTCTCTTCCGTGGGTGGGCTTGGAGGCAATTTTATCGATTTCGTCTAAATAAACAATGCCATAGGAAGCCTTCTCGGGATCACCACCTGCATTCTGGATAAGTCTTAAGAGAATCGTCTCCACGTCTTCTCCAACGTATCCTGATTCCGTTAAGGAAGTTACATCAAAGATGGCAAAAGGTACATCCAGCAATTTGGCGAGGGTTTTTGCAAGAAGTGTTTTACCTGATCCTGTAGGGCCTATGAGGAGCACATTTGTTTTTTGTAAATCAATGTCTTTCTTGGGATTTAAAATCCTTTTATAATGGTTATAAACTGCTACCGAAAGTACTTTCTTAGCTAAATCCTGTCCGATGACGTAGTCATCGAGGTAGGCTTTAATCTCCTCTGGCGTTGGTAATGTAAAAGTTTTAAATTCTCTTTTTGTCTTTTCTTCGTCCTTAATAATGTCATGAGCAATTTTTACGCAATCCTCACAGATATAAGCGTCGATACCTGCAATCATCCTTAGATTATCTGACTTTGGTCTTCCGCAGAAGGAACAATGAATGTGTTTGTCTTTTGTTGTCTTTTTTCGAGGCATTTTACTTCTTTTCCTCCTTACGGCTAAAAATGACTTCATCTATAATGCCGTATTCTTTTGCCTCCTGAGCCGACATAAAGAACTCCCTATCGGTGTCTTTTTCAATTTTTTCAATGGGTTGTCCTGTATGTTTTGCCAGGATGTTGTTTAAAATATCTCTCATTCTCATTATTTCTTCAGCATGTATTTTTATGTCAATTGCCTGCCCCTCAACGCCACCCCAGGGTTGATGGATCATAATTCTTGAGTGGGGAAGGGCGTATCTCTTCCCTTTCTTGCCCGCAGCGAGGAGAACAGCACCCATCGATGCAGCCATTCCAACGCAAATTGTGACTACGTCTGGTTTTATATATTGCATTGTGTCATAGATCGCGAGTCCTGCAGTAACTTCGCCCCCTGGGGTATTTATATACAAATTTATATCTCTTTCGGGATTCTCTGCTTCAAGAAAGAGCATTTGTGCAACAACGAGGTTTGCAACGTGGCCATTTATAGGTGAACCGAGGAAAATTATTCGATCCTTTAAAAGTCTCGAATAAATGTCAAAATACCTCTCACCTCTTCCTGTAACCTCAATAACGTAGGGAACATACTGATCAATTATTTTCTTGATGTCTATGCTCATTCTATAATTACCTCCACTTTAACTGCATTTTTCAAGTTTTCCAATGCTTTGTTTCTTAAAATTTCATCGATTATATCTTCCATTAGCCCCCGCTTTTCCAATTCTTTCCTGTAAACTTGAGGATCCATGCGGTAAATTTTTGCTTTTTCTTCAATCGTTTTTGCAATCTCTTCCTCAGTGGCTTCGAGGCCTTCCTGTTCGATGTAGTTCTTTAAAATTATCTCTTTCTTTACAAGGTCTTCCGCAATTCGTCTAAGGGAGTTCCTTACCTCTTCATTTTTAGGATCGTATCTAAAACTCTGTGCGATTCTGGTTATCTTTTCTTCTACCATCGAGCGGGGTAGCTCAAACTGAACCCGATTATAGATCTCTTCTATTATCTGCCATTCCAGCTCATCTTCCGATGCTTTTTCGTTTTGCTTGATGAGGTAGTTTCTGATTTCCTCTTTCATTTTTTCAAGGTTTTCGAATCCTAAATTTTTGGCAAATTCGTCGTTCAATTCAGGTAATTGAAGTTCTGCCACTTCTTTTATTACATAAACGAGTTTTACCGGCCTATTTTTTTCTTCATCAACAAAATCGATTTCCACGGTGTCGCCCTTCTTTTTGTTCAGGAATCTTTCGAGAATTTCAGGGTTTATGGTTTCTTTAGAAATTTGCAGCGTTAGATTGGGTCTTGTCTTTGTGGTTTTCCCATTCTCGAGTTCTTTGTAGTCTACAATAAGGTAGTCACCTTCTTTACTTTCTCTATCAACTGGAACCAGCTTACCGAGTTTTCTCTGATATTTTTCGATTTCATCTTCCACGTCTATTTCGGAAACCCTTTTTATTTTTTTCTGGACCTTTATTGAGCCAAGATTCGGAAAGAGGAAAGTAGGTACTGCCTCGTATTCAACGGTCACCGTAATACTATTTTCCTCGTCTTTGCGGTCTTTAATGTAGATTTCAGAAACGACTTCTTCTTTCCTTGCCTTGATTTCGTTGTAGATTTTGCTTTTTATAGCCTCGTCTTGAGCATCAAGGAGGATTTCCTTTTCATAAACTCTTTTGACCAGCTCCAAAGGGGCTTTTCCGGGGCGGAATCCTTGAATTTTTGCTTTTTTCTGATAAACCTGGGAGATTTTGTCGAGATTGGCCCTAATTTCTTCTTCAGTAACTGTAATGGTCAATTCCCTTAATGCTTTGGGGTTTACATTTCCAATAAGTTTTGCCATTCATACCTCCAATTCGAGCTCTTTGATTGTGTTTATTATAATGCGAAAGCCTCGGAAAGTAAAGGAATATCTTGATTTTTAGTGAAGCATTACCGTCGCTATAGCTAAGTAAACAGCGGTACCAAGGATATCGGCTAAGGTTGTAATTAAGGGAGTGCTTGCAGATGCCGGGTCTTGTTTCAGTTTTAAGAATATAAAGGGCAGTGCAAGGCCTATTAGAGAGCCAAGTACTACATTTAAAAACATTGCTGTGATCACAACTTTTGCAATTTCTGCCCCGCCTCTAATGAATCCCATAAAGGAGATTCCGATGGCCATAGTGAGGCCTAAGAGTCCCGAAATTAAGAATTCTCTCCCCAAGAGGAAGAGCCAGTCTTTTGGTTTTACCGTTCCTAAGGCGAGGGCTCTTATTAATAATGTTGCTGCTTGAGAACCTGCGTTCCCCGCTGTATCGACAAGAACGGGTAAGAAGGAAACTAATATGGCATATCTTGCTATAAATTCTTGAAAGGTTGCAAGAATTCCACCGGTTACTAAATCCATAAGCAAAAGTGCAACGAGCCATTTAACCCTGCTTCGGTATATTTCAGAGATTGATACTTCTTTTAGATGAGTGAGAAATTCTGCGCCTACTACCTCGGGGCTAACACCTGATATTTTTGCAAGGTCTTCCGTTTGCTCCTCGTCAAGGACGTCGATCATATCGTCGATCGTTACAATTCCGAGGAGTATATTTTCCTTATCGACTACTGGCAAGACGTTAAGGTTATATTTTTTCATTATTTTGACGGCCTCTTCCTGGTCGGTGTTGGCTTCCACGTAAACCACTTGCCCGTCCATCATTCCTTCAATTTTTTCCGTTGGCTCGGCAAGTATTATATCTCTAAGAGCAATATCATCTATTAGATGCCCCTTCTGGTCTACAACATAGATAACATCTATGGTTTCCGCCTCTCTTCCATATTTTCGTATGTGTTCTATCGCTTCTTGACAGGTCCAGTGGGATCTCACTGCAACGTAGTAAGGCGTCATCAATCTTCCGACGGTGTTCTCTGGATAGCCAAGGAGCTTCAGTGTAACTTTTCTTTCTTCTGGTGAAAGGAGTTGCAGAAGTTTCTGAACTATCTGTCCTGGTAATTCTTCGAAAAGTCCAGCTCTATCGTCCGGTTCGAGTTCTTCTATAATTGATCTTACTTCTTCATCAGCGAGCTTATGGATTAATTTTTCTTGAATTTCATAATCCAGTTCACTGAAAACTTCCACCTGTACATCCTTAGGGAGCAACCTGAAGACAATGATTTTGTACTCGTCCCGTAAGGATTGGATAAGATATGCAAGGTCTTGGGGAGGCCATTCAGATAGTGCAATTTTTAATTCATGCCAGTTTTTTTGCTCGATAAATTCCTCTACATCCGGCAGGATAAATTCTATGAATTCGTTCCTTTCGAGCATCCTCCATCGTCCCTTAGCGTAGGCAAATTATACTTTATGAAGGTCAAAAATTCAAATCCTACTAATTTTATATGGCTTGAACGCATTTTCACAAAGTTTTATAATTTAAGCGATTCTATGAAGATACGTGAAATTATCGAAAAGATAGATGGTAAGATCATTTCGGGGGAAGATAAACTGGACGTTGAGGTTGAAAGGGGTTTCGCCGCAGATCTCCTTTCAGACGTCCTTGCATTGACCGAAGAGAAGGCTTGTCTCATAACAGGAATAACAGGCCCACAGGTCATAAGAGTTGCTGAAGTTTTAGATATACCGCTCATTATAATTGCGAGGGGAAAACAACCCTCAAAAGCTCTTGTAGAGGCCGCGAAACTTTCTGGTATACCTGTTGTTTTAACAAATAAAACGGTTTTTGAGACTTGCGGGATTCTCTATACTAATGGAGTTAAGCCTTGTAAGATTAAAATAATTCAAAGTAGTGAAGAAACAAACACCTGTTTAAATGCTGATTAAATGGATAGCGAAAAAATTAGGTTGGTTTATAGAATTAAGCCTATGGATCTTGCGAATGCAGGCGTTGCCTCTTCTCATGTGAAGATCGAACTTCAAAGATATGGTATTGAGGAGGATGTGGTAAAACGGGTGGGTATAATTTGTTTTGAAGCAGAAATGAATATGATCCTCTATTCCGTTGGTGGGAAGCTTAAGGTTGAAGCCAATAGTGATGCTGTTGAAATCTTTGCGGAGGATAATGGACCTGGTATTGAGGACCTTGAAAAGGCGATGCAACCGGGCTATTCCACTGCACCGCCATGGGCACAGGATTACGGCTTTGGAGCGGGTATGGGGTTTCCAAATATGAAGCAAAATTCTGATGTCTTTGAGGTGGAATCAACCCCCGGTGTGGGGACAAAGATCCATGCAATAGTTTACAGGAGAAAAAGGGATGAAACTAAGTGAAGTTGTTAAGGCGTTGGAGTTGAAGGTATTTAACCCTGAAGTAGAGGGTTGGGAAATGATTGAGGTGACCTGGGGATATACTTCTGATCTTCTTTCTGACGTAATCGCCGGTCTTTCTAAGGATGAGCTCTGGATTACAATTCAAAGGCATCTCAATGTAATTGCTGTAGCAAAGTTAAAAGATGCCGCCGGAATTGTTATCACAAAGGGATTTGTCCCTGATGAGGCAACTATAAAGAAGGCGACGGAAGAGGGCGTAGTGCTGCTCGGCACAGAACTCAATAGTTTCGAATTTTGTGGAAAACTTTACAATCTGCTTAGATACGGTGAAATTAAGTAGATTTATGGCTGATTTTCACATTCATTCTACCCTCTCGCCTTGCGGGAGCTTAGAGATGTCACCGAAAAAAATCGTTGAAACTGCAATTCAAAAAGGGATAAATTTTATCGCTGTTACAGACCACAACGCCTACGAGAATTCAATACAGATTTCAAAGTTTGTTGAAAGGAACTTAATCCATGCCCTCTATGGCATGGAGATACAAACCTCGGAAGAGGTGCATTTGCTCGCTCTTTTTGATTCTGTAGAAAAAGTTAAAGAATTCGGGGATATTATTTACGAACATTTACCTAACGTACCCAACAACCCGGATTACTTTGGGGATCAGGTTGTCGTTGACGAAAACGAAGAGATAATTAAATTCGAAGAGAAACTCCTTATAAACTCGATCGACTTGAATTTGGACGAGGTTTTAAACCTTGTTGAGTTTTACGAAGGCATTTCTATTCTTTCCCATGTCAATGCTGCCCATTTTAGCATTGTATCCCAGTTGGGATTTATTCCAGAGGACCTAAAGGTTGAGGCCGTTGAGGTTTTGTATAATACTGAGGCTTCTAAAATAAAGGATGAGGGAATCCCTGGGGTTTCTTTGTACCCAGTGGTGACCTTTTCCGATGCCCACTATTTGGAGGAAATAGGGAGAGGTTATGTAGTTTTTAATATAGAAGAGCCTACCATTGGAGAAATAAAAAAGGCGTTGAAAGGGTTAGAAGGGAGAAGTTACGAAGTTTATGGCGAAAAAGGGAGGATTTTATGAAGCTTCACATACCTGAGGATAATCCGCAATATCAGATGTTAAAAAGGGATATCGCGAGGTATAAAAGAAAACCTGGCCCACTAATTCAGGTTTTGCACAGGGCTCAGGAAATCTTTGGTTATCTTCCACCGGAGGTTCAATATTTTGTTGCAAAGGAGCTTAATGTTCCCCTTTCTCAAGTTTACGGTGTTGTTACATTTTATAACTTCTTCCGCACCGAGCCAGTCGCCAAGCATGTGATTAACGTATGTATGGGGACGGCCTGCCATGTAAAGGGTGCCGAATCGATCCTTAAGGCAATATCCGAGGAACTCGGTATAAAAGTAGGTGAAACCACAAAAGATAAATTTTTCACCCTCTCTACTGCCAGATGTTTTGGTGCTTGCGGTCTTGCACCGGTTATAATGATTAATGAGGATGTTTTTGGTAAACTTACTCCCGAAAAGGTAAAAGAGGTTTTGAGGGAGTACAGAAAGCAAAAAGAGACTGAAGAAAAAGAGGGGCAAAGGGAAGTTGCTGGCTGAACTTTCTATGCACATAATGGATATTGTCCAGAACTCTATTAGCGCTGGTGCGAGTTTTGTACGGGTAAAAATAGAACAGAAGGAAGCTACTAACACCCTTACCATAGAAGTGGAGGATAACGGGAAAGGTATGACTGAAGAGGAGATTAAGAAGGTCCAAGACCCTTTTTATACGACCAAATCCTATAAAAAAGTGGGTCTTGGAATCCCGCTTTTCAAGCAAACTGCTGAACACTGTGATGGCAGTTTTGAAATTCTAAGTACACCGGGAAAGGGTACCTTGATTCGGGCGACTTTTAAAAGTTCTCACATCGACCTTCCTCCAATGGGTAACCTGAAGGATACGATTTTGACCCTTATTGTCGGAAAGCCAGAGGTGGATTTTTTGTTTGAGATATACAAAGACGGGGTATCCTTTATCCTGGATACCCGGGAAGTCAAGAAAGAGCTTCAGGATGTGCCTATTAACCATCCTGAAGTCATAAAATTTTTAGAAGAGTATATCGATACAAACTTGAAGGCAATGGAGGTAGTATCATGAAGCTTGAAGACCTTAGAAAAATCAGGGAAAAAGCGGAAAAAGAGCTTAAATTAAGGGAAGGTAAAGCAAGGGTAAAAATTGTTGTAGGTATGGGAACCAGCGGTATAGCCGCAGGAGCCAGAGAAGTTTTGAAGGCTTTCATTGATGAAATTGAAAAAAGGAACTTGCAGGATGTAATTGTTACCCAAAGTGGTGAAAAGGGACTTTCATCTCATGAACCAATAGCAGAGGTATGGGAAGAGGGTAAGCCGGTTGTTGTCTATGGAAATCTGACTCCTGATATAGCGAGAAGAATTGTTGCGGAACACATTGTAAATGGGAACCCCGTAACGGAATATGTGATAGAGGTCAAGGAGGCATAAATGCCAAAGAGGCTTGATATACTTGTGTGTTCAGGAGCTGCCTGCATTTCCAACGACAGTACCACCATTAAAAATAAGTTGCAGGCAGTTTTAAAGGAACACAATTTGGAGGATGAAGTTGCGATAGTAGAGACTGGATGTATGGGGCCCTGTGAACTCGGCCCTGTAATGCTTGTTTATCCTGATGGTGTTTTCTACATAAGGTTGAAAGAGGGCGACGTTGAGGAAATAGTCAAAGAGCACGTAATAAAGGGAAGACCTGTAAAGCGTCTACAGTGGACTACACCTGAGGCCAGAAAGATTGTTGAAGAGAAGAAACAAATCCCCTTCTTTGAGAAACAACTAAAGATAGTACTTTCTAACTGTGGAAAAATTGATCCTGAAAACATCGAGGAGTATATCGCCGTTGGCGGTTACGAGGCGCTGGCAAAGGTACTTACAGAGATGACACCGGAACAGGTTATTGATGAGATGATTAAATCCGGACTTCGTGGGCGAGGCGGTGCTGGTTTCCCCACAGGTTTGAAGTGGAAGGCGACTCGGGAGGCTCCCGGTGATGAGAAGTTTGTTGTTTGTAATGGAGATGAAGGAGACCCCGGTGCCTTCATGGACAGGGCGATCCTCGAAGGTGATCCTCACTCTGTAATTGAAGGTATGGCAATTGCAGCCTATGCTATAGGGGCAAAACAGGGTTATGTTTACGTAAGAGCTGAGTATCCTTTAGCTATAAAGAGGTTGGAGAAAGCCATTCAGCAGGCGAGAAAATACGGACTCCTCGGAAACAACATCTTTGAGACTTCCTTTAGCTTTGATATAGAAATAAGGATCGGCGCTGGTGCCTTTGTGTGCGGGGAGGAGACTGCACTCATTGCCTCTATAGAAGGTAAGAGGGGACAGCCGAGGCCGAAGCCACCCTTCCCTGCTCAGAAGGGTTTGTGGGGTAAGCCAACCTTAATTAATAATGTTGAAACCTTTGCCAATGTGAGGCACATCATTCTCAACGGTTCCAGCTGGTTTGCCAGCATAGGAACCGAAAATAGCAAAGGTACAAAGGTATTTGCCCTTTCTGGAAAGGTAAATAACACAGGGCTCGTTGAGGTACCAATGGGGGTAACCATTAGAGAGCTGGTTTTTGACATCGGCGGTGGCATTCCCAATGGTAAAAAATTTAAAGCAGTTCAAATAGGTGGACCCTCAGGAGGTTGTGTACCTGCGGAGTATCTCGATACTCCTATTGATTATGAATCTCTTAAAAAACTTGGGACGATAATGGGTTCTGGTGGTGTAATTGTTCTTGATGAAGACACCTGTATGGTTAATCTTGCCAAATTTTTCCTTGACTTCACTGTTGATGAGTCCTGTGGTCAGTGTGTTCCATGCAGAATCGGATTGAAACATCTTTATGATATTCTTGACAGGATCACGAAAGGCAAAGGCAAGATGGAAGATCTTGAAACCCTTGAGAAACTTGGAGAAGAAATAAAGAGAACTTCCCTTTGTGGGCTTGGTCAATCGGCACCTAATCCTGTTCTCTCTACTTTGCGTTACTTCAGGGATGAGTACATCGAACATATAAGGGATAAGAAGTGCAGAGCCGGAGTTTGCCAGTTTGAAGAAGCTAAGGAAGAAGAGGTTTCATTGGAGAAAAAATTAAAAGGTATCATTTAGTTTGGGGGTGCTATGACAAGGGAAGAAATACTTAATAAATATGGAAAGTCAAAGGATAACCTTCTTTATATCCTGCACGATATTCAGGATAACAATCCCCAGCATTATCTGACTGACGAGGACCTTAAGGCGGTCGCTAAGTGGTTGAACTTACCATATAGTTATGTACATGGGGTTGCAACTTTCTACAGTATGTTCAGCTTGAAGCCGCGGGGAAGGTACATTATTAGGGTTTGTGAATCACCCACATGTCACCTTATGGGTTCCAGCGATGTAATTATTGAGCTTGCCAAAACCCTCGGTGTGGGTATCGGCGAGACTACTAAGGATGGACTCTTTACCTTAGAGTTGACTTCTTGCATTGGAGTTTGCGGTGTTGCGCCTGCTATGATGATTAACGAAGAGGTTTTTGGGAATCTAACACCAGAAAGGGTGCGGCAGATAATTGAGGAGAAAAGGAGGGAGTCGAAATGAAGATAGCGAGAATGCATGTTCTTTTACCCGTAGATCCAGATACGGTTCTTGCGGGTGTTATGGAATTTCAGAAGGCCCTCCTGGATGAGCTTAAGAAGAGGAATCTGGAAGATGAAATTAAGGTTTTGGAGACGGGGTCCATTGGGGTTACCGGCAAAGGTATTCTAATGGTGGTTTACCCTGAGGGTGTCTATTATGCCAACTTGAAAATCAGTGATATTCCTAAGATTGTGGAAGAGCACTTTTTAAAGGGAAGGCCAGTTAAAGAGTTATTACTGGGCGAAGTTCCCGCAAGGTTTGTTAAAAAGGAAAAGGTTGGGCTCACAAGGGAACAGAAAAGGGTTGTTCTTGAAAATGTAGGTGTTATAGACCCTGAGAATATTGATGACTACATCGCAGCGGGTGGCTATGAGGCACTGGAGAAAGTTCTTACCTCAATGAAGCCTGAGGATGTGATCGAGGAGATTAAGAAGTCGGGTTTGAGGGGAAGAGGAGGCGCGGGTTTCCCAACGGGGATTAAGTGGGAGTCAGCCAGAAAGGCCCCGGGGGATGAAAAATTTGTAATTTGTAATGCCGATGAAGGAGAGCCTGGAACCTTTAAGGATAGATTGATCCTTGAGGGTGATCCTCACAAATTGATAGAGGGAATGATCATTGCAGGTTATGCCATTGGTGCCGAGAAAGGTTACATATATGTTAGAGGTGAATACGAGCTCTCCATTAGAAGACTACAAAAGGCTATTCAGGATGCTTACAACTACAACATCCTTGGTAAAAACATCCTGGGAACCAATGTGAATTTTGATTTGGAGATCAAAAAAGGCGCAGGTGCTTACGTGTGTGGTGAAGAAACTGCTCTTATTGAATCTCTCGAGGGGAAGAGAGGCCAACCTCGCAATAAACCGCCTTATCCAGTGACTCACGGTTTATGGATGAAACCAACAGTCGTAAACAATGTTGAGACCCTTGCCAATGTACCTTCCATAATTAAAAACGGTGCAGATTGGTTCAGGACTATGGGGACAGAAAAGTGCCCGGGCACGAAGGTCTTTACCATCCTTGGACACGTAGTATATCCTGGCCTTGTGGAAGTAGAAATGGGTACTCCTCTAAGGGATATAATCTTCAATTACGGTGGCGGAATAAAAGACGGGAAAAAGTTTAAGGCAGCCCTTGTGGGTGGTGCGGCTGGAGTTTTCTTGCCAGAAAGTCTGCTTTCGGTGAAGATGGATTTTGATAATCTCAGAGAATATAAAGCAGTCCTTGGATCTGGTGCCATTCTCGTTATGAACGAAGACACCTGCATGGTTGATATGCTCTTCTCTATTATAAGATTCTTCAAGCACGAATCTTGCGGGCAATGTGCTCCTTGCAGAATTGGCACTTATGAACTTTATGCTTTAATTAACAAGGTTAGGGCAGGAGAGGCAGAGGTAAGCGACCTTGATAAAATGGTTAGCCTCTCAGAAGCTATGTATAAATCTTCTTTCTGCCCCCTTGGGCAGTCTTTAATCATGCCTGTAAAAAGTGCAATTGAAAACTTTAGGGAAAAATTTGTTGCCCATCTTGATAAAAACTATAAGTGCGAAAAATGCAGGAGGTAACCTTTTATGGCTGAAATGGTTAAATTGTACATAGACGGTAAAGAAGTAGAGATCGAACAAGGTAAAACCATTTTGGATGCTGCTAAAAAGGCTGGAATTCATATTCCTACATTGTGTTATCATCCGGATTTACCCCCCACAGGAGCTTGTGGAGTATGTGTTGTGGAAGTGGAGGGCTCTCCAACCCCCAAGAGGGCCTGTTGTACCCCTGTTTCACCCAATATGAAAGTTACGACAAATTCGAAGGCTCTCAGGGAAGTTAGGAAAACTATTCTTCAGCTTTTACTCTCTGATCACGATGTAACATGCCCCACTTGTCCTGCCAATGAAAAATGTGAACTTCAGTCTTTAGCAAACTACCTCGGGGTGGACATGAATGGACTTCCCAAAATTCTTGAGAGAAAACCCGTTGACGATACGAGTATAGCAATTGTTAAGGATCCCAATAAGTGCATTTTGTGTGGGAGGTGTGTAATTGTATGTAACGAATTACAAACTGTGTCGGCGCTAACTATTGCAAATAGGGGGTTTGAAGCAGAAGTGGATACTTTCTTTTCTCAGGGACTCGGGAACAGCCCGTGTGTAAACTGCGGACAGTGCACAGTTTTCTGCCCAACTGGAGCTCTTAGTGAGAGGAGCGAAATTGACCTTGTATGGGATGCACTCACGGATCCCAACAAAGTGGTAGTGGTGCAGGAAGCACCTTCTATCAGGGTTACCCTTGGAGAGGAATTTGGAATGGAAGTTGGAACCGTCACCGTTGGAAAGATGTATGCTGCTCTTAGAAAACTCGGTTTTGATGTGATTTTCGATACCAACTTTGCGGCAGATTTGACAATCATGGAAGAGGCAAATGAGCTTGTAGATAGGATTAAGAATGGGAAACCATTGCCTCTTATCACCTCTTGTTCTCCGGGATGGATTAAATTTATGGAGACCTTCTTCCCCGATCTTGCTGAGCATGTTTCCACTTGTAAATCACCTCAACAAATGTTTGGAGCCCTCGCGAAAACTTATTTTGCTAAGGAGTCGGGAATTGACCCATCAAAGATTGTCAGCGTTTCAATAATGCCTTGCACTGCTAAAAAGTTTGAGGCAAGAAGACCCGAGATGAGGGATTCGGGCTATCAGGATGTGGATTATGTTCTGACGACAAGGGAGTTTGTGAAGATGTTGAAATCGGCTGGTATTGATCTTAAGGAACTACCTGAGGAAAAACCTGATGAGCTAATGGGAATGTATTCCGGTGCTGGAACTATCTTTGGGGCCACTGGCGGAGTTATGGAGGCAGCAGTTAGAACGGCCTACTGGATGTTAACAGGCAAAGAGCTGGAAAACCTTGACATTACCGCCGTAAGGGGGATGGCAGGAATTAAAGAGGCTGAACTTGAGATTAACGGGCTTAAGGTAAAGGTAGCGGTAGCCCACGGGCTTGGTAATGCAAGGGAACTCCTGACGAAGGTTAGAAAGCAGATAGAAGAAACAGGAAAGAGCGAATATGCTTTCATAGAGATTATGGCCTGCCCTGGTGGATGTGTGGGTGGCGGTGGACAGCCTAAGGGTAGCACCTTTGCAATGAGAGCCAGAAGGGGTGAAGGATTGTATAAGGAGGATAAGTCTTTGCCTATTCGTAGGTCTCATGAAAACCCTGCAATCAAGAGAGTCTATGAGAGATTCCTTGGAAAGCCAGGTTCTGAGATTGCACACAAATTATTACATACCTATTATTATAAGCGCTGCGATTACACAGGTTGCACCATTGAGGCCGTTACACATAAACATGTTGAACATCACTGAGGAGGTGGATTATGAATGAAAAGTGGGGAATACATACAATAACTATAGCAATGACTGACAATTCCTATGCTATGAAGGTTCAGGATATCCTTCACCGATATGCCAATTTCATCTATGGACGGCTTGGATTGCCATCGAAATGTGCGAGATTTTTCATTATAACGGTTGTTTTCCTTGGAGAAGAAGAAAAGGCATTAGAACTCGTTGAAGCTTTAAGAAAGGAAGTCCCAGAAGTCAGAGTGGGAATTAGCAGTCTGTAAAAGGCCGCTTTCCCCGCTCTGAGGGGAGGGGAACACCTGAACCAAGGAGGGGAAATGAAAAACTTAAGTAGCGATTCCGATAGATTAGGTTTAATAGGAATTTTTGTAAATGATAAAGAGGCTGTAAAGCCTCTTCAGGAAATTATATCCGCTTATTCGTCAAAAATCCTCGGAAGAGCAGGCTTTAACGTTCCCGAGGCCACTGTCATTGCTCTTCTCTTCAAAGGGACTACCGATGAGCTTGGCGCTTTTACAGGAAAAATTGGGAAAATAAAGGGGATTCAGGTAAAAACCCTTTTAAAGAAGGAAACTTAGGGGGTGATACAATGGTGCAAATTGAAAGCTGGATCAAGGGTAGAATAAAAGAGGATGAAATTGACAAGTATCTTGAAGATGGACGCGATTTCATCAACGATGAAGAGATCTGGGAAAAAATAAACCGTTATAAAAATCCTGACAAAAACTGGGTCAGGGAAATTTTTGATAAGGCTCTCCGCATCGAGACATTGACGCCCGATGAAACCGCCGCTCTCATTAATATAGAAGATGAAGATCTTATCGAAGAGATGAAGCAAGTTGCCAATAAAATAAAGAAAAAGGTGTATGACAACAGGATAGTTACCTTTGCTCCGCTTTACCTCGGCAACTATTGTGTTAACAACTGCCTTTATTGTGGTTTTAGAAGAGACAATAGAGTCATAAAAAGAAAAGTCCTCACCGAAGAGGAGATTGTTAAGGAGGTCGAGGTCCTTGCCGGTGAGATTGGGCACAAGCGACTGATTACTGTTTACGGTGAACATCCTACCATGGGCGTTGACTATATCGAAAGGAGCCTTAGGCTTATATACGATGTGAAGGTAAAAGTCCGAAACGGGTATGGTCAGATTAGAAGGTGTAATGTGAATGCTCCACCTCTTCAAATAGAAGAATTGAAGCGACTGGTAGAGGTAGGTATAGGAACTTATCAGGTCTTCCAGGAGACTTACCATCATGAGACCTATGAGATGTTGCACCCCAAGGATACGATTAAGGGAAATTACCGCTGGAGGCTTTACTCAATGCACAGGGCTTTAGAGGCTGGAGTGGATGACGTTGGTATCGGTGCCCTTTTTGGACTTTATGATTGGAGATTTGAGGTTATGGGGCTTCTCTATCATGCTCGAGAACTGGAGAAGAGGTTTGGAATTGGACCCCATACCGTTTCTTTCCCACGCCTTGAGCCTGCTGCAAATACGCCTTTTGTCCAAGAGACTAAATACAAGGTGAGTGATAAAGATTTTGAAAGAGTGGTTCTAATTTTAAGACTCTCAATACCCTACGCTGGGATGATTTTAACAGCGAGGGAACCGAAGGAGATAAGGGATAGGCTCGTACATTACGGAATTACACAGATGGATGCTTCCACGAAAATTGGCATAGGTGCTTATAGTGATCGTTACAGTGAGCAAGAGCTGGAAAGACAGCAATTCTTAATAGGGGACACAAGAAGCCTTGACGAGCTCATAAGAGACCTTGCTAAATTTGGGTATATTACCTCTTTCTGTACGGCAGGCTACAGGTGCGGACGAACTGGTGATCTGATTATGAAACTTTTAAAAACAGGAAAGGAAGGTCAGTTCTGCAAGTTAAATGCAGTACTCACCTTTAAAGAGTGGCTGCTTGACTTTGCCAGTGATGAAACCCGCGTAATTGGCGAGAAGTTGATCGAAAAGGAACTTTTGGAAATAAAAGAGAAATTGCCGAGGGCTTACGATAAGGTCCTTGAATATTTGAAGAGATTGGAAAATGGAGAAAGGGACCTTTTCTTCTGAGAAGATAGTGGACTTTTTAAGGGAGATTAAGTCGAAATACAAGACTGGGGGTGTCTGGATTTCGAGGAAATTGGGGAAACGCTGGTCTTTCCTTGTGGGGATTGAACCCGAGGGGACTTCTCCACCCTGTTTCCTTGAAATAAACGGTGATTTTGCCCTTTTTTGTGAAGATGGAGAATTGTTAAAGAGGGATTGGGATTCCGTAAAAAGAAAACTGCAGGAGATGCTTTATGCGGATAGAACGTGACCTTCTTGGTGAAAGGTTTTTGCCCGATGATGTCTATTATGGTATTCAGACTTTAAGGGCGCTGGAGAATTTTCCTCTTTCTGGATTGCGATGGCCTTCCGTTTTCATTAAAAGTTTTGCCCTTGTTAAGAAGGCTTGTGCCCTTGTTAATATGGAACTTGGTTATTTAGAAAAGGTTAAAGGGGATGCGATTGTTAAAGCCTGTGATGAGTTGATTGAGGGCAAATTACACGACCAGATATTGGTAGATCCCTTTCAAGGTGGTGCTGGGACCTCCACAAATATGAATTTTAATGAGGTGATTGCTAATAGAGCCCTTGAGTTTCTTGGAAAGAAGAGGGGAGAATATGACTATATCCACCCCCTTGAACATGTAAATATGCACCAGTCTACTAATGATGTTTTCCCAACTGCTTCCAAAGTTGCAATTCTTTTCGAACTAAGGGAGCTGGAAACAGAGATAGCACGTTTGCAGGAAACCTTTCAGGAAAAGGAAAGGGAGTTCAGATCGGTGGTGAAACTGGGGAGGACTGAACTGCAGGATGCAGTTCCCATAACCCTGGGAATGGAGTTTAGTGCCTATGCTGAAGCTGTTGCCAGAGATAGGTGGAGGATTTTTAAGGCAAGGGAGCGCATAAAGGTTGTTAATCTGGGAGGAACGGCTGTAGGAACGGGACTTGGGGCACCGAGGGAGTATATCTTCAGGGTTACAGACGTTTTAAGGGACCTTACGGGACTTAACATTGCGCGTTCTGAAAACTTAGTCGATGCTACTCAGAACCTTGATTCCATTGTGGAGGTTTCTGGACTTTTAAAGACCTACGCAGTGAATCTATTAAAAATATCCAATGATTTAAGGCTTTTAAGCAGTGGACCTGATGGCGGCATTGCAGAGATAAAACTTCCTGCGGTTCAACCTGGCTCTACAATTATGCCAGGTAAGGTAAACCCTGTAATTGCAGAAGCTGTTGGGCAGGTTTCTCTAAGGGTGATGGCCAATGACGAGATTGTGAGTTATGCAGCGGGACTTGGACAACTGGAACTAAATCAGTTCCACCCCCTTTTAACCTTTGCCCTCCTTGAGAGTTTGCAGCTCCTTAAAAGTGTTACAAGGGTTTTTACTGAGAAATGTGTGAAAGGTATTACTTCAAATGAAACGAGATGTAGAGAGTTGGTAGAAAAAAGTAAGACTATTGCAACCGTTCTTGTCCCCATTCTCGGTTATGAAAAGGTAAAGGAAATTGTGGAGGAGGCAAAAAGGAGGGGATGTACAGTAATCGAAGTTTTGATCCAGGACAAAATTATGGAGGAAGAGAAGGTCAAGGAGCTTTTGAGTCCTAAGAGAATGTACAAACTGGGCTTCACAGAGGAGGATCTGAATGAATTTAAGCCTCAAGGAGATTGAAGAACTCCTTCTGGGGAAAGACGACCAATGGCTCTTCTCTGAAGCAGGGCGTATCAGGGATGAAGTTTTTGGCAAGTCCGTTTTCTTAAGGGGGGTTATCGAATTTTCAAATTACTGTCACGACAATTGCCTCTACTGTGGATTGAGATGGGAAAACAGGAAGTTAAGAAGATACAGGATTCCCTTTGATCAAATTATAGAAACGGCTGAGGTTGGGTACTTAGAGGGACTTAGGACCATAGTATTGCAATCGGGAAATGATTATTTTTATAAAAGCCACGAGGTCTCAAAATTGATAAGGGAAATTCTAAGTCGCATTGATGTGGCAATTACCCTCTCTCTTGGCGAACGCAGGTTTGAGGAGCTGGCGGAGTGGCGGGAAGCGGGGGCGGAGAGATATCTTATTAAGGTGGAGACCTTTGACTCTGAGATTTATGAAAAGTACCGTCCGGGACGAAGTTTAGACGAAAGGCTAACTATGATAAAATGGTTGAAGGAACTGGGTTACGAGGCTGGGTCCGGTATAATTGTGGGATTACCAGGTTATACTATTGAAAAATTGGCTAAAGATTTGGTTAAATTAACGGAACTGGAGTTGGAGATGATTGCTGTAGGTCCCTTTATCCCACACCCGGATACCCCTTTAGGGTCACATCCTCATGGTAGCGCCCTTCTCACAGTAAGGTGTATAGCTATTCTAAGAATTTTAAATCCATATGCCAACATACCCTCTACCAGTGCCCTTGCTTCGATTACTGATTACAGTGATTTTCCTGAGTTTTTAAAGGAACAAATGGACTTAAAATTTTTAGATTGGAGGGCTGCGGGTCTTATCGCGGGTGCTAACGTTTTGATGCCATCAATAACACCTTCCGATGTGAGGGTGCTGTACAATATATATCCGGGCAAAAATGTGAAGTGCCATTGTTCCATTGAAGAAGTTAACTATTTACGTAATCTTGTGGAAAATGTTAGACTTAAAGTAGAAATTTCTAAGGGTTACTCGCCCAGGAGGTTTTATGCAAAAGGCTCCTAAGGGAGAGAGGATTATCATTGTCTTGTTGGGCAGGAGGAATGTGGGTAAATCGAGTTTGATCAATGCCCTTGTAGGTCAAGAAATTGCCTTAGTATCTGACGTCCCGGGTACTACCACTGACCCTGTTGATAAACATTATGAACTCCTGCCCCTTGGCCCCGTTACTTTTTATGATACCGCGGGGCTTGATGACGTTGGCGAATTGGGGGAAATGAGGATTAAAGCAACAAAGAGAGTTTTAATGAAGGCGGATCTGGCTCTTCTTGTCACAGACGAAAAAGGGCTTGGCGAAGAAGAATTTAAAATTATTGGTGAGCTTGAGGAAAAGAAGATACCCTTTATTGTGGTCTTCAACAAAATTGATTTGGGTGCTCCACGGGAGGAAGATATTAACTTTTGCACCTCAAAAGGCATTCCCTTTGCATTAGTTTCAGCAAATAGGGGAGATGGTATTGATAGACTCAAGGATTTGATAATTAAAGTGGCCCCTGATTATTTAAAAAGGGAACAAGTGTTGGTTGGAGATCTAATTAAAGCCGGAGATATTGTCCTCTTAGTGGTTCCCATTGACCTTGCAGCTCCAAAGGGGAGGCTCATCCTCCCTCAGGTCCAGGTTTTGAGAGACGTTCTTGATAACGACGCAATTGGCATTATCGTAAAAGAAAGGGAACTGGAAGAAGCCTTACGATCACTTAACAAAAAGCCGGCCCTTGTTATTACGGATTCTCAGGTGATTTTAAAAGTAGCGGGAGATGTCCCCAAGGATATTCCCCTAACTACTTTTTCTATCCTCTTTGCGAGGTATAAGAGTGGAGCTCTTAGAACCTTAGTAGAGGGGCTTAAGCAAATAGATAAATTGAAGGACGGCGATAAGGTTTTGATCTCTGAGGCTTGCTCTCATCATGTTCAGGCTGATGACATTGGCCGGGTTAAGATACCGAGGTGGATCTCTCAATACACGGGCAAAGATATCAAATTTGACGTTATATCGGGGGGCGATTTTCCTGAAAATCTCGAAGACTATAAGCTGGTTATCCATTGTGGTGCCTGCATGTTGACTCCAACGGAGATGAGGCGTAGAATAATAGAAAGCTTGAGGAGGGGCGTTCCTATAACAAACTATGGGGTAACCATTTGTAAAGTGCAGGGTGTATTGGAGAGAGTTTTGAAGCCTTTTGAAAAGGGAGGTGTTTGATGAGTAGGTTGGTTAAAATAACCATTGATGGTAGAGAGATAATGGCGCCCGAAGGGGAGCCCGTTCTTAAGGTTGCTAAAGAAAATGGAATCCCAATCCCATCGTTATGCTTTTTAGAAGATCTTACTCCCAGTGGTTTGTGCAGACTCTGTATAGTGAAGGTTGAGGGAAGACCTGGAATGGTGCCATCCTGCCTTTTGACTGTCCAGGAAGGGATGAAAATTACCGCCTTTGATGAAGAACTTGAGAATACAAGGAAAATTTTACTCGATAACATTCTTTCAGAGCATAATGATGACTGTATAAATTGTGATAAGGATGGCAACTGTGAATTGCAGGATTTAGCCTACAGGTATGGACTCGGAAGGGATAAAAGGATGTTTGCTCCTTTGTGGGAACAATTGGAGAGAAAGATCGACGACTCGTCACCAGTTTTGATGTATGACTCTTCGAAATGTATAAAGTGTATGCGCTGCATCAAGGCATGTGCCGAGCTTCAGGTGAAGAATGTGTTAAGCTTTGCCGAGAGGGGTATTGAAACCTATGTTGTTGCAGGACTCGGAAAGTGGTCCGAATCCGAGTGCGATGGCTGTGGTCAGTGTGTGCAAGCCTGTCCAACGGGAGCGTTAGTGGAGAAATGGGAAAACTACGGTGTAAAGGTCAGGGCAAAGGATGTGGATAAAAAGGTTGTTACTACCTGTCCATACTGCGGAGTGGGATGCCAGTTAGAGTTGTGGATAAAGGATAATAGGATTGTAAAGGTTTTAGGAGCTGATGAAATCCCCAACGAAGGAAAAACCTGCGTAAAAGGGCGTTTCGGACTCGATTTTGTTCACAAACCCGATAGGTTGACGAAGCCATTAATCAAGAAAAATGGCAAATTTGAAGAGGTTGAGTGGGATGAAGCCCTTGATTACGTTGCAAAGAGACTAACTGAAATTAAGGAAAAGTATGGCCGCGACGCTATTGCTGGACTGGCCTCTGCTAAATGCACCAATGAGGAAAATTACGTCTTTCAGAAATTCATGAGGGCTGTAATCGGAACCAACAATGTTGACCACTGTGCAAGACTTTGCCACGCTTCAACGGTGGCTGGCCTTGCCAGAGCCTTCGGATCGGGGGCAATGACCAATACTATTAAAGAACTGGAATTTGCAGATGTGATTCTCGTGACTGGATCCAATACTACCGAAACACATCCTGTTATAGCCACTTATATAAAAAGGGCTGTTGTTTTCCATGGTGCAAAATTGATCGTTGTAGACCCGAGGAAGATCGACCTTGTAAAGTATGCAACCCTTCATCTCCAGCAGAGAAACGGTACCGATGTGGCATGGATAAATGGAATGCTCCATGTAATATGGAAAGAGAAACTTTACAATGAAGAATTTATCAAGAATAGGACTGAAGACTTCGAATCAATTATCCCGATAATTGAACAGTACACACCGGAAAAAGTAGAAGAAATAACTGGAATTCCAAAGGAAAAACTCATTGAAGCGGCAAGGTTATATGCTACTGCAAAGAAGGCATCGATCGTTTACTCCATGGGAATTACCCAGCATACTACCGGTGTTGATAATGTTCTCTCTCTGGCAAATCTGGCGATGATGACCGGTCAAATTGGTAGGGAATCTACCGGTGTGAATCCATTGAGGGGTCAAAATAATGTTCAAGGTGCCTGCGATATGGGCGCTCTCCCTGATGTCTATTCTGGATATCAAAAGGTGGTGGACGAACAGGCAAGGAAGAAATTTGAGGAGGCATGGGGCGTTAAATTGCCCGATAAGCCCGGCCTTACCGTTGTAGAGATGATGAATGCGGCTGTGGAAGGGAAAATTAAGGCCTTCTATATGATGGGTGAGAACCCCATGATGTCTGATCCCAATATTCCCCATGTAAAAGAGGCACTGGAAAAGGCGGAATTCATTGTATGCCAGGACATTTTCATGACAGAAACAACCCAGTACGCTGATGTTGTCCTCCCCGTTGCCTCTTTTGCCGAAAAAGAAGGTACCTTTACCAATACCGAAAGGCGAGTTTTAAAAGTTAACAAAGCGATTGAACCGCTTCCAGGGATCAGAGCAGACTGGGAAATAGTTCAGGAGGTAGCGAGGAGAATGGGATATGAAATGAATTACAACTCCTGGGAAGATATTTTAAGAGAAATCAACAGACTTACCCCAATTTATGGTGGAATAACACCTGAGAGAGTAAATAAGGGTGAAAAATTACAGTGGCCTTGTCCAACGCCTGAACATCCTGGAACACCATATCTTCACAAAGAGAAATTCTCTCGAGGTCTTGGTAAATTCCACCCTGTAGACTTTATCCCTCCAGCAGAACTCCCCGATGAAAATTACCCATTCATTCTATCCACTGGCAGAATGCTTTACCACTATCACACCGCCACAATGACAAGAAGAAGCAACTCGCTGGTTAAATATATCAATGAACCCTATATGGAAATGAATCCTGATGACATGGAAAGACTCGGCATAAAGGATGGAGAAAAGGTCAAGGTCTCTTCTCGCCGTGGTGCTATAGAGATTAAAGCCATAGCCAGCGAAAGGGTATTCCCAGGCCTTGTTTTCATACCATTCCACTTTAGGGAGGCTGCAGCTAACGTTTTAACAAATGATGCTTTAGACCCAATTGCAAAAATTCCAGAATTAAAAGTTTGTGCATGTAAGATTGAAAAGTTAAATTAAGCAGGAGGTGTAAGTATGGAGTTTGAATGCAGAGCCCCAGCCAATGTGGCAGATCAACTTACCAATGATGTATGTATTAAAAAAGTGACTGCAAGCTTTACCAAGCTCTTGGTGCTTGGTATTCTTGCAGGTGTCTATATCGGCTTTGGAGCCGAGCTTTCTACCATGGTCGGTCACGACCTGGCTAAATATCTGGGCGTCGGATTTGCAAGATTTCTCCAGGGAGCGGTATTCTCCGTAGGACTAATGCTGGTGGTTATTGCAGGTGCTGAACTCTTCACAGGAAATAACCTTATAATGCTCTCCGTCCTTGACGGCAAAACCTCCGTTGGTAAACTGCTCTACAACTGGGTAGTTGTCTATATCGCGAACCTTATAGGTTCTCTTCTCCTTGTTGTTCTTATGTACTGGACAGAATTGTGGAAGATGAATGGAAATCTGGTTGGTGCTTATGCTCTTTCCATAGCGAATTCAAAGGCCAGTCTTGGATTCCTTCCCGCCTTTGCTCGTGGTATTTTGTGTAACTGGCTTGTGTGTCTTGCAGTTTGGATGGCTATAGCATCCCGGGATGTGATCGGTAAAATCTTTGCCATCTTCTTCCCCATCATGGCCTTCGTCGCTTCAGGCTTTGAACACTCCATAGCCAATATGTACTTCATACCTATGGGTATTTTCTTAAAGAATGTTCCCGATGTGGTGAATGCTGCTGTTAATGCAGGCCTCGTTAAGGTTGTTGAAGAGACGGGGATGCCGAACCTCACCAATCTTACCTGGTATGGCTTCTTTGTGAAGAACCTTATTCCTGTTACCCTTGGGAACATTATCGGTGGCGCCGGCTTTGTTGCTACTCTCTATTGGCTTGTTTATGTCAGAAAACCAAAGGAACAAAAGTAAGAGCCTTATAATTCTGGCTGGTGGTAAGTCCAGGAGGATGGGGGTTCCAAAGCCCATCCTCCTGGTAAACCATAAGAGGCTGATTGATTATTCAATTGAGAGGATTAAGGACCTGTTCGACGATGTCCTTGTGGTTGTAAAAGAAAATAGTCAGTGTATCGAGCCGTATATTTGTGTTTATGATAATTTTTCTGAGTATGCTCCCATTTTTGGCCTTTATTCTGGTTTGAAGGCCTCAAAGAGTTTTATTAATCTTTTCCTGGCGTGTGATATGCCCTTTGTGAAAAGGGAACTGGTACATTTTTTATTAGAAAAGGCTGAAAAGAGTGATGCTGATGCACTGGTCCCTGTAGTCAATGGGTATTATGAGCCTCTTTTGGCAATTTACAAGAAATCCTGTATTGAGGCGATAGAGAAGCAGATAAAGGTTGGGAACTTAAAAACTACGGGGTTTTACTCGCATATTAAATTAGAGGCTGTTCCCGAAGAAGAGATAAAAACCTTTGACCCTGAGTTACAGAGTTTTGTCAATATAAATACAAAGGAAGATTTGAGAGCCTATTTCCGTGATTGAGATAAGAAAAATCCTTCGCATTTCCGGTGATAGGGTAGAATCCTTAGAAGATTACATTGCTCAGGAGGAGTTTGTAGAAGTTGTTTACGAGGGTAAAGTCCTTACAAGGCACGCCCTTTCTCCTTCCGAACTTATCGAGTGGACAGTGGGTTATTTATACACCAACCTACTGATAAAGGACCTTGCAAAGGTAAAAATCCGAGAAGAGAATGGGAAAGTTTTGGTTGAGGGGGAGATCGATTTTGATGCTGGATCTTTCTGGACCGGCACTTCAGGGTGTGGATCTTCCATTCAAAACCTTTGCATGGCTGATTTGCCAAATCTTAAAGATGTGCAGGTTCATTTTCCAATTTCCAGAATCTTTGAAATTTTTGAAGAGTTTAATCAGAAGTCGGTAAACTTTAAATTAGCGGGTTCTTTGCATTCATCAGCGGTCTGTGATGAATCTGGGATTCTCTATTTTTCAGAGGATATTGCACGTCATAACTCGGTAGATAAGGTCATAGGGAAGGCATTAATTGAGGGCAGAGAGCTTTCAAAAACCTTTCTCTTGACCAGTGGAAGAATATCAAGTGAGATCGTAAGAAAGTCCTTAGTGGCCAAAATTCCAATCATTGTTTCTCACTCTGCTCCGACCACTTTTGCAATAGATTTAGCCCTAGCAGCAGGTATTACCCTCGCTGGATTCCTTAGAGGGAAAAAGTGCAATATTTATACTGAACCCGACCGGATTTTAGTCCCCTAAAATAGATCGGTTAGCGAGTCTAACAATTTTAAATCCCTTAATACAGATCGCTGAAACAAAACTGTTAAGAAATTTGACACCCTAATACTTGACATTTTTAATCACATTTTATATAATATTTATACTATGCGTAGCTTGTTAATATTTCTAAGTTTGATAGGTCAAATAAGGGACTCTACAGTCCAGGTTCAGTATTATGGCTACTCTTATAGGGCCAACACCTGGTACGGTGGCCGCAGGACGAATTTTTACGTATACATAAGAGATGATGACCCTCTAAGTTATCCCATAATGGTCGGATACGACGAAGACTGGCTTCACGAGTGGGCGAGAGGTTATGTTCAATTTGACCTTTCTTTCATCCCCGATGGCGCAACTATCCAGAGTGCTGGATTAAGACTTTATGTGGCGTATATTGGTCAGTGGTCTGACGAGTGGGATGGTCACTGGAGTTACCTATGGCTATTTAGTATGGAAAACAACCTCGCTGATTGGTATCCATACAGCGGAGGCGAAAGCTCAACCCTCTTCAATGATGCCTATAATGGCTATTTGTTCGTTGATAACCCATTTTATGTGCAGATGGATCCCCAATATAATGTTTATTATCCCTCCGACAGCACCTTTTTGCCTCTCAATCAAACCTTCGTTGATTATCTGAACAGTCGCTTAAGTCAAGGGATCAAATGGGTTGGTCTTGGCATTGTAAAGTATAACGAAGAGGGCTCTGATGCGGGTGTGAACTTTTTTGGTGAAAAGACCTATCTCTATGTATCCTATAGATTGCCTAATCAACCTGTTCTATACGATCCTCGGATATACCCAGATACGGGTGAGTTGGGTTCCCAATTTTCCTTTTTAATTCGTTACTACGATAATTACAGTTATCCGCCTTATGAAGCCAATTTAGTTTTATTGAGGCCCGATGGTATTGAAGATACCCTCGGTCTTTCCCTTCTCCAGGGACAGGCATACGATGGAATCTACGGTCTCAGGTATCCGCTTTATATTGAAGGGCAGTATAATGTTTACTTCTACTTCGTAAACTCCCAAGGAGTTTATTGCAGATACCCTTCCAGTGGCTATACCACGGGTCCTTATGTAATGAGAGATACAATTTATTTATATAACCCCACAATTAGTGCAGATACGGGAACAACCTCTGTACCCTTCACTTTCCATATAGATTATTACTCTCGCTTTACCGATTGTGACAGTGTAAAGCTGTTCTATTTCCTCTACGAACCTTTCGATACGGTAAAGCAGGATACTGTGGGTGTTCTGATGGACCTTGTTGCTGGAAATACTTTACAGGGTTCCTATGAGAAGGCCCTTTCCTTAAGTGTGGGACATTACAAACATTACTATGTAGCCTACACCTATAAAGGAGAATTTAGGTATCCTGATGTTGATGCATTAGATGGGCCAATAGTCCTTCAAAGCGGAGTTGGGGAAAGTATTGCCCAACTTGGTAATTATGAAGTTTTTGATGTAACTGGTAGGTTTGTGGGGAGGATCAACTCCCCATCAGAGCTTAAGGTTTTGAGGCTCCCTTCAGGGATTTACTTCTTGAGGCAAAAGGGTGCTAATAGTAAAGTCAAGAAAGTAATTTACTGGAGGTAATTTTATGCAGTGGTTGTTGGTGTTAACACTGCTGGGTGCAGTGCAAAATGTCTCCTATAAGGGTGATAAAGCCAACCTCTCTGGCGGTGTAAAAAGTTCGTCACCAGAAACCGCCATTGAGGTGACTACAAAAGCCTTTATAGGAGACACTATCCGGTTTAGTATCGGCGGTGTCCAGATATCTGCAGTAATTCAATCAATCGTCGGGGATACCATCACCGTTGACGGAATCATAGTCACGAATAATGTCCTCAACATCCGCATCGACGACATGAAGATAAGCCTTTCTGCTTTCATCCAGGGCAGGATCACTGTTTACAGTTTCGGTAATGTATATGCCAATGGCGGAAATATTAATCTCAACGGTGTTATCATAAGAAACGTTCGCATTACCTTTAATCAGAGCGGCTTCTACGGATACGGAGATGTAGCCTTTGGTGATAGGACCTTAACCCTGTTGTTGCAGATCGATTCCCTAAATAATCTCGTGGCCCACGCTACCTATTCCCAGATTACCGTTTATAACGTAACATTGACCAATTTATTCCTCCACATCGAGAACGGGATGATCACAGGCGGCGCCGATGTAAATCTTTTGGGGAATACCTTCCATCTCAATATTGGATTTGACGGCAATGAGCTCTATGCAGAGAGTTATGGAAATACTTTTATCTATAGGGAACTCACCATCTCCGATTTCTATCTGTTAGTCTCTTCCTCCTCTGGTTTCTACGGAAAGGGTAAAATCGCTTTATACGACTCCTATGCAGATGTTGAACTCAACATATCCTCAAATTCTTACATACAGGTTAGTGATGGTCATTTTGTAATCCGTGGGATCGAGGTTAATGACTTTTATGGTTACATTGGTAATGGCACTTACCAAATCAGGGGAAGGATAAATCTCTACGGTTCCGAGCTTACCGTTGCTGTTTACTACGACACAAACCTTCCTGAGCCTGAATTAAGACTATCGGTTGTATCTTCCGAGGTTGTGGTCGGGTCCGTTAGAATTTACGATCTCACCTTATTTATCTCCAAGACTGCCGGTCTTTATGGATCTGGTTACGTTTACTTCAATAACATAAATTATCCTGCCAATGGTAAGGTTAAAGTTACCTTCTCAACCGATTGGAGTGGTAACATCTTTATAGGAATTGAGAATGGTTACGTAGTGTTGAATAACGGAGCCACCATTAGCAATCTCACTGCCTATATTTCCAATAGTGGATTTTTTGGCTACGGAACCTATAGACAGGGTAATAGTGATGTTACCGTCGTCTTCAAGTCATCTAATGGCACTGTAAGCTGGCGGATCTACGGAGATGCCATCGTGTTTGGCAACATACTCCTCAGACACTACTATGTGGGTTCTGATGGAAGGGCCTATGCCTGGTGGATTATTTCACCGGATGACTCCCTCTACTTTGAGATCAACTGGGCTCAGAGGTTCGCCCGTGTGGTCTATCCTGGCACCTTTATGTACGGTAATGTAATGGTCTATAACTTGACAGGTACCATCTATGCTGATTCTGGCTTCATTGGCCAGGGTTATGTGAGGATCGGTGACCAGAACAACTATGTGGAAATACCTATTCAGTTTAGATCTAATCCTAATGGAAAGCTTTATGGGGTGCTTCCAAATTATCTTTCCCTACCCGATGGTCAAGGTATAACGGTGAATATCTACGGTATCAATGTTACGATAACAGAGGATGGAATTACAGGTTATGGCCAGGTCAATCTTGAGAATATAAGTTTCTACGTTGAATTTACTGCCCTCTACAACGGTTATATCGATGCCACCGTAAGGGATGGCTACATTAATCTCGGAAACATTGTAATCAAAGAGATCAACATCCACCTTTATCCCTTCACTGCCTCTGGTTTTGTTTACATTCCAGAATTCCAGGGCGGCATCTACGTGGTTCTAAAGGCCAATGGCAGTGGTGGACTGAGCTTTTACGTTCCCGGATTTGACTTTTATGTCAACGGTTTCCATATTTACGGTAACTTCCAGTATGTGTCTGGTTCCCTATTCTTCCAGGGTGGTGTTGAGATACCGGGTGGTGGTGCTGGCAGTGTTGATTATCTCTACGCTACTTCCCGTGGTATAGACAGTTGTTCAATTACTCTAAGGAATATATACATCAATGGTTTCCGCATTGTTTATGCCAATGGGCGGTTTGCTTCCAATCCAGGAAGGATTATCCTCAGCGGAAACTTCGATTTGTCGAACCTTTCTGGATATATAGGGGTTAATAATATCTACTTTAACAATCTTATGATTTCCTCCGATGGTAGATTCCTTGGTTGTGAATTGGTAGGGGTCCAAAACTTCCACATTGGCGACTTCTTTGCCTTCTCAGGCGAGTTTGGCTTCTTTGAAAACTACATGGTAATATACTATGCTCAGATAGATTTCTCTAATCTTTCTAATGTAAACGGAAGGGTACGCTTTGAGAACATTGCGATTTCATACGATGGTCACATAGTGTATGCTTCAGCTATAGGTCTTGAATACCTGAATGTGGGTGTATTCCACGCTTCGGGTTGGCTTTACTTTGTGAACAGTGGTGTTAGCCTAACGGGTAGAGTAGAACTGGACAACATTGGTTATGCTTATGTGAAGGAGTTACTGCTCGATAGCCATGGAAACATCCTCGGTCTGACTGAGGCAGGTTGTAGTTTCACCATCGGTGGGTATGGCTTCACAGGAACTTTAAGCTTCCCTGCTAATAACAGAATCTACTTTGAAGGCAGTGTACATCTTCCAATCTTTATAAGTGGTGATGCGACGGGCTCTATACTTCTTGAAAGGACACCCAACGGACAGGGAGGTGTCCTTGGAACAGGTTATAATGTTCTTGCGGGTTCTCTCTCAATTCCTGATTTCATGATGGGCGGTTACCACTTCCTTGGTGGTTCCTTTGCCTTTGACTCTGTGGGTGTTGCGGGTAGAGCAAGGATTAGTGTCCCTGAGGTATGCGAAGTTGAGTTAAGACTGTCCTTTAATTGGGATGGTACCTTCAATTATGCTTATCTTGCTGCTACAGGGATGAACATCCCCATTGGATCCACGGGTCTCTTTATAAACGGGTTGGGTGGCGGAGTTTACCATTTCACTACTCCTTATGAATACTGGATGTTTACTTTGTGGGGACTTGTATCTGATCCTGTAAGGGTCCTTGCCCTTGATGCTACGATTGAGATTACTACCGATGGTCGAGTATCTGGATTGGGCCATCTAATGGTTGCTCAGTATACATGGGCTTCAGCAGGATTTGATGTCTATACGAGACTCGGATACTTAGATGCCTATGGATGGTTAGGTGAGGATCCATCGGTAGGTATCTCCTTCTGGGGTTGCTATATCCGTGGTCAAGATTCGGTGTATTACAACTGGATTAATGTGGATGCCTGGGGCAGAGGCAATTTGAGTATAAGTGTTTGGTTTGTAAGGCTCGATGCCTGGTTTGGTTTTGCCTATGATCTCTCCACATGGCCCTTTGTTTATGGTCCTTACTGGAGACAGAGACTTTACAACAGCGGTATCGGTGCTTCGGGACTTGCCTTTGATTATCTTGCTGGTATAAATGTGACCTGGAATCCAGCAAGGCGTCGTTTCGATTATGATGTATGGTGGGGACCAGTGGATCAGCAGAACCCAGGTAATGCGCCCTTTGTTAGTGATATGGTCTTCGTAGGCCCGTACCCTGATATGGGGTTGGATTATGATTACTTAGGAGGCGAACCATACATCAGACCTTATGATACCTATGAGGTGCCTGGTGGATACACCTGGGTTAATCTCGGCGCCGATAACAGTGGTTACTTTGATTTCAACTACTTTGGCAATTCCGGCATAGTTTACCTTGGCCTCTACATAAATTCTACCGCCGCCCAGACTGTCTATCTAAGGTATGGAATTGCTGGCGAATTCAAGTTATTTGAGGATGGAAATGTTGCGGTATATGGAAACAATGGCTATGCCCAACCTGATCAATATAGTTACGCTTTGAACTTTAGCGAGCCTGGTTGGAAATTCGTAATGTTCAAGGTCAGGAAGTTGTACGACCAGTGGGGTCTCTATCTCAGGGTCACGGATGCCAATGGTAATATCATTGATGGAGTCTCTTATCAGCCCAACAGACCCGATCAGGTTGTAGTTTATCATGACAGGGGCCTTTCCTGGGACTTCTTCAGATTTGATAGGCAGAATAATGCAAGTGTAGAGGGCGGAAAGTTCGTACTCAGGGCAGAAGGTAGGCCACTTAGACAAACCTACATGAAGGATAAGACCCATTATCCAAGGATTGACTTCCCATCTTTCAAGGTCAATTTCATGCTAAACGGAGTAGCCAGAAACGATTCTACTTTAATCCTCATGACTGATTCTACTTTACAGAGATATTACGGTGTCCTCTTCTACTATCCTTCCAAGGGTGATGAAGTGGTGGGCGAGATTTTGGGTGCCGGTGAAAAGACCGGTGTTAAGACAAGCTTCTATGTAGGTAGATGGTACACTCTTGAGTTTGTCTTTGAGCCCGAATCACTCTACCTCTATACCTATGAATTTAGCAGGTCGAGACCTATAAGACCGTTGTTCTCCTTCAAACTTGATGGTGACTGGAATCCCGCCTTTTATGCGAGCGTTGGAGGGAATGACAATGTACTCTATCTTGACAATTACGTGGTCAGACACGATTGGCAAACTACAATGTTGAATATTGAGACACCCCATCCATATCCCAACAATGCGAGATTAACATGGACTATTGAAGACACTTCGGCTTCCTTTATCAGGCTCCACTTCGAGAACTTTAGTACCGACTACTGGGATAGCCTCTACATAAAAGATCAATATGGCAGGGTCTGGTATACCTATAATGGTCCTAACTTAGGTAGCTTCTCCACACCTCCAATTCCTTCTAAGAAGGTAATTCTTGAATTCCATTCCGATGCTTCTGTTAGAGACTATGGCTTTAAGGTTGATTATGTAAGGTCCAGAAAGGATGTACCTTACTTCTATAGCACACCGATGTACATAGCGACGCCTTCTCCCGTTCCAAATAACTGGGACCACACTTACACAATAAACATTCCTGATGCGAAGGCAATCAAAGTCTGCTTCAGCAATTTCAATATGAGTATAACGGATTCTATAAGTGCCGATTCAGTCATCCTTTATGATGGTAACGGAAATAGGTATGGTGCATATACTGGTAACCTTGGTACATTCTTCGCAATTGCTATTCCTGGCAACACAGTCAATATAAGGGTGAAAACCGATAATGTTGTGCAGTCTCAAGGATTCAGAGTACCATATGTTTCCTACGTTACCAATGACTATACTGGTGTAAATGATAGACCTGTCACCTTCAAACCAGCAGAGAGTGATATTGTAAAAGGAGATATCCTAAAACTTTCCATTTCTTCAGTAGGTGGCAACGTAAAGGCGGTAATCTATGATGTTCTTGGCCGTTCTGTGACCTCCAGATCTTACTATGTAAGTAGAGAGACCAGTTCGCTCGACGTGAACATTTCCGATTTGCCTGCTGGAGTCTTCTTTGTTAGAGTGTACGATGAAAATGGCAATGAGATTGTAGCTAAGAAGTTTTTAAAGGTAAGATAAGGAGGTAAGCCATGAAAAGGTTTTCTTTAATATCAATTTTCCTTCTCCTGGGTATAGCGTACGGATTTGATCTCCAGTCGCTGTTAGTTGTGCCGAAGACGAAGAATGCTACCGTCGAGGTTAATTACCACTATAGCAGAAGCTCTAAATACGGTTCTGAGGAAAGGGACTTGAAAGCTGTCTATACTATGGGTAATCCTGTGTCTCTGACGATCTCTGAAGGAGATAAACCGCTGGGTACTATCTATTACGATAATCAGGGGAAGGTTGTGAAGCAGGAATTCCAGGGCAAGGTTTTTGAAGGTGTCAATCTTGAAGTTAAGGGCACGATGCCGGAGTACAAGGTGGTTGAGAAGAAACCTGTAAGCTATAAGGGCAAAGGCGCATTGGTGGTTACTTCTGTTAGAGAACATTCCCAAGAGGATACCAAGGGTCATTTGGTCATGAGAACTGTTGTTAACTCGACTAAAAAGGATTACTACGATGAAGAATCGGGGCTTCTTCTGAGGCAAGAGATTACCACCGATGTTGTCCAGAAAACCTATACGGTCTTTGATAAAGAAAAGCCGCTTAATGAGAGAGTAAACCGGATAAGCGAGGTACTGGAAGCAAAGTGAGCAAGGTAGGCGGGTCCCCCGAAGGGGGACCCGCCTAAAATATGAACTACAAATCTAAAATTTTAGAAATTGAGAGTAAAAGTGAAAAGCCATATCACCTCGCAATTAGGTTTTACTTCACATATTTTCTATTGTTGTTCTGATGCCCATTCGGGCCCCCTTTTCTTGTTGAAAGCTCTGTTAAGCTCGCTTTGTAATGTGATTATCGTTTGTGCTGATTTCACTATCTTTATGTTATCCCTCAAACTCACAAACCTCCTTATTACTTCTTCACTTACACCTTCTGCTCTTATCTTAAAACCCTGTTTAGAGGCGTGTCTATCTCATGTCTCTTTGCTTGTTTACCTTTTTCTAACCATTTTCCTTCGCTAAGACCACGCTGTGTTGCTCCTCGCTTACCGAATAGAAAATGCAGTATGGTCGCCGTTTTATTGTTTTGTTATTTTTGATGAAACAGTCCTATTTTGAGCATATTAATTTTAGGAACGCCGCGAAATTGCAAAAAATTAACTTTATAATATAAAGGTTTAGTTTATAATTAAGGGGAGGTGATAATTATGAAAGAAAAGGATTTAAATTTTGAAGACAAACTTTGGAAAGCAGCGGATAAATTAAGAAAAAAAATAGAAGTTCATGAGTATAAATATGTTGTTTTAGGGCTTATATTTTTGAGATATATTTCATTTGCATTTGAGGGAAAAAAGAAGGAAATTCAAAGAGAAATAAACAAATTTCCACAGAAAATAAGAGCTAAAGTTTTTGAAGATAGAGATATTTATCAATCTAATGGAATACTTTATATTCCAGAAAATGCAAGATGGGATTATATAAAGAAAAACGCCAATCAACCAAATATCGGGGAAATAATTGATAAAGCAATTGAAACATTGGAAAATGAATATCCAAAACAATTGAAAGATGTCATCCCAAAAATTTATTCAAAAGTAAACCTTGACCAGTTTGACCTTGCTTATCTTATAAACCTCTTCTCTCAAATTGAATTTGACGAAGAACATTTTGGAAAGGATATTTTTGGAAGAATTTATGAATATTTCCTCGGAAAATTTACTGAAGCGGAAGGTAAAAAGGGAGGTGAGTTCTATACCCCACGCTCATTGACAAAACTTATCGTTGAAATTTTAGATGTCAAGGAAGGGAAAATATTTGACCCTGCCTGTGGCTCCGGAGGTTTTTTCGTTTCAGCACTTGAAAAATTACAAAAAGAAAACATTGAAAAAGAGAGGTTATCTATCTACGGCCAAGAATCAAAAGAATTCGTGTGGAAGGTCTGCAAAATGAACCTCGCAATCAGAAATACCGAAGGAGATATAAGATGTGGCGACTCCTATCATGATGATAAATTCTTTGACTTAAGAGCTGATTATGTGGTCTCTAACCCACCATTTAACGATAGCGAATGGGGAAGGGATAGAGTTAAACCAAACGACCCGAGGTTTAAGTATGGGCTTCCCCCTGAAAACAACGCAAATTATGTTTGGATCCAGCATTATATCTATCATCTTGCCCCAGACGGCAAGGCTGGCTTTGTTATGGCAAATGGAGCCTTGTCTGTAGGAGGAGTAGAAGGAGAGATTAGGAAAAAGATAATTGAGGATGACCTGATTTATGGTATTGTTGCTACACCGCCTAAAATGTTTTATACAGTTCCACTTCCTGCTTCTTTATGGTTTTTGAGAAAGGAAAAACCAGAACACATGAAAGGAAAGGTTTTATTCATCTATGCAAAAAAGTTATTTAAACCCATATCAAGAAAGCAGAATGTATTCACAGATGAACATATAGCCAAGATCGTGGAAAAGTTCAGAATGTTTGAAAGAGGAGAGCCAGAGGAAAAGATAAACGAGGTGGGCTTTGCCAAGGTATCCACTATTGAAGAAATTGCAAAAAATGGTCATGTCCTCACACCCGGAAGGTATGTGGGAATAAAGTTTGATGAGGAGGACGAGCCTTTTGAGGAAAAAATGAAAAAATACTCCGAGGAATTATCGGAGCTTTTGAAAAGAGAGGAGGAATTAAATTACAAAGTTAGAGAGGTTTTTAAGGCTTTGGGATGGGAGGTGTAGAAGGTGAAAGAAAAAATAAAAAAGATAATAAATCAAGTTTTTGAAGAAAAAGGGATAGAGGTTGAAAGAATAATTCTTTTTGGTTCAAGGGCAAGGGGAGAATATGAAGCATTAAGTGATTATGACATTTTTGTAGTAATTAAGGAGGATATTGATAATTTAGAGAAAAGAAAGCTAAAAAAAGAGATTTATCGTTCTTTACATTCAGCTTTTCCCTTTTCTCCCTTTGATATTATAGTCAAAACCAAAAAAGAATTTGAAGCTGAAAAGGAGATTGTAAATACTTTATCTAATGAAGTTTTATCAGAAGGTATAGAGATATGAAAAGAGACGTAGTTGTAAGGTGGGTTAAGAAGGCAGAAAGTGATTTGAGAACTGCTAACGTTTTATTAAATGCCGATGATGTAATTACCGAGTCTGTTTGTTTTCACTGTCAGCAAGCAATAGAAAAATATCTAAAAGCTTTCCTTACAGAAAAGAATGTCAGATTCGGAAAAATTCATGATTTACTTACACTTCTTGAAATGTGCATAAGAGAGGATAAAGAATTCGAAAAACTTGATAAAGATAGAATTTCTGAATTAACTTTTTATGCGGTTGATGTTAGATATCCTGATGAATTTTATACACCTTCCTTAGAGGAAGCAAAGGAAGCTTTTGAAATTGCCAAACAAGTAAAGGATTTTATATTCAAGAAACTAAACATAACTGAGAAGGACATATTATGAAAGAAAAAATCAAAAAGATAATAAACCAAGTTTTTGAAGAAAAAGGGATAATGGGTTTTGCTTTAAAATTTTAAGTTTATTGTGAAGATGAAGGAGCTTAGAATGAAGTTCCGCTGGGAGACGGAGTTTAAGGAAACAGAGATTGGGGAGATACCAAAGGATTGGGAAATTAGGAAGTTGGGTGAAATTTTAGTTAAAATCATTAAAGGAAAAAATCCGAAAAAGTATTTAGGTGATCTTCCTTATCTTACAGCAAAATATTTAAGAGGAGAGGCAGAGGCTGAGGAATTCTATGATGAAACTGCTGGGGCTTTAGCTGATGAAAATGAAATTATAATTATTTGGGATGGCTCCAATTCAGGAGAAGTTTTCAAGTCAAAAAAAGGTATATTGGCTTCTACAATGTGTAAGCTATTATTTAATGAGAAGGTTGCAAATAAAACTTATGCTTTTTTTGTTTTAAAAACAAACGAAGAGGACATTAAATGTGCAAAATCAGGAACTGATGACAGACATGTTGATAAAGAATATTTTCTCAATTTTTTAATTCCTCTCCCTCCCCTCCCCGAACAATCACGAATTGCTACTGTTTTATCCTATTTTGATGATTTGATAGAAGTTAAGAAAAGGCAGAATGAAATTTTGGAAAAGACAGCAATGGCAATTTTTAAAAGTTGGTTTATTGATTTTGAGCTGTTTAGGGATGGGGAGTTTGTTTATAGTGAGGAGTTGGGAAGAGAGATACCGAAGGGGTGGGAGGTGAGTCCAATTGAAAAAGAATTTTATTTGATAAAAGGCAGAAAATATGAAGTATCTGACGATTATTTTGAAGGTTTTAGTCCATACTTGTTAATTGAAACTTTTAAAACAGGGAAAATAGAATTTTGGACAAGCGAAAAAGAACCACAAGTTGATGAAAATGATGTTGTATTAGTAGCAGATGGAGAAAGTTCTGGAAAGGTTTTAAGATATCAGAAAGGAATTTTAGGTTCAACACTATTAACTTTAAAACCGAAAAGTGGAAATTTTATTGAACTAAAACATTTGATTTACTTAACTCTAAAATTTTACGAAAATGAAATTATGAGTCATAGAACAGGTTCGGCAATACCTCATTTAGATAAAGATTTTTTAAAATCCTTTCTAATGCTTCTTCCCCCACCCACTATTCTTCAGAGATTCCACTCTCTCGTTGAGCCTCTATTTCAAAAAATCATCCTCAACCAAAAGCAAATAATGACCATAAGGAGAATTAGAGATACACTTCTACCTTTGCTCGTTTTTGGTAAATTAAGGGTGGAGGAGTTATAAAATGGCATACTTGACCGAAAATGAACTTGTAGAACAACCTGCAATAAATTGGTTTAAAGAAATTGGCTATTCATACATCCACGGCTCGGAACTTATACCCGATAACAAAGAAAGGGAATCCTATAGACATTGCGTCCTAAAAAGAAGATTTATTGGTGCTATCAAAAGGATAAACCCCCACCTTACCGATGAACTGACCGAACAGGTCTATAAAAAAGTTATTGAATTTGACCACCCCGACTTCATCATGAAAAGCAAAATTTTTTATGATCTCCTGACCAATGGGGTAAAACTCACCTTTAAAGAGGTAAGGGAAGAAAAGACGAAAATCATAAAATTATTGGACTTTGAAAATTTAGAAAACAACGAATTCCTCATAGCAAATCAGTTTAAAGTTGAATATCAATTTGAAAAAGAAATGTACAGAAAACCAGACCTCGTCGTGTTTATAAATGGCATCCCAATAGCTGTCTTTGAACTCAAAAGCTTTAACGCTAACGAAACCGCAAGAGACGCCTTTTTAGACCATAAAACGAAAATAAAAGATATACCCCAACTCTATGTTTATTCTCAAATCATCGTCGCCTCGGATGGCTACGAGACAAAATATGGCTCACCAACAAGTGACTGGGAGAGATTTTTTGTATGGGAGGGAATTTCAACCGATGACGACCTTGAAGTTGAAGAAATCACAAGCGGTTATTATAGATATCTTCATAACGGAAAAGAATTAACTTCACTTGAGGTCTTAATCAAAGGACTTTTTGATAAAAAACGCCTCCTGGAATTTATAAACGACTTCGTCTTTTATGAGAAAACAGGCGAAAATTACGAGAAGAAAATATCCGCATATCACCAATTTTATACTGTTAAAAAAGCAGTTGAAAGAACTATCAAATGCGTTTTAGAAGGTAAAACACCAGAAGATAGAAGGATAGGCGTTGTATGGCACACACAGGGCGCAGGAAAATCTTTGACGATGCTGTTCTACGCAAAAAAGATATTAAAAATAAAAGAACTTGAAAATCCCCTCTTGATCTTTGTAACCGATAGAAATAATCTTGATGAACAACTTTACGAGCTGTTCTCCCAATTTCCTATAGCAAAGCAAGCGGAAGATATAGAAGATTTACAAGAGACGATAAAAAAGACAACGGGAGGAATTATATTTACAACTATTCAAAAATTTGGAAAGGCAAAATCAGAAGAATACCCACTTCTCACCGAGAGAAAAAATGTAATTGTGATCGCCGACGAAGCCCATAGAAGCCAGTATAGAGAACTCGCAAGGAATTTGAGAAAAGCGATCCCAAACGCCTCATTTATGGGCTTTACCGCAACACCAATTGAACTTCAAGATAGAGATACATACCTTGTCTTCGGCGAACCGATAAGCGTCTACTCAATGGATAAGGCACTCCGTCATAAAATAATAGTCCCAATATACTACGAAGCACGACTTGTTGAACTACATCTGACAAATGAATTCATAGACGATGAATTTGAGGAAATTTCGGAATCACTTGAACCCGATTTGAAAGAGGAATTGAAAAGAAAATACACAAAACTTGAGAGATTAATCCTCAACCCCGAAAGAATTCAGAAAATAGCAAATGACATCGTTGAACACTTCAATAAAAGAACCCAAGAACTTGAAGGTAAAGGGATGATTGTCGTCCTGTCAAGAAAGGTTGCTGTTGAACTATATAATGCCATCAAAAAAATCCCAAACGCCCCATCAATTGAAGTGATTATATCAGGAAATAAACAAAGAGACCCGGTGGAGTTCCATCCACACATAAGAAATAAAACAGAAATGGAAGAAGTCCTCAACAATTTCAAAAACCCGGAAAAAGACCCCAAAATGGTCATAGTTGTTGATATGCTCCTGACTGGCTTTGATGTCCCATGCCTCCATACGATGTATTTTGATAAACCGATGAAAAACCATAACCTCATCCAAGCAATAGCAAGAGTAAATAGGGTATTTAAAGATAAACCCTCCGGACTTATCGTTGATTATATAGGAATTGCCGACGACTTGAGAAAATCACTAAGCCAATATACAATTGAAAGTATAAAAAGCGTCCTAACCGATATAAACGAAGTTATAAATATCTTGAGGGAAAAATACGATATCGTCTCTTCTTTGTTTTATGGACTGGATTATAAAAAATGGGTTTCCCTAAAACCAGAGGAACTCGCCCAACTTACTGTTTCTGCATACAATCATATAATTCAAGAGGGATTAGAGGAAAAATTTATTAAAAATTACCTCCTCCTGAAGAAAATTTACGCCCTCGCAAGCCCACACCCCGAAACCATAAAGATTAAAGACGACATAAAATTTTTTGAAATGATTAAAAAAATGATAATCAGATACACCACAACTAAAAAGGGGGAAATATCAAGGGAACTTGAATATGAAATAAACCAACTGATTTCAAAAAGTATTTCAGCCGAAGAACCAGTTGATATTTTCTCCTTAATTCAAAAGGAGAAACCAGATTTATCTATCCTTGACGAAAATTTTCTCGCACAGTTCAAAGAAATGCGTCAAAAAAATTACGCAGTTGACCTTCTCATTAAATTGTTAAATGATGAAATTAAAATTAAAATGAGAAAAAATCCCTTCAGATATAAATCCCTCTATGAGATGCTGAAAAAATTAATTGAAAAGTATAATGTAAAATTGATCAATACCGTGGATGTGATAGATGAATTGATTGAAATCGCAAAAGAAGTGAAGAAAAAAATGGATGAGGGTAAGAAATTGAATTTAACCGAGGAAGAACTTGCTTTTTATGATATGCTGCTGGGAAAGGATATTTTTGAAAATGAGGATGAAATCAAATTTATTGCTAAAGAGGTAATAAAGAAGTTGGGCAATTTTATTAAAGTTGTTGATTGGAACAAAAAAGAAAGTTTGCGTGCAAAAATTCGATGGGCTATAAAGGAGATATTGATAAATGTTGTTGATGAAAGGGTAGAATATGAAAAGATTGAAAGTGTTGCTAAAGAGATTTATGAGCATATAGAGGCATTATATGCTACCTAAAATTAAATGGAAAATATTATAGGAATGAGAAATACGTTATTCTCCGATATTTTGGAATTGATTGCTTAGTTTTGTGGAAAACAATAAAGGAAAAATTCCGGAACTTTAATTGTATAATTTAAAAATAAGTGGATGAACGAGAAAAATTAAGGGAGCGTACTTCCTCAAAATTAGACCTACTTGAACTTTTTTCTACTGTTGTTCTGATACCAATTTGAGCCTCTCTTTCTTGTTGTAAGCCTTGTCAAGCTCCCTTTGTAATTTGATTATCGCTTGTGTTAATTTTACTACCTTTATGTTATTCCTCAAACTCATAAACCTCCTTTTTACTTCTTCACTTACACCTTCCGCTCTTAAAACCCTGTTTAAAGGTGTATCTATCTCATACCTCTTTATCTTTTTCCCATTTATCCTGTGCTTTTCTACTACCTTCATTTGCGGTACTATTAAGTTATGCCTCCTCTTTGATAAAAGCTCCTTAGAATATTTACCAACCAGCACTACTTTACCTCCCTTTAAGTAAACCTTTTACCCGTGTTTCTCAAAAGATAGGCTATGTAACTCCTGTTTATAGGTAAGTGTCCATGAAGTTCGTTCAGGATTTGCGTTTTTTCCTTGCCTTCCTGTATATAGGCGCGTTTTTGGCGATGATTGAATATCTTTCTTCCATGTTATACACTTTTATCACGACCATACTGCGTTCCTCCTTGTTTAAAGAATAAAAGAATGCAGTATGGTCGCCGTTTTATTGTTTTGATATTTTTGATGAAACAGTCCTATTTTGAGCAGATTAATTTTGAGGAACGCCGAGGACTTGACATTCCAAAAGGGTTATTTTATATTTTAAAAATGCAGAGGTGGTCCTTTAAATTAAAAGTTCTTTTCCCTACGACTAAGCGTAAAGAACTGGAAATTACAATTCGTCCATGGGTGCTTAAATTGTTTTTAGCCTTTTTAATCTCGTTATTTAGTGTTTTTGGCTTTGCTCTTTACCGATATTTAAGCTTTGAAATAGATTACCAAAGGGTCTCGTCCCTGGAAAAAGAAAATACAACACTAAAGAGAGAGCTTAAGGCATTGAAAAGCAAGGCAGAAAAACTCAACGAATTAATAACTGGACTTTTCCAGGAAAATAACAGACTTAGAACTGCCGTGGGGCTTGATCCTGTTCCCAAGGAGATTGCCCTTATGGGTATGGGTGGAAATCTTGAAGAGTTGCCGAACCCAGGAAAGGATGAGAAGACATATGTTAAGCAGGAAATTGAAAGGCTAATAAATTTGGCGAACTTTCAGCTCCAAAGCTATTCCGAGATCGCTAAAAAGTTTGAAGAAAATCAGACAATAAGAGAACATACCCCTTCAATAGTTCCGGCGGCTGGGTATTTCACTTCCGGATTTGGTATGAGAAAAGATCCTTTTACCGGCCTTCCTGCTTTTCATGAAGGTATAGATATTTCAGCTCCACCGGGGACCCCAGTTATTGCACCTGCCTCAGGGGTGGTTATCTCTGTGAAGTGGGAGCAGGGTTATGGCCTTGTCGTGGAGATCGATCACGGACTCGGGATAAAAACGCGGTATGCACACCTACTCCGTGCAAGGGTTTCACCGGGCCAATATGTTAAGAGGGGCGATATCATTGCTTACGTAGGAAATAGTGGAAGATCTACTGCCCCTCACCTCCACTACGAAGTTAGAATTAACGATAAGCCTGTAAATCCCGTTAACTACATCATACCTGCAGGTACTTATTACGACTAAAATTTTTTGAAAGTCCATTTTTACAATCCCATGGGGTTGGTTTAGAATTATCATATGAGAAATATCTTTATTTGCTTATCTTTGCTGTGGGGTAATTTGTTTGCCTATTCCTTTGGCAAGAACAAGTTTCAGACGAGGGCTTACGATTTCCGAATTTATGAGACTCAAAACTTCAGGATCTTTTCCTATTCGAAGGACGATTTTATGGTTAAATTTGCTGGGACAGTGCTGGAAGAGGCTTATAATGAATATGTATCCACCCTTGGGATTTCCATTGAATCAAAGATTCCTGTGATTATTTATAACTCACCGAAGCATTTTTCGGAAACCAATGTTATTCCAGATATCATTGAAGAGGGAATTGGGGGATTCACCGAGATATTCAAAACCCGTGTTGTCGTTCCCTTTAACGGCTCTTACGCTGATTTTAAGCATGTTTTGAGACACGAATTAGTGCATGTTTTTCAATACGCTATGATGAGAAAAGGAAAGCGTTCTACCTTAGAAGGAGTTCTCACTTCTCAAGTCCCCCTCTGGGCTACCGAGGGAATGGCTGAGTTCCTTTCCATAGGATGGTCTCCTGACGCCGAAAGATACGTGAGGGATCTGATTCTCTCCGATAAATTACCAACCCTTGTTGAACTTAACTACTATGGGGGATACATCGTCTACAAGCTGGGCCAGCTCTTCTACAAGTATTTGCAGGATACTTATGGAAAGGAAAAGATCGCTGAATTCTACTCCCTCCTTGTTTATACAAATTCTGTAGATCGGGCCTTTAAGAAGTCCTTTGGCATATCTCAGAAAGAGTTCGATCTACGCTTTAAGGATTATATCCGCAGGAATTTTTATCCCATATTTGGAGTTACTACCACCCCTATTAATTTAAAGAGGTACTCTGACCATGAGAAAATGGGAAACTTTTATAACGTTGCACCTCTCTTAAGCCCTGACGGGGGGACCCTTTACTTCATTCAAGAGAGGATGGGTGATTTTTACATCGTAAAGTATTCCGTTGCAACTGCAGAGAGATTGGGCATTGTGTTTAAGAGTTCGAAAATACCCGATTTTGAAAATATACATATCTTGAGGCCTTCTCTTTCCATAAGTGGGGATGGCAGATACATTGTTTTCTCGGCTCAATCGGGTGAGGGTGATCAGATCTACCTTTTTGACACCCGTAGAAACAAAGTAATAAAAAGGATTGGCTTTGATGTAGATGCTATTTATACCCCTGCCATATCATCCGATGGGCGAAGAATTGCTTTTGTAGGGCTCAAAGAAGGTCATTCAGATATTTATTTATATGAATGGCGGAATAATGAGATGTTTAAGCTCACTGATGACCCCTGGGATGATAGAGACCCCCTTTTTGATGATAAAGGTAATATTGTCTTCGTTTCTGACAGGGTGCCTGATGACTCAACCGAGGCTATTAAATACGGCGCTTACGCGGTATTTAAGCTTAACTTAGAGTCAAAGGAAATTGTGAGGATTACCGATTACTATAGCGAGCTTTCTCAACCCCAACCTCAGGGGGATACCTTGCTTTACTTCGTAGCCCGCGACCGTTACTCTGCGTTAAATTTGTTTGTGCAGGATTTAAAAAACGGTAGTGTTTACAGGATTACGGATTTTCCGACCGAATTAAAATGGTATACTGTTTCAAAAAATGGTAAGGTAATTGCTTCAATTCTTTTTGGAAATGGTTACGATATTTATGAGGTTAGGAACCTGTTGAAAATTGAAGATTCAACTTCCTATGCCTTTGACAGTTTTGAAGATACTCTGAAAGTTGCATTGAAGAAATACGCGCCAAAGTTTTCCCTTAACTGGATTTATGGAAGCGCGTCCTACGCGACGATTTCGGGATTTGAAGGAACTGTTGCCTTCGGTATATCCGACGAGCTGGGCGACCATCAGATTCAATTCACGACGGATCTTTCTGGAGACATTCTCAACTCTAATTTTGAACTGGATTATTTCAACCTTAAAGGCAGGACTGACAGGGGATTCTCCATCTATCAGTTGTGGGATGCCGGTTATATTTCTTACGACACTGTTTTGGTTTCCAGAGCCCTTGGGCTCATGTTAATGCAAATCCATCCTCTATCAAGGAATCGCCGCTTTGAGCTGGGTTTGAGTATTGAAAGTGAGACCAATTATTATTTCTGGGAGACCCCTCTTGGTAATTTTATTGAATTAACCGATTTGCAGAAAAATAGATTCCTTACAGGTCTTTATGGAGCCCATGTCTTTGACAATGTTTATTATAATTACATTCAAGACCCAATAAAGGGTGTGCGTTATTACGTCGGATTGTTTAGAACAATACCTTTCGATGTGGACCTCGGGATTTTTGTTGCTGACTTCAGGCACTATTTGGCCTTTTCAGAAGATTATCTGATTGCCAGCAGGCTCAAGTTTATGAATTCTTTTGGGAGGGACAGATTCTATTTTACCTTTGATGGAATAACGGACTTGAGAGGAGTTGAATTCGCAGACTACATAGGGGACAAATATTTAGTGTTTAACACAGAGTTTCGTTTTCCCTTTGTCAAAAGGCTTAGTCTTGGATTTCCCTTACCCATAGATATTTCAGGAATTGGTGGGGTTCTGTTTTTTGATGCAGGTTTGTGCACCTACAAAGATTACAGTGAAATTCAACCTTTTGATCATTTCCCTAAATTAAAGGATTTAAAGGCGGACTTTGGTTATGGTTTGAGGATGTGGCTTGGTTTCGCAAAATTGAAGGTTGATTTTGCCTATAACACCGATTTTGAAACACTCTACAAACCCGTCAAGATAAACGTTTCCCTTGGGTTTGATTATTAAGAAATTTAATTGATTGAACAGGGCTTAAAGTTTAGGTTCACAAAAAGGAGGAATAGTGTGGGTTATATAGAGGAAAACCTAATTGAAGGAGAGGTTGTAATCTATAAAACAAAGCTCCATTGGTTTCCCGTTTTCTTCTGGCCAGCGTTTTTCCTGCTTCTTTTTATTTTTACACTCATAAGCGATAATGCAGAGGCAGGGGCGTTTTTCCTTTTGATCGCCTTAATATTCGGTCTTGGCTCATTTATAAATTATTCCGCGTCAGAGTTTGAGGTTACAAACAAGCGGATCCTCGCTAAAGTTGGTTGGCTCAGAAGGCGTTCCCTTGATATGTTACTTACAAAAGTTGAGGGGATCTATGTTGAACAGGGAATTTTAGGAAGGATTTTTGGTTACGGAACCGTTGTAGTTACTGGAACTGGGGGTACCAAAAGTGTACTCAAAAATATTGCATACCCTTTAGAGTTTCGGAAAATAGTGCAGGAACAAGTCACGGCTGCTCAAGAACCGAGATAATTGAGAAGATTGCAATACTTATTCACGTTGCTAAGTGTTGATTAACTCATCAAAGCTTTTTAGAGTTAGCCTTCGAAGATTTCGGAAACGTTACATCTTTATCTAAGATGTGTAGTAATAGCTGAGTAGGGTGTAAGTTAATTTATGCCGTGAATAATGCAAGACTATACGAAGTTATTTGAAGGCTTGATATTGGGAGCACGTTGTTGTGTTCTTAAGCCCCATTTTGGTTTAAAAGTATATGACTTTATAATTTTAGCAATTTTAAAGGAGGATTTTATGAAGGGAATTTTTTCAATAGCAGCGGTTTTGGTCCCTGGGCTTTTGTTTGCTCAGCAGGCTACGAGTGGGGGAAGTTTTCTTGTTTCGCTTCTTCCACTAATTTTAATTTTTGTCATTTTCTACCTTCTTTTAATTTTACCGCAGTCGAAATACGAGAAAAAGCGGAAGGAGATGCTGGCATCTTTGAGGAAGGGCGATAAAATTGTTACAACAGGTGGAATTATAGGCGTAATTCAGAAAATAGAAGATGAAATTGTTACTTTGAAAGTTGCAGAAAATGTCAATATAAAGATTGAAAAGCAGGCCGTGCGAGCGATCCTTGAAAAGGGTGGGGAGGAATAATTTGGTAAAGCCCATTAAGATTTTAGATGACCCTGTACTGAGGCTAAGGTCCGAAGAGATAAAGGATATTAATAGTGGAGAAGCACTTGAAATCGCTGGCGATTTGATTGAAACCCTTAAAAATCAGGGTGGACTTGGGCTTGCGGCCAACCAGATTGGAGTAACGAAGCGAATATTCGTTGTAAACTCAAAGGAACTGGATTTTGGCTCTGATTATAGGATATTTTTGAATCCTAAGATCATTTATCTCGAAGGACTTGTGGTGGATGAGGAGGGGTGCTTGTCTATCCCTGGCTTATATGCAGAGATTGGTCGGCCAGAATATGCAGAGATTGAGGCTGTGGAATTGAAATCGAATGGCAAGTTTAAAGATGTAAAATTGAAAGTTGAAGGCTTTTTAGCCAGGGTATTTCTGCATGAGATAGACCATCTGGACGGTGTACTTTTCATCGATTATCTCGATGAGGAGACGCGAAGGATTTTACTAGCAAAGTGGAGGAATGAATACAATCGATTCTCCTTGTAGATGGTGCTTTCTCGGCAGTGGTTATTTTGCTCGTGAAGTTTTAGAAGAGTTGTATTATGCTAATTTGGTGCCGGATTTGGTAGTTACAACCCCTGACAAACCCGCGGGAAGAGGAAGAAAGGCCACCCCCAACCCGGTGAAGGATTTCATACTAAGTACAGGAATTGACTTACTGGAAGTCGAGAAGATAAATGATGCTGAGACGTATAATACTCTGAAAGGAAGAAGATTTGACTTTTTTGTGGTATGTGATTTTGGAAAGATTTTGAAAGAACCCTTTTTAACTGTTGCCAGATTTCCCACTTTAAACATCCATCCTTCCCTTTTACCCCTTTATAGAGGCCCTGCACCTATCGAAAGGGCTTTAATGGATGGTGTAGAGGTTACAGGAGTAACGATCATTGAGATGACAATGGAGGTTGATGCAGGGCCAGTTGTGTGGGCTGAGGAGGTTCCAGTTTCTAAGGATGACACAAAGGGAACGTTACTCGAAAAACTCGCAAAGGTTGTGCCCGAGATGCTAAAAAAAGTTTTTGAGGGCTATTTGATGAACAATATTTCCAGTAGACCGCAAAGCGGTATCCCCACCTATGCACCCAAAATATCAAAGGATGAACTTTTCATCGTATGGAATCAATCAGCGGTCAAAATTTTTAATCATGTTAGAGCGCTATCTCCCATTCCGGGGACGAGGAGCTTTTTGGAGGGGAAATTGGTTAAGATTTTCAAAGTAGAAGTTGCAGAACCTCTTTTCTCTTTGGCACCAGGTGAGATAAGAATTTTGTCTAATAGGCTTTTTGTAGGCACAGGTGATGGTATTTTGGAAATCGTCGAATTACAGCCAGCAGGTAGAAGAATCATGCTGGCTAAAGATTTTGTTGCAGGAAGGAAGATAAATGGTAAGTTTTTCAGTTCAAAGGAGGTTTTAAAATGAAGCTATTAGAGTACGCCTCTAAGGAAGTGCTTTCTAAATATGGGGTCCCTGTTAAAAAGAATAAGTTGTGTAAAAGTGTGGATGAAGTTAAGGCTGCTTTAGATGAATTTCAATTTCCTGTGGTAATTAAAGCTCAAGTTCCCGTTGGCGGTAGGGGGAAAGCTGGTGGAATCAAAGTAGCAAAGGACAAAGAAGAGGCTATTAGAATTGCGTCACAAATTCTAAGTATGGAAATTAAAGGATTGCCTGTTAAGAAAGTTCTTGTTGAAGAAGCGGCAAAAATAAAGACAGAGCTTTACCTTGGAATAGTTCTCGATAGAGGTAGTAAAAGAAATGTAGTCATGGTATCAAAGGAGGGTGGAGTAGAAATTGAAGAGGTTGCAAAGACAAACCCCGAGGCAATCGTTAAACTGCCTGTTCATCCATATTTAGGTCTTCAGGATTACGAAGCAAGGTATTTGGCCTATAGGCTCTCCGATGATCCAGAAATTGCAAAAAGAATTCAATCCTTTATCAAAGCCCTATACAAACTTTATGTGGAGTCCGATGCACAGCTCGCAGAGATTAATCCACTGGTTGTGGAGGAGGACGGAAATGTCATCGCTCTTGATGCAAAAATAATTATCGATGATAACGCTTTATACAGGCATCCAGACCTTGAGGCACTAAGGGATATGGATTATGAAAATCCTGAAGAGTTAGAAGCAAAGGCAAAGGGGCTTTCCTTTGTAAAACTTGATGGTAACATTGGTTGCTGCGTTAATGGGGCAGGTCTTGCAATGGCTACGATGGATGTAATTAAACTCTACGGTGGCGAACCCGCTAATTTCCTTGACGTTGGCGGAAGTTCAAGCCCCGAAAAGATTAAAAATGCAATGGAGCTTATACTTAGAGATAAAAGGGTAAAGGCTATTTTCATTAACATTTTTGGTGGCATCACAAGGTGTGACGATGTTGCGACAGGTCTTGTACAGGCTTATAAGGAACTAAATATAACTTTACCCATAGTGATAAGGCTTACAGGAACGAATGAGGATAAGGCAAGGGAGATTCTTAACAAATCTGGACTTCCATTGTACGGTGTTTCGAGTATGGCGGAGGGGGCTAAGCTCGTAAGTGAACTGGCTGCCAAATGAAATTTTTGCTATTATTCACTATACTTGGGGAGGTGGATTCCCTTTTCTGGGAGCCACTGGATTCATTAATATCCAAAGGGCTTGAATATACTTATTCTGAAAAGTACCAAGAAGCAACCTTTTATTTTGACCTTGCCATTAAAAATTACCCATCAAGTCCTATAGGGTACCTTTACAAGGCGGGGCTTCTCGACCTTTATATGATTGATTTTGAGACCGATATTTATGAGAAAACCTTTTATGAGCTTCTTGATAAAGCCGTTGAGCTGTCAAGGAAGATAAGGGACCGTGCCAATTCAGACTCTGAACTGGTCGCCTGGAGCTATTTCGCTGAGGGTTCAGCCTTTGCCTACAGAGCGATCAGGAAAGGCAGAAACAAAGAATATATACCCGCTATTCAATACGGGCTTGAGAGCATAGACCTTTTGCGTAAGTGTATTGAGATCGACTCGACTATTTACGATGCCTATTTACCCCTTGGAGTCTTTGAATTTGCAATGACAAAGGTTCCCTCTGCATTAAGATGGTTTTTGCCGGGAGATTACTCTAAGGAAGAGGCTCTCAAAAAGATCGAGCTTTCAGCATTAAAATCAAAGTACATACAAGTTATTGCTATGAATGCCTATGTGTGGGTTCTCGCTTATGACAATCAGAATGATTCGGCTTTAAAAGTTGCAGAAAGGCTTGTAGAGATGTACCCAACCTCTCGTACTTTTAGGTGGACCCTTTCTTATGTACAAAGACGTATGGGACTCTGGAAAGAAGCGCTAAAGAATCACGAGGTCATACTTTATTTAACTTTGAGGGATCAACCCTGGAACAGCTACAATGTGGCTATCTCTCTCTATTACCTTGCAATTTGCAGTTATATTGTGGGAGAAAAAAGAAGGGCACTATTTTATGCAGAGGCGTGTAAAAATGAGCTTTTAAAAGTAACGGAGGATAGGCCTTTAAAAGGCAGAATTCTGAGAGTGGTTAATAATCTATCAGAGAGGCTTGAGAGGTATAGAGGAACAAATCTTTACGTGGATCCAGCGGGGGTAGAGAAATATGTCCCGTAAGAAAATATTTTTTACCTCCAAACTGGTTATAAAGGTGGAAGAGTACCTTAAAGATTTTGATGTGGAAATATATGAGGGTGAACCGCCGATTCCGAAAGAAGTGTTAAAGGAGAAGGTTAAAGATGTGGATGGCTTGGTAGTGCTTCTTACTGATAAGATTGATGCTGAGATTCTTGATAATGCTCCAAGGTTGAAAATCGTAGCAAACTATGCTGTTGGGTATGACAATATAGATGTGGATGAATGTACAAGGCGAGGAATTGTTGTAACAAATACCCCTGATGTTCTTACAGATGCAACTGCTGAACTTGCCTGGGCCCTTGTGTTCGCTGTGGCGAGAAAGATAGTAGAAGCCCACAAATATGTGGAAAAAAGGCTATGGAGAGGATGGTCTCCCACTTTGTTTTTGGGAGTTGAACTCAAGGGTAAAACTCTTGGAGTTTTAGGTGCGGGTCGTATAGGACAGGCTTTTGCTCTCAAGTCTGCAGGTTTTGGGATGAAGGTTGTTTATTACAATAGAAGGCCTAATGAGGTACTCGAAAAGCAGCTTGGTGCCAGAAAGGTTGATCTCGATGAATTGTTACAAGTTTCTGACATTATTTCCCTTCACCTTCCACTTACTCCCGAAACTTACCACCTAATTGGGGAGAGGGAGTTTAATCTGATGAAGCCCAATGCAATTTTTATTAATACGGCAAGGGGTAAAATTGTGGACGAAAAGGCTTTGGTAAAGGTCCTTAAAGAAAGGCGAATTTATGGTGCGGGGCTTGATGTTTTTGAGTTTGAACCACAAATTTCTGAGGAACTTTATGAACTGGATAATGTGGTAATGCTTCCCCACATAGGAAGTGCAACGGTTGAGGCAAGGACCAAAATGGCGGAACTCGTTGTTGAAAATTTAAGGGCATTTTTTAATGGAGAAATTCCACCCACTGTAGTAAATAAGGAGCTCTATGGCGGACAAGGTTGAATTTGAGAATGTCTCAGTGAAATTTAACGAAAGATGGTATGCGTTAAATAATGTTTCTTTTTCTGTGAAAAAGAGTGATTTTGTCTTTTTTGTAGGTCCTACAGGTGCGGGAAAAACTACGATATTGAGATTAATTTACGGTGATATATTCCCTTCTGAAGGAGAAGTGAGGGTCGACGGGTTTCCCCTTAAAAAGATAAGTAAGAGCAAGCTTCTCGAGCTCAGAAGGGGCATGGGCATTGTGTTCCAGGACCTCATGCTTCTTGACGACCGAACGGTCTTTGAGAATCTTGCATTACCTGTTAGACTGAAGGGTGATGATGATGTGATGAGAAAAGTCGTCTTAGCACTTAAGGATGTTGGGCTTACTCATAAATCGAATGATTTAGCCTCTTCACTTTCCCGTGGTGAACAGCAGAGGCTTGCTTTAGCCAGAGCGATGATTAATGAACCCGATCTTTTACTTGCTGATGAGCCTTTCAGTAATCTTCATATGAATGATATTGACTGGCTGATAGAGAAGATGAAGGCTTATAACGAGCTTGGAGTTACGATATTGCTTTCAACTCATAATATGGAGGTGTTAGCAAAGGTACCAAAGGCCAGGATTTTCAGAATTGAGGAGGGGAGGATAAAAATTGAAAGTTAAATTCTACTTTGAAGAACTGGCTTACATATTCAAAAAGTCGATTAGCGATTTTGTTTTTCTTGCAGTAGTCTATTTTTTAACACTTTTAATCTTTTCAAGTCTCATTCAGTTTTACGCGTATCTCTCAAGGCTTCAGGGTGAATCCTTCAAAGTGAGCTTTATGAAGGTATTTTTTGAAGATAATGTAGACCCAAAGGTCATTGAGGCAATTAGGGCTTACACAGAGCCACTTCCTGTCATTGATAAGGTAGTCTATGTCAGTAAGGAGATGGCTAAGGTAGAGTTTGCGGAGCGTTTTCCAAAATACTCGGGGCTTTTGTCAATTTTCCAGGAGAGCCCATTTCCACAAAATATAGAGATAAGATTTAACAGAAAGGCCCTTGGAAACGATTTGATCGAGGAACTCACGGAGTTCTACTCTCGATTTCCTGCTGTTTCAAATGTTCAGCATAACTACTCTTCGGCTCTACAAATTTACAAGCTAAGGAAGTCCCTATTTTTGATAGGGTTGTGGCTCTTTGTGACCTTTCTTATCTTTTACATCCCGCTAAATCTTTCCTTTATGAGGAGTATTTTTAACAGGGAAAGAAAGCTTTTCGACCTCGTGGAATATTTCGGTTACGAAAAAAGAGGACTGGAGATTACTTTCGTCGTGGCATCCTCAATGCCTCTTGTTATAGTTTCACTGTTTATCCTGGTGGTTTTTAATTTGGTTTCGGGGGTGCTTCATATTCCTTTGTTCCCCATTTACCTTCTTCTTTTGTTCTTCCTTTTATTGCAGGTAATCTTTAGTATTGATGTGCTTGAGAAATGAGAGCCCTTTTAATTTTTATTCTACTGGCACAAACAGCTGATATAGAGTCTTCAAGACAGCAACTGGAAAGACTTAAAAAGGAATTTGAAGAGACGAGAAGAAGGATTTCCCAAATGGAAACAAAGATGAAGACCACAGAGGAAGAGATTGCGAAAATTGAAAGCAAGGAAAGCGAAATTCTCAAGTTCATTGATAAACTCAACAGAGATATAGCGTCTATTCAAAATGAGATTGCAAAATTGGAGATACAAATAAACCAAAAAGAAGAAGAACTTTTAAAGCGCGCTGACAGAATAAAGTTCAGCCTCAATTTGCTTTATCAGACCCCTCAGGAAAATCAAATCTTGAAATTTTTACCTTCTAAGGAAGAAGAAAAGGAGGCCCTTTATCTTGTGGATTATGCGATACAAAGTGAGAAAAGGGAAAGGGACAGGGCGCTGCAAATTTATAATGAACTTAAAGCGTACAAGGATTTGAGAAATGAAAACTTAGAATTTGTAATGGCGATGAAGAGGGAAGTTGTTGAGCAACAGAGGGAACTTGAAGCATTGAAGCGCCAGAAAGAACAATTGTTAGCGTCCTTAAAGACCAGGAAAACAACGGAAGAACAAAGGTTGGCTGAGCTTGAGAAAGCTATAAAGGAGATGCAGGCTTTGATAACGAGGCTCGAGAAGGAACAGGAAAAGAAGAGAATGGAAGAACATATCGTTGCGAAAAGTCCAACGGGAAAATATCCTTGGCCCGTAAAAGGGACGGTGGTAATGGATTATGGTACAATTGTGAATCCTAAATACGGGACTAAGATATTTAATCCCGGCATTGACATCGAAGCAGCGCCGGGGAGTTCAGTACTCACCATTGATGATGGGGTTGTGATTTTTGTTGGAACTGTTACAGGTTATGGAAATACCGTTATCATTGATCATGGAGGATTCTTTTCCGTATATTCCTATTTGCATAAGGTTAATGTAACAAGCGGTGCTAAAGTTAAAAGGGGTCAGATAATTGGAACGGTCGGGACCTCTGACCACTATTTCGGTTCACGCCTACACTTTGAGATTCGCGATCATGGAAAGGCGGTTAATCCGCTTCTTTATTTAGATTAGTCTACGTACAAAATCTTCCCTCTTTGCTGATGATTTCCGCTCTTAAAGAGGTAAAAGTACACGCCTTCCTTCCGAAGTTTTAATTGATAAGAGGTCTTGACATCCCCTTTTTGTCTCATCTGCCAGACCTTGCGTCCTTGTGCATCAAAAATTATTAGTTCCGGATCTTTTGCCGAAACAAAGATATTTATCGTCGCCTTTGCGAGACTGGGTACCGATATTTCTGGTCTATTTTGCGCTTCGCTGATTAAAGTATGAGATTGCGTGAGATAGAGCTTTTTTAGCGTGCTGTAGTTACCGTAACCGAATTGGTTTGAGTAGGCCCTCACCCTTATGTAGTAGAGACCTGTGTCGAGGTCCCTCAAAACGTAGGTGGTGTCTGTAATGTTTGAAAGGGTCACGATGGAGTCCCAATTTGCTACGGGATACACATCATCGATATAGATTCCTTCGTAAAGCGTATTTGCGTCTGTCATGTATCGTACTCTAAAGTAAACACTTTTTCCTGCGTAATTTGAAATATCGTATTTTTTGTAAATCCAGTTTGAACTTTGCCCCGTTATCCTCTCGTTTTCCAGTGGTAACCACTCCCTTAGGTTCTCTGAGATCTCAACGATTGCGGCGTCATAATCGGTCTCAATGTTATAGTAAGTCCAAAGGCAAAAGCTGTCTCCTGGTTCAACATAGTAAGGGAATTTTGTCCTTGCCTGGGAAATAGCGTAATTAACTGGGTCAGACTTCAGCGATTTTGAGCTTGAGTGGGCCCTCTGGGTTGACAGGGAAAAACCTTCAATGTCCCAGAGGCTTATATTCCCTTCAAAAGTTTCCTTTACTTTGTTTAGTCCTTTCAATATCTGAATTTCGTAGGAAGTTGGCTGGTTGAATTCTTTGTTTGGAACGGTCCATATGAGTTGGATTGAATCCAAAACGGTATCGTTTGCAGGAGAAACGATAATAGGTGCAGGTGGTATCGTTTTCATAAAGCGATAGATAGAATCACCTTTCTGCAAAAGAAAGAGTGCGCCATTAAAGTTTTGTCTTTTAATGTAAGGTAAATCTGAAGTATTTTGATAAAAAGCGGTTCCAATTTCCACGGTAAATGCCAGGCATGGAGTTCCATTTACATTGGTGTACCAACCATACTCCCAATCTGTAGAGCTACCCGAAGTAGGGTATAGACTCACCGATTTTTCATAGGTATAAGTTCCACCATTCAGACCTCCTATGAGGTTTGCCATTGTGCTACCGATGGAATTGTACCAGTCATCGTGCGGTGTAGCGTCCTGTTTATGCCCCCAGGGTGCAAGGACAAGTTCAGAATAGGAATGGTAGTCTACAATAGTTACGAATTTGTGGGATTTTATAAATTCTGAATAGGCGGAAATTTCCCTGGCGGAATGTTGACGCTTACCACAGAAGGTTTCCTGACTCGGGTTGTGACTTACCGAAGAGGAGTTGATTACCCCCCATCCATCTATAGCGTTGCTGTCACAAATTCCATTGTAGTTTCTGTTGGGATCGGTTCCAATGGCGTTTCTGTATGGTTCCCTATCTTTCCGCCAGCTGCGACCTCCTCCTGAATAATCGTATACGTATCCATCTACATTAATAACAGGGAAGATCCATATTTCGCGATTGTTCACAATATTAGTGATAGTTTGGTCAAATCCATAGCCCCGAAGGAGTGTATCAATTATAAAAAGGGGGACTTCCACACTTGCCCATTCCCTTGCATGGTGGCAACCGGAAAAGAGTTGCTCCGGTTCCTCTTCATCTTCTGCCACATTGTCTGAAATTTTAACGCCGTAAATCCACCGACCTTCGTAGGTCGGCCCTATGCTCTCTATTTTACATATGGTGGGATAACTTAAGGCATAATTTCTAAGGAGACTCACAATTTGATCGTAGGAGTGGTAACTGTCTTTGACCTTAGATTTCTCCTTTTCGAGGTCAGGGACTGTTATTTCGTACTTTATGTTCAAAGCCTTGATTTTTTGTAGCCCTTTTTCGTCAACCAATAGATCATACCACTTTTTCGGGCTAACTCCCGTTATCTCAGGAACTTCCTCCTTTGGAAAGTATCTCAGTACCTTTTGTTCAAGTTCTGAGTAGTTATCGATATAGATTCTTACTATGGAGAGAGTTTTTGCATGTAAACTTGAATTAGCCATCAAGGCTATGACTAAGGCAAGTTTAACCAAATTCTTCATTATTCCCCCTTTAAAAATAGATTGTAAAGCCGGCTCGATGAAAAGAGAAACTAAAAGGCATTCAGGAATGATCTACTCGAAGGGAGTAATTTCCCAGAACACAAGGTGTTAAAAGATAGGCCATTACTTTTTACGAGGCTTTATTTTTACTGTCTTGTTTCCTTGTCGAGCATTTTCTTTTTTTCTGAGTTAAAAGCTACCCTTTAGCAGTGGGTTAGGAAGGCCGATCAAGTTAAGATTTGATTGTCAAAAGAATAGGGGTAATTGAGATGAAAGTGCTGGGGAAAAGAGTAAATGTTAAAGTTATAAAGAAGAATGGAACGGATGAGCTTTTTTACATGTATTAAGGCCTGAGGTTGCAAGTTGTTAGTGAAAAGCAGGATTGATGGATAATTAAGGTGTAAAGATAGGCTTACCCAGGCTAATAGGGAAAAAGAATTTTACAATAGAAATCAGAACTTCAAAAAATCGTTTAACGGCTTTAATTTTCAAGTTTTGTGCTTAAAAGATTTTAGAGGCTTTGCTCAAGAATCGCTTTTGTTTTCACCCCGTCGTTTTTATAATCTAATTAAACGGAGGTGTTGTAATGAAAGAAAATATAGCTATGCTCCTTGAAAAGTTGATCAGGGTGAAAAGTGTGAGTGATAACCTTCCTGAGCTTTCCAGGATCATTGACCTTGTTGAAGAGGAGTTAAAAGAAACTCAGGGTCTATTTTCGAGAAGATACCTTGTTAACAATAAACCTTCTATTTTCTATTCTTTTTACAATACTTATCATCCGGAGATCCTTTTTGTTGGGCACCTCGATGTGGTAAGTGGAAGGGATGAGGACTTTGTGCCGCGCCGCGAAGGTGACCTGCTCTACGGGAGAGGCTCCATAGATATGAAGGGTTCTTGTGCTGTTATGATAGAACTTATTAAGGCTTTGTCTAAGGAAAAGGATAGGCCCAACGTAGGATTTCTATTTACGACGGATGAGGAAGTGGGCAGCGAAAATGGGGTTAAATATCTTGTCGAAAAAGCAGGGATTGGCGGAGAGTTTGTTATAATACCTGATGGTGGGGAGGACTTTCAGCTTGTTATAGAGGGTAAGGGGGTTTTTCATGTAAAAATTGTAGCCCACGGCGTTGCCACCCATGGCTCAAGGATTTTCGCAGGTGAAAATGCCCTTGATAAACTTGTACAGATTTACAATGAATTAAAATCGCACTTCCATCCTGAACCCTGCGGTGATCCCGACCACTGGCATAATACGATAAACCTGGGTAAAATGGTAGGAGGTGATTCCGTTAATAGGGTTCCAGATTACGGTGAGATGTATCTTGACATTCGCTTTGTGCATCCATTTACGGTAAAAAAGATGGAAGAACTCTTAAAGGGTATCCTTTCCAAGTACAAAGGTGTCGAATATGAACTTATTTCAACAGGTGAAACAGTTTTTACGCCAAAGGATAACCCTTATCTTTTGAGATACAAGAGAATTGCTGAGGAAGTGTTAAATAGAAAGCTATCCTTCTCAAAAGAGCATGGTGCTACGGACGGACGGTTCTTCTCCGAGAGGGGGATGCCAGTTTTAATTACCGCTCCAAAAGGTGGTAACATTCACGGCAATGACGAATGGGTGGATTTAAATTCCTTAGAGGCTCTGTTTAAAATCTTTTTCAGGTTTGTCGAAGAGAAGTAGAACCCATCCGATTAGACTTATTATTACAGAGGTGAGGTAATTGAGGAGGGAAAGGAGCAAGGCCTTTTCCTTTCCTATTAGGTCTCCATAAAGAATTATAAATGCACCTTCTCTCAGTCCGAGCCCCGAGATAGTAACAGGGATCATCATTACAAAATTGATAATGGGCAAAAGAAGGATGCTTTCCCATATCGGTATTTTTACCTTTAATCCAAAACTGATAACTATTGGAACAAGAGAGAATAGGAGCTGGATGAGTATGGAGATGGGGAGTGTCTTCGTTATCAAAGGCCATTCATTACGGTATTCATAGATTGAATTCAGAAATTTTAAAATGGGTGTTGTGATTTTATTTCGCTTAACTTTGTTTACCGTCTCATAAAATTGTTTTGTGAAGAGCAAAAGGTTTATGGCTAAAAGGAGCAAAATCCCAATAATAGTGATATTTAACAGCGCTTTTGTTTTCATTGTTAGTGTGATAGCAGCGATAATGAGATAGAAAAGTATCGCATAAAAACCAGAGAGCCTATCAATAAAGGTTGCGGCAAGTGCTGTAGAAACTTTTCCACTTTTTCCTGCGTAGATTGCTCTTACAATGTCGAGCCCTCCAGAGGGCAGGAAATTTCCGGCAAATATTGAAATAAGGTAATACTTCAAGGCCTGTGATAAGGTGAGCGCAATACTCCTCAATTTAAGGAAGATTATCCAACGATAGGTGGAAAGGAGTATTGCAATAAAATAGAGAAGGGTGGCGGGTATCAGAAAGATATAATTGGTTGCCTTTATCTCGTGAATTATTGTATCCCACTTCAGACGGGTTAGAATCAAAATAAGAAGCCCCAGAGAAACAGCAATTTTTATCACATTTGATAATTTCTTCATAGACCTTCCCCAATTAACAAAAGAAGTTTTTTTGTTTGTTCTCGAAGTTCGAGGCTGTTCAATTCTTTCCAGTCTTTAGATAGAATAAAATTAATTTCTGATCGTGTTCCATCATCAATGGGAACGCCTATCTCACCGTTTTCCAGACAAGACCTGCAAACTGAAATTTTTAGTTCTTCCAGGAAAAAGTCAGCCTTTCTTTGCTTGCATCTTTGACAGGATTCAAATTGAGGAAGTAACCCTTCTCTCTGTAAATACCTAACTACGAAGAAGCCATAAAGGAGCAGGTTTATTCGCTCCGCTTTGTCAAGGAATCTCAAAAAGTTGTGGAGTTCATCGTAACACTCTTGACCACTGCCTTGAGGGATGGTTTTAATTAAGAATTGAGAAACTTTTGATACAAGCTCATATTTGCTATAATTCTCGTATATCCCCGGGAAGTGCTTGAGAATCTTACCCTCTTTTACAATGTTAAATTCTCTTTCGGGTTTGTAGTAAAAAATGAGTTCGCTTTCCGAAAAAAGTTCGAAGGACATCCTCAAAGGAGATTTTAATCTTTTTGCACCCTTAGCAAGAAATTTCATCATGCCATCTTCCTTTGTTATTGCAGAAAGAATTAGAGAGGTTTCCATGAAATCATCGGTCCTCAAAATTATCGCCCTGTCCTTTTTCAGCATTTATCTTTAATTCTAATGACACATTCCAGGATTTTTTATCTTTCCAGCCGATAGCTATTTTAAAAGGCATAGAATGAATAGCAAAATTTCCTGAAACCCTATATTCGAAGGCACTGATTGTTGGAAAGTAAAACACTTTGAGGTTTATTGTCTCATAAAAGGTGCTAAGCGCGATTCTTTCAGTCTGCCCTTTTAGATACTGGATGGATAGATTTCTCGAGTAAATTTTTACTGAGTATATTTCCGGATATTTTTCCGTGAGGGTTGCGCGAACGTCAAAGGCACAACCGGATGGTAAAGTTTGTGAGTACTGCAAATAAGAGGCATTATCAAATTCCTTGTTGCTTAATTTCAGGTAAAAACTATTTCCTGTTTGAAAAGCTCTTGAGATTCCAAAGTCCACAAAGAACTTTTTATCTACTAATTTTGCCTGGGCAGAAAGATTTACATTTCGCTCTTTAAAATGCAATCGTAAGACCGCTGTTTTGTTTAGTGAAGATAAAAAAGTATAGAAAGTGATGGGTTCTATCTTACTTCTGGCAAAGATCTGAAAATCGGCTCTTTCTTTATGAACAAAAACGGGAGAGATAAGAATGTGAGTAACATTAAAATGCAGTGGGACTCCAATTTTTAATCTATGCAGCCCTATGGCGACCGTTAAGGGCCGGTTTAAGCAAAGGTTGAAATTTCCTTTATTTGGATAAAATACCGGATTCAGGGTGTAAGGTGAGATTTGAAGGTCAAATTTTCCTATGGTGATCCAATTATTACCTAAATAAGCACCCAAAAAATTCCTATCCGTGTAAAAAGAGCCAAAATACTTTGATGATGTGAATTTGGAGTAAAAGCCTTGGGCATTATGCTGTTGCCAGAATTTGATTTGAATATTGTATTTTTCAGGGCTTTTAAAAATAAAGATTTCTTGAAGGGCCTCCACTTTTGCGGTATCTAATCCAGTTCTTTCGATTAGGTCCGTTATTGATTTGAATTCTTTTACCGTTCTCGCTGTCATAATTGCCAGGGCTTCTTCCTCTGTAATGATGGGAATGGAAAGGAGTTCTTCAAAGGTAGCGATGTTGGGGTTTAATTTTCTCGGTTCACTTTTTCCAATAAAAATGGAAATAGTAAAGAAGGGCAAGAAGAGTTTTAGCATCTTCGATTTCGCCTTTATTCATTAAATCCATAAGTTTTTTAAGAGGCATTCTGTGTATCTTAATGTTTTCGCCAAGATCTTCTGGCAGGGATGCATCTTTGAGGTTTTCCCCTATATAAATGTGTATCCTTTCGGTAGAGTAGCCGGGAGTAAGGTAAAAAGCACCGATCTTTATCAGCTTTTCGGGTTTCATTTTAATCTCTTCCATCAATTCCCTCTTTGCCGCTTCTTCTGGTGTTTCGCCGGGATCGATCTTACCTGCTGGAATCTCCAGGATTTCTTTCTTTAGTGGATATCTAAATTGGGTAATCAGTATAGCATCCTCTTCAATTATTGGCAGAACAGCACAGGTCTCTGGGAACTCGACGATATCTCGCTTTAAGGTATGGGACTCAATTTCATATTCTTCTTGCCATACCTTAAAGATTAGTCCCTCATAAACCAGTTTCCTTTTTAAGTTCTTCATAGTGTTCATATATTTTAAGGGCTATGGAATCTGCAACCAACATTCCCTTTTCCGTTAGGAATAGCGAATTATTTTTCACCTTTATAAAAGGTTTTAGTTCTTCTGAAGTGGATTTCAAAAGCTCGCTCTTTACCTTTAAGCCCCACTTTGTTCGCAAAGATAGGAAAATTTCTTCAATCAGTTTCTGATTTTCGTCTAAAATTTCGATTTTTTTGATCCCCTTGGAATATTGCGAGAAGGATGAAGGATTTGTGTATCTAATCTCTTTGCCATCTTTGAGGTAGAATCCAGATGCTGAAGGTCCAAGACCTATATAATAGTGCCGGAGCCAATATTTTAAATTGTGAAGGCATTCAAATCCCTTTTTTGAATAGTTTGAGATTTCGTACATTTTGAATCCATGTGCTTTCAGAATTTTATTTCTTAAGCGAAACATTTTGACTACCGTTTCTTCATCCTTTAGTTCAAGGTCCTTTCGTGCGGGTTTCTCGTAAGTCATGGTATAGGTTGAAATGTGCTCGGGGGCAAGGTCGCAGGTTTGCTCAAGAGAATATTGAAAACTTGGCAATGTTTGCCCTTTGAAGGCAAAGATCAGGTCGATGTTAATGTTGTTAAATCCTGCCTCTCTGAGTATCTGGAAAGTTCTAACAGTGTCCTTGACGGTGTGTTGCCTCCCAAGTAATTTTAACTCTTCGTCAATGAAACTTTGTGCACCGATGCTGACTCTGTTAAAGCCGAATTCCTTTATTACTTTGATAAAATCTTTTTTCACATTTTCTGGGTTGACTTCAATGGATTTTTCTTTTACTTCCCCTAAATCAAAGTTCTTGTGCACGAGCTCAAGCAGTGTAGCCAGCTCCTTTGGTGATAAAACGTTCGGTGTTCCCCCACCGACATAAAGGGTTTCGTATTTAAAATCTAAGGATCTGTATCTTTCAACTTCTTCTTGCAGTGCTCTGAGGTAAATGTCGAAAAACTCTTCCTTTTTGTCTATGGATACAGAGTAAAAATGGCAATATGGACATTTTGATAAGCAAAAAGACACATGGATATAGAGGCCGTAATTATTTTTAGAACATTTCACCAAGATTTATATAAAGGTTACCGAAATATCCCCTATCTCCAAAGCGGTTAGGATTAAATGCCCAATCAACTCTCAAGTTGCCTACAGGCAAAAAATATCTGAAGCCCAAACCGGCACTAAAGTAAATTTTGCCTTCTATCTGGGGATAAATGTCAGTCAAAAGGCAGAGGCCATATTTGGAATTTATTGTAGAGCGTAGCTCAAGGTTAACAAGATAGAAGGAGGTGCTGTGAAACTGGGAATATTTATACCCTCTTAGGGTTCCGTCTCCGCCAATTTTAAACTCTTCTATTATTGGTATAGTTGAGGAGTAAAGAGGAAAAATGTTTCCATTAGATAACCGTAAGGCAATAACCCCCTTGGGTTTCCATATCTTAATATATGAAGAGAATCCTACATCGTATTTGTAAAAATGGTAATCGCCCCCCAGTATCCCTCCCGCTCTGGAAAAATTTATTTGCATCACATATCCTTTTGTTGGATATAACTGATCATCTCTTTTATCGAATATGGTAGAAAATAGGGCTTTATTTGTTACCCCTTCGGAATACCTGCCCTCTAAGAATTTTCTCCATTGCAAACCCAAGATGCTTCTACTCTTCCGTGTCCAGTAATAAGATAGATAAGTTTCTACGCCTACATAAGAGGTACTGTCAATTTTTGATGTTCCCCCGAAGAATTTAAGATTGTATTTTAAAGGCGTGCTTAAAAAATAAGGCTCTGAATAAAGAAGTTCAGCATAAAAGTTCTCGAATCTTGTGAATGGCTCAAATCCATTTTCTAATCTTAAACTCAGATTTTGGTTGTTGTTAAAGAGATTCCTGTGCCCTAATTCAAGGTTTAGGTTAGCAAGCTCGAAGGGATAAACTCCACACTGAATCCTTATATAACGATTTTTCCTTTCTTCTACGTTGAATATAATTTTAACTGCGGAATCTCCCCGGTACTCGTAAGTGTGATAAACCGTTTTAAAAAGGCCGGTAGAATATATTCTTTGTATGCTTCCCATCACATCTGCTGGGGAAACAAATTGACCTGTTTTAACCTTAATTTCTCTTTCAATTATTGCCCTCCTTACCGTTTTATTTCCTGTGATTTGAATATCGTCAACTCTGTAACGAGGCCCCTTGTCAATTTTCCATATTACAGTGCAGGTTTTCCTAATGCTATCGCGGATGACTGCCCTTTCGATTGAGGCCTTCAGGTATCCCTGATTTCTCAGGAAATCGAGAGCTTCGGTTTCTTTCTTTGCTAATAGGTCTGAGGAATAAGGGATTGGTATTCTGAAGTATAAAATATTCATCGTTTTTCGAAAAAACAATGTATCACTGCTCTCCCAGGAAGTCTGAATGCTACTTAAGATATACCTCGTGCCCTCTCTGATTTTTAAATAGATGTAAACCTTTTCATTTTCTTCTGTAACCTTTTCATCAATAATTTTGGCATCGAAATAGCCTCGATCCTTTATCTCGTCCAGCAATCTTTGTTTGTAAGAGTTAAACAAGGGGGGATAATATTTATCCCCCCTTGACATTCTGAGGATACTTTTGATCTCTGACTGCGAGAGGGCTTTTACCCCCTCTATCTTTACTTTTCCAACTATTAATGTTTTCCCAAAGAGAAGCGCTATGAGTATATGCTTTAGCATTACTCAAGGTCGATGAATCTGTTCTTAACCTTTTTCAGTACATCGGGGAGTGTTGTGTATTCCATTTCTTTGAGGCCGAGTCTGTGAGGCTCAAAGGGGCCGTGCGCTCTTAGGTAATTTGCTATCTTGTTGGCGGTTGCTCTTGCTTCGTCAAAGGCTGGATCATCAAAAAGGTCTCTGGGGCCTATTAGTTTACCTTCAGCCAATTGAAAGCCAAGAGCACAAACTCTGGGAGGTCCATCAAAACGGGATGGGTTTGCTTGATGTAGTGCTACCGGCATCAGCGGACCATAGTGGGAGCCTCTCATCCATCCTGCCACAAGGTGTGGGAAGGCAAAGGGTTCAAGGATTTCGCCCACTGCGGGGAAGCCGCTCTGAGCTCTTACTATCATAACTGGGTCATCTTTTCCAACGTATCTCCCCGCCATCATAGAAAGTCTTTGAGTGGAGGAAACTGCTGCAATTTCTTTATCTTCCTTTCTGTAGACCGCTTTTATTATATAGTGCTCAGCGGCCCCAATGAGAATCAATAGGTCGTAAAGCTCTTCTGGAGTACTCATTAAAATCTTTTTGTGTTCATAAACATCAAGTACCTCAAAGATAAATCCGTTATGAAGTTTTGGGTCGATAACTAATCCGGGGGTATTGAAAGGATCTGCAAAAATTCTAAAGAGGGGAATGTTCCATGCACCTGGCGAAGTTTTGTCAGCCATGAAGATTATTATAGGCTCACTTGGCCTTTCTTCAAACTCCATCTCCGCAAGTCCTGGCCCAAGCCCCTTTATGTTCCCGCTAAAAGCATCGCTCAGAAGGTCTTGCCCGGCACCATATTGTTTCAGAGATTTTGCTATCTCTGTGGCCTCCACGAAAGTATCCCAGGCCAGCTTGTGAATTTCGCCACAGTTGGTGCCTTTTTTGTGGGTCATGATAAGTTGCAAGTCGTCCCCGACCCTTGTGACGAAATAGTCAATCAAGATTCCCTGTTCCTTGGCTTTTTGGAGGTGATCCTCTGCTACTTCCATTATTCTTGGATGAACAGAAGTGTGTCCGACATATCCACCTATATCGGCTTTAATTACCGATATGGTAATCTTCATTATATACCTCCTTTTTTATGTTTTCAATGATTTCTGCTACATTTTCCTCTTTAAAGTTTCTTATGTCGAGTTCCATAAAGGTAACATTAAGTCCGTAAATTTCAAATCTTACTAAAACAGGCTCATATTTCTCAACAATTAGGAAAATTTTGTCAAAAATTCTCTCCTCTGGTTGGTAGACTACAACAATTGTCAATGAGTTTTTCTCGTATCTTACAAAGAGCTTTTTGTTTTCATTCTCAAGGTGTTCTTGAATGCATTTAGAGACAAAATTGATATCTTCCGCTACTTTTTCTGGACTCAGTGTGGTTCTTATGAAATCATCTATTGAAAAATAAAAAGTCCTTACCAGCTCTTCGGGTATGTTTGCGCGTGAGATAAGTTGGTAAATTTTTTCAAGTTTTTTCCTATCAATTGTTCTTAAGCCTTCGTCAAAATCTCTAAATGGCCCTATACTTACCCGAATTAAATCCTTTAATTTTTCAAAGAGTTCTACATCTGAATTGAAGAAGGAAACAAGGCCTCTTACTGTTAAGAATAAAACATACTCTTCTCGCACTTTAGAAGGGGGCCTAAAGGATATTAAGACAAAACCGTCCGATTTTGCAATGTTTTTTATCAGGATATCAAACTTTTCAGGGTTGTTATCGACAATTGCTATTCTGAAGGTTACTGTCGTTTTATCCTGCTCAATAGGTATTATCGCAACTTGTGGTATATGCGATGTTAGCGCTTCGTCCACCATTTTAGGCACAAGGGCTCTGCCAAAAATTTCGCCGCCGAATTTAATGTTGAGAGGTACTCTGATTTTTCCTTGTTTTAGGTTTGTCTTAAGATGCTGTTCAAGTTTTTTCTGTTCTTCTGGGGTTAAGGGCCTATTATTAACGGTGAACTCTACTCTAATCATGCAAATACCATCTTCGGTTATAAACTCTTTGTCGAATTTCCTCTGGAAATTGGGAAAAACCTCTTTAATGAGGTCAAAAACCTCATCCATGCTAATGTCTTTTTGAAACCCACCTACTGTGAGCCCAGTAAGCTCTTCCCTTTCAGTTTGGATATTCTTTATATAGATTTCTACGCCCATTCCAACTTGTCGTAGTTTCTTAATGAATCGATGTCCCACAAGTATTATTTCTGCGAGGGTTTTGGGATCCCGCTCTTTGAGATAAGCCAAGGATCTTGAAAAAACAAATTTTTCTAATTCACCGCCCGTTTTTGAAATCTCTTCGTATTCCTCAGGGAAAGCAATATCTCTTAGAGCAGATTTTATTTTTTCCAGTATTTCGAGCTTTTCAATGCCAGTGGTTACTAAACGGGCTTTAATTTGATCCCCTTCCCGAGCAAGCCTCTTAAGTTCTTCCGTTATTTCCTCAAGATGGAATCGAACATCATTTAATTTTTCGGGCGGGAAGGGAATTTTAATAACAATAAAGGCATATTTTCCATCGGTAGATACAACTCCGTAAACAAAGGCAATGTTGTACCCCTTTTCATGCACTATACCTATAACTGTCTCACCGAGGCCAGGCCAATCAGAAGCCCCAAGATAAATTCTTGCAATATAAACACCTTCCTGGTATATAATGTCAAAGTTCGCTATTACTTTTTCTTCTATCTTGCTTAGTTTTTCAAGGAATTCTTCCTGGAATTTTATATCGTCTTCTTCGAGTTTACATAAAACATCAACCATAAGATTATGTTAAAGCAAACCCCGTTAAAAATCAATTGCTTTTCTTTATTCCTGTTTTTTCTATTATAATTTTTCAGGAGGTAGAGATGGGGTTAAAGATTTTTGTAATTAATCCTGGCGGCGGTTCAACGAAAGTTGCTCTTTTTGAAGATGAAAAACTTTTAAAATCTAAAGAGATCAGGCATCCTGTAGAGGAGTTGAAAAAATTTCCTGATACTATATCCCAGAGGGAATTCAGGTACCAGGAGATTTTAAAATTCCTTGATGAAGAGGGTATTTCTTTAAAAGAGATTGATGCTATTGCCTCGAGAGGCGGTCCTTTCAAAAGCCTCGAGTCTGGAGTATATTACGTGGATGAAAATGTGGTGAATGATGTCTTAAACGGTAGAGTACAGGCGGACCATCCCTCTAACCTTGGAGTGCTAATTGCTTATGAATTGGCAAAGGTTTCTGGGTGTCCAGCTTATTTTGTAGACCCTGTTTCCGTTGACGAATTCGATGATGTGGCGAGGTTGTCTGGTCTTAAAGAATTGCCTCGCAAAAGTTTGTTTCATGCATTAAATACTAAATATGTCTCGAGAAAGCTTGCGGAAGAAATAGGAAGACCTTACGAATCTTTGAATTTGATTGTTGCCCACCTTGGTACTGGAATATCAATTTCTGCTTCAAGACAGGGCAGAGTAATAGATGTTAATAATGCGAACGATGGTGGCCCCTTTAGCCCTCAGAGAACGGGAACGTTGCCAACTACCGGCCTCATTGAACTTTGCTATTCGGGGAAATATAACAAAAGGGAAATGCTGAACAAAGCAGTAAGGTTTGGTGGACTTGTAGATTATCTTGGGACCGATAATCTTGAAGAGGTGATTTCTCGTATTGAAAAGGGTGATAGCTACGCAGACCTCGTTTACCGAGCAATGGTTTATCAGATCGCTAAGGAAATAGGTTCAATGGCCTGTGCCCTTAAGGGAAAGGTCGATTACATAATCTTAACTGGTGGAATGTCCAAATCTTCTAAGTTACAGAGAGACCTCCTCGAATATATCTCCTGGATTGCACCTGTAAAGGTTTATCCGGGTGAGAACGAAATGGAGGCATTGGCTTATGGGGTCATGAAAGTGCTCAAAGGCGAGATAATCCCTAAAAGGTATTAAGGAGGCGTTATGGACAGCCGTTACGTTGAAAAAATGGCAAAAGTTCTACTCGATTACTCCTTAGAAGTTAAAAAGGATGAAATTCTCATCATTAATTCATCTTACCTTTCCGAACCTCTCCTTTTGGAGCTTTACAAAGAGGCACTTCTCAGGGGCGCTCATCCCGTATTAAAGGTTAGTTTGCCCGATTCATCTTACTACTTTTACAGGTGTGCTCAGGAACATCAGTTGCGTTTTATACCACCCTGGGCAAAAATAGAAATGGAAACGGCCAATTGTATTTTGAATATCATGGCTACAAAAAATTCGAAAGCCTTGGCGAATGTTGACCCTGAAAAGATACGAATTTCAAACCTCGCGAGCAAAGAATTGGTTGAGATCTTTGAAGAGCGTTATAATAGAGGTGAGCTCCGCTGGAGTGTTACCCTTTATCCAACAGCAGCGCAGGCCCAAGATGCAGAGATGTCTCTTCAGGAATTTGAAGATTTTGTGGTTAAGGCATGCCACTTAGATGAAGAGGATCCCGTTGAATACTGGAAAGGGGTTGATGAGAGGCAAAAGAAAATTGTGAATTTTCTCGAGAACAAAAGGGAATTTAGAATCGTTGGCGAGGATACTGATATTGTGATTAGAACTGATGGAAGAAAGTGGATTAATGCGTCTGGAAAAGAAAATTTCCCTGATGGAGAGGTTTTTACCTCCCCTGTGGAGAATGGAGTTAATGGAAAGATCAGGTTCAATTTACCTCAATATTATATGGGCAAAGAGGTAGAAGGAGTTTACTTAGAATTTAGGGACGGGGTCGTAATTGAGGCCAATGCGGAGAAGGGCGATTCCTTTTTAAAGAAAGTCTTAGAGACTGACGAGGGGGCCAAGAGGTTGGGAGAGTTTGCCTTTGGATTAAATTATGGAATACAATGTATTTCCAAGAATGTGCTCTTCGACGAGAAGATCGGTGGTACTGTTCATCTTGCACTTGGGAGGGCCTTCCCCCAGGCTGGTGGAATGAATAAGTCAGTAGTACACTGGGATATGATTTACGACCTCAGAAAAAAGGGTGAGATTTATGCAGATGGTGAGTTGATTTATAAAAACGGTGAATTTGTGGTTGAGTTATGAGAAGATTTTTAGTCTTTTTTGTGATCTTTCTGTTTGCATGTGCGCCTAAGCAGGCAAAAATTGAAATCCTTTCCTTTAGTATAAGCGATTCTATTAGAGTTCACGATCCTGACGGGAATCCTGCCAATAGCTGGCTTGGGGTTTCAGACACTGTAATAACCTGGGATTCTACTCTTCTAAATGTTAAAGTTAGATATGAGGGAGCCACTGTTGGGTACCTCGATGAAATCGTATGGGTATTAAAGTCTCCTACCGGTGAAACGATTAACACCTTTGAGGCGCTCATTTATCCACCTATACCCTTCGAAGATGGAGAGATCAGAAACCTCAAGTTTTATTTATCCTTTGATAACAAGAGTGCCTTCAAAGTAGATTCCCTTTATGATGGCTCTCTCAATTATTTTGGGATTGGGAAAGTTACCGTTTATTTAACGGGAACCACTTACGAGCAATTTTTAAAAAGCGATAATATAAGCTTCGATTTGAAATTTGTACCTTGATTGAACAATGGTTGAGGGCTATAATTTTTACGCATCGGGGCGTGGCGCAGGTTGGTTAGCGCACCAGCATGGGGGGCTGGGGGTCGGTGGTTCGAGTCCACTCGCCCCGATGCTTAATTTTTTGATAATTATTCCCGTTTTCAATGAGGAAATCGTAATTAGGGATTTAATCAATACGTTGAAAGATTACGGACTTTTACAATTTTCTCTCTTTGTAGATGACGGTTCAACGGATAAAACCAAGGAAATTCTCGAATCCGAAGGCGCGCGATATATAAGTATCGGAAAGAATATGGGTAAGGGTTTCGCACAGAGGATAGGGTTCTTAGAAGCTTTAAAGAGTGGGGCAGATGTGATAATTACGATGGACGGCGATTTGCAACATCCACCGTCTTTAGTTTTTAAGTTTTTGAGAAAGTTAGAGCAGGGTTTTGACATTGTTATTGGAACAAGGTGGAGAGAGCTTAAAGAAATGCCAAGAGATCGCTATCTTTCCAACAGGCTTACTACCCTTGCTATTTCCTTGCTTTGTAAAAGGAAAATTGAAGATTCACAAAGTGGCTATAGGGCCTATAAAAGGGGAGTTATTGAGGAGATAGATTTCAAGTCTAATAAATTTGAGGCGGAGTCAGAAATTCTTATTAAAGCCCTTTTGAAGGGCAAGAAAGTTGGATATGTAAGTATCCCTGCAAGATACCACGACAAGCTGAGAAGCAAGATCAATAGGTTTGTGGATACTTTGAGATTTTTAAAAATGTACTTTGGACTCGTATGGAAAAAAAGCTAATTTTGCTTTCCAATGACGATGGTTTCGATAGTGAGGGCATAAAAGTCCTCCGAGAATATTTGCTTGAATTGGGGAAGGTTGTTGTATTTGCTCCTTCCAGTGAAAAAAGTGCGTCCAGTCATTCTATTACCTTGAGGAGGGAAATTTCCGTTAAAAAAGTTGAAAAGGATATCTACGCAGTGGAAGGGACTCCTGTGGATTCGATTCTTATCGGGATATATGGTGTTTTACAGAAAAAACCGGATCTGGTTGTATCTGGGATTAATCTGGGGCAAAATCTTGGTGAGGACGTTTTTTATTCTGGAACAGTCGCTGCTGCTCGGGAAGGTGCAATGTATGGCGTCCCGGCATTGGCTGTGTCTCTCTACCTTGATCGTGAGGATAAAGTTAAACACTACGAGACTGCCGCTCATTTTGCTCAGAAAATTGCCAGATTCTTGCTTACCCACCGTCTAAATGGAGAGCTTCTTAATGTAAACGTTCCAAATTTACCGCTAAGTGAGATAAGAGGAGTGAAGTTTACGAGGCTCTCCACAAGAATTTACAAAGATCCCGTGATGAAATTAAGGGAAAATATCTACATTATAGGAGGCGAACCCCTTTGGCAGCTCTCTAAGGGTACGGATTTAGAGGCGGTAATAAATGGGTATGTTTCTATCTCTCCCCTTTTAATTGACATTACAGACTATGAAAGGCTCGGAATATTACGAAAATTTGAGAAAGAAATTGGTGGAGGAACACCTGAAAGGTAGGGATATCTGGCATCCAGATGTCCTTAACGCCTTTCTTAAAGTTCCCCGGCATCTTTTTGTACCTGAAAACCTGCTGAGTGAAGCTTACGAAGACTATCCTTTACCTATAGGTTTTGGTCAAACTATTTCTCAGCCTTATATGATTGCTTATATGGTTCAGGCTCTTGAGCCATCCAAGGATTTAAAAGTTCTTGAAATAGGCACCGGTTCAGGATATACAACAGCCATCTTAGCCGAGCTTTTTAAAGAGGTTTACACCGTTGAAATCATTCCGGAGCTTTCGGAAAGGGCCCAGAAAATTTTAAAAGATTTTTCTTACGACAATATTTTCTTTAAAATTGGCGATGGTACTGAGGGATGGAAAGAAATGGCTCCTTTTGATCGGATTTTGGTGACTGCCGCTGCTCCGGATGTGCCAGAACCCTTAAAAGAACAGCTTAAGGAAGAAGGCATTTTGGTAATACCCATCAGTAAAGGGTTTTCGGATGTATTGTATAAATTTGTTAAAAAAGATGGAAAGCTAAAAGGGGAGGAACTTACTTACTGTAGTTTCGTTCCCCTGAGAGGTAAATACGGTTTTGGAGGAAGTAAATGGTGAATTGTAAAAGTTTAAGAAAGGGGGTATAAATGAGCGCTCTATTAGTCGCATTAATGCTGTCTATTCCTCGGTATCTGGTTGTTGATGCTAAGAAAATAGGTCTTGAATATCTGGAAAAACAAGGGGCAAAGGTAATCCAGCAGGTGGACAGTATAACTTACCTTGTGGAAGGCGAATTGGAAAAAATGGACTACTCTCCTTATGAAATTATCCTCTATAGGCCTATTGAAAAGGAAGTGAAGGGGCACTATAAAAGTGGAAAGTACTACATACCAGATTTGCCAGAGGTGTGGAATTATTTTAGCCTAATCAATGCAGATTCAATCTTTGGACTCCTAAATAGACTCGAAGCCTTCAAAACCCGTTATGCCTACACTGATTCCTGTAGAAGGGCAGAAGAGTATCTGGCTGGCAAGATACAAAATTATGTGAATCTTGGTTATATGTGGCCCTTTAACTATAATGGCACATGGATGAACAATGTTGTTGGTTTGAGAAATGGAGCGGTAAGTGATTTTATATTGATAACTTCCCATCTTGATTCTTATTCCAACGATCCTTGGAATAACGCACCAGGCGCCGATGACAATGGTTCAGGTACCGCTGTAGTTTTGGAATGTGCAAGAGTTTTAAGCGGTGTTTCCTCCCCCTTTTTAACCCTTCAGTTTGTCCCTTTCTCTGCTGAAGAATTGGGACTTATTGGAAGCTCTTATTATGCGGGGTATGTATCGAGTAATAATTTGCCTTTGCATGGTATTTTAAATTTTGATATGGTGGGTTTTAACCCTCAGGATGGTTATGATTTTGATGTAAATCTTGACACACTTAGTTTGTTTGGTCAGGTTGTTAGGTATGTGATTGACCATTATGTTCAGGGAAATAACCGTTATTCTTATTCCCCTTTTAGTGGGTCTGATCACTATCCCTTCGCATTAAGAGGATATCCATGGGTTTTCCTGATTGAAGCAAATTATCAGTTGAATCCTAATTACCATCGAACAACGGATCTGGTTTCTACCCTTGACACCTTGCAAATGATAAACGCCACAAAGGTAGCGGTTGCCACCGCTCTATATTATTCCCTTCTGCCACTACCACCTGAAAGCCTCTTCGCGGGAAATTTCGGTGACGGACATAGCGTTGTTCTAAAGTGGCCTCGTGTAAACGCTGAGGGGGTGAGTTATACCGTATACAGAGGAACTTCACCTTCAGATCTTTCTTTTGTGACTGAGACCTCTGATACCTTCATTGTCCTTGAAGGGCATCAAGTAGGTGTTACTTATTACTATACTGTTAGATCTAAATACAACGGCAGAGAAGGGTTTGGTACCCCCATCAATGGGATCACCGTTGATTCAATACCACAAGCCCCTGTCTTAGCAAAGGCTCAGCCAGAAAGGGGTGCAATTACTTTGTTCTGGAAGAGGAACACAGAAGGGGACCTTTCCGGTTATAATGTTTACAGAAGTTCAGGTGGTAACTTTTTAAAACTTAATGAAAATCCCGTCGTTGACACTTTTTTCCAGGATAATTCTGCTACCTCTCCCATTTGGTATAGTTATTACGTTACTGCTGTTGATATAGATGGAAATGAAAGTGATTCGAGCAACATTTTGACTGCCCGTCCTGTGACACTCAGTGAAGGGATTCTTGTTATTGATGATTTTCGTGATGGTAGCGGTAGTCCTATAGCCCCAAATGGCCAAATGCAGAGAAGTTTTGTGGACTCGATATTGAATTATGTGGGAGTTGATACTTTTGATATAATTGATGCAGCGCAGGTAAGTGCAATTTCTTTATCAGACTTGGGGATTTATTCCTTAGTGTGGGTTATGAGTGATGATGCAAGCGAATACTTAGGAAGTAAGTATAGGAGCGCGTTGGCTGAGTATCTCTCTTTTGGTGGAAAAGTCTTGGTAGAGGGCTATAAAAATTCTCAGAATCTCGGAATTGTTTCCTCTTATCCTCAGGCTGTGGATCCGTCTAATTTGCTTGGGTTACCATTAGACTCTGTTAAGCTAAATAGTGCTATAGACTTCCAGAGAGCTTATAACAACGGGCTCGGGCTTGAGCTAAGACCTGAACCTTCAAAGCTTTTACCTTCCTGGAATGGGAGGTTGCAGAACATAGAAGTTTACGTTTCTACCTATGTGGAGCCTCTTTTGTATTTTGATTCTTATAGAGACAGTGTAGGTTTTGAAGGTGGGATCTGTGCTTTCAAACTGGGAGATTCCCTTGTATATCTTGGATTTCCTCTTTATTACATGAGAACTCAGGATGTGGTGAATCTTTTTGCCTATCTTTCGAATACGGGATTTATTGGTGTAAAGGAGAACTTTGTGGAGAAAGTACCCCGTGCCTTTTATTCAGCTGGATATTTAGTTTTTGACAAAAATTTCGGTGAAGTCCTTGGTCATATTTATAATGCTTCTGGCAGGCGGGTTGTCAGTGGAAAATTCGTGGGCAATAAGTTTTATGCAGGTGAATTAAAGAGGGGTATTTATTTTTATGAGGTCAAGAGCAATGGCGTTGTTTATAGAGGCAAGTTCATAGTATTGAGGTGACTATGGAAAGAGCAGTAATCATTGTTAATCCGGAGTCGAGAAATTCGAGGAAGTTTAAGGAAAAGCGCAGTGAGGTTTTGGAAAAACTGTCACAAAAATACGATGTTTATATATGGGAGACCGTAAAAGCTGGAGATGGCATGCGTCTTGCAGAGAGAGCGATGGAATTTGGGGCCTCGGTAATTATTAGTGCTGGTGGTGATGGAACGTTGAATGAAGTGGCAAACGCTTGTGCAGGAAAGGATGTAAAGGTCGGAATTTTGCCCTTAGGAATCACCAATGTTTTTGCCTTATCACAGAAGATACCAAGAAATGTTGAAAAGGCAGCGGAAGTAATTATAAATGGAAAGATTAAAGAAGTTGATCTTGGAAAAGTTGTAGGTGGAAGATATTTTCATATGATGTTGGGCGCAGGAATTGATGGCTTTACTATAAAGGAAATGCCCCACGAGTTTAAAAAGGCTCTTGGTGCTCCTGCTCATGTCGTTATTGCCCTTGTGAAGTATCCTGATTATATGCCAGTTCCAATCTATGTTG